>SXGQ01717462.1_pt1 | contig 20823 bp, 19 predicted proteins | sample 3178371 | NCBI WGS metagenome assembly SXGQ01 (sample SAMN11356859, study PRJNA531348) | freshwater metagenome | isolation source: freshwater sample F1-20 | place: China: Fuxian Lake, Yuxi | collected 2017-12-25 | reverse complement strand
GCGAGGTGGAGCGGGCGCTGACGATGGTCGACGGCGTGGTGCTGCTCGTCGACGCGTCGGAGGGCCCGCTCCCCCAGACGCGCTTCGTGCTCCGCAAGACCCTGGAGCTCGGGCTCCCGGTCGTGCTCGCCGTCAACAAGGTCGATCGGCAGGACGCCCGGATCGACGAGGTCGTCCACGAGGTCGAGGAGCTCTTCCTGGACCTGGACGCAGATCTCGACCAGCTGGACTTCCCGATCGTCTACCTCAACGCCCGCGCCGGACGGGCGGGCATGGAGCGACCCGACAGCGCCGAGGACCTCGACGAGGACCTGACCTGCCTGTTCGCGCTCCTCGCCGACCACCTGCCGGCACCGACGCACGATCCGGACCACCCCATGCAGGCCTGGGTGACGAACCTGGACGCCAGCCAGTTCGTGGGCCGGCTCGCCCTCTGCCGGATCATCAACGGAACCGTTCGACGCGGCCAGCAGGTGGCGTGGTGCCGGGCGGACGGGTCGATCCAGAACGCCAAGCTCGGGGTGTTGTACGTGACCGAGAGCCACGAACGGGTCGAGGCCGAGTCAGCCGGACCGGGCGAGATCATCGCCGTCGCCGGACTCGACGAGGTCACCATCGGCGAGACCCTCGCCGATCCTGCCGACCCCCGGGCCCTCCCCATCATCACCGTCGACGAGCCCAGCCTGGCCATGACGCTGGGGGTCAACACCTCACCCCTGGCCGGCCGGGACGGCAACCTGCTCACCGCCCGGCAGGTCCGGGCCCGACTCGATGCCGAGCTGGTCGGCAACGTGAGCCTGCGGGTCCACCCCACCGAACGACCCGACACCTGGGAGGTCCACGCCCGCGGCGAGCTCCAGCTCGCCGTCCTGGTCGAGACGATGCGCCGGTAGGGCTTCGAGCTCACGGTCGGCAAGCCCCAGGTGGTGACGAGGGAGATCGACGGGACCCTCCACGAACCGGTGGAGTTCGTGAGCATCGACGTGCCCGAGGAGTACCTGGGCGCCGTGACCCAGCTGCTCGGCACGCGCCGCGGCCAGCTGGTCGACGTCGTCAACCACGGCACCGGCTGGGTGCGGATCGACCAGCGCGTGCCGGCCCGGGGGCTCCTCGGGTTCCGGACCGAGTTCCTCACCGAGACCCGGGGCACGGGCATGCTCCATCAGGTCTTCGACGGGTGGGCCCCCTGGTTCGGCGAGATCCGCGTCCGCGACCGGGGCTCGGTCGTCGCCGACCGGGTCGGTGCCGTGACGCCGTACGCGGTGGTGGCCATCCAGGAGCGCGCCACGCTCTTCGTCGGACCGACCGAGGACGTCTACGAGGGGATGATCGTCGGAGAGAACTCCCGCGGCGAGGACATGGACGTCAACATCTGCCGGGAGAAGCACCTGACGAACATGCGGGCGGCGGGCTCCGACAACACCCAGAAGCTCACGCCGCCGCGGCGACTCTCGCTCGAGCAGGCACTCGAGTTCCTCGCCGAGGACGAGTGCGTCGAGGTCACGCCCGGAGCGATCCGCCTCCGCAAGGTGGTGCTCGACGCCGGCGATCGGGCCCGACGGCTCAAGCAGCTCAAGAACGCCCGGGGGTGACGGCGTTCAGCCGTTCGCCTGAAGGATGACGGTGTCGACCACGTGGATCACGCCGTGCGAGGCGGTCACGTCCGGGAGGTCCACCGTGGCGCCGCCGACGTAGATGGCGTCACCCTTCGCCTCGACGCGCAGTGCGCCTCCCTGCACCGTCGTCAGGCTGGTTCCGTTCGCGGCGCGGAGGTCGGCGGCGGTGTAGGTGCCCGGTACGACGTGGAGGGTCAGGACCCCGGCGAGGGCCGTCGGGTCCGCCGACAGGGAGCGGAGGGCCGCCGGGTCGACGGCGGCGAAGGCCTCGTCGGACGGGGCGAAGACCGTGAACGGGCCGCCGGTGGCCAGCGTGCCGACGAGGCCGGCCTGGATGGCGAGCCGGGTGACCGTCTGCGTGGCCGCCGTTCCCGCAGCGATCTGGGCGATGTTGTACGTCTCGGAGTCGCCCTCGGGAGGCGTCCCCATGGGCGTCGCCTCACCCGACTCGAGAACCACCGGGGTCGCCCCGTCCGGACCGGGGGCTGCGGCGCCGGAACCCGTCGGCGACTGGGCGGTGGCGACCGTCGTGTCGGCGGACCCGCCGTCGGCGGACCCGTCTCCCGAGCACCCACTGCACGCGAGTGCGATCGCCACGGCGATCGGGATGAGGACGCTGATTCGACGCACCATGGACCCTCCCGGGATCGTCGGAGCCGTTCGTCGTCTCCGGCACCGTCGAACCTACGGAGCCGGTACGGCACTGCCGCTGTGGCGACCGGCACAACTGCCGAACAGCCCTATTCCCGACTTGTTTGGTCGGGATTACCGACCTAGGCTGCCGACGTGAGCGCAACCTCGACCGGACCGGACACCGACGACGGGACCAGCAGCGACAGCCATCCCCTGCGGTCGCTCGTGTCGTTCCCCAATCCCGTGAACGAGGTCGCCGCCCGGACCGTCGCCGCAGGCGTCGTCCTCATGGCCCTGGCCGTCGCCGTCCCGGGCTGGGGCTGGGTGCTGATCCCGCTGACCTACGGGTTCTGGGCACGCGTCGTGACGGGACCGACCCTGAGCCCGCTCGGGCAGTTCGCCACCCGGGTCGTGGCCCCCCGACTCCGCTCCCACGAACGGCTCGTCCCCGGCCCACCCAAGCGCTTCGCCCAGGCCATCGGGGTCGCCTTCTCGACCACGGCGTCGCTGCTCTGGCTGCTCGGTTCGACCGGGGCGGCCCGGATCGTCGTGGCCGCCCTCGCCGGGGCCGCGTTCCTCGAGGCCGCCTTCGGGCTCTGCCTCGGCTGCAAGGCGTTCGCCGTGCTCATGCGGATCGGACTCGTCCCGGACGAGATCTGCGAGGACTGCGCCGACATCTCCCGTCGGATCCCCGAGCTGCGCGACCCGACGAGCGGCGCCCACTAGCGTCTCGCGGGTGCGTCTGGTCGTCGCCCGCTGCACCGTCGACTACGAGGGACGGCTGGCCGCCCACCTCGCCGAGGCGGTCCGACTCATCATGGTGAAGTCCGACGGCTGCGTGGCGATCCACGCCGACGGCGGCGCCTACAAGCCGCTCAACTGGATGAACGCCCCCAACACGCTCCTCGACGAGGGCGAGCGGTGGGTCGTGTCGAACCCCAAGGGCGAGCGCCTCACCATCGACCTGCTCGAGATCCTGGCCGACGAGCTCCACGAGTTCGGCCCCGATCCGGGCCTCGAGAAGGACGGCGTCGAGGCCCACCTCCAAGCGCTGCTCGCCGAGCACCCGGACACCATCGCGGCGGGGCTGACGCTCGTGCGACGGGAGTTCCCGACGGACATCGGCCCGGTCGACCTGCTCTGCCGTGACGCCGACGGGACCGCCGTCGCGGTGGAGGTGAAGCGACGGGGTGAGATCGACGGGGTGGAACAGCTGACCCGGTACCTCGACCGGCTGGAACGGGACCCGTTGCTGCGGGGCATCCGGGGCATCTTCGTGGCCCAGATCATCAAGCCGCAGGCCCGGGTGCTCGCCGAGTCCCGCGGGATCGGGTGGGTCGAGGTGGACTACGACGCTCTCCGCGGCATCGAGTCCGACGAGTTGCGCCTCTTCTGAGTCACATCCGGTCGATCCACTCCAGCACGGCGGGTGCGAAGGCCCCCATGCTCTTGTGCTCCAGGGTCCCGGGCGGGAAGGACCGGATGGTGCCGGCCAACCGGGCCAGGACCTCGGGTCGGCCGGCGAGACGTCCGAGCAGGTCCTGGTGGACCCGGATCCCGAACACCACCGCACCCGTCGACGGGAGCCGCCTGAGCGTCTGACGCTCCACCCGCAACCAGATCCGATCGGGGACGTCGGCCGCCGACAGGTCGTCGGCCGGCTCGGTCCGGTACTTGCCGGTCGGCTGGTAGAGCGAGTCGTCGTCGGAGAGGTTCCAGTTCAGACGCCACCTCGGGGCGTCGACCTCCAGGCGGTCGAAGAACCGGTCGACCGGCGCTGCGAGCTGCTCCGCGTACCCGGCCACCGGCTCGTGGACGGCCGCCATGGGGCGGCCCAGCTTCTCGGCCAGCACCCACCTGGTCGGCGAACAGATCGAGGCGGCATCGAGGGTCCAGCCCTCCGATCGCCTGAGCTGGACCGCCCAGTCCTCGGCGACCAGCCGCCCCGCCGCATCGACCGGATGGATGCCGGCGCGGTCCAGCGCTGCGGGCGTGACCGGAACCGGTTCAGGCCCGCCGTCCACCACCACGGCGTCGCCCAGCCGGCGATGGGTCGTCGCATGGCACTCCGCCAGGTGCTGCACGAGCACATCGAGCAGCTCCTGGCCGGCTCGACGCACCCGCCCGTCGGGATCGTCGACCACCGCGACCACGTCGCCGGGCCGTGTCTCGAGGACGTGGGCCTTGTGGTCCAGGAAGGCGCCGAGGTCCTCGTCGACCTCGAGCCAGTCCCCGAGGTCGAGCGGCCGCAACCCCATGCGCAGCCGGGACCCATCGCCCGTGAAGGGCAGGTGACGCGGCCGGGCCCCCGCCACGGGTTCAGGCCCGGGTGGTCGCGGTCCCGGCGTCGATCACGACCCGGCCGTCGGCGCCGAGGGTCCGGTACACGGCCTCGTCGGAGGCCGTGCGCCAGATCTGGACGGTGAGGGACTCACCCGGGAACACCGGCGACGAGAACCGGCCGGACATGGACGCCAACCGGGCCGGGTCCCCGTCGCAGAGCCCACGCAGCAGGGCCCGACCCGAGAACCCGTAGGTGCACAACCCGTGGAGGATCGGCCGGTCGAACCCGGCGAAGGCCGCGAAAGCCGGGTCCGAGTGGAGCGGGTTCCGGTCGCCCGACAGGCGGTAGACCAGCGCCTGCTCCGGTCGGGTCTGCAGGTCGATCTGTGTGTCCGGCTCCCGGCCCTCGGGGAAGGCGGCACCGCCCGACGGGCCGCGCTCCCCGCCCCAGCCACCCTCACCGCGGATGAAGGCCGACATCACGACGTCGAACAGCGGCTCGCCGCCGTCCGCGGCCAGGGACCGACTGGTGATCTCGACGACCGCACCCTTGCCCTTGTCCCAGATCGCCGTGATCTCTGCGGTCGTGGTGACCGCACCCTCGACCGGGAGCTCCCGGTGCAGGACGATGCGCTCCTCGCCGTGGACGAGCATGGCGGGGTTGAACGAACCGATCGACCCGAAGACCCCGGTCACGTCGGGCAGCACGACGGCGAACGTCGGGAGCGCCCGCTGCTCGACGTCGATCGAGTTCTCGGTCACGAACGGGAGCTCGCCCCGGTCGAGCGGGTCCTGGCCGGCGCCGACACCGACGGCGTAGAGCAGGGCGTCCCGCGAGGTCCACGACGACTCGACCGGCTGGCTGGTCGTTCCGACGGCATCGGGGTTGATCGGCACGTTGACTCCTCTCGACGGCGACCCGTCCGGCCCGGGCGGGCGACGAACCTCCGGACGGTGGACGCCACCGCCCCGCAGTGATCGGCGGACCCGCATCCTGACAGACCGGCGACGGGACCCGCTGCAGCGGCCCGGCCACCGAGCGGGAGGCGGCACCACCCGGGGCCCGCCATGTGCCACATTTTCCCTGTGTCGACGCCCCGGAAGGTGCTCCTCTGCCTGCTCGCCGCGCCCCTCATCGTGGTGGGGCTCGTGGCGGGCGTCTGGGCTGTCGACACCTGGGCCGCCGGCGACACCGTCGCCCGGAACGTCGCCCTGGCCGGAGTTCCGGTCGGCGGCATGGATCGCGACGAGCTCCGCACAGCCGTCGAGCAGCTCGCCGCCGAACTGCCCCCCACGGCCCTGACGATCGACGCCGCCGAGCTCCACCGTGAGACGACCTTCGGCGCGGCCGGGCTCACCGTCGACGTGGACGCCACCGTGGAGGAGGTGTGGGACGTCGGTCGACGTGACCCCCTCCCCACCCCGCCGCTGCGTTGGCTGGCCTCGATGTTCACCGACCGCGAGTACCCGGTGATCCTGTCGGTCGACGTGGCCGTGCTCGGCGAGACGATCGGCGTGCTCGAGGGCGAGGAACGGGTCCCCGCCACCGAGCCGACCGTCCAGATCAATCCGGGTGACGTGGTGCTGGTGCCCGGGCGGCCGGGCCGCGAGATCTCCATGAACTCGGTGGTGCAGTCGCTGCCGCTCACGCTCGATCGGGTCGGCGAGCCGGTCGCGGTCGACGTCGAGCGGGCGACCCTGCTGCCGGTCAGGACCGACCAGGAGGTCCAGGCCATCGTCGACCAGGCCAACGCGATCACCCAGGGCGAGGTCACGCTCGTCGTCGGTGACGAGCGGGTGACCGTCGACGCCTCGGAGTTCCGTCCCGCCGTCGTGGTCGCAGACGACGGCCCGGGTGCACCGCTGCGGCTGACGCTCGACTCCGCCCTGGTCGCGAACGTGCTCGCCGACGAGGTGCCGACCAACCGCTCCAATCCGACCGGCGTCCGCTTCACCGTGGACTCCGGCCTCCCGGTCCCCGTGCCCGGCAGCGACGCCGTCGTGTGCTGCGCCCCGGAGGCACCCGACCTCATCGTGCAGGCGCTCCTCGCCGGACAGCGAGAGGTCACGCTGCCCACCACGACCGTCACCGCCGCCCAGGGCGTCGAGTGGGCCAACACCCTCGGCGTGCGGGAGGTCGTCGGCGAGTTCACCACGAACCACCCCGCCGGCCAGCCGAGGGTCAAGAACATCCACCTCATCGCCGACGCCCTGCGGGGCGTCCTGATCCCGCCGGGCGCCACCTTCTCGGTGAACGACACCGTCGGCGAACGCACCCGGGCCAAGGGCTACGTCGATGCGCCCGTGATCTACGACGGCGAGTTCAAGGAGGACGTCGGCGGCGGCGTCAGCCAGTTCGCCACGACGCTGTTCAACGCCGCCTTCTTCGGTGGACTCGAGATCCCCGACTACATGTCGCACACGAAGTACATCAGCCGCTACCCCTACGGGCGTGAGGCGACGCTCGCCTACCCGGGGGTCGACCTCAAGATCACGAACACCACGCCGTACGGGGTCGTCATCTGGCCCACCTACACCGATTCCTCCATCACCGTGAAGCTCTACTCGACGCCGTTCGTCTCCGGACGTCAGGTCAGCCAGAGCCAGACGACCGGCTGTGGCTCCGTGGCCACCGAGCGGCAGCGCACCTGGCTGGACGGGCGGGTCGAGAACGACACCTTCAGCGCCTACTACGAGTGCGAAAAGGACAAGAAACCCACCACGACGACCACCACGCAGCCCCGCTGACCGGGCCGGGCGGGGCCCCGGTGCGACAGCCGTCCTAACCTGTGCCCATGAGCGCCGACGCCGAACCGCAAGTCGTCTACGAGGACCGCATGAGCGACGCGGATGCGCTCATGTGGGGCATCGAGAAGGATCCGATGCTCCGCTCCACCATCACGACGGTGTGCGTCCTCGACGGACGCCTCCCGCGCGAGGTGCTGCGACGTGAGTTCGACCGGATCACCCGGGCCATCCCCCGGCTCCGCGAGCGGGTGCGGTCCAACCCGCTGTCGATCGCACCACCCCGCTGGGAGGTCGACCCCAACTTCGACCTCGACTACCACCTGCGCTTCGCACGCGTCCCCGGCTCCGGCGGCGCCGACGAGTTGCTCCGGATGGCCCAGCCGCTGGCGATGCAGAGCTTCGACCGGGCCCGCCCCCTCTGGGAGGCCGTCGTCGTGGAGGACCTCGGCGACGACCAGAGCGCGGTGATCCTGAAGATCCACCACTCGATCACCGACGGCGTCGGCGGCGTCCGACTCATGCTCGAGCTGTTCGACCTGGAGCCCGACGCGGCCGAGCGCCCCATGCCGCCCGCCCCCGAGGCGAAGGTGCTGAACCAGGCCGAGCGGTTCGTCGACGCCTTCCAGCACGAGAGCCGCCGCCAGCTGCGCTTCCTCGGCGACCTGGCCGGCCGGGGGCTGTCCGGCGCCACCAGCGCCGTGAGCGACCCGGCCGGTGCCGTCGACTCCGTCAGCGAGCTGGTCGCATCCACGGCCCGGATCCTGCGGCCGGTGAGCCACCCGCTCTCGCCCCTCATGACCGGCCGGTCCCTGTCGACCCACTTCGGCCACATCACCCTGCCGCTCGACCGGGCCAAGCTGGCGGGCAAGGCCATCGGTGGGACGATCAACGACACCTTCGTCACGGGACTGGTCCAGGGTTTCCGGATCTACCACCACGAGCACGGGGTCGAACTGCCCGGACTCCGCATGGGCATGCCCATCAACGTGCGCGCCGCCGACGCCGTGGAGCGCGCCGGGAACGACTTCGTGCCCGCGCGGTTCGAGCTGCCGACCTCCGCCGAGGACCTGGCGGAACTCATGGGTGGCATCCGGGAGCGGATGATCGGCGCCCGCAACGAGCCGGCGAACCAGTTGGTCGAGGTTCTCTCGAACGCGCTCAACCGGCTGCCCACCACGGTGGTGACCCAGATCTTCGGCACCATGATGAAGGGCCTCGACTTCCAGGCGTCCAACGTGCCGGGCTCACCCATCCCGATCTACCTCCGAGGGGTGCCCGTGCGGTCGATCACTCCGTTCGGCCCCATCGCCGGTGCCGCCGCCAACGTGACGCTGCTGAGCTACCAGAACGAGCTCAACATCGGCATCAACGCGGACCCGGCGGCAGTGACCCAACCGGACCTGTTCGTCGAGTGCGTCCGCCGCGGCTACGACGAGGTGCTGGCGCTCGCCTGAGGCTCATCGCCGACGGGACTGTGTGCTCCGCCGTCCGGCCCGTAGCCTGCGACCGTGCACGAACTCTCCGACGAGGCGACGGGCGGTGACACCCCCGCGGTCCGCACCGACGTGGTCGTCGTGGGGGCCGGCCCGGCCGGTTCGGCTGCGGCCATCGAGCTCGCCCGCGCCGGTCTGGACGTCGTCGTGGTCGACCGGGCCGTGTTCCCCCGGGACAAGATCTGCGGCGACGGCCTGACGACGGGGGCCCTGCGCCAGCTCGAGCAGCTGGGGCTGGACCCGGGAGCGGTCGCCTCGTGGCAGGACGCCACCGACTGCTGGGTCACCTCGCCGTCCGATGTCACGGTGCACTTCCCCCTCCCGCGGGGGCAGGGTCGGTTCGCCGCCGTGGCCCGCCGTCGAGATCTGGACGCCGCGCTCGTCGACCTGGCCCGCGGAGCCGGGGCCGTGGTGCGTGAGGGGGAGACGGTCACCGGAACCGTCGAGACCGGCACCGGAGTCATCCTCACGACGGATGCGGGACGCATCGAGGCCCGATGGTGCGTGGCCGCCGACGGCGTCTGGTCGCCGGTCCGCAAGCACCTCGGCCTGCAGCGACCCGGCTACCGCGGCGAGTGGCATGCGTTCCGGCAGTACTTCCGGGGCGTCACGCCGTCGGCGGCGCAGGACCTCCACGTGCGCTTCGACGCCGACCTGCTCCCGGGGTCCTTCTGGTCGTTCCCCCTGCCGGACGGCGGGGCGAACGTCGGCTTCGGCGTCCAGCGCGGCGGGAAGGTCGCCGTGGGCGACATGGGCGCGCTCTGGCGCGACCTGTTGTCCCGGCCCTGGGCCCGTGAGCTGCTGGGTGATGCCGTGCCCGAGGGGCCCCACCGGGCCTGGCCGATCCCGGCCCGGATCGACGACATCGAGCTGACCGGCACCCGGACCATGTTCGTCGGCGACGCCGCCGCGGCCTGTGACACGTTGACCGGTGAGGGAATCGGCCAGGCCCTGCTGACGGGTCGACGCGCCGCCGAGGCGGTGATCGCCGGCGGGCCCTCCGGCGAGGTCGTGGGCCGGTACCGCTCGACGGTGAGCGCCGACCTGGTGGCCGACCACCGCATGTCGGTGCTGTTGGTACGGGCCATGCGCCACCGCAAGGGCGCCCGGACCGCCATCCGGGTCGCCGGCGCCACCCCGTGGACCCGCCGGAACTTCGCGCGCTGGCTCTTCGAGGACTACCCCCGCGCCGTCGTGGCCACGCCGCGGCGCTGGCGACGGGGCGTGTTGTCCTCGCCGGGCGCGTACGTTCCGGCGTGATCGTCGGCACGGTGGCCCACCCGGATGATGAGGTGCGCCACCCGGACGATCAGGACGTCGCCTCGACCGGATCGACCACTCCGGCGCCGAGCTGCGGGTTGCCGTTCGTGTCGGCCGTCTGAGCGATCCGGTCGAGCACCAGCGCCGGATCGATCCCGGCACCGAGGAGCAGGGCGGCGATCCCGGCCACGATCGGTGTGGCCATCGAGGTGCCGTCGAGCCGCTCGTAGCCCCTCGACCCGTTGGGCCACAGAGTGGTGGGTTCGGTCGGTGCGGTGGAGAGGATCCCGACCCCCGGCGCCGCCACGGCGCGCAGGTCGCCGGTGTTCGAGAACTGAGCGACCTGCCCGGCCTCGTTGGTCGCGTTCACCACGAGCGTCGGCGTCCCCGCCCGGTAGTTGCGCTTGGCCGTTCCCTCGTTGCCGGCGGCGGCGAGCACGACCACGCCCCGGGCCGCTGCGTTGCGGATCGCGGCGTTGAGCGGACCACCCTTGGAGATCCGGCTGAGGACACCGGTTTCACCGAGGGACAGGTTGATCACGCCGGCACCGTTGGCGACCGCCCAGTCGATCCCGCGGGCGATCCCCTCGTCGGTTCCCGTCCCGTCGGTCCCGAGGACCCTGACCGGCATGATCCTCGCCCGGGGTGCGGTCCCGGCGATCCCGATGCCGTTGTCGGCGGTGGCCGCAGCGATGCCCGCCACGTGGGTCCCGTGGCCGTTCGTGTCCTGGGGCACCGCGTCCCCGTCCACCACGTCGATCCCGGGGACGAGTCGGTCGACCAGGTCCGGGTGGTCGAGGTCGACGCCCGTGTCCACCACGGCGATCACGACACCCTCACCACGGGCGCCACGAGCCCACACCTCGGGGAGCCGGAGTTGGCCGACCGCCCACTGCTCCCCGATCAACGGGTCGGCCACGGCGACGGGTGCTGCGGTCGTCGGCGGCGGTGGAGGCGGGCTGGGGGCAGGACGGGCGGGGGCCGACGTGGTCGACTCCACGGGTGTCGACGTGGTGGTCGTCGTGGTGGTCGTCGTGGTCGGGGTCCCCGACTCCTCGGGATCGCTGCTGCACCCGACCGCCACGACGGCCATGACGACCGCAACGGCGAGGAGCGGGATGATCCGTCGGCCGATGACCGGGCTGCGTCCGCTGACGGAACCGGTACGAACGAGTGACCTACAGGCTGCATGCACGAACCCGAGGGTAGGTGAGCGGGCGCCTAGGCTCCAGCCATGCAGACCGCTCTCACCGAACTCCTCGGCGTCGAACACCCCGTCATGCTGGCGGGGATGGGTGGCGTGTCCTACCACCGGCTCGCCGCCGCCGTCTCCGAGGCGGGCGGGTTCGGCTGCCTCGGCGCATCCACCATGGGCGACAAGGCCATGGTGGAGGAGATCGCTGCGGTTCGCGGGCTGACGGACCTGCCGTTCGGGGTCGACCTGCTCACGGCTGCGCCCCAGGACATGCCGGCGAAGGTGCAGGCCATCATCGATGGCGGAGCCACCGTGTTCGTCGCCGGCCTGGGCGTGCCGCGCGAGGTGATCGATCAGTGCCACGAACAGGACGTCCTGGTCGTGAACATGTGCGGACGGGTCCACCACGCCGTGGCCGCCGTGGAGGCCGGCTGCGACCTGGTCGTCGCCCAGGGGACCGAGGCGGGAGGACACACCGGCCAGGTCGCGACCATGGCACTGGTGCCGCAGATCGTCGACGCCGTGGGCGACTCCGTGCCCGTAGTCGCCGCCGGAGGGATCGTCGACGGCCGGGGGTTGGCCGCCGCCCGCTGCCTGGGCGCCGCCGGCGTGTGGATCGGCACCCGGTTCATCGCCACACCCGAGGCCCGGGCCGTCCCCGGGTACAAGGAGCGGCTGGTGGAGGGTGCCGAGGACGGGACCATGGTGACCCGCGCCTACACCGGCAAGACCTGCCGGGTCGTGCGCACCCCCTACGCCGAGGACTTCGAGCGCTCCGGGGCCACGGCCGAGCCCTTCCCCGGACAGGTCATCCGGTCCATGACCGATGGCGTCAACCACCTGGGTGGTGACGAGCACACCCCCGACGTGGACCCGACGAACGAGTTCATGCCCGCCGGACAGGGCATGGGGGCGATCCGGGAGCTCGTCCCGGCGGGCGACCTGGTGCGATCGATCGTCGCCGAGGCCGAGGCCATCCTCGCCGGTGGTGGGCGGTGACCGACCGTCCCGGTGCTGCATCCGTCCGGACGCGCCGACCCGAACCACAGGGGTGAGCGTGCTGTCGAACCTGTCCGCGTGGGACGTCCTCCTCGCCGCCGTGGTGTTCGTGATCATGGAGGCCATCGCCGCTGCGGAACACCGGTGGGCCATGCACGGGTTCGCCTGGTCCTGGCACCGCAGCCACCACCTGCCCCCCGAGGGACGCTTCGAGCGGAACGACCGGTTCCCCTTCGTGTTCGCCGGCCTGGCGATCGTGATGTTCGTGGCCGGGACGAACGTCGGGTCCCTCCGGTTCCTGGTGCCGGTCGCCGTCGGGATCACCGCCTACGGGGCCGCCTACTTCCTGGTCCACGACGTCTACATCCACGGGCGCCTGGGTGGCCGCCACCTGCCCCGGATCGGCGCGCTCGACCGGCTGGGCGCCGCCCACGAGTTGCACCACCGCTTCAACGGGGCGCCCTACGGCATGCTGGCCCCGGTGGTGCCGGCCAGCGTGCGGGACCGGGCCGAGCGGTCCCGGGGCGCACGGATCGACCTCACGGAACGACGCCGGACGACCGCTGAGCGGGCCGATTCGTGACGACGAGTCGGCCCGGAGGTGCCTCCGGGCCAGCATCCGGGCATCGGAGTGATGAAATCGCCCCGGTTGGCTTGTGGTCGGGACCGCAGGTCGGTACCGTCCCCGGACAGGGGAAGCACACCTGCGACCGCAGGCGTGCGTGAGCGAGCGGACCGTCGAGTGCATCGACCGAGGAAACGGGTGACCAGCCGAGTGGTGGCGTTCGGGTCCGTCGCGCTCGTTCTGGTTCTGGGATTGAGCGCCACCTCACAGGCGCAGGACGATCCCACGACCACAACCACGACGACCGAGGCCCCGCCCACCACCGAGGCCCCGCCCACCACCCAGGCGCCGACGACCACCGTCCTGCCGAGCAGCAACTTCCTGCTCGCCGGCGTCCGCGACCTGACGTCGGGCGAGATGGTCTCGATCGACCAGGACGTGACCGGTTCGTTCGCCCACTGTGCCAACCCCAACGGGCTGGGAGCCGAGGCCTACCTCTCTGCGTCGAGCCCGTCGGGACTCCAGGTTCGCCATGCGACCGTGACGCCGTTCGTCGTCCCGATCCACATCGGCCTGCTGCAGGTGAACAACCCCGACCCCGGGGCGTCCCTCAACGAGGAGATGCTGACGCTCGGTGTCGTCGCCGGGGACACCGTGCAGTTCGGGACCACGGGGCTCGCCACCGCCGAGTACAGCGGACTCTTCTTCGGGACGACTGCCGCCGGCGTCGTCAACTGGCGCTACGCCGAGACGATCACCTGCACCGACTCGCTGGTCATGCCGATCATCGAGCCGCTGCTCACCGGCGGCGCCCCCACCCCCTGAGCCCAGCTCCTGGGCCCAGCCCCATCCGGCTCCGGGCATCCAGAGCGTCAGGGTCCCGGCCACACCTGGGGCGGCCGGTTCAGGGGAGCAGGTTCCGGACCGTCTCGATCAAGCGCTGCTGCGCCGGGAGGTCCGCCGCGATCGGCGTCACGTTCAACACGGTGACCCCTGCGGCTGCGTACTCGGCGATCCGGTCCCGGACGTACCCCTCGTCACCACAGAGCGAGGTCTGCTCGAGGAACGACTCCGGCACGGCCGCAGCCGCCTCGCCCTTCTTGCCGTCGAGATACAGGTCCTGGATGCGGCGGGCTTCGTCCTCGTAGCCGTAGCGCTGGAACAACTGGTTGTAGAAGTTCCGCTCCCGCGCACCCATCCCACCGACGTAGAGGGCGACCATGCCCCGGCTGAAGTCACGGAACCCGGCGACCTCGCTCTCGGCGCCGATCGCCAGCAGTCCACCGGCGACGACGTCCATCGGGCCCAGGTCCGTCGAGCGCTTCGCAAAGCCGACCTCCAGGTCGGGACCCCACACGTCCGCGGCCTTCGCCGGGTGGAACAGGATCGGCAACCAGCCGTCCGCCAGCTCTGCGGTCATCTGGACGTTCTTCGGCCCCAGGGACGCCACATGGATCGGGATCCGCGGTCGCTGCGGGTGGGTGATGATCTTGAGCGGCTTGCCCAGACCGGTCCCCTGCCCCTCGGGCAGCGGCAGCTGGTACTTCGCCCCGTCGTGGACGAGCGGCTCCTCGCGAGCCCAGACCTTGCGGCAGATGTCGATGATCTCGCGGGTCCGGCCGATGGGCGCGTCGTAGGCCACACCGTGGAACCCTTCGATCACCTGCGGGCCCGATGCCCCCAGACCGAGCACCGCCCGACCGCCCGACAGCTCGTCGAGACCGGCAGCGGTCATCGCCAGCAAGGTCGGCGTCCGGGTGTAGATGGGCAGGATGCCGGAGGCGATCTCGATCCGCTCGGTCTCGGCCGCCAGGTAGCCCATCAGCGTGGCGGCGTCGAAGCCGTAGGCCTCGGCCACGTAGACGATGTCCATGCCCGCCTGTTCCAACGCCTGCACCTGGGCGACCGACTCGGCGAACCCTCCGGCGTACCCGATCTGCATGCCGAGCTTCACGCGGCACCCTCCCACTCCTTGGCGGGCACCAGGTCGTCACGACCCAGGAACCCGATCTCCTCACCGTTGGCGAACCGGACCCGGTACCGGACCCAGGAGAACCCGTTGACCAGTTGCACCTTGCCGGGCGTGCCGGCCGGGACGCCCGGCAGGTCCCGGGACGCCACCACCTTCTGGTGCCGCTTCAACGGACGCTCTGCCTTGGTCGCCATGGGCTCAACCTAGCCCCGGGGCCCCACCGGCGGAGCATCCGAGATGCCGACCCGGGTTCGATGCCGGCCAAGTTCAGTGGTGGGGCGCTCGCTGCGCCTCGGCCCAGGTCAGGCCGCGTTCGACGTCGGTGTCGTGGGGGAGCCCCAGGACGCGCTCGGCGATGATGTTGCGCTGGACGTCGCCGGTCCCACCGCCGATCGTCAGCGCCGGGGCGAAGAGGAACCCGTGTCCCCACCAGCCGGGATCGGTGCCCAGCGGCCCGGCTGCCGTCGTCATCCCAGCAGCACCGGCCAGATCCCGCGCCAGGGACATGATCCGCTGGCCGTGCTCGTCGGCGAGCACCTTGCGGACCGAGGCCTCCGGTCCCGGCGCCCGGCCCTGCACCGCGGCGGTGACGGTCCGGAGTCGGATCAGGCGCAGGATCTCGGACTCGACGTGGAGGGCCGCGAGCTCCTGACGGAGCACTGGATCGTCGACCCCACCGGCCGCACGGACGATGTCGAGCAGGTCACCGGCGTCGGGGCCCATCCCCCACAGCGCACCGCCCGAGGACAGCGACACCCGCTCGTTCGCCAGGGTCACCTTGGCCAGACGCCAGCCGTCGTGGACCGGACCCACCACGTTGGCCGCCGGGATCCGGACGTCGGTCAGGAACACCTCGTTGAACGTGTGTCCGCCGGTCATCTCGACGATCGGCCGGACCTCGATCCCCGGGGCGTCCATGGGGCAGATGAAGTAGGTGATCCCCTCGTGCTTCGGTCGGTCCGGATCGGTGCGGGCGATCAGGATGCCGTAGCGAGCCAGGTGGCCGAGCGAGGTCCACACCTTCTGGCCGTTGACAACCCACTCGTCGCCGTCCAGCTCGGCCCGTGTCGACAGGTTCGCCAGGTCCGAGCCCGCGCCCGGCTCCGAGAACAGCTGGCACCACACGTCCTCGCCAGAGAGGAGCCCGAACAGGTGCGCCTCGCGCTGCTCGTCCGTCCCGGCCGTGAGGATGGTCGGACCCGCCCACCCGATGCCGATCGGATTGGATGGTCGGGACACGCGAGCCCGGCGGAGCTCGTCGTCGACGATCAACTGGTGGATCGGGTCTGCGTCCAGTCCCCAGGGCGCCGGCCAGTGCGGCGCCACGAACCCCGCCTCGGCGAGCTGCCGGCCCGTCGGCGAGGGGTGCTGCTCGAGCCAGGTCCGCACCGCGACGCGGCGAGGGTCGTCGTCTCCGGGAAGCTCGAAGTCCACGGCGCTGGACGGTAGTCGCACCGCCGAGGGTCGCGAGGACCAGCACGAGCGCCACCACCTATGCTCCTCGGCCGGGCGGCTCATTCGCACGACGCCGTCCCGAGGTGACCACCTGCCGCTACCGGCGGGGCCGAGACGGGGGGACGCATGGCCGGATGGAACTTCGCTGATCTCTGGGAGGGCATCGCCGGGAAGTTCCCGGACGCACCCGCCCAGATCCAGGGCGATCGTCGGACGACCTGGCGGGAGTTCGATGAGCGCGCCAACGGCGTGGCCCGCCACCTCCTCGACGGCGGGGCCGAGCACCAGGACAAGGTCGCGCTCTACCTCTACAACTGCCCCGAGTACATGGAGTCCTGCGCGGCCCTCTTCAAGGCCGGGTTGGTTCCCGTCAACACCAACTACCGCTACCTCGACGACGAGCTGCTCTACCTCTGGGACAACGCGGATGCCGTGGCCGTCGTCTTCCACGGGGCCTTCACCGACCGGATCGAACACCTCCGGCCGCAGCTGCCGGCGGTGCGGCACTGGATCTGGGTGGACGACGGCACGGGCGAGCGGCCCGAGTGGGCCGTCGACTACGAGGACGTCGCCGCCACCACGACCGAGCGGGTGGAGGCCGACTGGGGCCGTTCCGGTGACGACATCCTCATGATCTACACCGGCGGCACCACCGGGATGCCCAAGGGCGTCATGTGGCGACAGGACGACCTCATCGGCGCCGTGTGCGCCACCGCCAACCCGCTCCTGGCCCAGGACCCGGACGAGGTCGGCGGCGTGGCCGCGATCCTGGAGAGCATCGCCGGGCCCGGCCTGGTCGGGCTCCCCGCCTGCCCGCTGATGCACGGCACCGGATGGTTCACCGCCCTGCTGTACCTGACCTCCGGCGGGTCCGTGGCCACCCTCGAGGAGCGCCACCTCGACTGGGTGGAGCTCCTCGACACGATCGAGCGCGAGGGCGTCGGCGCGCTGACCATCGTCGGCGACGCGTTCGCCAAGCCCATCCTGGCCTGCCTCGATGCGGAGCCCGACCGCTGGGACCTGTCCTCGCTGGTGCTCGTCACCTCCTCGGGGGTCATGTGGTCCGAGCCCATCAAGCGACGACTGCTCGAGCACCACCCGGGGATGATGCTCGTCGACTCGTTCTCGAGCTCCGAGGCGCTCGGTATGGGGCAGTCCGTGTCCGCCGCCGGGGCCGCCGAGAAGACGGCCCACTTCTCGCTCGGGCCCGGGGCGATCGTCCTCAGCGACGAGGGGCACCGGGTGGAGGCCGGATCGGAGGAGCGGGGCCGCGTCGCCATCCCGGGTCGGACGCCGCTCGGGTACTACAAGGATCCCGAGAAGTCCGCCGCCACGTTCATCACCGTCGACGGGGTCCGCTACTCGATGCCGGGCGACTACGCCACGGTGGACGCCGACGGGACCATCAGCCTGCTCGGACGGGGGTCGGTCTGCATCAACACCGGCGGCGAGAAGGTCTTCCCCGAGGAGGTCGAGGAGGCGCTCAAGACCCACGACACCGTGGCCGACGCCGTCGTCGTGGGGGTGCCGGACGACAAGTTTGGCCAGGCGATCGTGGCGGTGGTCGAGCCGGCGGTCGGGACGGTCATCGATCCGGGTGAGCTGGTGGCACACGTCAAGACCCACCTGGCGGCCTACAAGGCGCCCAAGCAGATCGTCGAGATCGACACGATCGGCCGGGCCCCCAACGCCAAGGTGGACTACAAGCGGATGACGGCGTACGCCCTCGACACCCTCGGCATCGAGGCCTGAGGGCGGGTCGCGTCAACGCTCCCCCGCCCGCGGACGCCACCGGGGACCCGGGGTACCGGGGAGGCGACGGCGGGGGGCACCGACGGATTCGTCCGGCCCCGCGGCCATCGGTATCGTGACGGCGCACGATCGCAGCGTCGTCGACGACCGACGGTCCGACGGCCCGAACCCCGGGGGGAACCCACATGTCTGATCTCACCTTCGACGGCCAGGTCGCCATCGTCACCGGGGCCGGAGGCGGACTGGGCCGGTCCCACGCCCTGGAGCTCGCCCGACGTGGTGCCCGCGTCGTGGTCAACGACCTGGGTGGTTCGGTCAGTGGCGAGGGCGACAACGCATCGGCGGCCCAGCTCGTGGTCGACGAGATCACTGCGGCCGGCGGCGAGGCCGTGGCGAACCACGACTCGGTGTCGACCCCCGAGGGCGGGCAGGCGATCGTGCAGACGGCGCTCGACGAGTTCGGCACCGTGGACATCGTCATCAACAACGCCGGGATCCTGCGGGACAAGACGTTCCACAACATGACGCCCGAGTTGCTGGAGCCGGTCATCGCCGTGCACCTGCTGGGCGCCTTCTACGTGACGCAGCCGGCGTGGGTCGTCATGCGCGACAAGGGCTACGGCCGGATCGTCAACACCAGCTCCAACTCGGGGCTGCTCGGCAACTTCGGCCAGTCCAACTACGGGGCCGCGAAGCTCGGGCTCGTCGGGTTCACGCGGGTGCTCGCCAACGAGGGACGCGCCAAGGGGATCAAGGCGAACGCTATCGCACCGGTGGCCAAGACCCGGATGACCGAGGACCTGCTCGGACCGTTCGGCGACAAGCTGGAGCCGGCCGAGGTGACGCCGACGGTGGTGTACCTGGCGCACGAGGACTGCCCGGTGAACGGCGAGGTCTACTCCGTGGCCGGTGGCGTCGTCGCCCGGTACTTCATCGGCCTCACGCCGGGCTGGTACGCCGAGGGCCACTCGGCGGAGGACGTCCGGGACCACTTCGATCAGATCCGGGACGAGACCGGCTACATCGTGCCGGAGGACCCGTCGGGCGAGCTGAAGAAGCTCCTCGAGACCCTCTCCTCCTGACCCCCACCGATATAGGGGTCGCGCGCGGGGTACGTCTCGCGCTCAGGAGCCGTAGAACCGACCTGGATGAGGACGAGCGGGTTGAGCGACGCTGCTGAGGGTTCGGGCGACGACAGCATCGTCCCCTTCCTCCAGCTCGAGGCGGCCACGATTCTGTCCGGGGCCGGCAACGGCGCGGCGCTGGTCGTGCTCCCCTGGCTGGTCCTCGAACGCACCGGGAACCCGGCCGACGCCGGCCTGCTCGCCGCCGCCACCGCGCTGCCGCTCCTCGCATCCAGCCTGTTCTCCGGGGCGCTCGTCGACCGGATGGGGCGACGACGGACGTCGGTCGTCTCGGACCTGTGTTCCGCCGCGTCGGTGTCGGCCATCCCGATCGTGGCGGCCACGGTCGGCCTGAACCTCCCGCTCCTCATCGCGCTCGCCGTCCTCGGTGCCGTGTTCGACCCCGCCGGGGTGACGGCCCGCGAAGCCATGCTGCCGGCCGCGGCGACCCGCTGCGGTTGGCGCCTCCAGCGGGTCAACGGCATCCATGAGGCCGTCTGGGGAGTCGCCTTCCTGATCGGGCCCGGGGTCGGCGGGCTGCTGATCGCCGCCGTCGGGGCCATCTCGGCCCTGTGGTTCACGGCCGGTGCGTTCCTGGTGTCGGCGGTGACGGTGGCCACGATCCGACTCCCGCACGCCGACCGGACTCCATCGGTCGAGGAGCGCGAGCCGATCTGGCAGAGCGTGCGCACGGGTGCCGCGTTCGTCTGGCGGGACCGCCTGCTCCGGACCCTGCTTCTGGTGGTGGCCGCACTCGTGTCGGTGTACATGCCGATCGAGGCCGTGCTGCTCCCGGTCGAGTTCGAGGCCCAGGGCGCACCAGGCCGACTGGGCCTGCTGGTCACGGCGATCAGCGCCGGCTGGGTGCTCGGCGCGCTGGCCTACGCGTGGCGAGGCCACAGGCTCAGGCGGAGTCGGCTGTTCCGGGGCGCACTGATCGCCACCGCAGTGGGCCTGGGGGTCATGGCGGCCAGTGACAGCTACCCGGTCATGGTGCTGGCCGGCCTGGCCCTCGGCTTCGGTTACGGACCCGTCGGGCCGATCCTGAACCTGGCGCTGCAGACCCGCTCGCCGGAGCACCTCCGCGGACGGGTCGTCGGCCTGGCGTCCTCAGGCGAGTACGCCGCAGGGCCACTCGGCTACCTGCTCGCCGGACTGCTGGTCGATCGGCTGGGAGTGGGACCCACGTTCGTCCTGCTCGCCGTGCTCGTCGGCCTCGTCGGCCTGGGTTCCCTGGCGCTCCGACCGCTCAACGAACTGAACGACCTTCCTGACGAACCGAGCGAGCATCCGGTCACCGACGCCACCCTCGACCACGGCGCCGGGCCGCTCCCGTTCCACTGAGCGATCCGCGGCCATCGCCCGTCACCCCTGACGCCGCCACTCCCTCTCCCTTGCTTTGTGGTGCGAGCGTCATGGCGGTCTCAATCGGTCAGCGCAACAGCAGCTCGTTGAGTGCTTCTGATGGTGTCCGCCAGTTGAGGGTTTGTCGAGGCCGTCCGTTGAGGCTGTCGGCGGCTGCTTGGAGGTCGGCTGGGGTGTGTCGGGAGAGGTCGGTGCCTTTGGGGAAGTACTGCCGCAACCACCCGTTCGCGTTCTCGTTCGTCGGTCGCTGCCAGGGTGAATGCGGGTCCGCAAAGTACACCTTCGTGCCCGTCTCGAGCGCGAACTGAGCGTGAGCGGAGAGCTCTTTACCGCGATCCCAGGTGAGTGTCTTGCGCAGTTGTT
>SXGQ01682319.1_pt1 | contig 20826 bp, 44 predicted proteins | sample 3178371 | NCBI WGS metagenome assembly SXGQ01 (sample SAMN11356859, study PRJNA531348) | freshwater metagenome | isolation source: freshwater sample F1-20 | place: China: Fuxian Lake, Yuxi | collected 2017-12-25 | reverse complement strand
GCCTATTCAAAGACAAGACTCCGATAAAATGGGGAGAAGTAAACTTTGATGGAGGAGATGTTTACGAAAGAATATTAGATGCCAAGCGAAAGGTGCGTGGGATCATGGGCCAAATCCCGTCTGATTTTGTGGCTATTGAAGCAGCCGTCATGGTGCGTAGTGCCAATACAGGATTAAAAATGGCGTACATCTTTGGAGCGATCATGGCTGAACTTATTTCAGATGGTCGTAAAGTTGTAGAGGTTCATCCAATAACTTGGCAGTCATTCATTGGCAACAAGAACTTTACCAAGGCGCAGAAGGAGGAAGTAAAAAATACTTTCCCAGGAAAATCTGAGAATTGGTATAAAAATAAGATTAGAGAGATGCGTAAGCAAAAGACTATTGACTTCTGCCAGAGCCTAGGGGTCACGGTAGAAAGTGACAACGTGGCTGATGCCTGCGGCATTGGCTGGTACGCTACGAACAATATGGTGAGAACATGAAATTATACGAAGATGTAAATTGGCTACGAAAGCGCTACGTTGTGGAAAAGAAAACAACTCAGCAGATGGCGAAAGAAGCGGGATGCTCACACATGACTATTCAGCGCTATCTAGAAAAGTATGGACTGATTAAGAATCAGAGAAGGTGGACTAAGTGAGTATAGTTTATACCGGAGGCACATTTGATTTATTCCATTCTGGTCATGTTAATCTGTTGAAAAGGTGTAAAGATATTGCAGGCAGGTACGGTAAATCTATTGTCTCTCTAAATACTGATGAATTTATTATGAAGTATAAAGGTAAGTCTCCTGTATGTAGCAATGACGAGCGCAAGGCCGTACTTGAATCATGCAAGTATGTTGATGAGGTTATTTATAATATTGGCGGCGCGGATTCAAAAATTGCAATTGAATTGATAATGCCAGATTATATAGTTATTGGATCAGATTGGGCAAGGAAGGATTACTATGCTCAGATGGGATTCGACCAGGATTGGCTAGATGAGCGCGGAATAGGTTTAGTTTATGTACCATACACTAATGCTATTTCTTCAACTGAAATTAAAAAGAGGCTAGTATGAAGCAAGGTATCATCATAGGAACATCTCCTGGCAGAGAAAAATGGCTACATGACTTTATGGAATCTATTACTGTGCCATGCGTTGTTCTTAATGTAGAGGGCTACGAACTTGGTAAAATTAGGTGGGCGTACGAGAATACAGATTTTGATAGATTTATCTTTCTACAGGATAGCCTTGTAATTAAAAACAATCAACTGCTGGAATCTGTTTTTGATGTTACAGGATCAGCATGTTTGATGTGTGACCCAGATCATTTTGGCTCCTATTTAGGGCTATATGAACGCTCAGTATTAGATAAAGTAGGAATTCCAGTTGCCCACACTAAGGTAGATGCTATTAAGTATGAATGGGAATGGACTAAAAAATATGTTGAAGCCTGTGATAACTTAGACCATCCGATTAATTTAAATCATCAAATAGTATATACTGTATACAAGCACGGTAGAGAAAACATGCTTTATATTAACGATGTTTATGAAAAATGGAAAGGTGATTGGGGGCAGATTAATCATTCATGATTCCTGTATTAATTATTCCAGTATTAAATAGGCACGACCTTCTTACCGAATCACTAAATAATATTGACTATCCAGTTAAAGAATTACTAATTATTAATAATGGCTTAGTAGATAATTATGAATATTCTGGAAATGACTTTATTCAAAAGGTGAGGGTACTAAATTTACCGTCGAACCTTGGGGTCGCGGCGTCATGGAATCTTGGGATAAAACTATACCCACATTCTCCATTCTGGACATTCTCTTCAGCAGATACAATTATACCTGATGGGTGGATAGATAAAGTTATTGGAATGAGTGGTCCTGAATATTTTGTATATGGGTGGGGCCATAACTTTTTTACTATAGGAGAAGATATTGTAAGATCAGTAGGACTCTTTGACGAATATTATTATCCAGCATACTACGAGGATAATGATTATGACGACAGAATTGTAATTGCTGGACTAGACCACATGAGAAGAGGCTCAGGACTGGTTCTTGATACGACTAAAGGATCACAAACTATCTATAGTAATGAAAAGTTTATGTCCAGAAATTCGTACACATTTGAAAAAAATAAAGAATACTATCTAAAGAAAAAAGAATCTAACGACTACTCTTGCCGTGGATGGGAACTAGATAGAAGAAGAGATAATGAATGGCTTACAAGGGATGAGGAATAATGACTAGGGTTTTACTTACAGGAGCGTCGGGCTTTGTTGGAAGCCATGTACTCCGACATATCTTGGCGAATACTAACTGGGAAGTTGTTTGCCTATCAAGTTTTAGGCATCGTGGATTAACTGATAGAATACGACTGGCAGTAAAAGATTATGATGATAATTTTAATAGAGTCAAAGTAGTTTCGCATGACTTGACTGCACCCATTTCTCCAGTCCTAAGTAATGAGATTGGAAAGATAGATTATGTTTTTAATGTGGCTAGTGATTCACATGTTGATAGATCAATTGTTGAGCCAGTTCCATTTATTGAAAACAATGTATCTCTAGTCTGTAATATGTTAGAATGGGCACGTTTCTCAGATATTGATAGGTTTATTCACGTTTCAACTGATGAGGTATATGGACCCGCACCATCAGGATATGCTCATCGTGAATGGGAAGATCAGTATCTTCCAAGCAATCCTTACTCGGCATCCAAGGCTGCCCAAGAATCAATTGCTTATTCATACTGGAGAACATATGATCTTCCATTGATTATTACAAATACTATGAATATTATAGGTGAAATGCAAGATCCAGAAAAGTTTGTCCCAATGATTATGAAGCGGGTTCTTTCAGAAGAAACGGTAACCATTCATGCATCACCAACTGGAGAAATAGGAAGTAGGTTCTATCTACACGCTAGAAATCAGGCAGATGCCCTACTTTATACAATCAATCAGCCAATATTAAAGTATGGCGAATCACATGTTCCACAAAAGTTTCACGTTGTAGGAGAAAGAGAAGTAGATAATTTAGAAATGGCTACCATGGTTGCAGAATATGTAGGCAAGCCATTAAAATATGAATTGGTTGATTTTCATTCATCTCGCCCAGGCCACGACCTTAGGTACGCCCTTGACGGAAATAAGATAGCGAACGCAGGATGGGTAGCACCATTGTCACTTGAAGAATCTATTGAAAGAACGGTCAATTGGACTTTAAAAAATAAAGAATGGTTAAGTATTTAATATGAATAAGTACAGAATTGACCCATCAGATACATTAAGAACTACTAATCCTGATGCTGATTTTAGTCCAATAACTAATGCACATAGAGAGATACTTGATGTATGCAATAATATATCAAGTATGTTAATAGAAAAAAATAAATCATACGGAAACAGCGCACTTGAACCAGTAAGAATATTTTCTGGATCAGACAATGTAGAGCAGATAAAAGTAAGAATAGATGACAAGTTATCTAGATTCGCACGCGGCGGGGAATTCCCTGGAGATAATGACATTGACGACTTAATAGGTTATCTGGTATTATTGAAAGTAGCACTGCGGAATAGTTGGAGAGATTGATGCCACTTTATACATATACTTGTATGAATTGTGATATAGATACAGAACTGATCTGTAACATTTCAGCACGCGATGAACAGATGTGCGAAGAATGTGGAAACAGACTAATAAGATCTATTGATAGGCCAGGGATGGTTTGGAGCCCCACTAGAAATAGTGGATACTCTCTCTAGGAGTAGATATGCCAAAGAAAAAAACAAATAAAGAATATATTCCATATAGCATGAATGACAATATTCATGTTTACTATGAATTAGAATTTCTTAAAGATGTAATTAAGCCTGGAGATAAGATCACCTTTAAGGGAATCCGTGGTGAATTTATTTTTATTCTCATGGCTCACAACTCAGAGAAAGACGTTACTTGGATAGATTGTAGCAATCCTGCAACTGGAGAGTACAGGGCATTCTATGTCGATAGACTCAAGAGCGTAGTAAGAGCAAAGAAGAGCAGAAGGAAGAAGCAACTTGTCAGAGATTGAACTTACTAGTTCTTTTGACCAAATGAATCTTGTCGTAGAAGAATTATTAAAGGGAAAGAATCCTACCGACATATCAAAGTTCTTAGGAATAAAAAGATCTCAGGTATTGGAACACATAGATACATGGAGAGAACTGGTATCTGGAGATAGTAGAATCAGAGAGCGTGCTAAAGAAGCACTCGCTGGTGCTGATCAACATTATTCTATGATTATCCAACGTGCCTGGGAAACAGTAGATCAAGCAGATGCCAATCAACAATACAATACCAAGGCCTCTGCTTTAAAAATGATTGCTGATGTAGAACAAAAAAGAATTGACATGCTTCAAAAGGCTGGGCTTCTAGAGAATAATGAAATGTCCGCACAACTTCTTGAGACAGAAAGAAAGCAAGAGATTCTTATGAATATTCTTAAGGAAGTCACATCAGACTGTAATCATTGTAAGATAGAAGTTGCTAAAAGGTTGTCAGAAGTTACGGGCAAGGTAGAGCCAATTGATTGATTTTAGTGACTTCATGGATGCCCTGGACGGGGACTTGTTTGAAGAGGTTCCTGCGTCCGTAGAAGTATTCGTCACAGATAAAAGTTATTTAGACTTGCCACCATTGTCTGAGTATCAGTATCAATCTATTCGTGCTATGACACAAATATATAAAAAGGAAACTTTACAAAAGTGGCTTGGAGAAGAAGAGGGAAATAAGAGATGGTCCCAAACCTGTAAGGAAGTGATCCTTCAGATTGGAAAGGGTGGCGGTAAGGATTTTATTTCTACTATTGGATGCGCCTACGTCGTCCACCTACTGCTATGCTTAAAGGACCCCGCCAAATATTATGGAAAGCCACCAGGCGACAGTATTGATATTATTAATATTGCCATTAACGCTGTGCAGGCTAATAGAGTCTTCTTTAAAGGAATCAAGCGAATCATTGAAAAATCTCCATGGTTCCAGGGTAAGTACATTCCTAAGGCTAACAGTATTGAATTTGATAAAGAAATAACTGTACACTCAGGACATTCTGAGTCGGAGTCCTGGGAAGGGTATAACGTAATGCTTGCCATCCTTGACGAGATCTCTGGATTTGAGATGGAGAACACCACGGGTCGTCAGAGTCCTAAAACTTCTTCTGCTATTTACAAAATGTATCGCGCTTCTGTAAACTCCCGCTTCCCAGATTTTGGTAAAGTAATCATGCTTTCATTCCCTAGATTTAAGAATGATTTTATTCAGCAAAAATACAATGACGCGGTGGCTGAAAAAGAAACTGTTACCAAATCACATACATTTAAAATAGACCCAGACCTTCCAGACGGTCATGATGGAAATGAATTTAAAATAGAGTGGGAAGAAGATCATATTATTTCCTACGCCCTACCGTATGTATTTGCATTAAAAAGACCAACTTGGGAATTTAATCCCACCAGAAAGATACAAGACTTTACCATTGCTTTTTATGATGATCCACTAGATTCATTGATGAGATTTGCCTGTATGCCTCCAGAGGCAACGGATGCATTTTTCAAATCTAGGGAAAAGATAGAAAAGGCATTTAGCAATCCCAAGTTTGCTGTAGATTCTGGAGGTAGGTTCGCTGATTGGTTTAAGCCAGAAGAAGGCCGTCAGTATTTTGTCCATGTTGACTTAGCACAAAAGCATGACAATTGTGCTGTTGCTATGGCTCATGTTGAGGGCTATGTACAGATGAAGATCGCTGGCACAATGACTGAGGCGGCACCTAGGGTAATCGTAGACGCAGTAAGATATTGGCAGCCAACATCTACAAGCAGCGTGGATTTATCTGAGGTAAAAGACTATATTATTGAATTACGCGAGCGAGGATTTAACCTAGGTGTAGTTACATTCGACCGATGGAACTCACATGATATGATGCAGCAACTAAAGCATTATGGAATTAATACAGAAGTTCTTTCAGTTGCTAAGAAGCATTACGAGGACATGGCCCTTCTTGTCACGGAAGAAAGAGTATATGGGCCAGAACTTAAATTACTTATCGATGAATTATTGCAATTGAGAATTAGAGGTGATAAGGTTGACCACCCTAGGAAGGGCAGCAAGGACTTGGCTGATGCCGTATGTGGCTCGGTTTATAATGCGATTGCTCGCTCTAGAAGAGATACGTTACAAGAAATCGAAATCTATTCGTACGGGATGCTTGAACAAGACAGCGAAGAAGAGATACAATTAAGAATGGGTAGGAAGAGAAACCCAGATCTTATCATTCCACCCGCTTTACAAAATGCTATTGACAGCATGGAAATAATTTAATATAGTAGTTCTTACGGGGCGGTGGCGCAGTCGGTGAGCGCAGTACTCTTATAAGGTAAAGGTCGTGGGTTCAAGTCCCACCCGCCCTACGGTTACAGGCAGCAAACTTAGGATGGTTTAGTTACATAAATATATCCCGTTATAACGAGTCTGTCGGTTGAAAGCGTTGAATTCGTTTCTAGCGTCTTTCGTGCAAATGGGTTCGCCGCTGTCTGTAACTTGCGGGATGTGGCGCAGTTTGGTAGCGCACTTGGTTTGGGACCAAGGGGCCGGAGGTTCAAATCCTCTCATCCCGACATGGCATACATATTATTATCTATAGTGTTATTAATAGCACTTATATCATGCTCTGTAGCATTTTACTTGTATGCTAGAAGTATTAAGAGTAAGATGGTCCAGAAGAACAATAAAATATCAGAACTTGAAATGGCAGTAGGATATGCAGAGGCAGGGCTTGACATGTGTAATAAAAAAATAAAAGCCCTTACCAATCAGATCTCAGAATTAAATTCAGAAAATAAATTGCTTACAGCAAAACTTTCTAAGATTAGTAATCAATTTAAAAATGTAAAAGACTACTTAAATAAAAACTGATATAATTAATATATGGAGGACTCCATGGAAACTGAAGTTCAGGAAGATGTTAGAGTTCTTACTAGGACGGATCGATGCGATTCGAAAGGTTGCCCTGCCCAAGCATGGGTAATTGCTAAGTTTGTTACAGGAGAACTTTACTTCTGTGGGCACCATTTTGATAAGTATGAAATAGGACTTATCCGTGATGCATATGACATAGTTGATGAAAGAGAATTTATTAATGCCAAGTCAGAGTCCTCTGCTTAGTAAAAAAGAAAAGATTAGAATCGTCAGAGAGCGTGACGGGTTCTACTGTGTTATTTGCAATAAGCAATTTAATATTAATTCAGAAGTAACATTAGATCATTGGATTCCCAGATCTGTGGGAGGCTCAGATGATGTTGATAATCTAAGACTTGCTCATAAAAAATGTAATTCATGGAAAGGTGATAGAATACCTAATGAAGATGGATCGATTCCTCCGCGCCCTCCAAGAGTTAATTATAAGGATAGAAAGCGGAGAAAGCAGGAAGTACTAGAAAACTTCTGTACAGATTGTTATGATGGCAGACTTCTTCTAGAAGGAGAAAATTGTCCCTATTGTGGAGTTCCAGCGGGTCCAGAAGACTGGCCCCATTGGGCAAAAAGGCCAGCAAATAAATGTGAACATACTCCTCCAGAATGGTGCTGGGCATGTTCAATAGGAATAGTTGACCGTAAACCAGTATTTCTGGTACTATTGGAAGGTAACTAAATAATCCCTGATGGTGTAATGGTAGCACAAATGACTTTGGATCATTTAGTCTTAGTTCGAATCTAGGTCGGGGAGCGGGAGGAATATTATGCCTTGGAAGATAGTAAGAAACTTTGGTGACTGCAATGGATATGCAGTGGTCAAAGAGGGAACGAGTGAAATTGAAGGTTGTCATACTACACGTTCATCAGCAGAAGCGCAACAACGTGCATTGTATGCATCAGAATCTAAGAAGAATGTATCAGAAGATTCCGGCTCTATTTGGGACGGAACATTTATTGAAAAGGGTTACAATTGACACGCGACAAAGTAATTGAAAAATTAAAGTCAAAGCGAATGAAGAATAACGTAGCATCTGCACAGATTGGTTCATATATCGCTGGTTGGAACGAGGCATTAGATTATGCCATTGAGCAATTAAAGAAAGATTAATTGCTCTCGCGGCTGTGGTGTAGAGGTAAGAATTAGAACAGCCGAAAGAGGTAACTGGACAAAATCCAGGTCGCGGCATTAGTATAAAAGTATTATGGCTGGCTTCCAACCAGCAGAAGTCGGGGCAGTACCGATATGCCGCTCTAGTCTGTGCCTCGCTTCTCACGACGGGGCACAGGCATTAACTGCCTGTGGCGCAATGGACAGCGCAAATGGTTTCTACCCATTAGGTTGGGGGTTCGAATCCCTCCAGGCAGGCGTGTATAATAAAATATGTAATAACTGTAAGACAGAAAAACCGCTGGAGCAGTTTTTGCTAGTCCCTGGTCAGAGAGTAGGGACTAGAGGTATTTGTAGTGACTGTCTTGCCAGATAGTCCCCAAGGTGGGGAAGGTGACTGTAAATCACCCGCGAAAGCATGGGGAGTTCGATTCTCTCATCTGGCACTTATGGCGTGTAACTCAACGGCAGAGTATTCGACTGTTAATCGAAAGGTTGAAGGTTCGAATCCTTCCACGCCAGCCAAGCCTCGTTAACTCAGTCTGGTCAGAGTAGCGGACTCTTAATCCGCGAGTCGTAGGTTCGAATCCTACACGGGGTACATGGAAAATGGAATAAACTATGGAAGTCCTTACACTTCTTTAAATTTAAAAAAATATCAACATTCAAACTCTTCACAATCACAGGAAGCCTTTGTTTTGAATGTTTTAAAAGAAAAAAAAGAAGGGGTGTTTGTAGAAATAGGATCTTCAAATCCTAGGGAATCTAACAATACCTACCTACTAGAAAAAGAATTTAATTGGTCTGGACTAGCAATAGATTACGACAAAAGACTGGTAGATTTATATAACAAAGAGCGCTCTACTCCATGCCTGCACTTTGATGCAACTAAATTTAATTATACTAGGTACTTTGAAGAAAATAATTTTCCAGAGAGAATAGATTATTTACAAATAGATATAGATGACACCCCACGACATGCTAATCTTTTAGCACTTCTACAAGTTCCATTGCAAAATTATAGATTCAGTATTATTACAATAGAACACGATTATATTAGAGATTATACTTTAGAAAAAATGAGGGACGCCCAAAGATTTATTCTTTCATCCCTAGGGTATGAACTTGTAGTGAATGGAAGCAGCGAGGATTTTTGGGTAGATAAAAGTTATGTTCCTCAAGAGAATTACTGGTCTCTATATACTATCGGTCAGTTATATCTAAACTAAGTGATATAATAATATTATGGAACTTTATGATGAATTAACTCCAGAAGAAAAGGCATACCATGACGCCATGGTTTCTATTGCAGAAAAGTATGGTCCATTTGACCAAGGAACATCAAGCATTTGGGTGGGATATGAAGAACCTGAAGACAATGAAGATGCAGAAATAGGTGTGAAGTGTGCGAATTGTTCACTGCATTATGATAAGCAAAATGGTGAACTAGGTTGCGCTATTCTATCTTATAGCGTTCATCCAGAGGCTAAATGTCGATTGGCTGCAATTCCAGACGGCTATGTAAACGCTACTGATATGGATGATGATATGGATATGGATGATAAGTTCTGGGGCGGATCTTTCTTTAAAAATGTTTAATGTTATTACTACTGAAACAATTCGCGGCGGCGGCGGGGGAATAAAGAATCCCGACCACTCTGACGGAAAGATTAAGATTGGCAAGTCTCCACTAAGACGCAAGGGCGGTAAGAAATAATGTTCACCTTCTACTGCCTGGTAAAAAATGGTGAAGATTACTACTTTAAACCACACATTGTCATATACGATAACATGATAGAAATAGTAAATTACCCCGAATCCTTGAACGTCGCATAGAATTTCTGTATAATAGAATTCATGTTGCCGCCACAAGGAGGTCAATATGACGACAATAAACCGATTTGGTGCTGGATTAGTATCAATAGCAGTAGTATTATCTACAGTACTAATCTCTCCAAACCTGGCGTATGCTAAGTCTACGCCTTTGGCGGAAGGTACAGGAAACTTTGCCACCGCTGATACATTAGAAAGAAGGGCAATAACAGATAGAAATTGGACATTGCCCTCTGACTGTAATGATAAGCAGGCAAAGATACTGTTCAAGGCGGGTTTTAATAGACCTGGAATGTTAAGAGGAGCCTGGGCAATTACCTGGCGTGAATCTAAACATGAGTCATTAGATGAATCTAGCAGATATTTTACTGGAGCCCTGGGTACTTGGCAAATTCAGACAAGTGCCTGGTCAGGAAGATCTTGGTGGTCCAGAGATAATATGTTGGACAAGGAAGTGCAGTCAGAAATTGTAAGGAAACACTTCCTTAATAATGGTATGCATAACTGGGGATATGGTTATTCATTCAAGAGTGATTCATGGTATGAAGATGCAGGGATGTATTATTCTCTATGGGGGTCTGGATTAACCTATTCATGGGTCATTCAGCCATTCAATACAGGATGGTCATTGTTCCCAAAGAAATGTACACCTGAAAGATAGTAAATGATACAATTATATCGTAGACGCAAATAAAATTGCGGCAACAGTCTACGGTCGCCACAGTAACTCAGTTGGTAGAGTATTCGCCTTGTAAGCGAAAAGTCATCGGTTCAAATCCGATCTGTGGCTCATGGAATTTAGTGATGAAGAGGTAGAGCATTTCATGAGTTACCTTGAAGAAGAAAAAGTTCTTATATGGGTGGGCATGAATGAAGACGGGGAAAGAACATTCGTATTCGACTTTGAAAGGATGAAGCATATATTCCCAGAATTGTATGATGCAATGATGGAAGAAATGAATGCTGAACTTATGAATCTTTATGCATTAGGATTTATCACTATAGAATACGACACAAATCTAACTCCAAAATTTAAGATAACTGAAGAAGGTAAAAATTATCTAATTGAAAATGGAGTAATTATTCCAGAGGAACTTGAATAATGATTGAAAAAATACTAAATAAAGAATACATTGAAAATTTAGGATATGAAGTAGATGAATTGGCAGACAGAATTTTTCTAATTAAAAACTTCTTATCTGAAAAAGAAACAAATTCTTTAGTAAATTATGGAAAGTCTGCCACTCAAGAGGATTGGGAGGGTCACTATATGGAAGGTGCCCGATCCATTGCTAAACTGAAATTTGGCAGAGATGACATAGAAAATCTAATAGCAGAGGGCCTTTTTGAGATCACCCCCACCTGGGTAGACAAGTCATATAAAATACCAGATAGCAACTTAGTTAATTCAATCTCTGAACGAGCCCAAAAAATATTTAATTTTAAAGACAATCTAAATTTTAATGGATGTGCTACCCTACAGCGTCAATATGAAGGAGTACCTCTAGTAGATCATGTTGATGATCATACAGATAATTCTCTAGAATATGCTGCGGTTTTTTACTTAAATAACGATTACACTGGCGGAGAAATATATTTTGTTCATAAAAATATAGAACTTAGACCAGAACCAGGATCATTGCTAGTTTTCCCTGCTTCAAATGACTGGCGTCATGGAGTTCGGGAAGTTGGGCCAGGGCCACATAGATATGTAATTGCTTCTTTTATTTCTAGAAAAAATTTCTGGCAAATACACGAACAAAACGGTTATAATGTAGATAAAACATTAAATGATACCAAGTCATAGGAGTAAGAGTGCCAAGGAATGTTATTGATTATTATAAGGAATGGGAAACTGATCAAATCAAGGCTGATCTAGATACCCGCCGCCTACCCTTTATAGTGGGATTTGAGAATCTTTCTGGAGACTTTAATAAGGCTACTGGAATAAGAAATGCTAATGCTTTTATGGCTAAGGAGTCCTGGATTATTGGTCATAGAAAGTGGGACAAGCGCGGGGCCGTAGGAGCGCAACACTATAATCATATTAAATACTCAGAAGACTTGAATAATATTTATCTTAATCATCCAGACATTCGTAGTATGCGATGGGTGGCGATTGATAATGTCCCAGGTGCCACCCCCATTACACATTATGAGTGGAAGCCAGATACCTTTATGATTTTTGGCGAGGAACAGAGGGGTTTGACTAGCATGGCCTTAGGAATGTCAGATGATGTAGTCTACATTCCGCAACTTGGTAGTGTAAGAAGTCTTAATGTTGGTACTGCTAGTGGAATTGTAATGTATGACTATGTGACAAAATTTGGCATGGTATAATTAAGTATGGCTGAAAAAACTTATGCACCTACTGATGGTATGGCCTCTGCTGCCCGTAGAGCGCTGAAATGGAAGAAAGAAGGTCGTCGCGGTGGCACAAGAGTCGGTCTGGCTAGAGCAAATCAGTTAGCAAATAAAGAGTCTTTGTCTGCTTCTACGGTATTGAGAATGTATAGTTTCTTCTCCCGTCATGAAGTAGATAAGAAGGCTAAAGGTTTTAGTTCAGGAGAAGAAGGTTTCCCAAGTCCAGGCAGAGTAGCCTGGGATCTTTGGGGTGGGGATGCAGGAGCATCCTGGTCTAAACAGAAGAGAGATTCTATAATGAATGACAGAATGAATAAGTCAATATGGTCTGGAGTTTTCTTCCCAGCAGACGAGCCTGCGTTGGTAGATCTTACAGAGGAAAATGACGCACCATTGGATGAGCCAATTGTTGAAGATGTAGTTGCTGAGACTCCAGTAGTTATTGAAGAGCCATCACCAGCAATTGAAGATAACGCAGTTAAAGAAGAAACTGTAGAAGAAGTAATTGAGGAAGCGGTTGTTGAAGAAGTTGTGCCTGAAGAGCCAGCCTCAGAAGAAGAGCCAGTTGTAGATGCTCCAGTAGAAGAAACTGTAGCACCAGAGGTTTCTGAAGAAGCCACTGCTGAGTAATTAATCGGAGAAATATAATGAGAATCCTTGTCGGCGGTAGCCGTAACTGGGTAGACTATAATGAAATAATGCGTAAGATGACGGTAATATTAGATCATTGGGTATCGACAAAGCCCAATGATAAAAAGATTACTTTTGTTCATACGGCATCTACCCCAGCGGAAAATATGGTTACTGAATATATTGGCAAAGTAGAAAGACTACTTAAGCAAAAGGGCTACTCTATTGATGAGCAGTTGTTCAGGCCTAAGAAAATTTCAGATAGTTCTGCCGTGCAGATGTACGATATCGCTAGCCTTAATATTGATAAGGCAATATTTTTTGTCAGGGATTCTTGCAAAAAAACCACTTCCCTTGCTAATATAAGTAGTGCAATGGAAATTCCTACGGAGATTGTGAAAGGGTGATGATGATGCCAAAAGGAGATCTTTTCTCGGCTATCGCGGCGTGACCAGAAGTTTCTTGACCTTGCACTTAACGTTGCACAGTCATCGGAGTGCAGGATGAAGCATGGTGCTGTTGTCGTTAGGGGCGGCAGTGTTATTAGTATCGGTATTAATAAGAATAGAAATCATCCAACTGTTGTTTCTTCAGAGCATATCAAGACACATTGCTCTGTACATGCAGAAGTGGATGCTTTGCGTAAAGTAAAGAATGCTAAAGGTGCAACAATATATGTTGCAAGAGTAAATAAGCGAGGACAAGATAGGATGTCTCGTCCGTGTGATCGTTGTAATGATGTGATTAAAAAATCAGGAATTAGAAAGGTTATATATACATGACTGATAATGATATTATTTTAAATAAAATTGCTACACAACTTGAGAATATTGCTATTATTTTAAATCGCACACTAGAACTTGAGTTAGAAAATACTAAAAAGCAGGATATGGTTATGCAAAAGTGGGAGCAAGCCTCCTCTTTTCAATCGTAAAGGATATGATGATTGAGACTAGAAATCTAGAAATTATTCTAGATGGGATTAGAGATGAATTGCTTAGGATCAGAAAGATTCTTGAGCGTGAAGAACAAAATAAATCAATGATTCTACAGAAAGTAAATAATGAAAACTCTTACACTAGATTACAATAAGGCTCACGGCTTTATTGAGAGTAATTCCCATCGTGGGTACTCCTGGGATGGATGGGATGTTGTTCGTTGGGTTCCTAACCCTTCAGGATACACATCAAGGGACGGTTCTTTCAAGAACGGTCAGTGGGGAATTTCTTTCCGATTCCCCGTACAAAATGACGGAACTTGGAAGGTAAAGGTTCCTTCAAATGTCGAATATAATTGATGAACTTGGACTAGACGCAGACAATCTAAAGTGGTATCAACTTGCTGCATGTATTAATGCAGATATAAATATGTTTTATGATGATTATGAAACAGATAAGCATCTAGCAGCACAAGTTGATGAGATGTGTCTACACTGTCCAGTAGCCAAACAATGCTATAATGAAGGTGTAAATAATAAAGAGCGCGGGGTCTGGGGAGGAGTTTACCTAGACCTAGGTAGAGTTGATAAAGAGTATAACTCTCATAAGACACCAGAAATTTGGAAGAGGCTGAAGTCAATACATGGATCAAATATTATACACAAAAGAGATGGCTAAGGCTATACGAGAGGTTAAGCCCCCCTTTACTGGTATCAAATTGGATATCAGAAAGAGGCCTAATTATATCGCATTGACAGTCCATGAGGATAATATCATGGAGTTCTCAGAGTCTAAGCGTATGCAGATTATGGAGTACTTGCTTCAAGTAAGGGCCATGGTGGAGAACTTTGGGGTTAGATGTGAGATAGAGGGCATAAAATATGTCTAAAAGATCTATACACAACTTTATTGTTTATATACCAGATGAGAAATGCTACGGCGTAACAGAAAACCTAGGGGCATTTACAAGTCTGGTAAAATATAATAAAGATGGTATAGAATTTAAAGTGACATTACTTAATGAAGACATTATATTTTTAGAAGACATTGCAATCGGAATAGAGGAAGAAGAAATTTAATGGTATGTTATTCATGTGGTCAGCCTAAAAGTGAATTGACCCCAAAGAAGTCCTCCCTTTTAAGCGGCATGAATTTGCTTCTTTGCAAAAAATGTATAGAATCTAAGTATGAGCCTAGATGGATCATTATTCTTGCGGGTAGAAAGTTTGGCCCAGAAACTGTAAGGGAGTATGTGATTCGTCATAGATATGTCGGTAAAGAAATCGCAGCAAGTGAACTTATCTCCTAACACTAAATGTAAGGATGTAATAAATCAAATAAACATACTTACTGCCAGCATAAAGTCAGGCAATGCTACAGATAAAGATTTCACAGTATGTAAAAGACTATCTAATAAGTTAAAAAAGTTACTAAATAATGTTAATGATATAGATGATTTCTATAGATGGCTAGGTTTAGAGACAATAGAAATGTCTAATTATATATGCTCCAAGTATGCTCACAAGAACTCCAATGATAAAATAGATATATAGTCTGTCTTAGGAGTGGAGTATCACGAACGTCCCAACTGAAATTTTAATAGCACTGGTAGGAATCTTTGCAGCACTGTTTACAGGTACAGCCGCAAAGATATTTGACTATAGGCTAGGTAAAGTTAGGCACGACTTTGAAAAAGATATTCAGTTAAGAATGACTGAATTAGAAGAACTTAAAATTCTAAAACAAGAGTTAGAAGATAGAAAAACTGAAATAAAACAATTAGAAGACCAATTAGATGAGTGGAAAGGCAAGTACTACGAAATGCTTGAACATTTAATTAGTCTTAAGGGCCAACTAGATAAATAGATTTAGGTGATAGTATGACATGTATTGCAGCCATAGCATACAACGGAATGGTATACATGGGCGGGGATTCTGCGGCAGCAGATGAAAGTAATCATTTTGTTTCTACTAGGAAAGAGCCTAAAGTATTTATTAAAGACGACTATCTAATTGGTTATGCTGGAAGTTTTAGATTCGGTAAAGTTGTTGAGCATATATTTACCCCACCAAAGCCTGACTTTAAAAACTTAGATAAATTTCTTAATACTATTTTCATCGATGCTTTAAGAGAGTGTGCTGAGTCAGCAAAGATCGATCCAACTACTGAGGAGGATTCCTCAGAATTACTGATTGGCATTGGCGGCAGGCTTTTTGAATTCTGTAATGATTGGCATATGGGAGAGGACGCTAACGATTTTAATGCCATAGGTTCAGGTTCCTCCTTTGCTATGGGATCTTTATATTCTACTGGACGTATTAGGTCTCCCCATGCTAGAATAAGAACTGCACTACAAGCAGCAGAGAAATTCTCTCAAACCGTAAAGGGTCCGTTTACTATCTTAGGGAAGTAATATGTTCGATGTGAGGGGTATTCCAACTCCTGAATGTCCTGCATGTGGAAGTTGGCTTCTTAAAGTATGCCTTCATCTAGACGAAGAATATAACATAGCAGGCTACCTACTTGATGCAGAGTGTGCTAACTGTGGCACACTTCTTACTATTGCAACCCCAATTGACCACCCAGACTATGAGGAAACTCTATGAAAACCGCAGTCATATTCGATATGGACGGCACTCTAGCAGATGTGTCATCTATTCGTCATTATCTAAATAAATATGATGCCACCAAGCGCAGGGTGGTAAAACATTTTAATGACTTTCATGCTGAATCAGTTAATGTTCCAGCACATAGCCATGTAGTTAATGCTGCACAGGTAGCAAAGATGCTGGGACACGCTGTTTTAGTTGTTACCGCCCGTAAGCATATGTGGAGAAATCACACGGCTTGGTGGCTAGCCATGCATGATGTTCCAAGCGACATGTTAATGATGCGCGGGGATGAAGATAACAGAAAAGATTACGAGGTAAAAAAGGATATGCTTGACACCATTCGTAAGGCTTACAATGTTATCCACGCATGGGATGACAATATAAATATCATCCGATTGTGGGAAGAAAATGGCATCCCAACTACTATTGTTCCAGGCTGGGAAGAGTAATGTCTGGTTGGCCTTATTGGTTTAATTATGTAAGAAATGCTAAGAAGGGCCGCTTTTCATATTCTGCCATTCATAATAGAATTTATAGAACATTGGGTAGTGCTAAGAAAAATAATTGCTCAGTCTGCGGGAATGACGCTAAAGAATGGGCCTATGTGGGATTTAGTTACTTTGAAATGTTAGGGGTAAATCAAAAGGGGGAACCTAGACTTTTCTCCCCGCGAATGGTAGACTATATTCCAATGTGCAAGCCATGTCATAATAAACACGATAGAGAATACAAATATAGGGATAAAGATAAATGATTATTCGTAATGCCGCAAAGTGTAATAAGTGTGGAGATGTAATTCAATCTGTCTACCTACACGACTTTGTTGAGTGTAAATGCAAGGCCATTTATGTTGATGGAGGCAATCAATATTTAAGGTCTGGTGGGGACAGGAAAGATTTCGTTTCTTTGTATATTGGCACCAATAAGCCGTTTATTCCAGAATCAGCACACCTAGAGCATACCGATATTATTCTAGCCGCCCACCATTCTGGCACTTGTGCAGGTCAGCAATGTGCATTACATAAGCGTACAGACCATGAAATGCGTGGATGGAAGCAGGGGGTAGAAGTTGTAGGAGACACTTTTGTTATTACTAGAACATGCCCACATGATTTTATTCATACCGATCCAGATGATTTTTATGTGCGGGATTTTGAGTGGTGTAATATTTGTAAGCCTAAGCATAAGGAAGTAGTATACTGACATGACCCATGACCCTTTGTGCCCATATCAGCCATCAAAGATCCAATGTAATAAAGATCACGATTGCGGTAGCGGAATTATTATTCCAGAGTCTGAAGTTAAGTGTCAATGTGATTTAATAAAAATGGTAAGGTCTGCATAGTCATGAGTTCAATTACTTTAATACCTTACAACGATAAGTATTATATTAATTACAGAGATGATTCGGGTAATAAGAAATGCCTGGGGAAAATTCCTGCATATTGCTTGCAAACTGCCATCTGGTTCTATACACTAGAAAACATGGACGTATTCGTATTGGAGGATAACATGGACGCAATCGACGACTACTTTGAGCAGAAGTTTAAGGATCTATAATGCAGGTATTTCTTCCAGAGCGCGACTTTTCCAAATCCGCCTCTGTACTAGACCAGAAGCGCCTTGTCAAGCAGTTGCTTGAAGGCAGGCAGATCATGACCATTCTTGTTGGTGAGAATAAAAGTAACGCCTGGGTAAACCATCCAGCCGTTCGAATGTTTAAAGGTCATCATGCAGCCCTCCACGCCTATCTGTTTGCCATTAGAACCGAAATGGAAAATCGCGGGTATAAGTGGGAGAATAACTGGGCAGAGATTGAACGCATGATGCATGATAATTACCAGACCTACTCCTTGCCCAAGTGGATGCAGGATGAAAGTACAATTACTAGCGTAATAATTACCCATCGTGGTAGACTATATGAAAAGGCACCAGAACTATACCCGCAATATATTGCTGAGTATAAGTTCTATCGCAACCATGTGTGCTGTGATAGGTGTACCTACCATTGGCCCACTCACAAACTTATATGGAATGAGGAACTGTGAAGTTTAGTATAGGGGATGTTGTAGATTTTACTGACTCCACTACGGGATTTGTATACCGTGGAGTTATTATTGATCATGTTCCAGGTAGAGATACCCGTGACTTAGGGAAAAGCAGCCCACCCAGAGAGTATCTTATGAAATTTGATTATCCCTGGTATGGATATGATCGCGGCTGGGTAGCAGAAGAAGAATTAACGATGGTAAGATTTGGAAAGAACGCCCCGACAGTAACTTATACATCTAGTACATGGACTAATAAACCACTTAATGATAAGGAAAATATAAAGGTGACAGCATCAAGCACTCTTAATGAATCTACAATTAGTGAGACTCCAGACTACCCCTGGACGCCATACTATGTCACATCAGAAGACTTCTTTGATATTCTTAGGGTAGCATTTGACGATACATATGGGTCTAAGCACCGCTGGCATCCAGAAGATCTTTATGTGAATGTATCTTGTGTTCTAGAGGTAGTTTCTAATACCCTCGCCAATATGGTTCGAATCAAGGCTGGCAAAGATTTGCAGGGAGTAAAAGAGCCGTGACACCAGAACAATATGTAGCCAATGCTCTTATGAAAGTATGGTTTAAGAATAGCCATAATGACCCAGAATGGTTAGCATCTGAAGATGGCTCCGCATGGAAAGAAATCTCCCTTCTAGATGCTCAGGTAGCAGTAGATGCATATCAGGAGTGGTTAAGTATCTACGGGGATGACTTAAAGTAATCTATGCTAAATATAATATTAACTAGCGCCCGGTTTGGTATAATTAAATCATGACATTACAAAACTATGTAGCATCAGAACTATTAAGAGTGCGATTTCCTGAAAAGTACAATGATGATTCCTGGCTAAATACAAATGAAGGCTCTGAATCATTTAACGTATCGAAGCAAGACGCCCTAGTCGCGCTTGAAGCAGTACAGACAGCCATGCCATGCTGGGCAAGGATTACATGCTGGAAATGTGGTGAGGAGGTTGAGCCTACTTCTTCAGAAAAATACATATATCGTAATATAATCCGTAAAATGGAAAACATGATGTGTGATTATTCTAAAGAAAATGGGTACAACTGTGACTCTTATAATCATGAAGATTGCAGAGTTTTAGAAATTCTTGTGGAAGAGTACAGGTCCCTTCTTGAAAAAATTAGGCAACCAGAAGATGAAGTGTCGTATGATTTAAATTCACTAAAACGTATTAAAGAGTAGTTAATTGGAAATAATTACACACGCCCCTGGAATCCTAGAAATAAAAAATTTCTTACATGATGAAGAAATAAAAGAACTTATGCTCTTAATAGAAAATTTTAATGAAGAAGATTGGATAAATAAGAGCAAGGGGTTCGGGGCCTGGGAGGGAAATGTTATTTCTTTAGGCAGAGATATGGAAAAAACTGTTCTAAAAGAAATAGACTCTAGATTGCAATCCATTTTTGTGTCGTTTGAGAAAAAAATATCCTTATCGGTAATACATAGGTTGACGCCAGGTAACAATATAGATAAGCATAGAGATAATTCTTCTCAGGATAATTTAATATATGGGATAGTAATTTACATAAATGAAGATTTTAAGGGTGGTAAAATATTTTACCCTGGGCTAGACATAGAGTATCAGCCAAGGGCGGGGTCTTTGTTGATACACTATGCAGGTCTATACCATGAAGTTACTCCAGTAGAAGAAGGAGTGAGATACTTTCTTACTTCCTTTATAAGTGGTACTAAGAAACTCCCCGCCGTACTTAAAATAGGAAATCATGATAATTAATAAAATATTCCCTGGAATCATAGAGATAGAAAATTTCATATCTGAGGAAGAAATAATTTATCTTCAAGGTTTATGCAATTCAATTACTGAAGAACAGTGGTCTGAATATAGTAAAGATAGTGTGACCTGGAAAGATAAAATTTATTTTTCTAAGCCCGTCCAGATCTACCTTGATAAAATAAATGAAAGATTAAAACTGCTGTTTCAATCATATTCTAAAGTTTGGCCACTTCATACTATTCATAGAGTAAGAGAAAATGAAATATTAGATTATCATAGTGATAATGGTGCGAGTCATGAAAGAACACACCATATAGTTTACGGAGTAGTTTTATACATAAATGATAATTTTGAAGGTGGGGAGTTAGACTACTGGGGAATAAATCTTTCTTACAAGCCTAAAGCGGGTGCGCTAGTTATACATTATGGCGGTCTTAGGCATGGTATAAAACCAGTTGTCAATGGCACTAGATATATGATAACATCTTTTATAGAGGGAGATG
>SXGQ01384588.1_pt1 | contig 20831 bp, 26 predicted proteins | sample 3178371 | NCBI WGS metagenome assembly SXGQ01 (sample SAMN11356859, study PRJNA531348) | freshwater metagenome | isolation source: freshwater sample F1-20 | place: China: Fuxian Lake, Yuxi | collected 2017-12-25 | reverse complement strand
GGCGAGCTGGCAGTCCTCGTGGCCGGTGCAGGCCCTCGTGTTGCGGCGCCACTGCGACGGCCGCGCGTGCAGGCCCAGCTCGGCCAGCGCCTCGACGAGCGACTCGACGCGGTCCTCCTCGACGTCGAGCACGACGAGCTTCTGCATGGGCGTGGTGGCGACGCGGTCGGAGCCGTGCGCCTCGACGACGTCGGCCACCTGGTTCAGCAGCGTGCCGGAGATGCGACCGACCGTCGCGGCGACGCCCACGTAGTAGCGGCCGTCCTTCTGGCGGTGCACGCCCACGTGGTCGACGGGCGTCGCCGGCACCTCGGGCGCGTCGAGGTCGACGAGGGTGCGCTCGAGGTACTCGGTCTCCAGCACCTCGCGGAACTTCTCGATGCCCCAGTCGGCCACGAGGAACTTGAGACGGGCGCGGGAGCGGAGCCGACGGTAGCCGTAGTCGCGGAAGATGCTGACGACGCCCTCCCACACCTCGGGCACCTCGTCGATCGGCACCCAGACCCCGACCCGCTGGGCGAGCATCGGGTTGGTGGACAGCCCGCCGCCGACCCACAGGTCGAAGCCGGGTCCGTGCTCGGGGTGCTCGGCGCCGATGAAGGCGATGTCGTTGATCTGCGGGACCACGTCGTGCCCGGGGTGTCCGCTCATCGCCGACTTGAACTTGCGCGGCAGGTTCGAGAAGGCGCGGTCGCCGATGTAGCGGCTCTCGACGGCCTCGATGGCCGGGCGGGCGTCGATGATCTCGTCGGCGCTGATGCCCGCGACGGGGGAGCCGAGGATGACGCGCGGGCAGTCGCCGCACGCCTCCTGCGTCGACAGGCCGACACCCTCGAGCCGCTCCCAGATCGTGGGCATGTCGCGCACGTCGATCCAGTGGTACTGGACGTTCTGGCGGTCGGTGAGGTCGGCGCTGTCACGCGCGAACTCCACGGAGATGTCGGCGATGGTGCGCAGCTGCGCGAGGTCGAGCTGTCCGCCGTCGATCCGCACCCGCAGCATGAAGTAGCGGTCGTCGAGCTCCTCCGGCTCCAGCGTCGCGGTCTTGCCGCCGTCGATGCCGGCCTTGCGCTGGGTGTACAGGCCCCACCAGCGGAAGCGTCCACGCAGGTCACCGGGGTCGATGCTGTCGAAGCCGCGGTGCGCGTAGATGTTCTCGATGCGAGCGCGCACGTTCAGCGGGTTGTCGTCCTTCTTGGACTGCTCGTTCGCGTTGAGCGGCTCGCGGTAGCCCAACGCCCACTGGCCCTCGCCGCGACGGCGGCGGGCCGGACGGGAGGGGGGCGTGGTGGTGCTCGACGTCATGGGAGTCCTCGGGGAGGACGCGCGACGGCCGGTCGGGGACGGACGGGCGTCGCGCGTCGCGGCAGGTGGGTGCGGGCGCGGTGGGTCAGCGACACGCCATGGTGCGCGCACGACCGAGGTCGACGTGGAGACGTCCCACGAGCCAGAGCGGGTGCGCGATCAGCATGCGGACAGTCTTGCCAGCCCGTGGACGCCTCACAACTGGAGATCTCACCATGTGGTCGGTGCGTCCACATGATGGGACAAGCATGCCGAAACCGGTGAGAGCACGGCGGATCGCGTGACCGGGGTCACTCGGCGTGCGGCGACACCCACGAGACGACGAAGGTGCCCAGCAGGGCACCCAGCAGAGCGCCGACGGCCACCACCAGCGCCAGCGGCCACGCCACGACGCCCGCGGTGGCGAGGCCCAGGACGGCGGCGGGCTGGGCCGCGGCGGTCAGGCCGACCCCGAGCAGACCGCCGGCGGAGACCGGGCCGACGGCCTGCCAGCCGGGACTCGCGGAGTCGCCGGCCAACGTCGCCCACGCGGTGAGCAGGCCCACGACGGCGGCGAGGACGCCACCGGCGAGCAGCGTCGGATCGTCCCAGACCAGCGTCCCGCCGGGCAGGTCGACGGCGGTGACGGCCGCGCCGGCCGCGACCGCACCCACGACCTGGGCGGTGACCACGGGCAGGGCGCCCGCCGCGGATGCGCGTCCCACCAGGGCGAGTGCCGTCAGCTGCACGGGACCGGCGAGCGCGACCCCCGAATCGGTCGGCCCGTCGTGGAAGCGCGCGAGCCACGCCGTCGCGGCTGCCACCGCGGCCACCGCGGCCACCGCCGTCGTCGCGTCAGTGGCTCGCAGCGCCCATGCCGCGACCGCCGTCGTCAAGGCCGAGGCCACCGCGGCGAGCGCGAGCGGCTTCACTCGGCCGCTCCCGTCGCGCGACGCACCGAGGTCGTGAGGCACCTCGTGCCTGCTCCCGCGTCGGGGGCGACGAGCAGGATCGCCCGGGTCGAGGGTGCGCGGCGGAAGGGATGCATGTCGATACCGTAGGGGCATGGCGGCTGAACGGGTAGGACGCCCGGCGGCCGTGGACCGGCTGGCTCGAGTCACGGCACGCACCGTCTCCCGCTGCATCCAGCACCGGGTCACCGGCCTCGCGGCCGAGGCGGCGTTCTTCGCGATCCTGTCGCTGCCGCCACTCGTGTTCGGGCTCGCCGGCACCATCGGCTTCGTCGCCGAGCGCTACGACGTGGCCCAGGTCGACGTGCTGAAGGACCGGGTGCTCGAGCTCTCGTCCCAGGCGCTCACGCAGGGCACGGTCGACCAGGTCATCGCGCCCACGCTCGACGAGGTGCTGAGGTCCGGACGCATCGACGTCGTCTCCATCGGGTTCGTCCTCGCGCTGTGGTCGGGCTCGCGGGCCCTGAACGTCTTCCTCGACACCATCTCCATCCTCTACGGCCTGGGCGGCGTGCGCGGCATCGTCAAGACGAGGGCGCTGTCGTTCTCGTTGTACGTCGTCGCCCTCGCGATCGCGATCGTCGTCGTGCCGCTCGTGCTCGCCGGCCCGGAGGTGGCGGCGTCGGTCGTGCCCTCGCAGCTGGCCGTGCTGCAGCCGTTGTACTGGCCGGCGGTGCTGCTCGTCTCGGTCGGCTTCCTCGCCTCGCTCTACCACCTGGCCGTCCCGGTCAAGGTGTCCTGGAGGTCCGGTCTGCCCGGCGCGTTCTTCACTATGGGGCTGTGGATCGGCGGCAGCCTGCTCGTGCGGTGGGCGCTCGGCTTCTCCACGGGCGGCACCTCCATCTACGGTCCGCTCGCCGCGCCGATCGCCGTCCTGCTGTGGCTGTACGTCATCTCCATCGCGGTGCTGATCGGGGCTGCGATCAACGCCTCCTTCGACGAGGACCGCCACCCCCGTCCTGACCGCTAGAATCGTCGCCCGTGAAGAAGATGCGGAAGGTCGCGGCCCTCGTCGTGGTGCTGCTCGGGGTCGCAGCGCTGCTCTTCGCGCTGCGTTCGTGCAGCCCCGACGACGACGGCGGATCCGGCTCCAGTGCCGACCCGACGCCGTCGGCGTCGGCCAGCCCGTCGCTCGCGCCGACCAAGATGACGACCACGCGGATCGAGCAGTCGATCAAGACGCGCCTGGACCAGAACGCCGGTCAGCCGACGCGCGTCGAGTGCCCCGACCGGGTGCTGCAGAAGATCGGCACGGCCTTCGACTGCCAGGTGTTCTTCGCCAACCAGCCCAACACGGCGGCAGTCGCGGTCGCGGCGGTCAAGATCGACGGCCCCGACGGCCACTTCGCCTGGAACTCCAAGCCCGTCTCGCAGGGGGAGTGACGTGGGCGCGTCGAAGAAGGTCCTCGCTGCCCTCGTGCTGACCGTCCTCGTGCTCGCCGGCGGCGTGTTCGGGCTGCGCTCGTGGCTCGGGACCGACAGCACCGAGGGGGACGACCAGCGAGCCGCGGGGGAGCGGGTCGTGCCGACGCGTTCGCCGAGCGCCGAGCCGACCGCCTCCGCGTCGCCCTCGCCCTCGGCGAGCCCCTCTCCGTCCGCGAGCCCGTCGCCGACGGCCTCGCCGACCCCCACCGCGTCGCCCACCCCGTCCCGGTCGACGGCTCCCCGACCCGCTCGGCCCGCGCCCGCGGCGCCGCGGACGGTCCGGTCGACGGCGGCGGTGTCGGCGCAGGTGAAGGCCTCGCTCGACGCCCAGGGGCGTCCCACGGTGGTCTCCTGCCCCCGCTCCGTCCCGGCAGCGGTCGGCACGCAGTTCAGCTGCGCCGTCGCCTACGCGGCGCAGCCGTCCGTCGTCGTGGCCGACGCGATCGTGCGGATCACGTCGGCCGACGGCACCTTCACCTGGCGCTCCGTCTCGCGCACCTGACGTCGCTGCGGTTGCGGTCCTGGCAGACGCACCTAGATTGGGAGTACGCCGGGTCCGGCCGTCGCCTTGCGCAGCTCGACGGCCGCCCGGCGGTATCACGTCAGGACGGACCTGGGCCCCGAGCGGGACGCAGCAGCGACGCAGGCACCCAGTTCGCGACCAGCGCGCCCGTCGGCAGCAGCATGACCACGTACGCCCACCAGCCGTCGTCGCGGCGCTGCCAGGTGACGAGCAGACCGGGGTACGGTCGCAGGTCCACCTGACGCGCGGACGGCGCCACCCACACGTGACGCGCGCGCTCGACCGACGAGGGCTCCGGCGACGGCCTGGCGGCCGTGGAGCGCGGTGCGTGGTGGGGGTGGGCGCTCACCCGGACGATGCTAGTCGAACACGTGGTCGAATGCGCTGCGGAACGGCTCGTCCTCGAGATGCGGATGCAGCAGACCTGCGTACCGTCGAGCGCACCGGTTCGGTGAGTTTCCCGGACCGGGCCAGCCTCACACCAGCCCCGCATCTCGCATGTCGGTGTGACGACGAGCGGCCCCGCCAGCGGCGGGGCCGCTGTCGCGCGGGGCGCGGCGCCGAGGTCTCGTGCGTGCTGCCGCGACCGGGGTCGACCTATGCTCCCCGCATGAGGCGTCGTCTGGTCGCGGTCGCGGTGGTCCCCCTGCTCCTCCTGGGCGCGTGCGGCGGGTCCGACAGCGGTTCGGCGCCGACCGCGACCGAGCCGGGACCGGCGGAGTCGGCGTCGGGCGCGCAGGGTGAGGCGCTCGAGCAGGCCGTCGTCCGCTACGTCGACGCCGTCCACGGTGGCCGCGCCGACGACGCGTACGCGTTCCTGTCGACGCGGTGCCGCCAGGAGCTGCCGTTCACCGAGTTCCGGCGGATGACGAGCCAGGCCACCGCGCTCGACGGCGACGACCCCCTGCGCGACGTGGAGGCGACGGCTGACGGCGCCCGCGGCACGGTGTCGTACGAGCTCGACGTCGAGTCCCTGTCCGAACGGGACCAGCCGTGGGTCCGTGAGGACGGCGGCTGGCGCAACGACGACTGCTGAGGCCTCACGCGGGGTCGGGACGGCCCGGGGCGCGACGGCTCCCCGCGTCACGCCCCGAGTCGGTCAGCGTCGCCCCTGGTCGACGCGCTCCCAGTCGACGTCTGGTGCGTCACAGGCGCACCGATCCACGTCGACGTCGCCTACTGAAGCAGAGGTCCTGCGGGGCCGCATCTCCATCGTCGGGACCCGTCGCGTCGGCGGAGGCCATCTCGCGGCGCGACCTCCCGGATGAACATTGTGCGGTTTCGTCCCGCAACAACCCGGGGACCTCTAGATTGATCGCCGGCCCGGTCCGCAGCGCATGGCGGCCGGACCTGGCGGTGGGCCCGATTCCCGAGGTCGAGCCCCCGTCTGATGCGGCCCGCGCGGCGTCCGGTGGTCCTCGTCGCCGCGCGGGCCCATCTCCTGTCGGCGCGTCATGGGCCTCTGCCCGCGGCACTCGCGTCGGAGCCTGCACGCTGGCGGCCCGTCCCGGCTCGCAGTCGACCACTGCATGAACATCCGCCCAGCGGGAAGGTAGAGCGCAGCACCGTCGGGTTCAACCACGAGCCCCGAGTGCGAGCGGCTGGGGCGGCTTCGGCCGAGGCGCCCCGGCCGCGTTCGTCGCATCGCCTCGAGGCGCACGGTCGACGTGCCGGAGCGTAGGACGCGGAGCGCCGGGCACGAGGGTCGCCGGTGGCCCCGACGGGACCGTCTTGGCTGTCTGGTGAAGGAGACTTGTGGAGACGAGACGCTGTCGACGTCCTCGGGGAGATGAGAGTCGTCGACAGCGTCTCGCCGGCCCGGCTCGCGGTGGAGCGGGCGCGATGTCGTGGATCGTTTCCTTGGGAGAGAGGATCAGCGACGCGTCGAGGCTAGCGGGCGGTGCGCCGCCTTGACGGCGGATCGCGCCATGGTGAATCTCACGCTCGGGACGACCCATCCTCGCGGAGGTGCTGCGCCGAATCTCTCCTCGCGCCGACGCGGCAGGCCCGGTCCGTGCGCGCAACGAACGAGTCGCGTGTACCGTCGAGAAGTCGGCCTCCCGCCTCCGCGGGCGCCGATGTGAGGGTGGGTCCCTCGACTGCGTCCAGGGGTTGCAGCGTCGGGGGGCCCGGTCGGGGAGCGGCCGCCGATCGTGGTCGACGATGTTCGCGACGTCTCGGGTGCTGACGAGCGAGCCAGTCCGAGCATGACGACGCCGAATGCACGGCCGTGGCTCGGGCGAGGGGCGGCTCAGGTGCGCGGCGCTACAGTGGCACCACGACCGCGAGTGTCAGCTCATCCACGAACCTGACGCGGGCGGCAATCCCCACAGGTGGTGGCCCCGATGGCCCTCCGTGCCCGTACGTCCTTCGCACCGCTCGTCTCCGCTCGTCCGGCCCCAGAGCCTGACGGCGCCTGGTGGCCTCGAAGCCGCTCGCTCGCCCACGAGCTGGCCGGCTTCTTCGAGGCATGGCCTCCCGAGCGTGGACGGATCCAGCGGATCCTCTACTCCTCGCCCGACTGGGACGACCACCCCCACTCGGTGACCGTCCCGGGCCGACGCGTCAAGACGGGAACCTTTCCTCGCGAGGACACCCACGTGCTCACGGTCAGCATGGCGGACCGTTCCGACCACGTGATCACGGTTGTCGACCCGAGCGCCTCGACGACTGAAGCGCACCGTCTGATGTCCGGTTTCAGCGACACCGACGAGAGCGACATGGCGCTACCTCGCTGGAACGGCGAGGGCGGCTCGCTCTGAGGGTCGATGCGCCGCTCATCGCATCGGCTTCGACACCGGGCTGAGTGTCGACGCCCCTCGCGGTGTCATCGCGAGGGGCCGCCCAGGACTGAGCCTGAGGATGCGGTGGTGCCACGGACCCGCATGCGGAGACTCCCACCGCACGTACACCGCACCAGCCTTCCGAGCGCTCGTAGCCGCAACGAGAAAAGCCCCGAAATCCCTTGGGATTCCGGGGCCTTCTGGTGGTGGGCGATACTGGGTTTGAACCAGTACGCCTGTGGTCCTCGGACACTGGGTCTGACCTGGTCAAACCCGCTCCTGACCTGCAATGACGGTTCACAGTAGCGTGGCATCCACCGGAAGGCAACGGAAACGAGATAGTGTTTCTAGTAGCACGGGGATAGCACGCAACGAAGGGTGAGCCGGTGGCGGGACGATCAGGGCGGCGTGACTTCGGGTCCGTCCGCAAGCTCCCGAGCGGGCGGTGGCAGGCCTTTTACGCCGACCCCGACGGGCGCACCGCCGCCAGCAAGAGCGGCAAGGTCTCGCCGGTCCGCCACTCCGCACCGAACACCTTCGAGACCAAGCGCGACGCCGAAGCCTGGCTGGTCGACGAGTACCGGCTGATCTCCTCCGGCGCCTGGACATCGGTCGCCGAGCGCCAGGCAGCCAAGCTCGCGGCCCCGCTCACGTTCGGCGAGTACGCGGAGTCCTGGCTCGTGAACCGGAAGTCCAAGGGCCGGCCTCTTGCCGACCGCACACGCGAGCACTACCGGGCACTGCTCGACGCCTATGTACTGCCGACGTTCGCCGATGCTCCGCTCGCCAGCATCACGCCCGAGATGGTCGACCGCTGGTATGAGCTCGTCGCTGTCGGGAAGGACACCACTCGCGCCCACGCCTACAGCCTCCTGCGCACCATCCTTGGGACCGCAGTCGACCGCCGACTCATCGTCCTGGCGAACCCCGCGCGCGTGCGCGGAGGCGGCACCACGAATCGTGCCAAGAAGATCAAGCCCGCCACCCTCGAGCAGCTCGAGACCATCGCCGCGACGGTTCCTGAGCGACACCGACTGATGGTCCTGCTCGGGGCGTGGTGCGCCCTGCGCTTCGGTGAGCTCGCCGAGCTGCGGCGCCACGACGTCGACACGAAGAGCGGCGACATCCACGTGCGGCGCGGCGTCGTCCGCACCAGCGAGGGGCCGAAGGTGAAGAAGCCGAAGACCGATGCCGGTATCCGCGACGTCTCCATCCCACCGCACCTCATGCCCGCAGTCCGTCAGCATCTACTCGAGCACGCCGCCCCCGGGCGCGACGGACTGCTGTTCCCGGGCTCGGGCGGCGGCCACATGAGTCCGTCGTCCTTCTACGGTCGGGCCGCGACGTTCCACCAGGACGGGTCCGTGAAGTCGAAGGGCTGGGGCTACTACGAAGCAAGGCGTGCAGCTGGCCGGGAAGATCTCAACTTCCACGCCCTTCGTCACACCGGGGCGACGCTGGCCGCGCAGACGGGCGCGACCCTGGCAGAACTGATGAACCGCCTCGGGCACTCTACGGCCGGCGCAGCAATGCGGTACCAGCACGCTGCACAGGAGCGAGACCGCGAGATCGCCCGGCGGCTGAGCGCGATGGCGGAGGGGGAGGCGTGAAACCGGATCCCGACAGGTTCACGATATTCGTGGTCTGTGACGGCAACGGTCACACGAAGCCGCAGGGTGTCACCAATTTCGTGCGCACGGACGATGAGAACGCCCGCGGTGAGCGGTGGGAGGAACACTTCACAGGCCGAAGCAAGCACGGCGGTGATTCGGCCGTGAACCTCGTGGACAACGCTCGGCCGACGGCCGACGAGCTTTTCGGGGATTTCGATCAGGACTACTGGGCGCGGGCGCGACCCGTTTTCGAGCTTCAATGCCGGAAGTGTCGAAAGGTGTTCGAGTGGCGAGGCGAGCGCTTGTTCGCGGCCTTCGACGCACTGCACGACGCGTACCTCCGTTCGCACGGGCCCGTCGGCGTGTTGCCGATCTCGCTGCGTGCGATTGCCGCTACAGTGGAGTCATTGCCACAGGCATGACGCGGGCGAAAGGGCCCCCCTCGCTGGGTTGGGGTTAAGCCGCAGCACTGAAGCACCTCGACAGGGTGGGCTACTCACCCATGTCAGAGGTGCTTTTCGATGTCCCACGAACGAACCTGGCTTACCCAGAAGGAAGCCGCCGAGTACCTCGGCGTCGCCGAGCGCACGATCCGCTACTACATCGCGCGGGGCGACCTACCCGCGTGCCGCATCCGTGGTTCGCGCCAGATCCGTATCAGCCGATCCGCGCTTGAGGCGCTGCTCCAGCCCATCCCGACGACCGGGGGTGCTGCCTGATGCAGAGCGACGAAAGCCGCCCCGGCGGCTACTCCGAGACGGCTGAGTCGTTTAGGCGCGACGAGGTCAACGATACGGCGAAGAATGCCGTCCTCGCTCGCATCAGGGAGCAGGCGGCTCGTGACCCGCGCAAGGGCCTTCGTCATGAGCAGCGTCGCGCACGTCGCCGTCAGCGCCTCTTTGCGCTGTCGGTCGTCGCGGCAGCTCCTCTCAAGCCACAGTCATTCGGCCTCAGCCCCGCCGAGCTGCGTCGCCACGCGGCGGAGTTGCGGCTGCAGGGGTGGTCCGACGACGAGATCCGTGCACGACTGGCCGACCCGCGGCGGGTGGTCGCATGAAGCGCCTCATCGCACGTCGCGTCATCGATAAGGACGCCATCTACCTCGCAGGTCACGGGTCGCGTGATCTGCTCATCGCCGTCGGCGGCAAAGCGCGATGGTCTCGGCCCCAGCGCGCCTGGGTGACGTCGGTTCGCCGGGGCTCGGACGCGATCGCTCTGGCCGAGCTCCGTGGCTACGACGTCGACTACTCCGAGGTCGAGCTCGGCGGTGACGCATGAGTTGGGATGCTGCAGATGCGATGTCGGAAATCTCCGACACTGACCGGCGCGTGTCCACAATTGTAGACACGCCGAGCTGGAAGTCCTACGTCCTCAACGGTGCCGACCTCGACGCGACGGTGTTCCCGCCGCTGCGGTGGGCCGTCGACGGACTCATACCGGAGGGCTTCGGCCTTCTCACTGGGCCGCCGAAGGCCGGCAAGTCCTGGCTCGTCGGTGGTCTCGCACTGGCCGTCGCCAGTGGGGGGAAGGCCCTGGGCAAGGTGCCTGTTCGCGAGCCTCGTCCCGTGCTGTACCTGGCGCTCGAGGACGGTCCCCGCCGCCTACAGGGCCGGTGTCGGGTCCTGCTCGGAGAAGGTGTGCCGATCCCGCCGCTGCTGGACTTCGTCACGCAGACCCACGGCATCGGCTCCGTCAATCTGATCTCGGACTGGCTGACGGAGAACGGCCACCGCGCGCCCCTGGTTGTCCTGGACACGCTCGGCAAGGTCATGCCCGACGCGAAGCCGGGGGAGTCGGCGTACTCGCGCGACTACCGCATCGGCTCGAGCCTCAAGGCCGTGATCGACGCTCACCCCGGGTCGACGCTGATCGCCGTGCACCACGTGCGCAAAGCGGCCGGCGAGGACTGGATGGACTCGACCAGCGGCACCAACGGCCTCAATGGCGCCGCTGACTTCACGCTGAACATCTCGCGCCAACGCAACAGTGACGCCGGGATCCTCCGCGTGACCGGGCGGGACGTCGTGGAGAACGAGTACGCAGTGACGACGGACTCCGGCAGGTGGTCACTCGATGGTCAAGCCCTGGCGGACGCGGCGCAGAAGGCTGAGATCGAGAAGCAGACCGCAGGCCTAGGGGACCGGTCCTCGCAGATCGTCAACTGGATTGAGCAGCAGAAGTGCTCGGTCACGCCGAAGGAAGTCGAGGCGGCCCTGGGGATCCCCGACGCGGCTGTCTATCTCAAGCGGCTTGTCGAACGAGGGTCGATCGACAAGCTCCAGCGGGGCCTCTACGCAAGTGTCACAAGTGTTAGGAGTGTCAGTTTGGAGGGTGTCAGTTCTGACACTCCTGACGGATATGACACCTCTTCTGGGGAGGTGGCCTGACATGGATGGACGCAGCGAGGCGCTCTCCCAGCTCATGCAGCGGATTTTCGAGCACGAGCACTCAGGACGTCTGATCCCGTGCGTGAACCCCAAGCTCGCTGACTGGTGGCTGAGCGAAGACGTCGAGATGCAGGAGGCCGCAGCCCTCGCGTGTGCGACCTGCCCGGCTTTGCGCAACTGCCGCGAGTACGTCGAGCAGTGGACAGAGACCGGGGGAGTGTGGGCGGGAATCCTCCCTCCTCGCCGCGGGGTCCGGAACAGCGCCCGCGATCGCCTGAGCCGAGGTGATCGGTGATGAGCGCGCGTGAGATGTGCAAGTTCTGCCGAATGCCCGACCGGGCTTGCGATCATCAGGCCGAGCATCACCCGTGGAAGCCGTGCTGCCGGCGCTGCCTGCACCCGGTCATCGTCGTCCCGATCGCGAAGGCTCGACGTCGGCGGGGGAGGCGGGTCGCATGAGCGGTATCGCGCCTCACCCGGCCCACTATCACCACGGATCTGTCGTGGTGGTCCCGGAGCGAGCAGCTGCATGGCTCGTGCAGCACGCCGATCTTCGAAGCCTCCGAGTGAGCGCTCGAGGTCACGACCAGGAGATCGACGCCGTCCTCATGGCCCTGACCTTGGCCGGCCTGAAGTGGGCAGCCGACGTCGACGGAAGTGACCCACGGAAGCGCACGGAAATCGCGCCACAGTCGGAGTGGATGGATCCAGAGGAGGTGGCGACCGTGCTGAACGTGTCGAGCAGTCGAGTGAGGCAAGAGCTTCGCTCAGACCGGCTCAAGGGCGAGAAGCGCGGACGTGCCTGGCGGATCCACCGGACCGAACTCGAGCACTACCGAGCCGCGCAAGCGAAATGAGAGGAACACCATGAACCGCCAAGACCACATCAAGAAGCTCGTCGAGAACGGCAAGACCGCCGACCTCGTGGCTCTGACCGAACGGATCGCAGACCGAGCCCGTGCCAGCTACGCCGCGATCATGAACAACGATCGACTCTCGGACTCAGGTCGCCGCAAGGATCTGGCGATCACGTTCGCCAACTACGACGACGAGCTCAGCCGCGAGATCAAGGCGCAGGCCGATCGGATCTTCACCATTGATCGAGACGATGCCAGCACAGTCTTCGGCACCAAGGGCCTCGTCGGCGATCCTGCGAGCCTGACGATCTCCATGCGTGACGCGGCGGACCGTGTCGACTCGATTGGCAACCAGGTTGAACTGAAGCAGGTTCTCGAGCGTGCGACGCGCACCGGAGACGAGGTGCTGGCTCGGGCCGTGGTTCGCAAGGCCGTCGAGTCTCGCTACGCCGATGTAGTAAATGCCTTCACGGCAGCGCGCCCCGATCTTCTGGACGCGACCGAGCGGCTTTGGAGTCAGGAGGAGGCAAAGGGCGTGCCCTTCGGTTACACGGCAGCGAGGTATGGACTGATCCCGCCCGGCTTTGAGAGCGCGTCCGCCAGCGAGATTCGGGCGGCCGCGGCATGACCGGGTCATACGACGATGGCAGGGCGCGCAGCCAGGGTCCTCGTGCCGCCAGGGAAGGCTCCGGCGGCAACGCTCCGGAGCGGCCCGACCGCGATGAGAGGCGATTCGCGGCCGAACTCTTCGGGCATGAGTTCCGCGACGAGAGGTACTTCGACTGATGAGTCGGAAGACCCAGGGGGAGGTCCCCCCGCCCCGTCGTTCCAGGCAGTCTCGCGGCATACGGCCCTTTCACACACGGAGCCTCGGTTCCCCCGCGGAGCAAAAAACCCTCCGCGGGGAGAGATGGGCCGTATGCCCTGGGACTGCCTCCCGGAGGACCGCAGGGGACCTCCCCCTGGGTCGAATGGAGGCCCAGCGATGACCTCATTCACTGATGCGGGACAAGGTGTCCGGCTCGCTCAGGAGGCCGTGGCAGCTGCGTCTCTTGATGACGACAGGCAGGCCCTGGAGCTCATCAACGCCGCCAACGAGGGAGAGGTCAAGTGGGCTGCGGCTTACCTCGTGGACTGTCTGATCCAGGCCGCCGACCAACTGCCAGGCATGACCAAGGCTCAGGCTCGTCACGCACTTCGTAAGGCCATCGCCAACGACGAGGACATCATCGCCACTCAGGCGGCGGTCTATCTGCAGGAGGAGGCCGATCATGGCTGAGGTTGGGTCGGCATACGTCTCCGTCCTTCCGAGCTTGAAGGGCTTCGGCACCAAGCTCAACAGCGAGCTCGCTGGCCCACTGGACAAGGCGGGCAAGAAGGGCGGCCAGACCGTCACGGCTGCGTTCGGGAAGGTCGCGAAGACCGGCCTGAAGACGGCTGCTGCTGGCATCGGCGCGGTCGCCGGCACGGCGCTGTTCAAGGGCTTCGATCGCCTCAAGGGCATCGAAAACGCTCAGGCGAAGCTTCGCGGCCTCGGGCACTCTGCCGCCGCCGTCGACAAGATCATGGACAACGCCCTTCAGTCCGTGAAGGGTACGGCCTTCGGGCTCGACGAGGCGGCCACGGTGGCTGCCGGGGCGGTGGCTTCGGGCGTGAAGCCGGGCCGCGAGCTCGAGCGGACCCTTAGTCTCGTCGGCGACGCCGCGACGATCGGTGGCACCAGCCTCAGTGAAATGGGAGCGATCTTCAACAAGGTCGCGGCCTCAGGCAAGATCCAGGGCGATGTCATTGCCCAGCTCGGCGACAAGGGCATCCCGATCCTGCAGTTGCTCGCTAAGCAGTTGAGGACGACCCCGGCCGACGTGGCGGCTCTTGCTTCTAAGGGCAAGGTCGACTTCGCGACGTTCCAGAAGGCCATGGAAGACGGCCTGGGAGGCGCTGCCCTCGAGTCCGGGAACACGTTCACGGGCGCCTTCAAGAACATGAACGCTGCGCTCGGTCGCCTTGGCGCGAGTGTGCTCAAGGGCGTGTTCCCGCAAGTGACGAAGGGCTTTGGCTCGGTCACTGCCGAGCTGGACAAGCTCGGTCCGGCTGCGGAGAAGTTCGGCAAGAAGTTCGGCGACTTCGTGCGCGATGCGGGCCCGCCGACGATCGAGACACTGAAGGGGATCGCTGACGCCGGCAAGACGGTCCTGCCGGTCGTCGAGGGCATCGCGAAGGGCTTCGGCGCGCTTCCTGGCGGTTCGCAGAAGATCCTGGCGCTGGCGGCTGCCGCGCTGATCCTGAAGAACCGGTTCGACATCGTGAACCCGTCGCTGAGCAACTTCAACCGCCAGGCTGCTCTGGCGCGCGTGAAGTCGACTGCGGTTACGGGCGGCGCTCTGGCTGCTGCTGGCGGGCTGGCGGCGCTCTCGGCCAAGGCTGGGGGCGCCTCAACCGGCCTCGGCCAGCTCTCGACCATTGCCGCAGGCACTGCCACGGGGTTCGCCGTCGGCGGCCCATGGGGCGCTGCCCTCGGCGCTGCCGGTGGAGTCCTTGCGGTCTTCACCACCAGGTCCGACGCTGCGGCTGACTCGCAGCGTCAGTTCCAGGCGGCAGGGGCCTCTGTGGTCGCCACACTCAATGAGCAGACCGGCGCGCTGACGGCCGCCTCGAGGGCAGCGGTCGCGAAGGATCTGCAGGACAGCGGCGCGCTGAGCATCGCCAAGAGCATGGGCATCGCCCTGAGCGACGTCACGAATGCGACGCTGGGCAACAAGGCGGCGCTCGACCGGGTCAACCAGGCGACAGCCCGCTACCAGGCCGCCAACCAGGGCAGCGCAGGGGCGAGCTTGGCCGCGAAGGCGGCGACCGACTTCCTGTCGCAGTCCATCAGCGGCGTTCGATCCAACGTCAACGCATACCGACGCGGCCTGAATGAGACGAACGAGGCGCTGGGAAAGATCGGCGGCAGGAAGGTCGTCGCAGAGATCCGCGTGGATGGTCTCGGTGGCGCTCTCGCTGGCCTCGGGGCGCTGGGTTCGCGACTCGATGCGATTGCCCGCAAGAGCGGCAAGGTCAAGGCCGGCAACAACGCTCGCGGCACCGACTACTGGCGCGGCGGTCTCACGTGGGTGGGCGAGCAAGGACCTGAGTTGATCAATCTGCAGCGGGGCGCTCAGGTGCACACGGCGTCGCAGTCCAGGCGGATCGCGAACATGAAGCCGCGCTCGCGTGGTCGGGGCGGCGTGAATGTCAGCGTCGCCGATTTCGCCATCACCGACTGGGAGAGCGGCATGGCCCGGATGGAGTTGATGGTTGAGGAGTCGCTGGACGGCTACGAGGATCACAACCGCCAGATGGACGACATGGAGGTGTACTGAATGGTCCCGAGGTCAGTACCCACGGTCCACCGAGGTGATCACGGCTCTGATCCGTTTGCCGGGAGTTGTCGTCTGCACCTGACTCTCGTCACTCCAGGAGAGCTCGTCCCCGTCGAGCGTGAAGGTGCCAACGGAGGCCCCGTCCTCAATGCCCTCGAGCCGGTAGGTGACGTCCCAGACTGCGTCGCCCACCGAGAGGCCGGTGTACGTCGGCGTCAGGCCGAGGGTCACGTTGCAACCGGCGCTACCAAAGCACTGTTCCTCTTTCGTTCGAACGGCAAGAGAGAAGTCCCTCACCGTGGGCACCACTACAGGCGCATCGGCGGCCTCCTCGGATACATCGCCGCCCGCTCGTTCCGCAGCCACTTCGTCTTGGTACGTTTGCGAATTTGGGTCATCCTCTGGAAGGTCGATCAAGACGCCGCCCAAGAGCCCGAGGATCGCGCAAGCCGCACCGATCGCGATCTCACGTTTGCTGACTGGTCGGCCCATGTTGGGACCCTAGGTAGAGATCGGGAAGATGGGGCGGAAATTCCAGATTTCGTCCGTCCGTCCGGGTGCCCGTCGACAGAGGCTGGGGCCTCCGAAACCAGCGGCCGTCACTCGAGCAACCTGGTAGTTACTTTCGGGCGCCGATGCTCAACAGGAGTTCAACGACAGCAAATGAGGAGGCTGGCAGTTGACGAGGGACGCGCGTTCGCTGCGACTCGAGACCCAACATGGATCCAAGCGTCGAACCGCAAGTGGCAGAGGCACGGCATTAGGTAGTGCATACTCCGAACCATGAGGTATGGGTCATGAGCGCAGCGGAGGACGACGCCCGGGGCATCTTGCGCCTCTACTGGGCGGATCCCCTCGATCTCAGCGCGATCCCAGTGGACCCGATCAAGATCGCCAACCGGTTGGGTATCGCTGTCTACGAGGAGCGCCTAGCCGATGGCGTCTCTGGGAAGCTTGTCAAACGGGCGCACGAGACAGCAGTGATCAGCATCAACAGGGATGATGCTCTCGTTCGGCAGCGGTTCACCTGTGCTCACGAACTTGGGCACTACTTTCAGCGAATGATCAAGTCGCGGGACGAGGCCTTTGCTTTCGTCGATCATCGAGCCCATTTAGCCGGCCTGGGAGTCGCGGAATCCGAGGTCTACGCGAATGCGTTTGCTGCGGCGCTTCTGATGCCTCACGAGATCCTGAAGGGGCGCCTCGAGGCGGGCCTAGGGCCGTCCGCGCTCTCGAAGTACTTCGTAGTTTCTGAGGTGGCTATGCGCTACCGGATTCAGAACACAGAACATCTTCGCCTATGAGCACCCCGGGCGCGGGTCTTTCAAGCGAGGTCGACCCGAACAAAGATGTTGCGAAACCGTCACGCTTCAAAGCATGGTTCAGGCGCCGGCGGCGCATCGAATCCTCCGAAGACCTCCAGAGGCGAGACGAGCGCCAAGAGGTCAATCTCAAGCGCGTTTACGGCTACGGTGCCGCGCTCATTGTTGCCGCTCAGGTCGCGCTCGCTGACTACGCCTTCTTCAGGTTCGCGGTAGCCGAGAGCTGGCGACTGTCCGACGGGGCTCTTGCGGCGTGGCTGAGCGCGACCGTTGTGCAAATCGTGGCGATCGTGGCGATCATCAGCAAATACCTCTTCTCGAAGGACTCCGGCGTGAAGGGATCCGGTACTACTAGCGAGGAATCTCTGCCATAGAACGTTTCGCGAATCGCGGTGCATAGCAGACACCATCCGAGTGCCGATCGAACAAGAGACGGGCATTGCGCGCCCCATCGGGTCGCGATAATCGGCGCTGAGTTACCACTTCAGTCTTGTCGGACTGGCAACTGTGTCAGCTGGCACTCTCCTCGCCTGTGGCTCTCGATGCAGCGTCTACACGACGCTTCAAGTCGAGAATCTCGGCCACGAGGACGTACACCTGGATGGCCAACCGCTCTACTTCGACTGCAGTGACGTTCGCGTGTACACCCTTGCTGGCCAGGGAGTCGAGGGCTTCGAGGCGACCGCTGAGGATCTTGATGTCGATCTCGAGAAGCGGCTGCGGTTTGGAGTCGAGAACTTCTCGGGCGATCTCGGAAACAAACCATAGGAGGCGGTTCCGATACCTGTCCGCAGTGAGGTCGCGAGGAGCGCCGTCGCGTCCGACCGCGGGGGCAGTTTGCGGAGGACATACCGCGTCAGCGACCGCGTGAAGCACGCGGCGACAGGAGGCCGCTGCCTGGTTGAGCGACTCATCGTCGCCATCCCGGATTCGGGCGTAGGCGCCATTGAAGCGGCGCAGCGCCTCTGGAGAGAGCGCTTCGAGCGCCTCGTCGACGGCCCTTGCGGTGCGCGCGAGGAAGGTTTCGTTGAAGCTCAAGAATGTCAGTTCGCGCTCCGCGCGCAGGAGGTAGTGGTGTAGTACGTTTCGAGTCTTCGCGAGAGTGACCCTCGTCGTCTCACGACTGGCGCGCAGCTTTGCACGAGCGCCGCTCTTGTCGAGCTCGGAGTGATATGAGTCCGACGGTCCGGGAGCAGCAGCGGCGATCTCGCCGTCAAACATCAAAAGATGTTCCTCCAGCAGTTCGACGCTGTGGCCAGACACCAGACCAGCGTTCGATCCGTCGCCGCTCTTTTCATCGAAGGTTCTCCGCGTGAGAAAAGCTTCGGCGATAGCGCGACGCTCGGGATCGTCCGAGTCCAGCCCAAGCTCAGTCATTAGGTCGACGGCCAGGCCCTCCCGAGCAGGTTTCGGACCACCGAACTCGAAGGCCTCAAGCTCCATCCACGTGACTGCCTGCCAGTCGCCTCGCAAGCTAGCAATCCGAGTGCATCGGCGAAGGATCTTCGAAGTCTGATGCGGGTCGTCAGTGTCGAATAGATCGAGCGTCTCGCGAACGTAGGCAAGCATGTCATCTGGCGAAGCCATAGCGTGACGCTACATGCGCCGGTAGGTCATCGGGGCTCTGGAAAGTCCTCCGGCGCGAGCCCGCCCTCGAGCACCGAGTTGAAGTCTCGCCGATTTCCTCACTCGGGAGTTCGGTGACGCCGGACGAGCCTGCGTGCAGTACCTGCACCAAGGCGACGTCGCGCTGGTCGACATCAAGCTCGCCTGCGGCCTTCGATCGGCCGTTCACCTAGTGACCCTGACCGACTCGCTCCTGGTACCGGTCGCGGTACCAGGAGTCGAGGGTCCCGACTTCAGTCCTCAAGTCTGATCGCCATTGCGATGGAGACCAACCGCAAGCGGGAGTCGGTATCAAGAGCCCGGAATCCGCTGGCATGACTTCTCGCGGCGAGAAGTCACCTTCAGCGCGGCACCGGGAAATTGTCAGTGGTAAGCCCGCCCTTCGGCATCTGGAGCTTGGTCCGCGTCTCACCGGCCCGGTGAGCGTTCCAGGCGTAGATCACGAGTGCCAGCGCGTCGGTCTCGTTGACGCGCCCGCCGCCCATCCGCAGCTTCACGATGCGCGCACGCAGGACGGCTACTGGCGAGTCCGCGGCGAGCCCGTCGCCGTCCGACACGCGCGAGAGGAACCACTCGGCCTCATCGGCGTCGAAGGCCGCGAACAGCCAGTGACACAGACCCATCACCGAGGCAGGGAGCAGGGACTTCGCCGCTAGCCGGACCGCGAGGTCCGCAGACGTCCGGATTTGCGGCTGGTAAGCGATGAACGCGTTCATCTCGCGCGGGGTAGGGCGCACGGCGCCGGTGTTCGTGCGTGCGCCCTTGGACCACATGACGGCCCGCCTGGCGACCGCGGCGAGCGTGGTGGTGTTCTCCTCGCCCTGGAGCTTGAGCGCGTCTGCGTAGGTCCGTTTCGCGCCGGCGTCGACGGTGTCCATGACGGCCTCGTCGACGCCGCGGACGACGATCATCGGGACGGTGGTGTTCGCGGCGATGACGGCGGAGAGTCGGTGCTGGCCGTCGATGAGTCGGCCGTGGGTGTCGAACTTGAGGGTCTCGCCGTTCAGGACCCAGTCGCCGGTGGTCATGTCGCGGGCGTAGCCGTCGATCACGGCCTTGCGGATGTTGCGGTTGTTCGGGTTCTTCGCGAGCCAGCGTTCGGCGAGCTCGGGGGTGACGTCGATGATCTCGACGGTGGGGTTCGTGGGCATGGGGAGTCCTGTCGGTTGCGGCTGGATGGCACGCTCGCCGGTCAAGGGTGTGCAGATTCTGCACACTCTTTCCGTCGTCGAGGACTGACAGGGGTGTCCATGCTGTGTACCCCCTGTCGTCGTGCCCGGGGAGCGCTCGAGGCGCACGGCGTGCCCGCCGCCCGATGAGGGCGGCGGGCTGGGTGAGCCTCTAGTGAGGTTGAAGCGGTGGGTCATGCGGGCAAGTCCGCCAGCTGCTGGAGGTTCTGGGTCCAGTCCGCACGCTGGTCATCTGCCATCGCGCGCCTGACGCGAGCTTGAAGCGCTGCGGGGTCGACGCGTGCGTAGGTGAGCGCCTGGGGAGGCTCCAGTCGTCGCTTGGCGACCGTCCGAAGCACGGAAAGCGGGATGAGCCAGCGGGACGCGAGCCACTCGACCAACCGCTCCTCCTCGTCCTCCTGGTCGGCAGGGAACGGCCCGAACATCGCGTGCATCGCTTCATGCGCGAGCGTCGAGCGCACTTCGTTGTTAGTCATGCCGCGGCGGAGGCTGATCAGGCGCTCGTCGAAGTAGGTGTAGCCGGCTGCTTCGTCGTCGTGCCAGACGATCTCATAGCCGAGGGCGGCGATGACGGCTTTGATGCGCTTCGTGCTCGGCGGGCGGCGGTAGTGGTCGGTCATGCGTGGGCCTTCGCCTGGAAGGTGGCTCCCAGGTGACGCAGCATCGCTAGCGCCTCTTCCGGATGGTTCTCGAACAGATCGACGAGCAGGTCAATCGCATCGGTGCCGAGGTTCGCGAACTGTTCTCCGTTCGGACCTGCGAGGTAGGCGATGAATCCCTGCGGCCCACGGTCGCCGTCGTACCAGCTGACGTGGGCCTCAAGCCCATACCCATACTCGTCGAGCAGAGAGTGATGCTTTTCGCCGTGGCACTCGCCGTGAGGGCCGACCATCTCGTGACGGTGATCGACGCACCAAGGCGGGTGCTCGAGATCGCGACCGATCATGCTCATGCTCGGCCCTTCCCGGCGTGTCCAGCGGGGGCGGGAGTCGCGGTGTACCGCTCGGACAGCCCGCCCTCCTCGTGCGTGAGCCGCGGGCAGTAGTCGCCGATCGCCGGGTCAGCCAGCTCCATCCGGTGCAGCGCTTGACGCAGCGTCGCCACAGCCCAACGGCGCACCTCCGGGTCCGGGTGGTCGAGGTCGAGCGCCTCGCGGCGGGCGATGGTGACCGCGTCGTGGTCGATCAGGCGGTCGGTGGGCTGCGAGTTGCTCTCGTGTGAGCGGGTCAGCGACGGCGGGGGAGCGGTGTCGACTGCGGGCATTGCGGGTCTCCTCGGTGTACGAGGAGCTGAATCGGGATAGCACGTAGGTAGCACGCGCCGAACGCGAAACAGCCCCTGACTCTGCATTTCTGCAGGTCAGAGGCTGTCTCCTCTGGGTGGGCGCGCATGTTGTGTGAGTCGCTCCATCACCCGGTGCCAGAGATCGGGTGCGCGGTGCATCATGCCTTTGGTGTTCTCGTACGAGCGTGAGGGACGACCTTCGAT
>SXGQ01330569.1_pt1 | contig 20834 bp, 17 predicted proteins | sample 3178371 | NCBI WGS metagenome assembly SXGQ01 (sample SAMN11356859, study PRJNA531348) | freshwater metagenome | isolation source: freshwater sample F1-20 | place: China: Fuxian Lake, Yuxi | collected 2017-12-25 | reverse complement strand
TTGTCCACCGCCCGCATCAGGCCCGCGTTGCCTTCCTGGATGAGATCGAGGAAGGAGAGGCCGCGGTTGCGGTACTTCTTCGCGATCGACACCACCAGTCGCAGGTTGCCCTCCGAGAGGCCCCGCTTCGCCTGTTGATACTTCGCGAAGATGCCGCGGATCTCGTCGACCCGCCGCTTGAGGCTTCGCGGAGTCTCCTGGCAGCTCTTGAGGATGTGGCGGTACTCCTCGACGAGCTTCGCGCGGCCCGACGGCGGCTGCTTCGACTTCTTGTGGGAGTCGATCTTGCTCTTGAGCTCCTTGAGCCGGACGACGAAGCGTTCGAGCGTCGGGATCATCGCCTCGATTCGCTGGGTCCGCAGGCCGAGTTCCTCGATCAGCCGCACGCAGCGGATGCGCCGTTTGCCGAGCCGGGCCCATGCCTGACGTCGCTCCGCCATGCGGTGCTTCTTGGACAACGCGATGCGGTAGTCGGCCTTGTTCTGCCGGAGCAACACCTCCAGCGTCCGCAGGTTGTGGGGCAGCCGGCCGAGGATTTGTTCCTTTTCCAGGCGGTCGGTGACCGACACCTGCACCGTGCGATCGAAGGGAAGCTCGCCTTTGTGCACGCGAACGAGAACCCGGTATGCCTGCTGGCAGACGTATTCGCACTCGAGCAGCTTGGCGCGGAACTGGGCCCGCGTGGTCTCGATCTGCCGCGCGAGATAGATCTCCTGCGCACGGGTGAGCAGCGGAATCTCGCCCATCTGCGTGAGATACATGCGGACGGGATCGTCCGACCAGTTCTCGACCTGCTCGAGGAGGGATTCCTCGGCTTCGCCGGAGGTGTCGACCTCGGCCTCCGACTCGACATCGCCTTCGGCGAGCCCGCCGACGTCCGTCTCATCGACCAGCAGTTCGGCGTCGGCCTCTTCGGCATCGACCACCTTGTCGGTCAGTTCCTCGACCTCCTGGGGAATGGAAACGACGTCGTCCTCGAGTTCATCCAACAGCGAGTCGTACAAAGCGGAGCTCCTTCGCGAATCGTTCGTTCGTATCCCTGGCCGGCAACCGCCGGCCCGCGGGGTGCCACTGGCACCGGTTCATCATTCGGAGAGCGGACAGTGTGATTCAAGGGGCGGGCAAGTCCAGAGGCCGCAATCGCTCCCGAGCGGGCGGTCGCCTGGGCGGAAGAAAGGCATGACTCGCGGATCGATTCCCGTCGGCAACCCCTCCGAATGCGGGTTCCCGACGGGGTTCTTTCGAACACTGGGTAAACGGGGCAGGAAAAGCAGGGCAAGACACCAGCGTCGCGTGTGATTTCCGGGCACGAAATATTATGCCGCTGCGGGGTCCGATCGGCCAGTTTTTTTTCAGTGGAAATCTGGTTTTTCGACTTTTCCGCGGGCCCGAATGGTAAAAGAATCCGTCGGGAGAATCTCTGCCGTCGCCAACCCGATCGGCCGCGCTGCCGCGCCGCCATCCGGCTGGAGCGGGATGCCAACAGCCATGGTCACTGCCGAACGAACCTGCCTCGTCTCCTGTGTGTGCTCGGCACGCGTGCCGGTGACCGTCGGTCAGGCGGGGGACCGGGTCGTCTGCCCCGCATGCGGCCGCAGCATCGACGTGCCGCGGTTCCGCGATCTCGAGCGGTGCACGCCCGCGACAACGAGCGGCGATCGCCGCACCGGCTGGGATGCGTTGCGTGGTCTGCTCTTCGCCGGTGTCACGATCGCGATGGTCGCCGCTCTCGCCGCCGCCAACGTGACGGGTCTCGGCGGCGGGATATTCTCCCAGCCGCTGGATGACGACATGATCCGCACCGCCGTGCGGGCCGCCCCCATCGTCGATGTCCATACCGCCTGGCAGTTGCTCTCCAGATCAGGCGTGCAGCGGCCGCCGACCGAGGATGAGATCCGCCTGGAGAACTTTTCCCAGATGGCCGCCGGCCTTTCGAAGGTGCTTTGGGGTGTGGCCGGTCTGGGCGCGGCCGTCGCCCTCGTCTGCGGTGCCATGCTCGCGGCGCGTGGCCGGCCGACGGGGAACCGCACGTGAAGCCGAAGTGGATGGGCCCGGCGAGCCCCGTCGAAAACCGTGCCGGCAAGGCCGCGGTGAAGCCATGAACCGCCCCCTCCTGATCGCCAGCGTGATCACCGCGGCTTTGTTGATGCAGGCCGCTGCCATCCGCTGCCCCGCCGAGCCCCCCTCCCCGGGACAGGGCCGGACCGGCATCTTCGGGCTGGAGGCCACGGGCAACCGCTTCGTGTATGTCTTTGACCGGTCGGCCAGCATGGGCGAGCCCGCCGGCCGGCCGCTGGACGAGGCCCGCCGGGAACTGCTCGCGAGCATCGACGCGCTCGGCGAGTCGAGACAGTTTCACGTGATCTTCTACAACGAGAGGCTTTCCATGTTCACGCCATCGGGGCAACGAGGGCGGCCCGTCTTCGCCGACGACGACACCAGGCGGGAGCTACGGCGGTTCGTGGAGTCGGTCGAAGCGGCAGGGGGCACGCGGCATTATGAGGCTGTCGCCGCCGCGATCAGGCTCGCCCCCGACGCGATCTTTCTGCTCACGGACGCCGACGAAAGCGACGACTTGAGCGAGGAGGAACTCCGCCATCTCTCCCGGTCGCTCGGCCGCACGAGGTGCATGGTCGTGCAGTTTGGCGGCGACGAGGGACGCCGCTCGCCGCGACTGGCCCGATTGGCCGCCGAGTCGGGGGGCAGGTACAAGGTGATCGCACCGTCGTCCAACTGACGTGGGCGGTGGGTCTCGGATGAGTTCGGCGGCCAGGTCCAGGCGGCTGGTGGCAATCCAAAGCAACGCGTCGCGGTCTGGAGCCGCATCGCATGGCCGCTCCGGCGGCGGTTGACTCGAGCCTGAGCCTGCTAGCGGCGGGCCGGTGGGGGCGTGCCGTTCGACGGCTGGTTCGAGCCGGAGCGGGACTTCTGCCACGGACTGCTCATCGCGTCGATGCCGGCGGCGACGCTCGGAAACATGCGATTCCACGTCCGCTCGGGCGCGGCAACCGCGGGCTTTGACTGTTGCGGTTGCTGTTGCTGTCCGCGTGGCTGTTGTTGGACGCGCGGCTGTTGCTGTTGTTGGACGCGTGGCTGTGAAGGCCGCTGCTGGGGGCTGCGGCGTCCGGCCGAGTTGGCAGCGTTCCCCGTGGGCTGTGCGGCCCGCTGCTGCCTCGAGGCTTCCGCCGCCGGTCGGCTGATGGCGGGTGGCCCGGGGGGTTGCGGCTGAGGGGTCGCGAACGAAGTGTCGGCCTGCATGGCAATCCGCTCCGGCACCACGAGATAGCGGGTGGAGCCACTCATGTTCGGTCGGTCCGCCGCTTCGACGGCCTTCCCGGCAGGGGCCATCACCGAGGGCATCGAGGCGATGTCGGTCACGACCGCCTCATTCATCTCGGGGGTGTTCGTCGAGACGGGCGTGGGCCGCTGCGTGACGGGAACGGGGACGCCGCTCGCCTCGGGTGACGGGGCGACGAGGTTGGTCGGGGCCACGGCCTGCTCGGCGATCGCAGCCGCCGGCATGCCGTGGGGAGCGACCTGTTCGGCGAGCTGGGGAGCCGTCGCCTCCGGCATTTCAGGAGTCGGCTCGGCGGGTGCGGAGCCCATGTCGGAACGAACGGCGACGCTGGCATCGGTTGCCACGACGTCGGTGGTGGTCGCCACGATGTCGGTTGTGGTCGGCGCCGGCGGATCGGCGACGGGGGCGGTGGCCACAATCCCGTGCTCGGCTCCGGCAGGCTGTGGTTCACTCGGTGCCGCCGGAGTCCAGAGGTCGTTTTGCGTCGAGGACACCGGCGTGGCGGCGGCCGCCGCCGGCACCGGAGAGGTGAAGGCTTCGCCGCTCATGACCGTCGCAGCCCCTGCTCCCATCGCGTCGCTCCGCACCAGCTGGAGCGCCAGCAGAGGCTGCCCTTCGCGAACGGCATGCCGGAGCACATAACCCTCGAACGAATCCTTGGCGCGGAGGGCCGCCGCGGGCAGCATCGCCTTCGGCCAGTCCTTCAGGGCCACGTCCCACACCGTTACGGGGGATCCCTGCGGCAGCGTGCGCAAGGCGACGAAAATCGGCTCGCATTCGACCTGCGGCTTTCGCTGCGCGAGATGCACGTCGAGAACCCTGTTCACCCCGACCGCGGCGGCGGCGCCGGCGATGAACGCGGCGGCGAAGACGGTGAACGACTTCGGTCGGTTGCGGACCGGCAGGTGCGTGCTGGGCGTCGGGGAAGACATACGTCGCTGAATCCTCGGAGGAGCCTCGTCCCTCCAGAGATCGGCAGCCGCCCGCCCGGGCGGACACACACGATTGGAAAACCGTTCCCTGCCAGCCAACGTCCCCGGGTCGCCCAGACTGTGCACCGTCCTTCGCCGGTAACGTCTCTCCAGTCTGCCCGCCCGGGTCGGTCAGCGGGTCGTCAGCGACGGGATCGGGTCGGCCTGATGCCCGGCGGCCTCGGGCGGCGCAAACAGCGGGTCGGCGCCGCGGTCCAGGGGGCGGATCGCGACCAGCCGCATGGTGGAGCGGTCGCCGCGGCCGTGCTCCCGCAGCATCACATCGCCGACGGTGGCCGATGCATCGCCGGCGCAGCCAATCACGAGCATGCACCCCTGGGGCACCGAGACGTCGATGCCGGTGTGCTGCATGCGGTGCCGCCGTTGGCCCGTCTCGAGGCGAAACATGCCGTCCTCACCCACCCAGGATTTTTCCACGGGGCCATGCCTGAGTTCGGGAACCGCCTCGATCCGCACCCGGCCATCGGCCGCCGGCCGTGCCTGGATGGCCAGCTGTGCGGTGGCATCGTGATAGGTGCCGCCCTGCACATCGCCGCCGCGCTGTTCGAAGAGGACGACGCTCTGCAACTGGGAGGCCGTGACGATTTCGCTCCGCTTGCCGGGAAGAAGCTGGAGCACGCGGCGGGCGAGGGCCGCATCGACGTCGGCAATTTCGGCCGAAGGCCCCGCGGCGGAGTCGCCGGCGGTGAACCGATCCGCGAGGTGCGGTGGCAGATGACCCGTGACGATGCCCGCCCGCAGCCCGTTGGCGTTGAGCGCGCGGCAGGCCGGATCGCCGAGCGCCCGCTCGTCGACGAAGGTCCAGAGCTCGTCACGGAGCGTTTGGTCATCTTCATCGCAGCGGACAAACAGCACCTCGAGATGGATCGTGCGTGCCGCCGGCTTCTGCCGCGGAGTCTCGGCGGCCGGGGTCTGGGCCAGACTCGCGGTCTCGATCACCACGCCGGAGCCCACGAGGCGGCAGCCGGCCGCGGCGACCGGGCCGGCCAGGAGCGGCAGCAGCCAGAGGGCGTTCGCCGGAGTCGGCCGCATGGTGTGATGGTCCGCCGCGAGGCGGTGGCGCGGGGTGATGGGAAGGTGGGTAGGTAGAGGAAGACCCCCGGTTGGTCAATCGAAGTCGGGCCGGCCTCGACGGTCCCCCGGCCGGCAGAACCCGCCGGAACCGCGACTTCGCCAGACCACCGGGCCGCCCTTGCCTACGCCATCGCCTTGACGGCGTTGGCGAACAGGGCGAGGCCCGCGCCGGGAGCGGCGGGGTCGAGCCGTCCGGTCCACGAGGGGTGTTGCGTGGCATCGATGAACCGCTCGGGATGCGGCATCAGTCCGAGCACCCGGCCCGTTGGATCGCAGGCCCCGGCCACGTCGCCGACCGCGCCGTTGGGGTTGGTCGAGCGACCCGCGTCGTCGATCGCGTAGGTGAGCGGCAGCTGGCCCGCCGCCCGGAGCGACTCCAGAACCGCGGGGTTGCCGAGCACGAAGCGGCCTTCGCCATGGGCTACCGGCAGCTCGAGTTGCTCCACGCCGCGCAGGAAAACGCACGGTCCGGCCGAGCAGTTCAGCCGCACCCAGCGATCGATGAACCGGCCCGATGTGTTGTGGGCGAGCGAGGCCAGCGGGCCGCCGCCGGCGGGGTCGGCCAGGAGCAGGCCCGTCTGGAGGAGCACCTGAAAACCGTTGCAGATCCCCAGCACGAGTCCGCCGCGGTCACGGAACCGCACGAGCGCGTCGGCCAGCCGCGTCTTGAGCTCCAGCGCGAAGATTCGGCCGCTGGCGATGTCGTCGCCGTAGGAAAATCCGCCGGGGATGCAGAGGATCTGACAGTCGTCGGCGACCGCCGGCCGCTCCGCCAGCGCGCGGACATGCACGCGGCGGGCGATGCCGCCGGCACGCTCGAAGGCATGCGCCGTCTCGTGGTCGCAGTTGGTACCGGGGGCACGCAGGATCAGGGCTCGGGGTGAAAGCATGTCAGACGGCCTCCCCCCGCCACGCACGCGCGAGTTTTTCCACGGCGACGTGTTCCACGGTGCCGTCGGTCGCCACGATTTCAAGGACGGGATCGGCCGTCACGCCGCCGATCCATGCCCAGGGAACGCCCTGGAGACACTCCGCGAACGCCTGCTCGTGATCGGGCCGCACCTCGCAGATGAACCGGCCCGGGGTTTCGCCGAACGCGATTGCCAGATCGGGGGACGTGGAGGACGGATCACAGGGCACTTTCGCCAGTTCGACGCGGGCGCCGATCGCACCGCCGATCGCCATCTCGGCGACGGCCGTGGCGAGCCCGCCGTCGGAGAGATCGTGGCACGCCGCGAGCAGGCCGGCGCGATGGGCGGCCGCCACGGCCCGACAGGCCGTGCGGCAGGCGAGCGCATCGACCCGCGGCACCCCGCCGCCGCTGACGCGGCCGGCGAGTTCCAGCTGACTGCCTGCCATGTCGGCCAGCGACAAGCCCACCACCGCCAGCCGGTTGCCGGCCGCCTTGAGATCGGGCGAGAGCGCGCGGCGGACGTCGTCCACCTGCCCCATCGCCGTCGCCAGGAGCGTGGGCGGGATCGAGATCTCGCGGGCCGTGCCCTCGGCGTCGGTCCAGGCGAAGACGTTGTTGAGGCTGTCCTTGCCGCTCACGAAGGGGGCGGCGAAGACGATCGCGATGTCGTGGCAGGCGCGGCAGGCCTCGACGAGCGTGCCGAGCGAATCCTCACGCCGCGTGTCGCCCCAGCAGAAGTTGTCGAGCAGGGCGATGCGGTCGGGATCGGCCCCGGTGGCCACCACGTTGGTGATCGCCTCGACGATGCCCCCCGCCGCCATCTGGTAGGGATCGATCCGGCCGAGCCGATGCCGGAGCCCCACGCCGAGCACGATGCCCCGATCGCGGCCGAGAGACCCGCGGATCACCGTGCCATCGGCCGGCCCGGCCCCCGGTCCCAGGAGCGGCTTGATCACGGAGCAGCCCTGCACCTCGTGGTCGTACTGCCGGATGATCCATTCCTTGCTGGCCACGTCGGGCAACGCGAGCACGTCGAGCAGGGCGGCGGCGGTCGAGCCGTCGCCATGCCATGCGGCCGTGGTCGCCGGTGCAGGCAGGTGGCGGGACTTCAGCCGCTGCTTGGGCCGGCCCTCGTGGAGAAAATGGCAGTCGAGTTCACCTGCCACGCGGCCCTGCCAGCGGAGCACGATCCGGCCCGAGCCGGTGAAGGTGCCGATCGCGGTGGCCTCCACACCCTCGTCGGCGGCGACCTTCAGGAGCTGGGGCCAGCTGGCCGGATCGACGGCGAGCACCATCCGTTCCTGCGCCTCGGAAATCCAGGCCTCGGTGGCCGAGAGGCCCTCGTATTTGAGCGGCACCATGTCGAGATCGACATCCGCGCCGAGCTTTGCACCCATCTCGCCGACCGCGCTCGAGAGCCCGCCGGCGCCGCAGTCGGTGATCGCGTGGAAGAGCCCCAGACGCGAGGCCTCGAGCACGAAATCGGTGAGCACCTTCTCGTTGATCGCGTGGCCGATCTGCACCGCACCGCCGCTCTCGGTCTCACTCTCGCTCGAAAGCTCGATGCTCGAGAAGGTCGCGCCGTGGATCCCATCGCGGCCGGTGCGGCCCCCGGCCACCACGATGAGGTCGCCCGGCACCACCGCGGCGTCGGCGCTCTCCCGGGGCATGATGCCGACGGTGCCGCAGAACACGAGCGGATTGCCGATGTAGCCCGGATCGAAGGCGACCGCGCCGGCGATCGTGGGAATCCCCATGCGGTTGCCGTAGTCGCGAACGCCCGCCACGACGCCGGCCAGCAGCCGCCGCGGATGGATCACGCCGGGAGGAATCTCGGCGGCGGGCGTGTCGGGGGGGGCGACGCAGAACACGTCGAGGTTGGCGATCGGCTTGGCCCCGAGGCCGGTGCCCAGCACGTCACGGATCACGCCGCCGAGGCCGGTGGCCGCGCCGCCGTAGGGCTCGATCGCGGAGGGGTGGTTATGCGTCTCCACCTTCACGCAGATGTCGTGATCGCCGTCGAACCGCACCACGCCGGAGTTGTCGCGAAACACGCTCACGCACCAGTCGCGCTGCCCGAGGGCCTCGCGAATCTTCCGCGTCGCGGCGAAGACGGTCTCCTTGAGAAGATTGTCGTAATGCGCCTCGCCCGCCGGCCCCACATGATCGACGGCGCTCGAGAGCGTCTTGTGGCAGCAGTGCTCGCTCCAGGTCTGGGCGATCGTCTCGAGCTCGATTTCGAAGGGATCGCGGCCGAGCGACGCGAAATGGTCGCGGACGGCGTGGAGTTCGCGGACCGTGAGGGCGAGGCAGCGGTCGCGGCTGAGCCGTTCGAGGGCCGTGTCGTCACGATCGGCGAGCGGGATCGTCTCCTGCGTGAACGACCAGGAGCGTCCCCCCCCGAGCGATGCGATCGTCAGCGGGCCGACGACGACGTCTTGAATCGCGTCGTTGGCCAGCAGCTTTCCGGCCAGCCGCTCCACGTCGGCGGCCGCGAGCTCCGGCAGCCAGAACTTCCGCAGGCTGCGGACGGTCGCGCCGGGGTGGCCCAGGAGGGCGAGGGCCTGCTGGGCGGTGAGGCCCGCAGGATCGGTGACACCCGCCCGCGGCAGCACGTGCACCACGGTCGGCAGGCCGTCGGCGGCGGTCGTGAGCGAGGCCGCTCCCGCCTCGGCGACGACGAATGATTCGGTGACCGGATCGGCGAGCAGCGTGGCCGCGATCCGGTCGATGTCGGCGCGGGACAGATCGCCCTCGATCAGCCAGCCCGCGGCGGTGCGGGCCCGCGTGCAGCCGCCGATGCCCAGCCCGCCGGCGCCGGCCACGACCTCCCGGGCGGCATGATCGGCGGCAGCGTCGATGAGCCTGACGTCAACTTCCCACAGCATCGCGTTGTTCCTTGGCACGCTGGAGCAGGGCGACGAGACGGCGACGGTCGCCCGATTCGATCGCGGTCAGCATTTTCTCGATCACTCCGGCAAACCGCTTCATCACGGCGGCCAGTTCCCCCGCGTTGTCGAGGAGGATGTCGGCCCAGAGCTCCGGGTCGCCGGCGGCGATTCGCGTGGTGTCGCGCCAGCCGCCCGCCGTGAAGGCCCGCGATGACGGAGGCGTGGCGCTGGCCACGGCCGCGGCGACCATGTGGGGCGCGTGGCTGGTGGCCGCGAGAATCCGATCGTGCTCACGGGGCGTCATCATGAAGACGGTGGAGCCGAGCGACGACCAGAAGCCGCCGATCTCGGCGGCGTCCCGCTCGGGCGTCGCGGCGACCGGTGTGACCACGGTGACGCGGCCGGCGAAGAGTTCAGCATCGGCGGCCAGGGGGCCGCGGCGGTGGCTGCCGGCAATCGGGTGGCCGCCGACGAACCGGCCGCGGCGGCTGCGCCGCTTCTTCTCCCACCCGGCGACGATCGAGGCCTTCGTGCTCCCCGCGTCGGTGATCAGCGTGCCGGGCTTCACGGCGGCATCGATCTGCTCGAGCAGGTCAGGAATGGCCCCGACGCCCGCCGCGACCACGACGATATCGGCCGCGGCGACCGCACCGATGTCGAGCGAGGTCTCGGTGACGGTGCCGGCCTTCTTCGCCGCGGCGAGCGACGGGGCCGCCCGACCGATGCCGATGATCCGCGTCGCCAGCCGGCGACTCCCGAGCGCCTTGCCGATCGAGCCCCCGATCATGCCCACGCCCACGATCGCGACGGTGGGCCACTGAACTTTCATGGGGCGGTGCGGGCTGCGGGAGGGGATGACGACCGGTTTTTTACCAGATGATTCGGGCGTATGTTAGAACCGTTGCTCCTGCGGGCGGAACGCCGCAGATGAGCCTCGTGGCGGGATCGATGGCAGGGCTCCGACGGATCCCAGACGCGGTTCTCTCGCCCATGCTCGGGCGGCTGGCGGTGGCCGTGTCGGCGGGCATCGACCTGCGTCGCGCCTGGGAGTCGGAGAGTGGCCGGGTGCCTGCCCGGTGCCGGAGGGCGATGCGGGTGGTGTCGGCCGGGCTCCGCGGTGGCCGTGAACTCGCCGAGGCGATGGCCGACGCCGGCGCAGCCTTTCCGGCGGTGGTCCGGGGAATGATCCATGTCGGCGACCGTACCGGCCGGCTGGCCGAGGTGCTCCGCGACACGGCCAACGCGATCGACGAGTCGCTTCAGTCGCGGCGGAAGATCCGCCGCGAACTCCTCGGTCCGGCCGTGCAGCTGGCGGTGGCCGCGGTGGCCGTGGGGCTGTTGATTTTCGTGTCGGGCATGGCCCGCTCCCTCGACGGGGAGCCCCTCGACTTCCTCGGACTCGGGCTCACCGGCGGACGCGGGCTCACCCTCTACCTGCTCGGGCTCGCCGCCGCCATCGGCGTGACCGCCGGCGTCGCGCCGGTCGTGGCGCGGAGCTGGCGGGCTCGCGGCTGGGCGCGGATGATCGGCGGGCGTCTGCCCGTGCTCGGCAACGCGATCATGTCGCTCGAGGCGGCCGCTTGGTGCCGGGCGGCATCGCTCGCCGCCCATGCGGGGATGTCGGCCGGGGAGCTCGTGTCGCTGGCGTCGTCGGCCGCTCCCGGGCTCGCGATGAATCCAACGGAGATCGAGTCCCGCCTGCGTCGCGGCGACGACTTGACGGCGGCGGTTTCCGCCAGCGGTGCGCTCCCCCGTGCGGTCGTGGAGGCGGTCGGCGTCGGCGAGCTCACCGGAACGACGGCCGAAGCCCTCGATCGCGTCGCGGAGCAGCTCGCCGCCGCCGCCCGCCGGGGCTTCGCCGCCGCGGTGAAAGGCGTGGGGTTTGCGGTTTGGACGGGGGTCGTCTGCCTGATCGTGCTGCTGGTGCTCCGCCTCATGACGACCTACGTCGGTATCATTCAGGACGCTGCCCGACCGCTTTGAATGCCCGTGATCAAGCGAAGGGCTTCCCGCTGCCGAGATGATTGTCATGTTTGCCCCCCGCATCCGCCGTGACTGCCTGCTGGCGGCGATTTTCGCGCTGCTGCCCTCGGTGCCGCGGGCCGGCGAACCGGCTGTCGCGGAGCGGCGGGAGCCCTCGCAGCAGGAGCTGATGTCCGAACGGGGCTTCGTTCGCTACCGCGGCGGCTGGCGGACCGTGCAGGAAATCGAGCTCATCGAGCGGGGTGAAAAGACCAACCTCGCGCAGCGGGAATGGAACGCGAAGCTGGAGCGGCTGCGGCGGCAGGTCGATCAGGCCGGCCAGGCCGACCGGGCCGCCGGGGAGATTCGCGGGATCTCCGATCCCGCCGCCGTGCCCGCGGTCTCGACGGCACTGTTCAAGGAGCCGGTGTTCCGCGTGCGTGGCTGGTACGTCGAGGCTCTCTCGCGGATTCGCTCGCCCGACGCCGTCAGCGCTCTGGTGGCGACGGCCCTCGATCATGCCGATCCCGAGACGAGGATCGCCGCGGTGGAGCGGCTCGGTGTGATCGGCCCGCATCTCGCCGTGCCGACACTCGTCGCAGCGCTCAAAAGCGGCGACAACCCCCAGGTCAATCGGGCGGCCGAGGCGCTGGGCCGGCTGGGCGTGCCATCGGCCGTCGCCCCGCTCATCGACGCCCTGCAGACGCAGCACATCGTGGTCACGGGCGATGGCACGCCGGAGGGCTCGACCAGCGCCACGTTCACGCCCGTCGGCGGAGGACTCTCGATGGGGGGCGGCGCCAAGCGGGTCAAGACAGCCGTGCGAAACGACCGCGTGCTCGAGGCTCTGGTCTCGCTCACGGGGGCCAACTTCGAATGGGACGCGCAGGCCTGGCGGGCCTGGCTTGCCAACCGGCAGGCTCCCCCCGCTGGCTTCGATCCCCGCCGCGGTTGAACCGGCCTACGCGGCGCGGCGGCGCGGAAACCATTCCGGCGTGAGCATCAGCATCGCCACGCGGTTTTCGAGGTTGGGCCGGAAGACCACGAGCAGCAGCACCGGCAGATACCAGGCCATGAAGAGCCCGCCGTTGTGGGCCTTCCAGAACTGGCTGCCGAGGAGCACCGCCGCGGTGCAGCTCATCAGGGTGCCGAGGTTTTTGGGGGCCGGCCAGATCGCGAGCGTGGCCATCATCGCCACGAAGGCCGCGAGCACGGGAAGCCGGAAGACGGCGTCTTGCATGGGAAGGGCCCAGAAGCCCTCGAGGGAGACCTCGTTGGGGAAGATCCAGCCGAACATCTGCCGGAGCTGCCCGAGAAACACGGTCGCGTCGGGCGACGTGAACCAGAGTGCCACCACGAGTGACGCCAGGGCCGTCGCCACCCCGAGGCCGAACCTGCGGACGCCCCGCTCCCAGTAGAAGCTGCACCACAACGGCAGCAGGAAGACCGGGTAGTAAATCGTGCCGATTGCCAGGCCGACGAGCCCGCCGGCGACGAACGGCCTGCGATAGGCCGCAATCGCCCAGAGGACGAGGGCACCGGGAAGCACGTGGTCCACCCGTCCGGTCATCGTGGCGGTGTAGGGAAGCAGCAGGTAGAGCACGGCCGCGGCGATGCCGAGCCGCGTGTTTTCGAAGTGTCGCCAGCCGATCACGACCATGCCGGTCACGATCGCCAGTTGCGAGACGATCGCCATGATCCGGGCGGTCGTCTCGTGGACGAGACGCCGGCTCGCGTCACCCGGCTCCGGGGGCTCGTCGGCCGCATCGGGCGCGAAGAACATCCGCTGCGTGGAAATCTGCGGCAGGAGGAAGAGCAGGGGGTAGCCCGGCCCGAGCCGGGCCAGCTGATCGGCGTCCACGTTGGCGTCGCGGGCCTCGAGCCGGGTGGCGCCGGCGGCCCCCGCCATGTCGTCGCGCTGGGGCCGCGTGGTGATCACGTTGGCCAGCAGGAATACGAGCAGCGACACTCCCAGGAACACGAGTCCGCCCGTGGTGAGGTTTGGCTCCAGCATCGGCCTGCGAACCATCATCGAGTCGCAGAGCATGCGGACCAGCAGGAGCGTCGAGACCGCGAAGATCCAGACGAAGCCGAGTTGCTGGTCGGCCACGTTCGCCTTGTAGCCGCCATATTCGACCGCGAGGAGGCCGGGCGCGAGGAGCACGAGCCCGAGCAGGTCGATGTTGCGGATGCTCCACAGCCGGTTGAACTTGAAGAACAGCGCGACCGAGAGGAGCGACGCGAAATAGAACCACGTCGTGGGATTGACGCGGTGGTACTGGAAAAGGATGTCGCTCATGCCGTCCATGCGTCGTGGATTCGCCTGCGCCGCAAACCCCTAGCAGGTCGTGGATCAAGTCGACCGCCGCCGGAGACGGCGGCCATCGGCCCGGGAAACCCCCGGCGTTTCCGGAGCCGACTTCGTGGAGAAAGGCCAGGGACGGCTTTTTCCACAGACTGCTAGCGTATGTCGCGGGAGAGCGGTTGGAAAGGCACGGATCTCGGCTCAAAACGGCCAGATCAGCGGGGCGAGGGCGACGGTGACGGCCATCACGATGAGGTTGAGAGGCCCGCCGAACCGCATGTAATCGCTGAACTTGTAGCCCCCGGGGCCATAGATCATGAGGTTGGTCTGGTAGCCCATGGGCGTGGCGAAACCACAGCTCGCGGCCACGGTGACGGCCATCACGAACGGCATCGGGTTCACCCCCAGGTCGGCCGCGGTCTGCCAGGCGATCGGGAAGGTCAGGACCGCGGCGGCGTTGTTGCTCATGAGTTCGGTGAAGAGCATCGTGACCAGGTAGATCGCCGCGAGCACGACATGCGGCTGGTCGCCGGCGGCGTCGATCGTCGAGCGGGCGACCGCTTCGGCGAGGCCCGTCTTCTCCATCGCCCTGGCGATCCCGAAGCTTGCGGCGATGAGCAGCAATGATTCCCATTCGATCGACCGCCGGGCCTCGGTCGACGAGATGCAGCGGAAGGCCACGACGGCGCCGGCCGCGACGAGCGCCGCCGCCACCATCGGCACCAACTCCAACGCCGCCGCCAGCACCATGGCCGCCAGCACCGTGCAGGCGATCCAGGCCTTGTCGTGCCGGGGGGGCGTCGAGCCGCTGACCTCGCTGACGAGGTAGAAGTGGCGGTTTGACCGCTGCCGGTCGATGAACGCCGGGCTGGCTTCGAGCAGGAGGGTGTCACCCGGCTGGAGTTCGATGTCGCCGATCTTCATCTCGAGCCGCTCGCCGTCGCGGGCCGCGGCGATCACCACGGCGCCGTAGGTCGAACGGACTTGGCCGTCGCGGATCGAGCGGCCCACCAGCGGACACGACGGCGACACGACCGCCTCGACGAGCACCCGCTCGCTCCGCGGGTCGTTGAGCTTGAAGACCTGATCGGTCGCGGGGCGGAGGCCGCGAATCTTCTGCAGTTCGACCACCGAGTCGATCACACCGACGAACACGAGACGGTCGCCCGCCTCCAGCCGCTCCGACGGCGCCACTGCGGCGATGACGTGGCCGTTGCGGTCGATCTCCATGAGGAACAGACCGTCGAGGTGCCGCAGGCCCGCCGCCTCGATGGTGCGGCCGACGAGCGGGCTGCCCTGTTCGACGAGCATCTCGAGCGAGTATTTCCGGGGATCGTCGCTGGTGCTCATCGGCGGCCGGCGGTCCTTGAGCAGAAACTTGCTGGCAGTCACGAGATAGATCAGGCCGCAGGCATACAGCGGCACGCCCAGCCAGGTGATGTCGAACATTTCCAGTGGTGTGCCGCGTTTCGCCGAGACGAGTCCGCTGACCACGATGTTGGTGCTGGTCCCGATCAGGGTGCACAGGCCGCCGAGGACGACCGCGTTGTTCATCGGCATGAGGAGCTTCGAGACGCTGAGCCGCCGCTTCTTGGCCCAGTCGCGAATGGCCGGCACCATCAGGGCGACGACCGGCGTGTTGTTGACGAAGGCGGAGAGCACGCTCGGGACGATCATCGTCCGCAGCTGGGCCGAGGCCAGCGACGCGGGCCGGCCCATCGCCCCTTCGACGAGCGCGGAGAGGGCGCCGGTCCGTTCGATCGCCGCCGCCACCACGAACAGCGCGGCGACCGTGATCATGCCCTCGTTGCTCATCCCCTTGAGCGCCTCGTCGGTGGTGATCACCCCGGCTGCGAAGAGCAGCACGACACCGCCGATCATGACCATGTCGGGAGCCCGCTGCACGAAGAGCAACGCAGCGAGCGTGGTGACGACGACCAGGGCGGTCAGCATTGCCGGCCAGTTGCCGAACAGCGTTTCAGCGATCATCCAAGCACTCCCTGTGGGCCGGCGCTCGGCCGGCGACTGCAGCACTTTCGCGCTGTCAACCCATCCGTGCAAGGCCAAAAGCCCCGTCGGGTGCCGGTGGTGGCCTCCGCCGTGGCCTGCGCGGTAGCCTTACGGCCCGTCGGAGCCGCGGTTCGGGAAAAAAGTGGAGCAGATGCCATGATCGATGATCTCCTGGATGGAAACGCGAAGTTCGTCGCAGGGGAGTTTCGTCCCAACGAGGATTACTATCAGGCCATCGCCGCCAAGCAGACGCCCAAGGTGCTCTGGATCGGTTGCTCCGATTCCCGTGTGAGCGAGCACCAGATGACCGGCTCGAAGCCCGGGACGATGTTCGTGCACCGCAACGTGGCCAACATTGTCGCCTTCAACGACGTCAACATCTCGGCGATCCTCGAATACGGCGTGGTGCACCTGAAGATCCGCGACATCATCGTCTGCGGCCACACCCGCTGCGGGGGCATCGCCGCGATCGAGGACGGCGTCCATGAAAACTACATCGCCGACTGGCTGTGCATCGCCACCGGAGCGAAGGAGGCCGCCAACCGGATCGCCAAGGAGCGGAAGCTTTCCCGCGAGGAGAAGCTGTCGGTGCTCACCGAGGAGAACGTGAAGCTGCAGATCAAGCACCTCAAAAACCTCGCCTTGATTCGCAACATGCACGCGAAGGGATCGCTGCCCCGGATCCACGGCTGGCTCTACCGCGTCGAGACCGGATCGATCGAGGTGCTCGTCGATGGACGCGACGAAACCGAGAAGAAGTCGAAGAAGGCCGCGGCGACCCGCAAGAAACCGGCCCGGAAGAGATCGTCCCCGTGACCCACGAGCCCCTGCCCGCGGTCGAGCGATTCGCCGCGGCCAACGCCGCGCCGCAAGCGCCGTGGGATATCGGCCGGCCCCAGCGGGCTTTCGTCGAGGCGGCAGATGCGATCGTGGGCCGCGTTCTCGACTGTGGCTGCGGCACGGGCGACCTGGCGATCTGGCTGGCGGAACGCGGCCGGACGGTCAGGGGCGTGGACTTCCTCTCCGCGCCGCTCGAGGCCGCTCGGCGGAAGGCGGCGGATCGCGGCGTGCCGGTGACGTTTCTGCAGATGGACGCGGTCGCCATCGGGGAGATCCCCGAGCGGTTCGACGCGGTCACCGACTGCGGACTGTTTCACACGTTCGACGAGCCGGGCCGGCGGGCCTACGTCGCGGCGCTCCGCAGGCTGCTCGAGCCCGGGGCTCGGTTGTTCGTGCTCTGCTTCGCCGACACCGAGCCGGGCGAGCATGGCCCGAGGCGGGTCAGCCAACGGGAGTTACGGGAGGCGTTTCGCGACGGCTGGACGATCGAATCGATCGAGCCGTCGCGGTTCGAGGTCGTGCCGGGGATTGCCGGGGCCCAGTTCACTCCGGGGGGCGCGCAGGCCTGGTTCGCGACGATCCGGCGGGCGGCCTGAGCGGCCCCGGTGCCGCCCCATTGCGGGTTGAGTGCGACCACGACCATGCGACTGTTCCCCTCAGACCGTTATCCCCTGCCGCTGCCCGAGGGGCATCGATTTCCGGCGTCGAAGTATGGCCGGCTGCGGCGGCGGCTCGAGGCCCACGCCGCTGCAGGAGCCGACTTCCAGTTCGTCGAGCCGCATGCGGCGACCGACGACGAATTGCTGCGTGTGCATGACCGCGGGTATGTCGGCCGCGTCTTCTCGGGAATGCTCACGGCCGATGAGGTCCGTCGCATCGGCTTTCCCTGGAGCCCCGGTCTCGTGGAGCGGTCATTACGGAGCACCGGTGCCGCCATCGATGCCGCCGCGGCGGCGATCGAAGACGGCGTCGCCGCGAGCCTGGCAGGCGGCACCCACCACGCGGGCACCGACTGGGGAGAGGGCTTCTGCGTCTTCAACGACACCGCCGTGGCAGCGCGGGAGATGCAGGCCCGTGGACTCGTCCGGCGGATCCTGATCCTCGACTGCGACGTGCATCAGGGCAATGGCACGGCGGAGATCTTCGCAGCCGATGCCAGCGTGTTCACGATGTCGATCCACGGCGCACGGAACTTTCCGCTCCGCAAGTTTCCCAGCTCGCTCGACGTTCCACTCGACGACGGCACCGATGACGCCGGCTATCTGGAGCCGCTCGCCCATGCCCTCACGGAGTCGTTCTCCCGCTCCCGCGCCGAGCTCGCGATCTTCATCGCCGGTGCCGATCCCTACGAGGGCGACCGGCTCGGGCGGCTCAGACTCACGAAGGCCGGCCTGCTCGAACGGGACCGCATGGTGCTGTCGGCGGCCCCCGGGGCCGGGGTGCCGATGGCGATCGTCTGCGGCGGCGGCTACTGCGACGACATCGAGTCGATCGTCGACATCCACGCCGCCACGATGCTGCTGGCGGCCGGGGGCTGAATACCGCGGGGCTGGAGGTCAGCCTTCGTCGACCGACTCCGCCACGGGCTGCCCGCGGTTGTCGAGGCTCCAGGGACCGGTGCCGTTGGCGAGCAGGAAGACCATCGTCCCCATCAGGGCGACATTTTTCATGAAGGCGATGACTTCGTCCTGCTTCACCGCCGGATCGGCATCGACGGGAAGTTTCCAGAAGTCATGGAAGTAGTAGGTCGCGGCGGCCAGGAAGATCAGCAGCATCAGCGCGCCGAGGCGGCCCTTGTAGCCGAGCACGATCGACAGGCTGCCGAGGATCAGGAAGGCGATCGCGCCCCAGAGCAGGATCGTCGGGGAGGGCACACCCTCCGCCGCCATCTTTTCCACGGTGCCGTTCAGGTTCGGGATCTTGCCGGCGACCGCACTCATCAGGAAGATCGCCGCGATCATGACCCGCCCGAGCAGCGACAAGAGACCCTTGATGACGTTCATTGTGGTTCCGCTCTCCGCGGCGTGTGACTGGATGGGCCGGGGCCGTGACTTGGGAAAAAGGGTAGCACGATTCAAGACCGCCTGAGAAGGCGAAAATGGAGCCGCTTGCCTTCGGGCCGCGGTTCGTCGTCCGACAGCCCCTGCGGCCGGTCCACGAACGCTGGAATGCCGCGATCAGCCTGCGTCCGCCACCGTGGCCGGCAGTGCGGCGGCCAACCAGGCCTTGAAGCCGCCGACGAGGTCGTGCACGCCCGTGTGGCCGAGGTGCTGCAGCAGGCTGGCGGCGATCGCCGAGCGATAGCCCCCCTCGCAGTGCACGACGAGCGGCCTGTCTGCGGGAAGTTCGCTGAACCGTCTGTCGAGATGCGAAAGCGGGATGTTGAGACTGCCGGCAATGTGGCCCGCGGCATGCTCGGACTCGCTCCGCACGTCGATCACCACCGGCGTCGCCGTCATTTCGGTCCGCGAGCCCCCGAGCCACTCGGCCAGCGCCGGGGCGGTCACTCGCGCTGTCCGCTCGATCAGGTCGTCGCGGGAGGCCAGCGCGTTCATGCCGCCGGCCAAGTAGCCGCTCACGTTGTCGAAGCCGATTCGGCCCAACCGCATCACGGCCTCCGCAGCGGGTTGGGCGTCTTGGCTTCGGCCCCCCTCCTCGGCGATCACGACGAGCGGCCTGTCGTGCGCCAGCATCGAGCCTGCCCACGTCGCATATTTCCCACGGAGGGCGATGTTGAGAGCCCCCTTGAGATGGCCCCCTTCGAAGTCGATTCCGTCGCGAACGTCGAGGATCTGGGCTCCTGACTTCTGCAGGGCGAGGACGTCGTCGAGCGACAGCGGCCTGAGCGTCTGCCGCATCGCGTCGTCGAGCGACGCCCGTTCCTTGCGATTGAGGATCGCGTCGTGGACGAAGTAGTCGGGTGCCTCCGGCTGATCTGCCGTGACGATCCTCTTGAACTCCTCCCGGCTCATCGGCTGCAGGGCGTAGTTGAACCTTTTCTGTTCACCGATCGTCGAGACGGTTTCCCGGGAAAGCGCCTTGCCGCACATGCTGCCCGCACCGTGTGCCGGATAGACGAGCGTGGCATCGGGGAGGGTGACGAGTCTGGTGGTGATGCTGTCATAGAGCATGTCGGCGAGTTCGTCGGCCGTCACTCCGATGCTCGCGAGGAGATCCGGCCGGCCCACGTCTCCGATGAAGAGCGTGTCGCCGGTGAGCACGGCCAGCGGCTCCTTTCCACTTTTCGCCAGATCGTAGACGAGGATCGAGATGCCCTCGGGGGTGTGACCCGGGGTCTCCATGATCTCGAGCCGCACGTCGCCAAACTCGACAATGTCGCCATCCTTCATGTGGACGCAGGCAAACTCCGCCTCCGCACGACGCCCAAGGTGGATCGTCGCCCCCGCCTTGTCTCGGAGTTCGATGTGGCCGGCAACGAAGTCGGCGTGGAAGTGGGTGAGGAAGACGTGCTTGATCGTGGAGCCACTGGCCTGGGCATCGGCGAGATACTGGTCGATGTCGCGTTGGGGATCGACCACCACCGCCGTCTTCGTCTTGTCGTCGGTGATCATGTACGACGCATGTGACAGGCAGGCGAGGTAATACTGTTGGATCTTCATGTTGTTTGCCCCAGGTTGGGAGTGACTCACCGCGAGCAGGTGGTGGCGGTTCGGCAGGCTTGGTTCCAGGGCATTCGGGCGATCAGCATCGCCATGCCGCAGGTGTCGGTGAGCCCGGCGAAGACGAGCCCGCAGCCGACGAACCCGGCGAGCCCGGCGCCCACCTGTCGCCACGAGGGATCGGGTCCGAATGCTGCGAGTGCGGCCCCGACGGCCACGAGCGCGCCGGCCGCGATCCGCACCTGTCGTTCGAGTGACATCACCTTCCGGCCACGGATGACCGGCATGCCCGCGGCTTCGCAGGCGGCCGTGCCCCCTTCGACGCTGATCACGTCCCTGACTCCCGCCGCGAGGAGCTGCTCGCAGGCCTTCTGGCTGCGGGTCCCAGACCGACAGACGAAGTACAAGGGGCCATTGCCGCCGAGCGACGCGACTTGCTGTGGATCGAGCCGGTCGAGCGGAATGTTCTGCGCGAAGTCGACGTGCACCTCGCCAAACTCAGCCGGGGTACGGACATCGATGAGGGTGACCTTCTCGCCCTTGTGGCGAAGAGCGACGAGGGTGGCGGGAGAGATCGTGGCAACCATGGAAACGTTCTCCGGAAGGTGAGCAAACAGATTCTGAGGAGCGTTCACCGCGCAGGAAAGGGTGTCGGCCATCAAATCGGGGCAACGACGCGACCATGCCGAATAATACGGCCGCCGCTTCGTCCTCGCACACCCCGACCCGCCGTGCCTCCCGAGGATAGCCCGGTCAATGAAACCTCCGCACCGGTCTTCCGGCTGATGAGCGACTCGTGAGCCTCGGAAGGAGCGGCCCGGGCGTCCGGAGCGGGTTTGAGCGGGTTTCTTGCAACGCCCCGCACCCGCTTCGGTGGCTTTTTTTTCGCGCGTGCGCAGACCGTGTCCCAGTTCGCAGTTTCCCGACAT
>SXGQ01403832.1_pt1 | contig 20835 bp, 15 predicted proteins | sample 3178371 | NCBI WGS metagenome assembly SXGQ01 (sample SAMN11356859, study PRJNA531348) | freshwater metagenome | isolation source: freshwater sample F1-20 | place: China: Fuxian Lake, Yuxi | collected 2017-12-25 | reverse complement strand
GCCAGCAAGGGGGTCGACGTGCTGCTGGCGGGGTACGATGCCTACCGCCGGAGCGTGCCCGATCCCTGGTCGCTCACCTGCTGCGGCCGCGGCGCCCTCGGCGCGCGGATGGCCGCCGCACCCGGCGTGACCGACCGCGGGTTCGTGCAACCGGGGGACCAACCGGCCGTGCTGCGCGAGCACTGGGCGTTCATCCTCCCCAGCCGCTACGAACCGTGGGGCGTGGTCCTCGCCGAGGCGCTCGCCTCCGGTCTGCCGGCGATCTGCACCACCGCCTGTGGAGCCGGTGTCGAACTGCTCCACCCGCACTCCAACGGCCTCCTCGTGCCGCCGGACGACCCGGAGGCCCTCGCCGCGGCGCTGCGCCGGATCCACGACCTCGGTGATCGCCTGCCGGCGATGGGCAGGCGGGCCGCAGCCGTCGCCCCGGGCTATGCCGCCTCGGTCTGGGCACGGCGGGTCGAGGCGATCTGCCGCGAACTGGTCCCGGCCGTCGCCTGACACGGCTGCCCATCATGCCTTACTCGGTTCTCATCCTCACCCACAACGAGGCGCACAATATCGGCCGCTGTCTCGAATCGCTCCCCGCGGGCACCGATACCGTGGTCCTCGACTCGGGCAGCACCGACGGCACGCTCGACATCGTCCGTCGCCACCCCGTGCGGATCGCGGAGCGTCCCTTCGATTCGTTCGCCGGGCAGCGGAACTGGGCGGTCGACACCATCGACTTCCGCCACGACTGGATCCTCCACCTCGATGCCGACGAGTGCCTCACACCGGCCCTCCGGGCGGAATTGGAGGCGGTCACCACGCGCGACGAGCACAGCGCCTACCTGCTGGCCAACCGCCTGTTCTTCATGGACCGCTGGATCCGCCACGCGAGCATGTATCCCCACTACCAGGCGCGGCTGCTCAAGCGGGGTGAGGCGCGGTTCGGTCAGGTGGGCCACGGTCAGATCCTCGCCGAGGCGCGCCGCGGTGTCGGCACGCTCCGCGAGCCCTACGACCACCACAACTTCTCCCGTGGTGTCACCGACTGGGTGACGCGGCACAACAAGTACTCCTCCGACGAGGCCCGGAGGATCGTCCACGGCACCGCCCACGGCGGGCTGCCCGGGCCGGCGGCCGCGTCCGGCACGGACTCGCGGCAGCAGCGGCTGAAGTGGATCGCCGACCGGATCCCCTGCCGGCCACTGGTGCGCTTCCTCTATCTCTATGTCGTCCGCCTCGGGATCCTCGACGGGCGTCCCGGCTTCGACTATTGCATGCTGATGGCGTTCTACGATTACCTCACCCGGCTCAAGGCGCGCGAACTGCGTTCCGTGACGACGACCGGGAAGGCGACGGCATGAGCGCGGCGACCGGAACGACGGCCGCAGCCGGATCGCCCCCCGCCGCCGGCATCGTGCCCGGTGGCGGGCCCCTGCCGCGTCTCCTCTACGTCGGCGACCAGCCGGTGGAATCGACCGTCGCCAGCGCCACCTGGTTCCACCGGCTGCTCTCGGCATACCCGGCCGACCGGCTGCGGATCATCGAGAGCAACCTCGCCCTCTCCCGCCCCGACCGCCGCCTGCCCGGCGTGGAGTACGGGGTGATCCGGACGGGGATCCCGGCGCTGCGCAACACGCGGTTCCATGTGCCGCACTTCGAATGGGCATTCCGGCTCGCGCCGACCCACGGCTGGCAGCTGCGGCGCGTGCTCCGCGAGTTCCGCCCCGACGCCATCCTCTCCATCGCCCACCTCTCCTCGTGGCGGACCGCCGCCGCCGTCGCCCGGCGGCAGGGGCTGCCGTTGCACCTCGTGGTCCACGACGACGTGCTGCGGATGTCGTCCACGGGCGTGGCGCGCCACGCGGAGGTCGAAGCGGCGTTCGCCGCCGTCTACCGGCAGGCGGCGAGCCGGCTGTGCATTTCCCCACTGATGGAAGAACGGTTCCGCGCCCGGTACGGGGTCCGGGGGGATGTCCTGCCACCGATCCGCGGACCGCAGGCGACGGCCGGGGGCGGATCGCCCCCGCCGGGCGAACGGCGCTCACTGGTCTTCGCCTACACCGGTTCGATCTACAACCGCGGGCACCAGGGGGATCTGCGTCCCCTCGCCCTGACCCTCGGTGAACGGGGCCATAGGCTCTTCATCGCCGGTCCGCTCCAGCAGAAAGACCTCGCCACGTTCGGGCTCGATCTCCCCAATGTCTCCACCACCGGCTTCATTCCAGACGAGGATTTCCACGGCACGCTGCGCCGCGACGTCGACGTGCTCGTGGTGCCGATGAGCTTCGACCCACGGCACGCGACCGACGTGCAGTTCTCCTTCCCGAGCAAGATTGCCGACTACACGGCGGTCGGCCTGCCGCTGCTGGTGTGGGGACCGGCAGCCTGCTCGGCGGTCCGCTGGGCGCGTGATCACGGCTCCTGCGCCGAGGTGATCGACGATCCCTCCACCGGATCACTGGCGGCGGCAGTCGGGCGGCTCGAGGATCCGCACCACCGCCGCCGGCTCGGTACGGCCGCGATGACGGCGGGCGACCTGACATTCACCAGGGAAGGGGTCACGGAGACCTTCCACGCGATCCTTCGCCGCGATCCTGGAAGCGCTTGAGTTGCCACTCTTCTCCGTCATCATCCCCAGCTACAACCGTGGGGACCTGATCGCCGAGACCATCGACTCGGTGCTCGCGCAGGACTGCACGGACCACGAGATCGTGGTGGCCGACGATGGATCGACCGACTCGACAATGTCGGTGCTGGCCCGCTACGGGGACCGGATCCGGGTCCACCGTCAGGCCAACGCCGGCCCCGGCGCCGCGCGGAACCTCGCCCTGCGCCATGCGACGGGCACCTACGTCGCCTTTCTCGACAGCGACGACCTCTGGCTCCCGTGGACCCTCTCGACCTACGCGGCCGTGATCGAGGCCGAGGATTCCCCGAGCATCATCGTCGGCCCGTGGCGGCAATTCACCGGCAAAGCCCCCGATCCGCCGCCGCGGGGGCCGCTGACCAGCACGCGCTACGGGAGCTTCTTCCGCTCGCCGCTCGAGTGGCACCTCCCCAGCGGCACGGCGATGCGCCGGGAGATGCTCACGGCCGCGGGCGGGTTCAGCACCGCCGCCTGCGAGGACGTCGACATCTGGATGCGCGTCGGTGGCACGCCCGGATTCGTCGCTCTGTCGTCCCCGGTCTGCTTCCTCTACCGCTCCCATCCGGCGGGGATTTCCCAGACCAGCCACTACCGCTTCAATGGGATCCGGCAGTTGCTGCAGACCGAGCGTGGCGGCGGCTACGGCGGTGCGGCCGACCGCGACGCGCGGCGCCGCTACATCGCCCAGGCCACCAGAGCCGCGAGTATGTTCTACCTCGAACGGCGCTGCCCGCGCGAGGCCTTGTCGCTCTACTGGCACGCCCTCGGATGGCAATTGCGGCAGGGGCGACTGCGGTATGCGCTGATCTTTCCCCTGCTGGTGGCATGGCGGACGGTGACCTCACGGACGACGACATGAGTACCGCGGCAAAACGTGAGCCGGAGATCACGGTGGGCGGCGCGCGGCCGCGGCGTTGGCTCGGCTATCCGTGGCGACTGCTCCGCGCCGTGTCGTTCTTCTGCGCCGGGCGCTGGCCCCCACCGGCCGATGGCGGCCGGCAACCGGTCGAGTCGATTCTTGTCCTCCAGGCCAACCACATCGGCGACCTGCTGATGACCACCCCGTTGCTCGAGGTGCTGCGGAAGGGATTCCCCCGCGCCAGGATCACCGTCGCCGCCGGAGCGTGGAACGCCGAGACACTCGCCCACAATCCCCACGTCGACGAATTCTTCACCCTGCCGGCGCCATGGGACAACGCCTTCGTGAAGCCACAGTCCGCCCTGGCGCGCCTCCGCTTCCTGCTCTTCTCGCGCGAGGCCCGTGAACTGGCGCGGCGCCGGTTCGGCGTCGGCATCGACGCTGTCGGCACCCGCACCAATGCCTCCATGCTGATCCGGATCCGCCCCGGGCGGCTCCTCGGCCCGTTCTTCACCGACAAGCCGGTTCCCACCGGTCCGGAGCGGCGGCACCGGATCGAGGTGCAACTCGACCACGCGGCGACCCTCGGGCTCCCGGCGACCGCACCGATCCTTCCGCAGATCTTCCTCACCGCCGGGGAGCGCGCCCGCGGAGCGGAACTCTGGGTGGACGGCGACGTGCCGGCAGCCCGCCGACCATACCGCGTGGTCATCGCCCCGGCGAGCAGCCGCCCCTACAAGTGCTGGTCGATGGACGACTTCCGCGAGGTGACACGGATCCTCCACGGGCGCGGTGATGTCGCGCTGGCGATCATCGGCGGCAACGACACTCTCGAATCCGCCGCCCACATCGCCACCGTCGATCCGACCGTCCGCAACTACGCCGGCCGGATCCGCCTCCGCGAGACCTTCGGCCTGATCGCCAACGCCGATTTCGTCCTCTGCAACGCAAACCTCGCCTGGCACGTGGCGGCGGCCTTCGACGTGCCGTCGGCCGTGGTCCTCACCGCCGCCTACCTGTCGGCCGCCCGGGAGCGGTCGGAATGGGGCTACCCCACGTCCCGCGTCCTCGGTCGCGACGCCACCCACGACGGCGCCTACTCGGCGGGTGAGGTCGCCGCGATCATCGGCGACGCCCTGGACTCGAGACCCCGCGGCGCCTCGGGAACGCCTCCCGGATGAGGGCGGCCGACCACCATCCCCACACCTTGCATGGACAAGACGCTTCTCATCATCTCGCAGGTCTACCCGCCCGATCCCGCGGCGGTCGGCCAGCACATCGCCGATGTCGCCGCCGTGATGGCCCGGCGCGGGTGGCGCGTCGTGGTCTATACGTCGGCCCGCGGGTATGACGACCCCACCGTCCGTTATCCACGCCGCGAGATCCGCGACGGGGTCGATGTCCGCCGGTTGCCGCTGTCGAGCTTCGGCAAGTCGGGGATCGCCATCCGCCTCCTCGCCCAGAGCCTGTTTCTCGTGCAGGCGCTGTTCCACGGCATCTGGACCAGGAGGCTGACGACGGTGCTCGTGAGCACCAGTCCGCCGTTCGCCGGTTTCGCGGGCTGCGTCATCCGTTGGCTGCGGGGGGTGCCGTTCACCTGGTGGGTGATGGATCTCAATCCCGACCAGATGATCATGCTCGGGAAGATCGGCCCCCGCTCGCTCCCGGCCCGCGTGTTCGACTGGATCAACCGCCGCACGCTCCTCGCGGCCCGGGATGTCATCGTCCTCGACCGCTTCATCGGTGAGCGGGTGCTCCGCAAGGCCCCGGTCGCCGGCAAGATACGGATCATCCCCCCCTGGGCTCCCGACGAACTGGTCGATCCGGTCGCGCACGAGGCCAATCCCTTCCGCGACCGTCACGGTCTGCAGGGGCGTTTCGTGGTGATGTACTCCGGCAACCATGCCCTCACCGCCCCGCTCGACACGCTCGTCGAAGCGGCGCGGCGCCTCCGCGACGACGATCGACTGCGGTTCGTGTTCATCGGAGGGGGGCAGCGGAAGCCCGCCATCGACGCCTGGATCGACCGTGAACGTCCTCCGCACGTGCTCTCGCTGCCCTACCAGCCGTTCGCGGAGATCCGCCACTCGCTGTCGGCAGCCGATGTCCATGTGGTGTCGCTGGCCGACGAGGCGGTCGGCATCGTGCATCCGTGCAAGATCTACGGCGCGCTGGCATTCGGCCGGCCGGTGATCGTGCTCTCGCCACGCGAGTCGTATGCGGCCGACATCCTCGACCGGCAAGATGTCGGCTGGCTGATCGAGCACGGCGACGTCGACCGGCTGGTGGATCTGCTCCACCGGCTGGCAGGCGGACAGGCGGGCGATCTCACCGCCATGGGGCGGACGGCGCGGGCCCTGGCGGCCGGCCCCTACTCCCGGCCGACGTTCGTCGGGGCCGTCTGCGACGTGCTCGAGGGCCGCTCGGCCCCGCCTGATGCCACCGGTGCGTCATCTCCATGCTGAGCCCGGCGGGCTGGGGCCGCACCCTGCGCAGGCTCGGCAACTCCCCGCGGCTCCAGCGCGCCGTTTTCGGCCCCTTCGTGCGCCGGCCTGCCGCCGGGCCCGTCCGCTCGATCCTGGTGATCCGGCCGGACCACATCGGCGACTTCGTCCTCGGGGTCCCGCTGCTGCGGGCCCTGGCGCAGGCCCATCCTGGGGCAGCCCTGCACCTCGCGGTGCCATCCTCGCTCGCGGATCTCGCCCGGGGCTGTCCGTGGGTGACCAGCGTCGTGACACTCCCCGACGGCATCGCCTGCTGGTGCCCCGCGTCGCAGACCCCCCTCCGCCGGCTCGTGCGGCTGGTGTGGTTCACGCTGCGGCGGCTTCGGCCGTTGCGGCCTGATCTCGCGATCCTGCCGCGCGTCGACACCGATGCCCATGGTGGCGGGCAGATGCTCCTCTTCAGCGGCGCACCCCGGCGCGTGGGGTTCGCCGCGACGACGACAGCGCTGCGTCAATTGGACAATCCCGGCTCCGATGCCTACCTGACCGACGTGGTCCGGACCGCCGGCCAGCAGCACGAGGTGGCGGCCTCACGGTCACTCGCCGCGGCCCTCGGCATCGATCAGGCCGACTGGCGACTCGCGCTGTGGGACACGGCGGCGGAGCGGCGGAACGTGGCCGATCGACTGGCAGCGGCCGGTCTTGAGCGACGGCGGCTGGCAGTGATCGCACCGGGGGCCACGGCCCCACAACGCCGCTGGCCGGCCGATCACTTCGCGGCGGTCGGTCGCGCGCTGGTGGACGAGGGGATGGCGGTCTGTGTGGTCGGCACGCGTGCCGACACTCCTGCGGCGCAGGTGATCCTCGCGGCCCTTCCCCCCCACGCGCGGCTCGACCTGACCGGCTCCCTGTCGCTGACGGAGACCACGGCGCTGTTGCGGCGGGCCGGAATCTTCATCGGGAACGACAGCGGGCCCCTTCACCTCGCCGCCGCCGCCGGCATACCATGCGTGGAGATCTCGTCGTTTCCCCGCGACGGCGATCCGATGCACCACAATTCCCCGCTCCGGTTCGGCCCGTGGGGCGTGCCCCACAGGATCCTGCAACCGGCTGCGGCCCGGCCACCGTGCCGCGGTGGCTGCACGGCGGCCGAGGCCCACTGCATTCTCGCGATCGAACCCCACGCGGTGGTCGCCGCGGTCCACGACCTGCTCGAGGTCGTGCCGGCGGACCACAGCCAGCCGGAATCATGCTCATGACCTCTCCCCGCCGCAGCCTCCTCCAGGATCAGATCACGGCGTCCGCCGCCACCCTCACGGCGCTGGCCGGCCATCTCGATGCGATCGAGGCGATCGTCGATCGCATCGTCCGCTGCCTCGGCGCCCATGGCACCCTCTACCTGTGCGGAAACGGGGGCAGTGCCGCCGACGCCGAGCATGTCGCCGCGGAATTCGTCGGCCGCTTCCTCATGGAGCGGCGACCACTGCCCGCGGTCGCCCTCACCTGCAACGGGCCGCTGCTCACGGCGATCGGCAACGACTACGACTACGCCGACGTCTTCGCTCGTCAGGTCCGGGCCCATGCCACGTCCCGCGACTGCGTCATCGGCATCAGCACCAGCGGAAAGTCACCCAACGTGCTCAAGGCCCTCACCGAGGCGCGTGCCGCGGGAGCCACCACGATCGGCATGACCGGGGCCGGGGGTCAGCAATTGGCGGCGCTGTGCGATGCCTGCCTGCTCGTGCCCGCCACCCACACCCCGCGGATCCAGGAGGCGCAGCTGCTGGCATGGCACCTGATCTGCGATCTGGTCGACCGCACCATGTTCCCGAACCAGACGCCGGGCCACTGACACCCCGCCCCGCATCCCATCGCCAGGAGAGTGCAGCCGTGACATCGATGGAGCCACCGCGCGGAGCCGCGACCGACCAGCTCGCCGAGATCCTCCTGGTGGGCGACGTGATGCTCGATAGCTACTACCAGGGACGTTGCGACCGCATCTCGCCCGAGGCCCCCGTTCCGGTGCTCCATGTCCGGAACTCGTTCGAGCGGCCGGGAGGGGCGGCCAACGTGGCGGTGAACGTGGCGGCCATGGGGTGTCGTCCGCGGCTCGTCGGCGCGATCGGCACCGACTACTCCGGCGGTCGGCTCCGCAGCGTGCTCGAAGCCGACGGCGCTCCTGCCGACAGCCTGGTCGCCGCTGCGGGGATCCCCACGACCACCAAGACGCGGCTGCTGGCGGCCCATCAGCAGATCGCCCGGTACGACGAGGAGCGGTTCCTCGCCGATCCCGGCGTCCGCGGGCAACTGCTCGAGCGGATCGCCGCGATCCTGCCCTCCTCGCGACTGGCGATCATTTCCGATTACGCGAAGGGGGTCTGCGATGCCACCGTCTGCCGCGCGGTGATCGAGGGAGCGAAGCGCCACGGACTGCCGATCGTCGTCGATCCCAAGGACGCCGATTTCACCAAGTATGCCGGTGCCACCGTCATCACCCCCAACCGGATGGAGGCGGCGGCGGTCGTAGGCCGTGCGCTCCGCGATCCGGACGATGCGATCCATGCGGCGCGGGAAATCCGGGCCCGCTGGCCGATCGATGCCGTCGTCGTCACACTCGGTGAACAGGGATTGGTGATGGTGAGCGCCGAAGACGTGGCGCTGATTCCCACGCAGGCCAGGCAGGTCTTCGACGTGACCGGCGCCGGTGACACCTTCGTCGCCACACTGGCAGCGGCACTCGCCGATGGCATGTCGCTCGATCGCGCGTGCAGCATCGCCAACGTCGGTGCCGGCCTCCAGGTGTCGCGAATCGGCACCGCCCGCATCACGTGGTCGGAGGTGATGGAGGAGATCAACCGCCAGTCGACCGCCTCGCTGGGGAAGATTCTCGCGGAGCCGGAACTGCTGCGCGTCGTGCAGCGCGCACGCAACGAGGGCAAGCGGATCGGGTTCACCAACGGCTGCTTCGACATCCTCCACCACGGGCATGTCGCCCTCCTTGAAGCCGCAGCCCGGGAATGCGATTTCCTCGTGGTCGGCCTCAATTCCGATGCGTCGGTGCGACGGCTCAAGGGAGCGCCGCGCCCCTTCATGCCGGCGGCGGCCCGGCAGGCGGTGCTGGCCGGTCTGACGAGCGTGGCATGTGTCTGCGAATTCGACGACGACACGCCGCTCGAGCTGATCCGTGCAGTCGCGCCCGATGTCCTCATCAAGGGGGGCGACTACGCCGCCGACAAAGTCGTGGGCGCCGAGATCGTGACTGGCCGTGGTGGCAAGGTCGTCACCCCGCTCTTCGTGGCCGGCGTCTCCACCACCAACATCGCCGACCGCATCCTCGCTTCGTCGAAACGGGACTGACGGGAACCGAAGCCCATGCCCCAGCCCCTCACCCGGGTCAGCCTGGCCGTCTGCGGGATCTTCCACTACCGGAAGTACATCGGTGAACTGAGCACCCGGGGGTGCCTCACCGACTTCTTCTATTCGCACCGCCTCGGCACCACGGCGGCGTCGCTCGGGATCCGCTCGGGACGGGCCCGCAACCTCTGGGCCAAGGAGTACCTCTACCGCGCGGCGCTCAGATTCACCGGCGGGCAACTCCCCGGCTGGTTCGAACTTGCCCTGCACCCTTACTGGGATCGGGCCGTCGCCCGACGGCTCCGCGGCTGCGACCTGTTCCATGCGATGCTGCACGGGACCCTGCCGCATTCGCTGCGCCGGGCTCGGTCGCTGGGGATGGTGACCCTCGGCGAACCGGTCAACACCCACCCCGAAGTGCTCCACGACCTGCTCCGGACGGAGCACGAGTTCCTCGGTCTGCCACCCCCACCTCCCCCGACGGCCACTCCGCTCCTCGAGGAGGCCACCGCCTGCGACTTCCTCGTCGCCGGTTCGCGTCTGATCCGCGACTCGTTCGTCGCCCGCGGCTTCCCTTCAGACCGGGCATTCGTCATCCCCTACGCGTTCGACACGACCCGGTTCCATCCGCTGTCGCCCGACGAACGCGCGGCGGTGCGCGATCACCGTTTCCGGGTCCTCTGCGTCGCGCAGATCATCCCGCGGAAGGGGATCCACTACCTGCTCGAGGCCTGGTCGCGACTGGGGATCCCCGCGCAGGAGGGCGAACTGGTGCTGATTGGCCAACCGATCCCGGAGATGGCCGCCGTCCTCTCCCGTTACGCGGGCCGGTTCACCCACATTCCCGCCGTGCCCCACGAGCGGCTGCGGCTGGAATACGGCCGGGCCGACGTGTTCGTGCTGCCGAGCGTCGAGGACGGCTTCGGCTATGTCACCACCGAGGCGATGGGGTGCGGGCTGCCGGTGATCACCACGACGGGGGCCGGTTCGGCCGACGTGGTGGAGGACGGCGTGAGCGGCTTCGTCGTGGAACCACGGTCGGTCGACGCCCTTGCCGACCGGCTCGAACGCCTCCGGGCAGACCCGGAACTCCGGCGGAAGATGGGGGAAAGGGGCCTGTCCGCCTCCCGCGGCAGGCTCACCTGGACGGGATACGTGGATGCCCTCACTGACCTCTACCGCCGGCTTGGTCCCATGGTCGATTGATCGGGTATCATCGATGTGGAGGTCACGACATGCCCGCCATGCTGCCCGATACGATCCCGCCCCGGATGATGGCCCCGGCCATCCATCTCCAGCGGACCGTCCGCCAGGCCGCCCGAGCCATCGATCCCCTCGCCGCCGGCAGGATCCTTCGGTCGGCGGCCCTGATGATGGGCCTGCTGCTGCTCAACATGGGTGGCGATGTCGGGGCGGGGGTGTTCTTCGCGATCCTCACGATCATGGTATTCGTGAGCCCGTCGATGGCCTTCAAGTCGCTCGGGATCATGTGGCTCGGACTGATGCTCAATCAGTTCTTCGTACCGAAGTCGCTGACCTGGACGCCGATGCGGCTCATCCTTCCGTATCTCTGCCTGGCCCGCTTCGGCTTCGACATCCTGACGACGAAGTCGAAGCTATCGCTGGTCAGGCAGCCCTTCTACCTGGTGTTTCTCCTCTACTGCGGCATGATGGCGCTGTGCAGCCTGATGAGCGGCTGGTACACCACCATCGCCCTGTTCAAACTGCTCAACTTCTGGGCGGCCTTCACCGCGATCTTCGCCGGGGCCTTCATCCTCATCAACCGGCGAATCGACGTCGGCGAGTGGACCGTGTCGCTCATCGCGACCGCCGCCGGCTTCGGTCTCCTCTCGATCGTCAGCAACCAGCACTACAACATCTACAAATACGGCCTGCATGTCCAACTCTTCAACGGGGCGTTCCTCCACCCCAACAGCCATGCGGCGTATGGATCGATGTTCGTCACCTTCCTGCTGTGCGTCTATTCCTTTTCGAATTACCAGCGGCGCTGGCTGGTTCTGCCGCTGATCGGGTTGTGGGCCTTTTTCATGCTCTGGTCGCAGTCGCGCACCAGCATCACGGCGACACTCCTCGGCCTCGTGACCCTGTTCATCGCCAGCGGACCGGCGCGACGGCTGCACGGCTGGGTGCGCAACACCCATCTCCGACGGGCCCACTTCGCCGCCTGGGGATTCGTGGCGCTGCTGGTGCTCGTCGTCGGTGAACTGGCCTCGCAGGGCGGCATCACGTCCGGCCTCGTGGGCTTCATCAACAAAAAGGCGGTCAACGACCCTTCCCAGGGTTTCGATGCGACCAGCATCCTCACGTCGCGGATCGGCCTCATCAATTCCGGCATGGACAACTTCCGCGAGAACCCGATCTTCGGCATCGGTTTCCAGGTCGCGAAGACCGACTTTTTCGTCAGAAATGCGACGATCTTCACCGCCCCGGCGGAGAAGGGCTTCCTGCCGACAGCGATCCTCGAAGAAGGAGGCGTGTTGGGGACGATCGCGTTCCTCCTCTTCATCGGCGTGCTGGTCGGCACCTTCATCGCCCAACGGAACGTCGCCGCACTGACGGCCTTCGCCACCTTCACGGGTAGCACGATGACCGAGGTTTCGATTTTCTCCCCGGGCGGCTCGGGCGGCTTCTGCTGGTGGATGGTGGCTGCGGCCTGGGTGTTCGGTGAACTCTGCTGGCGGCAGAACCCCCAGACGGCGTTCCGGCCGGCCCATGGGAGGCTCGGCGCCGCCCGCCCCGCAACGGCCCGGCTCCCCCAGCCGTTGCCCGGGCTCCCTGTCGCGGGATGAGGGGGCCGCACCGGTCAGGTCGCCAGCCGCCGCATGTGCTGCTGGTGGCGAGCACCCTCGACGACAACGGCGGCATACCCGTGTGTGTCGCCCAACTTGCCGGCGGCCTACACCGCATCGGCATCGGGGTCGAGGTCGTCGGCCAGCGATCGGGGGCGTTGGCCCCCGCCCTGCAGTCGCTCGCGGCCGCTCATGGTGTGCCCGTGACGGCAGCGCACTTCCCCTGGAACCCCGCTGGTCAGGCCGCGGCAGCGCTCGCCATGCGACGCCATGTCATCCGGCAGGCAACGGAGGCGGCTGCGGCCGGACGGCGGTTCGTCGTCCACTCCCACGGGGTGTGGGTCGCCCCGGTGATCGCTGCGGTCGACACGGCCGTGGCCTTGGGGGCGGGCGTGGTCATCTCGCCCCACGGCATGCTCCGCCACGACGCGATGGAAAAAAGCCGCTGGCGGAAACGGGCGGCGCTCACGCTGGTCGTCCGCCGCCTGATCGCGACGGCCGGAAGCCTCCACGCCACATCGGCGGACGAGGCCGACGACCTCGCCCGGTTGTTCCCCGGCTGCCACCCCACGCTCGTGCCGCTGGGAATCGATCCGGTCGCACCGTCACCGGAGTTCGCCCGCCCGACGGGCCGGCCGCGGACCGCGGGTTACCTCGGGCGGTTGCTGCCCATCAAGAACCTCGACGGTCTGCTGGAGGCCTGGGCCGCGGCAGCCCCGCGCGGCTGGCGGCTGGTGCTGGCCGGACCAGGTGAGGCTTCTTATGTCGACACCCTCCGCGGCCGGGCCCGCGACCTGGGGATCGGCGCTGCGGTGGAGTTCCTTCCCGCCGTGCCCCGGTCCGCGATCGGCGGTTTTCTCGGAGGACTCGATCTCTTCGTCCTCGCGTCACGGTCCGAGGCCTTTTCGCTGGTCGTGGGGGAAGCACTGGCCGCCGGCGTGCCGGTGATCGCGTCCACCGCGGCCCCGTGGGAGGGGGTCGTGTCCCGGGGCTGCGGCTGGTGGGTGGCTCCGGATCCGACCTCCCTGACCGGGGCGCTGCGGGATGCCACCATGCGGCCGGTGGCGGAACTCGCGGAAATGGGCCACCGGGGTGCGGAGTGGATTCGCAGGGAATACGATTGGGACCACGTGGCCCGGCGGCACCTCGCCGAACTGTACGAGCCCGCCTTGGGGCCACCGTCCATCCAACCCGTTTCCATCCCGCACGACGCCCCATGAAGATCCGCCGCGCTGTGATCACCGTCGCCGGGCGCGACCAGCAATCGCTCCCTCTGCAACGGCTGGTTGACGCCGATGGCCGTTCGAAATCGGCACTGGCGATCATCGTCGAGGAGGCGGTGACCGCCGGGGCGGACGAGATCGCCCTCGTCATCCGGCCCGGAGACGAGGCCGCGTTTCGTGCCGCGGCCGGCGACGCCCCCTCACGACTGGAACTCCTGCCCCAGGCAGAGCCCCGCGGCTACGGCGATGCCGTACAGACGGCGCGGGTGTTCGTGGGGGATGAGCCGTTCCTGCATTTCGTCGGCGACCATCTCTACGTGAGCCGTGGCCAGCAGCGCTGCGCCCAGCAGCTCGTGGCGGTCGCGGAGTCGGAGGCGTGCGCCGTCTCGGCGGTCCAGGCCACCCGGGAGCATCTGCTGCCACTGTTCGGGGCGATCGGTGGCAGTCGGATTGCCGGCGACCAGCGCCTCTACGGGGTCGCCACGGTCGTGGAGAAGCCAACGCCGACGCAGGCCGAGCAGGACCTGATCGTGCCCGGCCTTCGCGCCGGACACTATCTCTGCTTCTTCGGGATCCACGTGCTCCCCCCAACGGTGTTCGGGCTCCTGGCCGAACTGGGCGACCTCGGGAGTCGTCAACTGTCGGCCGGTCTGGCGCTGCTCGCCGACCGGGAGCGCTACCTGGCCTACGAGGTCGATGGCAGCCGCTACAACCTCGGCCCCCCGTACGGTCTCCTCGGCGCCCAGTTGGCCATCGCCCTCGCCGGCCGCGACCGCGACGAGGTTCTCACCCTGCTCGTGGATCAACTCGCGCGCTCGCCATGAGTTCCAGTCGCCTCGTCGCCATCATCACCGCCGCCGACACGGAGACCCGCGACCGGTCCGTGGACGGCTTCTGCCGCGATGCCGACCTGGCGACACTCCTCGCCGAGACGGAGGCCCTGGAGGCCTTCCGTCGCTCGAGCACGAATCTCTACCAGCGCGTCCGGGCGCTGTTTTTCCTCTACGCAATCCACCGCTTCCACCTCCCCCCTCGGCTCGTCGGGCGGGGAGCGGCGCTCGTCCCGCATGGCGGCTACGAGCACCTCCTCGCACGGCGATTCTCCGAAGCGATCGCGGCGTTCCTCGCCGTGCAGCGGACGGCGGGACCGTCGGATGCGATCTCGAGCGCCCTGGCGACGGCCTACCGTGATCTCGGCCTGCAGACACTCGCCGATCAGGTGCGGAGGAGCGTGCGCAGCCTGCGTGGCAACCAATGGATGTTCCGCATCGGCCATCCGGCGGAGCAGCCGCTGCGTGTCCGCCCCGAGTTGCTCTCCCCCGGTCCCGATGGCACCTATCCCCTGCTCCACGAGTCGACCCCGGTGCGCATGGATCTCTCCCATGCCGGGTGGAGCGACATCTTCTTCCTCGGAATGGACTATCCGGAGGGGGCACGCGTCCTCAACGTGTCGATCGATCTGGCGGTCCACGGCAGGGATCCGCTGCCGCGCCCGCCTGTCGAGGCATGCCTGCGCGTCATCGACAGTCCGGTGCTGCGCTTGACGAGCGTCGATCTGGGAGCGACTGCCGAGATCAGCGACCTCGGCGAGGTCTTCGACTTCGCCCGCGATTACCTCGGTTTGCTCAAGGCGGCGGTGATCGCCGCCGGCATCGTGCCCCCCGGCGTTGAGGGATCGGGTATCCCGCTCGGTGATCTCCTCGAGCGCCTCGTCGGCGCGGGCCGGGGCCTGGAACTGGTCAGCAGCGTCAACGGGATCCCCAAGGGGTCACGGCTGGCAGTCTCCACGAACCTCCTCGCCTCGCTGATCGCCGTCTGCATGCGGGCCACGGGTCAGGCCGCCAGCCTCACCGGCGGGCTCTCCGAGCCCGAGCGGCGTCTGGTGGCGGCACGGGCGATCCTCGGCGAATGGCTCGGCGGGAGCGGTGGCGGCTGGCAGGACTCGGGGGGGGTCTGGCCGGCGGCGAAGCTGATCCAGGGGGTGGCGGCAGCCGCGGGGGACCCGGAGTTCGGCGCGAGCCGCGGCCGCCTGCTTCCCCGTCACGAGCCGGTGCCGATCGGGGCCGCGCTGCAGGAGTCGCTGGTGCTCGTCCACGGCGGAATGGCACAGAACGTCGGCCCGATCCTCGAGATGGTCACCGAGAAGTATCTGCTCCGCTGCGACGCCGAATGGGAAGCGCGCCAGGAGGCAGGCCGCGTCCTCGACGAGATCATCGCCGCCGTCGCGGCCGGTGACATCCGCCGCGTGGCCGCTGCCACGACGAGGAATTTCCAAGGGCCGATCCAGACCATCATCCCCTGGGCGACGAACCTCTACACCGAGACGCTGATCGCAGAGGTCAGACGCCGCTTTGGTGACCGCTTCTGGGGCTTCTGGATGCTCGGCGGCATGTCGGGGGGAGGCATGGGCTTCATCGTCGATCCGACCGTAAAGCCGGCCGCGCAGGCGGCGCTCGCCGAGATCATGGCGGCGGCCAAGCTCCGCCTCGAGGGAGCGCTGCCCTTCGCGATGGATCCGGTGGTCTACGACTTCGCCGTCAACGACCGCGGCACCTGGTGCGAACTGCACACCACCGGCGGATCCGCGCTCATGCCGCCGGGCTACTACGCCCTGGCGGTTCCCGATCTGCTCCGTGCCGATCACCGGCAGTTGACGCCCGGAAGACGGGCCGAACTGGACGCATTCGGTGCTGCCTGCAGGACGCGGCCGGAATTCAGCGGGATGATCGACACGCTGTTCGAACGGCTCTTCCCCCGCACCGACACCGCCGCGGCCACGACCGCCGGCCTCCGCGCCCGGCTGGCCGAACTGGGTTTCGATGCCCTGCAGCACGAGCAGATCAGGGCCGATCTCGTCGCCGGCCGCATCGGCCTGGCACAGAACAGGCTCCACCCTTCAACGACGATCGAGGATGTCGGCGCCGACGACGTGGAGCGGGCGGACGGTGCCGACCCCGACCTCGCGGCCCTCGGTGCCGCAGCCCTCAGCCGGGGCGAGGTGGCGGTCGTCACCCTCGCCGCCGGCGTCGGGAGCCGGTGGACGCAGGGCGCCGGAGTGGTGAAGGCCCTTCATCCGTTTTGCCGCCTGGCGGGCCGGCACCGCAGCTTCCTCGACGTCCACCTGGCGAAGTCGCGGCACACCGGCCGGTTGCACGGCGTGGCGATCCCCCACGTCGTCACGACCAGCTGGCTCACGCACCGGCAGATCGCCGATGCCGGCCTGCCCATCGTGCTCTCACCGGGGCGATCGGTCGGTCTCCGCCTCGTGCCGATGGGCCGCGATCTCGAGTTCGCGTGGACCGAGCTCGCCCACCAGCGGCTTGATGAACAGAAACAGAAGATGCGCGAGAGCCAGCAGGCGGCACTGCTGGCGTGGGTACGGCAGATGGGTGAGGGGAGCGACTACACCGCCAACGTGCCGCACCAGTGCCTCCATCCGGTCGGGCACTGGTACGAGGTGCCGAACATGCTGCTCAACGGCGTGCTGGCGCGGTTGTGCACCGAGCGCCCGCACCTCCGTTGGTTGTTCCTCCACAACATCGACGCGGTCGGTGCCGACGTCGATCCGACCCTGCTCGGACGCCACATCGCCGGCGGCGGCTGCCTGTCGTTGGAGGTGATCCAGCGACGGATCGAGGACCGTGGTGGAGGACTGGCACTCGTCAACGGCCGCCCGCGCCTGGTGGAGGGGCTGGCGATGCCGCGCGAGGAACTGGAGTTCGGTCTCCGCTACTACAACACCCTCTCCACCTGGATCGACATCGACAAGCTCCTGACCGTCTTCGGGTTGTCGCGCGCGGATCTGGCCGCGGCGGATGCCTCCGCGCGGACCGCAGCCGCGGTCCGTCGACTTGCCGCCCGCATGCCCACCTACGTCACGCTCAAGGACGTGAAGCGTCGCTGGGGGCAGGGGCAGGAGGACGTGCTGCCGGTGGCGCAGTTCGAGAAGCTGTGGGGCGACATGACGGCCCTCCCGGAGGTCGGGTGCCGGTTCTTCGTCGTCCCCCGTCTACGGGGCCAGCAACTCAAGGACGTGGCCCAACTCGACGGCTGGTTGCGGGACGGTTCGGCGGCCCACGTCGAGCGACTCGGCGACTGGGATTGAGGATCCCGTGACGACACCTGCAGCGGCACGGCCGGCCCGATCGGCACCCTCCTCCGGCGGTCCCCCATCTGCTACGCTCCCCGCATGACGAGAGCGGAGTTGACGCCCCGGCCACTGACGATCTGGCTCGTCAATCCTTTCGACGACATCCCGGGGGAGGGCCTGCCGCCGCTGCGGTACTGGACCCTGGCCCGCGTGCTCGCCGGTCGCGGTCATGACGTCACCTGGTGGACCGCCACCTGGAGCCACCGCCGCAAAGCCGCCCGCGTGGCCGCACCGGCGCTGGCAGCCGACGAGGGCTTCACGATTCGTCAAGTCGCGGTCCGACCATACCAGCGGAATGTCTCGCTGGCGCGGCGAGCCAGCCACCGTGATTTCGGCCGCACCCTCACTCGGCTCGCCGCCGAGGGGGTGGCCGCCGGACAACTCGAACGGCCCGATGTGATCCTCGCCAGCCTGCCTCCCCTCGAGGGCCCCGAAGCCGCGCTCCGGCTCGCCCGTCGCCTCGATGCCCATTGCATCGTCGACCTGATGGATCTCTGGCCGGAGACATTTGCCCGGCTGCTGCCCGGGCCCGACTGGCTGGTGCGGTGGCTCACCCCCTGGGTGCTCGGTGGGATGCAGCGGCGCCGGCGCAGCCTGCTTGCGGCCGCCGATGCCGTGTCGTCCTCGACGAGGACCTACCTGGAGGCGGTGCACGGAGAGCTTCCACGAGGGATCCCCACGCACGTCTGTCACCTCGGCGCCTACGTCGAGGAGTTCTCCGCCCCCTCGCGCCGCCATCCCGATGCCCCGATCGACACCGGGGCTTCCCCAGCGCCGCTGCGGTGCGTCTATTCGGGAACCCTGGAACGCGGCCAGGACCTCGACACTGCTGTCGCTGCCGCGCGGATCCTCGCGACGGCGGCCAGCCCGGTGGAGATCCACGTGGCCGGCACGGGCAGCATGGAGGCCAGCCTGCGGACCGCTGCCGAGCGGATCGGTGGAGCGGCGAAACTGATCGTCCACGGTCTCCTCGACCGTCGCGGCTACGCCCGCCTCCTCGACTCGTGCGACGTCGGTCTGGTCCTGGTGAAGCCTGATTCGCAGGTGGCGATCCCCTACAAGGCTGCCGACTACGCGGCCGCCGGGCTGGCGATCGTCAACGGGCTTCCCGGTGAACTGTCGGGGCTCGTGGCCGAGCATGGCGCCGGCACTGACTACACCGCGGGAAACGCCACCACGCTGGCCGATGTCCTGACCCGCTTCGCGATCGACCGCGCCTCGCTCGAGCGCTGCCGCGAAGGGGCGCGCCGGATGGCGAAACGGTGTTTCGACCGGGAGCGGATCTACCCCGACTTCGCCCGGTGGATCGAGGACCTGGCATCCTGAGGATCCGTCCCCGCGTGATCATCGACACAGGACACCGATGAGGCTCGTGGTCACCGGTGCCAGTGGTTTCGTCGGGCGTGCACTGGTGGTCGCGGCCGCACGGGCCGGCCACACCGGTGTGGCCACCGGGCGCACCCCCCCCGGCCTCCTACCCCCGGGGTGGGAGGCGGAGAGCCGGGCCGCCTGCCTGGCGTCGGCACCGACTGGCGTGCCCCCCGACACCCTGATCCACCTCGAGGTCCGTCAGGCCTCGGCGCGACCCGGGCCTGACGAGTTGGCCGACCTCGAGCGGGTCAACGTGAAGGGCACCGCAGCCTGGCTCGCCTGGGCGGGGCGGGTCGGAATCACCCGGTTCGTGTTCGTGAGTTCGGTACTGGCGGTGACGCGATCCCCCGGGCCGATCACCGAGACGGCCGTGCCTGAGGCGACCGCCCCCTACGGTGCCTCCAAGGCCCGTGCCGAAGCCGCCGTCCGCGCCTGGGTCGGTGCCGAGCCGGGTCGGAGTGCCGCGATCCTCCGTCCCGCGCCCGTCTACGGGCCCGACCGGCGCAGCAACCTGGTGAACTTCGTCAGCCGTGTGGCCCGGGGCCGCCCCAGCCTGATCGGTGACGGCGCTGCCCGGAAGTCGATCGTCTCCCAGGACAATCTCGTGGCGGCGATCCTCCATGAGGCCGCTCACGCGCGGAGCGGGTGCGTGGCCTACAACGTCTCCGACCGCGAAGGCCACACGATCGCCGAATTGGCGACGATCGTGGCGGAACTGACCGGGGCCCCCCGACCACGGTCGGTGCCGGTCTGGCTCGCCCGCTTCGCCGCCCCGCTGGCGGATGCCGTCGGTAGGCTTTCGGGCCGCGATCTCCCCCTCTCGTCGGCCCGCGTGCGGGCGGCAACCGCTCCCGGGTTTTTCCCCTGTGACCGGCTGCTGGAGACGGGCTTCGTCCACCCCCAGTCGACACGCGAGGGTCTCGCGGCGATGCTGGCTGGACTGGGCCTGACCCCACCACCCGCCGAGGGCCGTGGCGGCTCCCCTCGATCCGACGGCGCACCCCGATGATCCGCAGCGTCCTGCAACTCTCCGGCAACCTCAATGTCTACGGGGTGTCGCACTACATGCGCACGCTCGGCCGCGGCCTCCGCGACCGCGGGATCCGCGTGGGAGTGGCCGCCTTCGGGGTCGACGGCACCTACGACCGCGCCTGGTTCGAGCGCGAGGGATTCACGGTCCTGCAAATCACCGCCGGTTTCCCCAGCTACAGCCGTTTGTGGAGCCCGGCGAACCTCCGAACCGCCCTGGGCACCCTGCGGGCGATCAACGCCCTCGTCGATTCATTCCAACCCGACGTCGTCCAGGCCAACAGCGGCCAGCTGGCCGGAATGTTCCGCATGTGCAACATGCTGCGCCGTCGCGCGGTGCCCCTCGTCTCCTGCATCCATGGCGATTCGGGCGAGCAGGCGAAACTCCGCATCGGCCGACTGGCCAACCGGATCCTCCCCGACGCCTACGGCAGCCGTTCGCTCGCCATCAGCACGGAGATGGTCGACTTCCTCACGCACACCGTCGGCATCCCAGCGGCACGGATCAGGCTCGTGCGTTATGCGATCGACGACGGCACATTCCGGCCTCCGCTCCCCGAAGAGCGCCTCGCGGTGCGCAAATCGCTCGGGCTGGCCGCGGACGACCGGGTCGTCTGCCTGATCGGTCAATACGTCCACCGCAAGGGGCACGACGTCCTCGTCGATGCGGCCGCGCTGCTGCGCGACCGCGGTCACCGGATCGTGATGCTCTGCGCCGGAGAACATGACGGAGAGGTCCAGTACAAGGCGGAATTGACCCAACGTGCCCGCGACCGCGGCGTGGCCGACCAGTTGATCCTCCGCGGCCACAGCGATCCGCGCGAGATCCTCTGGGCGTCCGACATCGGCGTCCTGCCGAGCCGGCAGGAGGGCTTCGGGCTCGTCGTCGCCGAAGGGATGAGCTGCGGCGTGGTCCAGATCCGCACCCCCGCGGCCGGCGCCCGCGACACCACGATC
>SXGQ01085101.1_pt1 | contig 20835 bp, 19 predicted proteins | sample 3178371 | NCBI WGS metagenome assembly SXGQ01 (sample SAMN11356859, study PRJNA531348) | freshwater metagenome | isolation source: freshwater sample F1-20 | place: China: Fuxian Lake, Yuxi | collected 2017-12-25 | reverse complement strand
CAACAGGACCTCGGGATACATGGGCTTGGTTCCGTGGTGGAGGACAGAGAAGACGAAGCATCCGCCCGTGATGGCGGCTGATACGTATTCATTGGTTGCCAAGTAGGCTCCCGTGGGAAGCAACATGGAGAAACTGGACAACACCAAACGTGGGTTGGGTTCCATTACTATTTGCCTGAAAGACGTTGGAGGTCTTCTTCCGAAGGCGGGAACAGCAGTTCCGTCTTGGATGCGGACGGGGCTGCATACATGGTCGGGGTCTCGTGCTTCACCGTGCCATTGGCCATGGCCACATCGATGGAGTTCTCGGAGAAGCGCTTGATGTCGGGATCGTACGTAGACTGGAACTGACCCGCATTCCCGAAGATGTATCCGAACAGAAGGACGATGGCCACAACAAACAACAGGATTCCCCACGTACGGAGTTTCGGGACCTTGAACTTCATTACTTGTTTGACTGGAAAAAACGGAAGCCGTTGAAGTAGTAAGACAGTCAAGCATGGACTTTCCGATTCCTATCCGCTGCTACACGTGCAACCTCCCCATCGCAGGCAAGTGGCTGCGATTCCTCGAGTTGATCAAGGAGTATCGCCGCGAGGACGGGCGCCCCGAGGATGCTCAGATTCTGTATTTGACCCATTCCACCACTGTCACTGCAGAAGGACGAGCCATGACGGACCTTGCACTGACTCGCGAGTGCTGCCGCCGCCACTTCTTGACGCATCCGGGCGTCTGAGCGGGAGTGTGTCTAATTTCTGGGAGAAGATGTAAGGATGTCTTCCTACAGTGAATACCTCAACCGCATGAAGCAGCGGCTTCCGAACATCGTGGATACCCGTCCCCATCGCGATGCCAGCCACCAAACCGAGATTGTCCGCATGCTGGCGGCTTCGGGCAACTACGAGACGCTGGTCCCCAATACGGCCTGCACGGTTGTCCTGAACGCTCCGGCCACATCAACCCCTGCGAGCACGGTCTACGGCGGTGGCCACACGGTCCAGGATGCCTCTGCTTTTTTGGCATATACTGCCGGCGGCGCCTTGTCGGGCGGCGAGAGGCGGACCAATGCCAAGGCCTCGCAGATTACAAAGACGTGCTACACGTCGGCGGTGGTACCCGAACTGCAGGACCAGTTGGCAGGCACGGCGCTGGTGGGCAATGTGGACCGTACGGTCTACGCCAACCGTCAGGGTTACAGTGTCACCCCTAACGGCAACTGCTGTCCGACGTGCAAGAAAGTCAGCCTCGCGTCGACCTGCTCGGCGTGCGCGGGCAGGCTGCCTCTGCCCAACAACGGACAGGGGTACAAAAACACTTACCAATACCCTCGCACAGTAACATAATGCTGACTGTGTATACCTATTCCATCCCGAAACCAGCAAATGTCTTTGACCTGTCGGAGGCTCCGCTGGAGCAGATTGCTGACACAGCCACCGCTATTTTATCCCATCACAAGACAGCCGTCATTTGGTTCGGCTATCTTGAAGGGTGGATGTTGACGCCAATGGAAGAGGTACGTCTACGCAAGGTCATCCGTGCCTTTCCTTGCATTGCCATCTCTCGAGTCCCCTTGTCCTTCTCAAATGCTTGGAAAATGGAAATCGATACCATTTACACGACTCCACCCAATGGACACTCCGACTCTGACCACGATGGTGGTCTTGCACACGCTGGACGTGAAGTTCAACACGACGACGCTTCTGGAGTCTTTGCCTCTGACGGACGCCTTAATCAAGATCGAGAAGCAGGGGTCTCCGATTCGCGGCGGAAGCAAGCGGGACCTCATCAAGCGACGAAGCAAGAAGGCGGCTCCTAAGCGTACAACTGGATTCGGCCACAACTCCATCACAATGGTCGTGATGAGCAACGGAGACGGGACCCTTCCGCGCAAGGAGATTACAATCAAGGTCTTCCAGAACGGCGTGTTTCATATCACGGGCGTTCTGGACGAGAAGTATGACCGCGATGTAATGTCGGTTCTGCAGGCACATATCCGCGCAACCTGTCCCGCCGCCGTGACGGGGGGAACGTGGGACCTGAAGAACAGACGAGTGGTTCTGATGAACTACAAGACGCGACTGACCGCGACCAAGAGCCTGTCGCGCGAGCAGTTGTATGCAAGCCTGCGCGCAGCGGGCGTCAAGACGGATTACGAGCCCGCCGTGTATCCTGCAGTCAAGATTTACTTCCCCGAGACCAAGTGGATTGCCAAGGTGTTCCGGACTGGCAACATTATCCTGACGGGCATGACGGCGCATGACGAGTGTATTCGGCTGGTCACTGCGTTGAAACCGCTTATAGATTCTGTGGCTACTTCTCATAATGTCTCAGCAAGCACGTGAACTGACCCCTACCGAGGTTGCCGCCGGCGAGGCCCACATTACCGCCACGGAACTGAAGGCTACCGAGATTCAGGCCCTCGTTCGTAACATGGACCACTCCAAGAAGAAGTGGCGTCATCTGCGTCGCGAGGAGTTCATGCAGAAGATGGAGCAGGAGAACACCGTTTTGTATTACAACTACCCCAGCCTGTGGCAGATGCACGCAGAGGACCGCTTGGACTCTACGTTCTTTGAGATGCTGGCCATGAAGCGGAAGGTGGAGAAGGGCGAGATTACTGCCGAACAGGCGTCGGCGGTTGTGGGCAAGAAGTTGTACGAAAAGTTCATTCCCCAGGTTACTGAGAATGCTCCTCCGGTGCCGACGATGTCGTATGAGGACTACTATAAGCAGTTTGGCGGGACGGGGGCGGCGCGCTCTTGAACTTGAACAGACCATTGAATCGCGGCTGCACAGGCATCGCATCCATCTCCTTTGACATTGGCGTAGGCTCCTCCATATCAGCCTCCGTGAGCGGCTTGGTCTCGTGCTCTACCCCCGTCGCGACAAACGACATGTCCCTGAAGGTCTCGAGTGTAGAATTCTCCCGCATACGGTCGAACAGGTCTCCCAGTGTCTTGATACCCTCAAGCAGTTGCGGAAGTGGAGTCGAAGGGCGCTTCAGGGGGTTACCAGACACGTCCATTTGCTTTGTGATGTGGAGTAGTTTTAAACCTCAGCAAAAAGAAAATGACGCCTGTCCTTGCAGAGTTTCTCGGCACCCTGCTGTTGATTGGTACGATTGCGTATGTCGGTACCCCGCTGGCGATTGGCGCGTCGCTTGCGGTTGCGGCATATGTCTTCGGCCCTATCTCAGGCGGTCACTTCAACCCCGCCGTGACGCTGTGGGCGTTCCTGTCGAACAAGGTGAGTTCCAGCCGTGCGATGATGCACGTGGCCGCTCAGTGCCTGGCTGCCGTCGCCGTCTTTGCGTTGAAGGCGTCAATGTAAGTCTTGAAGTCCTCCGACATGTCGCGCGCACTGATGTGCGGGTGCAGCCACTTGGACGCCTCCAGAAGACTGACATCATCCTCGCCGATGTGCTCGGTCAGCACCTTGTCGATGCGGTAGTGGATGGCCAGCGGGCTGCGGTGAAGGGCATTAGCCACCTCGGCCACCGACAGGTGGTCGTGGCGGAGCATGTTCACCATGTTGCGCTGCTCCTGCTGAGTCCAGCGCTCTCCGTTGTTGTTGACGTGGTTACGAACCGTAACCTTTGCAGACTCCCCGCTGAAGTCAAGGACACGAGCGACGGGGACGGCGCGAGCGACGGCGTTCTTCTGGAAGCGAGTGTATGCAGGCATCTTGGTATGAGGTGGAGTTCCCTCTCCTACCAAGTTTCCGTTTTTACGGCGGGGAACAAGGCCCTCCGAGAGTACACGAAATGGGATTCGAACCCATGAGCTTGCGCAGCAGGTCTTGAATCTGCCTCCTTAACCACTCGGACATTCGTGTGATACGGGCTGTGGGGATCGAACCCACGAGGTGTGAACCAGCAGATCTTAAGCCTGCCTCCTTAACCACTCGGACAAACCCGTGAATCTATGATTTCGGTTGAGTTTGCGAAGCGTTGGTTATAACGGATACCTCCTTCGTGTGGTACGTGTACACCTTCACTGGATTGTATCGTTTCAACGGGAGGAAGTTGGCAGATAGAGGTATGGATCTACCATCATTCCCAGGGTTATCCTCGGTCTGATTGCAGCAGTTGCATATCAAGATATACTTGAAAGCGTTGCGTGCAACCAGATGGTCTAGGAAACTGTATATCTCATCCATCTTCCAGTGCTGAAGGATGTCTTTCAGAATGCACAGGTCTCCGCCTACGATCTTCTCCCTATCATTGAAGATGTCTACGTGTTCAAATGAATACTTGGGCGACGGGTGTTGGGTTGCGTTATAGTTCACTACTTTCTTATACGCATCGTATCCAGTGTACGTAACGTCCAAGTCGTCGTATATGAGTTTTCCAGTCCTGAAATCCCCACAGCCCATGTCGACGACGCTCTTGATGTTGTTACTGATAATGAAGTTCTTCAGGAAGGGCACGTACGTATCCTTGTTGAAGTCCACATCACTCCCTCCTCCGCTGCTGCCTCTATACACAGGGTTGTGGTTGTTTCCCCAATCACCGCGTTCGTATATATCCGTAAAGACCTGCTCCATTGATGTTATGATTATCTATCTAATTACCTGAAAGGGGTTTACCGCATGCGGGGATTGAACCCGCGACTATCGGCTCACTCGCCCGAACGGGCTCGTCGCTAAAAGGCCGATGCTCTACCATCTGAGCTAATGCGATGTGGCCATAAGACCGATGCTCTACCACTGAGCCAATGCGGCATTGAAAATGGATTCGTGTTGTCCAGGATAGTTTGTCTTGGGGGAGTCCAAAATGTCTCTTCTTCGCTTCATCCACCACGCGCCCGTGGGCGCGCCCACCTAATTCGACCTTCTGCCCGTTGACGTTCTCCGCTGCTTCATCATTCCCTTCCTCGGCTGGGAGGACCGCATCCATCTGAACATGCTCACACCTCCGGGCGACCGCACGCCTCCAGCCAAGATTCCCAAGGACCGCATCGCCGCGCACCAACTGAAACTGTCCATCGTAGAAACATCAGAAAAAATCAAGAAATGGGAGTCCGCGTCGCGCACGCGCGGACTGTCACAGCAGCGTAAGATCGATGCGCTGCTCGATGTTCTTCGCACCCTCAACAAAGGGCACAATATGATTGTGGCCCAGTACTCGCAGCGGCTTCACGACACAATAGAACAAAAGACAGTGGAGTTCTCGGACCCCGCCAATTTGCGGCGCATTCGGCTGCTTGCACAGCGGCACGAACTGCAGGTGGCTGTTCAGGTTCTGCTGGAGAAGTTGGCTGCAAACCCTTACTCGCACGAAGTGAAACCCAAGAAGTGGCTCCGCGAGCGAGTGACGCAGAACGAGACTTCCCTTATGTATGCCGAGGAACGCGAGGGTGGCTACCGAGTCTTCCGCAGGCAGGGCGACATGTACACTCAGTGGGAATAAACCAACAAAAAATTCAATTCGTTATTTACTTTTGGTTTGATACGCTGAGCGGGAATCGGACCCGCGTCAAGGGTGTGGAAGACCCTCATTCTACCACTGAACTATCAGCGTGGTGCCTCCGTCCGTTAGAGGTACTCGGGATCGAACCGAGGTTAACGGGTTCAAAGCCCGCTGTGCTGACCACTGCACCATACCTCTGGGATTCCCGTGCCGGGAGTCGAACCCGGGCCGAGGCTGTGAAAGAGCCCTATCCTGACCGCTAGACCACACGGGAGTCGGGCTGCTGCCCACGTGTTGTAAGTAATGTCCCTCTAAACCTCCGCCTTTTCGCCCCGAAGCTCTGTCCTGAGCTCCATGAGCATCTTGCCCATCCAATTCTGTCCCTTCCACGTGCCCTTCTGTGCGGGCGCCGTGTCAGCCGATGTCCCAATGCCCCAGTAACTGTCCCGCGGGTTGGCCTCAGCCAGAACCCTGTCTTTTGTCGCCAAGAGCTTCTCGAGCATCTCGGTGTTTTTGGGGTGCGTGAACTTTGCGCGGAGGGCCCTACGCATCACCTCATCCTTGAACCCGCGTCCGGGTGCAAGGCCGTTCCACTGCGTTCCGTCAAAGTCCTTCACCTTTTTGCCAATCGCCTTGGCTGACTTTGCCTCCGTGAACGGCTTTCCCTTCGGAGGTGTCAGCATCTTTGTAGCCGCCGCCTCGTCCTTGAACAACTTTGCCTTGGACCACTGGAAGTAGTGCTCGACAGTGGGGAACGTGATGCCGTCAATCTCAAACGGCGCCACGTACATGTTGCTCAGGAACTTGTACTCCGCGAGTGTTTCGTTGCCCATGAAGAAGAACACGGGCTTCGCGGCCTCCTCCTCTTCGGGCGACTGAACCTTTGCTTCATCAGCAGGGACCTTCACCTTGATAACCTTCTTCTTTCTCGGAGCCTTTGGCTCCTCGGCCGATGCCTTAGCCTCTGCGTCCTTAACGGTGGGAACCTCAATGGATTCCTCTTCCTCAGGAGGCGACGGGGGCTTGGGAACATCGACCTTGTTGAAGATGAAGGTTCGGTGAAGGAACGAGAACGCCTGCTGCTCCTGTGTGAGGGTAATCGCAGTCTGCTGCGAATAGTACTCCTGAAACAGTTGGGTGTTCTCGAGTTCATACCCTGCTTCCTTCAGCAATTCTGTCACCCGTTCAAAGGGGACCAGTGCCTCCTGCATGGGCTTCTCGAAACTCTCGAGGTAGACGCGCAGAGTCTGTCCAAACTCTGGGCGCCACGCGTCGCCGTCAGGGTAGTCCTTGGTGAACTCGCCAAACACCTGACCGTCGGCGCGGAAGATGTGGTTCTTCTTGCCTAGGAGGAGGGCGTACACCGCCGCTCCATCCATGCACGTACCGAAGAACCGCTTCTTACCATGTACCTTCAGGTTTTCTGTAAACGCCCTGAACGCTTCCTCCGACACGCACGCATAGTGGATGGCGAACTGGCACGACACGTCATCAAACTCCTTGACGTCGTGGAACTGCTGCAGATACGGCGTCGGCGCAGGGTCCTTGCCTGCAAGGATGCGCGTGTATCGGTCGTCCGACTCGTACAGCGGCTTGGTCATGTCGCCCACCGCCAGCAGCATGGGCGGCAACTTGTCACAGGACGGCCGCTCCGAGTCCTTGAGGTAGCGGACATAGGCACCCTGACGGCTCGAGGTCAGGTTGGACTCTGAGATGTCAAAGCCCACCACCAACTTGGGCTTGGACCGCTTCCACTTCAGCATGTCGCCGCCACGACCCACCGCCAACTCCAGCAGGGTGTCTCCAGGCTTGATGCACGCCTGATACAACTGCTCCTTCACCCGATTGTGGAAGGAGTACACATCCTTCAGAATGCGGTCGCGAGCATCCAGATTGTCGCGGTAGTACAGATCATCCTCCGCCAGGTCGTCCACGGGCTGGGACGAAGGGTGGCGAATCATGTCCTCCGTGATGGGCACGTGGATGTTGGTCCAGATGGACTCGGCCACAGCAATGTCGTTACCAAACTGCGGCTCACCCAGCACGCGGTACTGGTAGGTCTTGTCGTGGCGCGTACGCAGAACCGTCCAGTGCCCCGTCTCCGTGTCGTAGGCACACTCCACAATCGTATTGTCCTCGATGCGGTTGCCTGCCTTGTCCACTGGTACGCCCTTCTCCAGTCGCAACGCAATGATGTTCGCATCTGGCTTGCGAGGCACGGCAGGTTGGAACGGAGAGGGCGCACGGTCGCGCGTCTCGGCAATCCGCTTCAGGTCGGGCGGCATTGCAGGTGGCGTGTACTCGCCCGTCAGCGTCTCCCGGGGGTACAGGATATCAGACCCGCGGTTGCGGCTCACGTACAGTGTCCCCTTGAACACATGCGACTTGAGCACCGTGTCGTAACTCTCGCCAGGCTTGTAGCGGAGCAGGAAGTCAATGCTGTTCTGGTCAGCAGGCTTCCACTTGTAGACACGGAGCCACGTGTTGCCACGACGGTCCTGCATCGGAGCCACGGGTGTGGCCTTTGGCGTAAAGACCAGTCCGTCTGTCGGGTATCCGAACTTGGTGTCTAGCAGGGTGTTGATGGCCTGCTCCATGATGGGACCGTCCCCTGCGAAGAAGACCTTGGTCTCAATGCGCAGCGGCTTCTGGCTCGGAGCCGTCACAAAGTCGGAGCCCAGGTCCTTCACGAACTCACGCGCACAGCCCAGACGGCTGGTCGTCGTCAGGTCCTCGTCCGTCAGCATCAGCGGCAGACGGGTCGTGTTCTTGCCTCGGAAGGCGTAGACGTCGAAGATGCAGAACAGGTTGAGGTCAGGAAGGTACTCGCCATCCAGAACATCGCCCACGTGGATGTCCTTGGTGGTGGTCAGGCCAGTCCACGAGATGCCCATGTTCGGGGTCACGCGAATTACGCGCTTGTCGGTCGCCACTACCAGAAAGCAGCGGTCGCCGTCTGCCTTGTTGGTCACCGTGTAGCCCTCGAGCACAGAGTTAGGGCACTCCTTGCTCATGTGACGGCGGTCCATGGTCACGGGGTTGATGAACTTGAATCCGAGGCGCTGGAAGCCCATGCGGTAGTTCTCCACATCGGACTTGGTCAGCAGAAACGGCGTGCCCTGGAAGGCCTCCATCACAAGCGTCACGTGACGGAACAGCGAGTCCACAATGGCCTTGGTCGAAGCCTTGCGGTCCACGACCTCCAACTCCAGTTCGTAAACGGGCGGTGCGCGCATCACCTCGTGCAGAGTGCGCATACCCCGCGTGCGCGACTTGACCAGTGAGAAGTCGAAGCGCAGCAAGCCGTCCAGGGTGGTCCACGAGCGGCGGTGGATGATACGGACATGTGCCGCAGGGTCCATGGGTGCGCCGGTGAAATCACGGCGCAGTTCCTCCTCGCGACGCAGAGTGAAGCGGAGTCCGAGGTCAGGAAGGTCCACCAGGTCGGACTCCGACCCGCGGCCCTCAAAGTAGCGGGTCTTGCGCTCAACGAGCAGTTTGGTTCCACGGAAACTGCCCGTGGAACACACCTTGTAGATATTCTCGGTGTTGGTGACGATGACCCGAACATTGTCGGGGTAGCAGAAGATTGCGCGGTGGTAGTCAGACGCAGACCCAGTCGACACGGATGCAATGGCGCCCGCAATGCGGTCGGCGACATCCTTGGTCTTGATTTGGCTGGGAAGGACCTTGCATTCAAGTTCGGCCTGAGGGTCGCGAGAGACATAGTTGGCGAGGGCCATAATGGCCGAGCGTTGGGTCTCCATTTGCCCTTGTCTAAAGGCTGGATTCTCTTTATCCATTTTTTACCATCGTCTTGCGCGCAACGTCGTCTGCGTCCATCCGCTTCCGCTGGTCAAGATAAAAGGAAACCATCTTCTCCATCTCGAGCATGCACGCATCGCTCAAGACTTCGGAGGAAACCAAAACACCCGTCTGTGTCTTGGTGTACGATTCTGTGTGATGCTTGACGACTGCGAAGATTTGCGCGTGCTCATGCGGGTCCAGGAGGTCCAGCTGGTCCCTGAGTTTTTCCTTGCGGGCCCGGTTCATTTGTAGTAGCCGCGGGCTTTCCAATGCGCTTCGTCTTCCGCGCCGTCCCCGCAGGCATCTGTTCCTGCGGGACCACCACCTTGCGCTCGACATCGGCCGCCGCATTGCTGCCCGTGGACGCAGCCAACAGAGGCTCCTCGGCTGCCGCAGCCTTTTCTGCGTCTGCCTTTTGGGCGGCCACCACCTGCTTCAGGTGTCCAAGGACTACGACAGAGTCATCGCCCTGCTGGAAGCGGGACCCCTTGACCTCAAACTCCACCTCCTGACCCTCCTTGATGTCCTCGAACGAGGCATCGCCCAGATGGAGATCGCGGGGCAGCAGAATCTTCATAGGAGCCACCTCCGCGTGCAGACCAATCTTGGACCGCAGCACAACCGGCGCACGGAACGTCTGACCAGGGTGGGGCATGCAGATATCGGCCTGAAACTTGACTGAGTAATCCAGACCACCGTGTATGAGATTGACACGGCCAAGCGAGTGCTCCACGACCGTGATGCTTCGAGACTGTACGAATCCCTCAGGGATGCAGACACCCTCGTACTTGGCGCGGAGTTGCGCCATTAGACTGACCTGGATGTTTCGCTGAATGTGCTGAGCGGGAATGTGGACCGAACGGACCAACGCACGGCGCTCGAAGATAGGGTCCATGTGGTCGTGTTATCTTTACTTGCCCTTTTTCGTTTTCGGTTTAGCCGAGAGGATAACCTCCATCTCTTCAGGCGTGTACCACACCACCTTCGGGTCAGGGTCCTGCATGCCTGAACGAATCAGTAATTCAGAGTAGAGGCACCACGTCTCCTTGTTGGTCTTGGCCACCTCTTCAGGAACTCCAGCGCCCGTGCGGTCCACGAACTTGGCCAAAGCAAGCACGGCGTCCTTCTTGTTCTCGCCCGTACCACATACAATGGGCACGTCACGCTTCTTGCCTGCCTCACGCACTGGAGTCTCGCCCTCCATCTTGAAGCGGCTCATGGTCAATTTGCCGTCCTTCACCGATGCAAATATCTTGGACTTGTTCACGTCAAAGTGCGCTAACAAGTCATCGGTCCACTTGGTCACAGCCGTCAGTGGCTCGCCAGGCGGCACTTCGGGCGGGTCGTACGTCTCGTGGCCCAGCACCAGGATGTCGGTTCCAGGAACAGCCAACCGTGAACTGAACTGCGTCGCCTGCCCTGAGCGAAGGTACAAGACCTTCTGCGCATTGGTGATGGAGTGGTCAAATGCGTATCCGTTCAGGACAGTGTCGTCGAAGCGGTCGTAAGGGAATGGAAACTCGCGCATCTGCGTCAAGTCGGGCGCATCGGTGATGGCGGGCTTCGGCGTGGCCTCCACTTCGGGCAGCGGCACATCGGCCCGTCCCGTAGACTGTGTGGTGCGCTCCACCAGGGTTCCGTTGGACACGCCAATTGGAGCCAGCGCATACAGGTCTCCTCGCGACTCGAGCAAACTGGGGCGACCAAAGGCGTCGCGGAACTTGAATCCTGTACGAATCGCAGACTGCAACGCAAAAGCCACGACATCCTGTTGGTACATGGAGAGGGCCGCAAACAACTGCTTCCGTTCCCAAATCTCCTTGTCCACGAACAGTTTCGACAGCCGAGTCAGTAGTTCGTCGCGCACATCTGTGTAACTGGACAGCGGACGCACGTAATCAGGGTCGACCACCGATGGCTTAGTCTTGCAATACTCGCCCTCAGGGTCATCCATGAACTGCGGTGCCACCATTCCAAACAACGGATAGGTCACCGACTCCTTGTTCTCGGACCGCACCTGGTCAATCTCCAGTTCCTTCCATGCAGGAGGCAGAACTGCACCGATTTGAATGGGACAGTCCATGGCCGACTCCATCATGACCTTGCGAACATTGCCTATCCTCAGTGCTTTGGACTCCACTTTCGTGCGGTACGTGTACTCGTCAAAGCACTCGCGTTTGGAAGTTGTGCGGCAGACGTGCAGATAGACGGTACAGTTCTGGTGCTCGAACGGCAGCATGGAATGGGAGCACGTACGCAGGCCACGACCAATGACCTGTTCAATGCGGCTCATGTTCCACCACGGGTCCAGAATGTGGACTTGGCGTACAAAGCGGAAGTTCACACCTTCTGAAATCTTGGGTGTGGTCAGAATCACGCGGACGAGACTGCCATCCATGTTCTTGCGGTCACGGGCCAAGGCAAGCAGGGTGGTGATTTGCGACGTGGTGATTTCGGACGTCAGCAGAATGTACTTGCCCTTGGTCCCCTTACGTCCCACCAGCAACGGGTCTCCAACTGCAGGCAGATATCCATGCTCCTCCAGCGCCATGGCGAACAAACGTGCACCCCGCTCCACGTAGTTGGAATACACCATAGCCACACCCACACCTGCCTCAATGGCCTTGATGACCGTGACGAACTTGGCTGCGTAATTCGGCAACTGCTCGGGGGTCAGGAAGGGTGTGTCCGTATACTCGTACTGGTCTCCCACCATCTTGAACATTTCCCTGAACTTGCGATTTCCTGGGAGCACCGACACGGTCGGCATCATCATGGCTGTTCGCTTCTCCTCGTCCTTTTCGTCCCCTGCCTCTTCGCCCAGCGCCTTGCCCTGCTCGCCCTGCACGGGAGACGCAACCAAACTTAGGTACTTCATCCGCTCAGTGTCTGCGATGCGGCGCGACTTGCCGACGAACGAGAAGGTGCGGTCATCGGCCGCCTCATTGGGTGGAGGCAGGCGAAAGGGGAAGGTGAATGGGTTCTCGCCCTTGACGAAGGAAACGTAGCGCTGGCACCAGTCACGAAACTCAGATTCCTTCGCGGGCTTCACCTTGCCATCCGCATTGAAGTAGTCGACGGCCTTCAATTTTTTAGCAGGGGACAGCGTGCGGTCGTTCCAACCAAAGAGGTTCATGTAGTAGACAATCTCCTCGTAAGACTCGTACATGGGCGTGGCCGTCAGCAGCACCAGAACCAGACCATTGGCCGTCTTGACCAGTTTCTCCATGCCGCTGGACACGGACTTCTCCACTTCAATGTCTCCGCCTTCACGCAGATTGTGCGCTTCGTCCACAATCACCAGGCGATTGTCAAAGGTGTCGTGAATCCACTTGTCGGCTTCGGCGGGCGGCAAGTCATTCAGCGCTTCATTGATGCGGGTACCGAAGGAGTTGTAGCCCACGAACTCGTAGAACTCGCTAATCATGCGGTCCGCCAGCGTCTTGAGCCGCATACGGACTTCGGGCACCATCCACTGCTTGGGCTCCGAGACGATACGGGTCAGCATCTCAAGATAGCGCGTGCCCGTGCACTGCTTGGACGACAGCATGTTGCTCTTCTCGTCCAGCTTGGTGCGCGTCAGATCAAAGATTTCCGTGCGGAAGTTGGACTGCACCGCGGGTCCAGCGATGATGAGCACCTTCTTGTCTTGGAACTCGGGTCGCAGAATGTACTCTTCGGCAATCTGAATGGAGGAACAGGTCTTGCCCACGCCCGTGCCATGGACCATCAGTAAATCGCGCGTAGGGCTGTCGGGAGACAGAACTCGACGCAGGAAGGTTTGCTGGGGCTGAAGGGAGAACTCCGTAGCACCGCACATCTCCGTCCGCATAGCCTGGAGGTTTTCCAGCGACGCGGGTGGCAGAGAGTTCACGCGAATCTCCGCCAACTCAGGGTGAGTCAGATTGGCCATTATGTAAGGATTAGATGAGTTTGGAGAGTCCACGACGATAGGAGGTACGGCGACCGCCCGATGGGGGCGCCGCTACGGCCTCCTCTGCCTCCTTTGCCTCAGCATCCGCCTTCGCTTCCGCCTCGACGGCCTTGCGGGCGGACTCGGGTGCATTCCCTGCAGTGACTGTAACAAGCGCTCCTATCGCTGCGTCGACGGAGTCTGGGGGGGCAGGGGCAGGGGCAGGAAGCTTCGCGTACTGTGTGCGTATCCAACGCCTAGCACGGTTAATCCGCCTGTTTGCTGCGCTCAAGAGTTGTTGAGGCGTCTGCCTTCCCGCCGCGATACCGATCTCTTCTTTTATAGTGGGTTGCAAGTCGGGGTCTGTTTGCTTCAAAACTTCGCTCGCTGCCGAAACTATATTTCTTCGTATCTCCGTGTCGAGCAGTCGCGCATCGGACTCGAGGACCTTTATCTTGAACTCGATGTCTGGATCTTCTTGGCGGACTATATTCCACTGGCCTCCTTGCCACCACGTCCACTCGAATCCAGTGGGAGGTGCCATGTCTGGCTCTTGTGCCCCGTTCATAAACCCAGACGGCATCGCATCTTTGTAGGGACCAATGCGGTTCAACTGGTAAAGAACCTTGTTTCGGTCTATATTGGCAGGGTTACGTACCCACTTTGACTCGCGATCGAGATCGTCTATAATTGTAAACACATCGGACAAGTGCTCATAACGCAGCCGCAACATGTCTGCGTAGAGTAGACAGAATCGCCACTGGATGAACGCGACTTGCGCTGGGTCGCCACCAACTAGCTGCTTCATCACATCTCGGAAGATTGGAAGGTCTTCGTCTGTAATGATGTATTCGTCGATTACGGTATACGGGTTCCCCTTGTGGTCGCGGTAGTAACTCCCAACTACCATGGGCGCGAGATCCTTGATAAGGGTGTGCTGCTCCACAGCTTCAGCGAGCGGCGCGTCATCGTCGTCGTCGTCGGCGAGGGGCATGCGGCCGGCGGCTTCGGCGGCGCGGCGGACATTGACGTCATCCTCGTCTGCTGCCTCTAGCCGACCCCCAGGTGGTCCGCCGTCGTCGTTCGCAACCACTTGACCTTCCAGAACCGACCTAGAATACTCCAACAAAGCACGATTCTGTTTCGATAACTGAATGAGACCGGTATCGACCACCTGAATTTCCGACAGATCAGGAGGCTTAGCCGGTTTGAACACCTTCTTGCCATCCTCGGCCACCTCGGTGAGCGGTGACCTAGTTCCAAATACATTGTCCTCTACGACCACCGCAGAACCATCGGGGGCAGGCGGGGCGGGCGGCGGGTCTACGACCATCGCAGCGGCGTTGAGGCGGGCGGGGGGGCGCGTATTCCAGAAGGACTTTAATGGATCATAGCGAGCCGGATTCGACTGGAGCCAGTACGTCCATGCGAACCGCGTCTCCTCGGCCTCATCACTCGCTTTCACACCAAACGCATTCCTCATCTCATTGACGATTCTACGGACTTCGGTCTTGCTCGCATTCTTCTTGCGCCACACCTCCATAAGGTCCACGCGACCCTTTAGTTTACCAGGCACGCCCGATCGGTTCATTACGTTTTCGATTGCCTTCATGACCGCGAGAATGTCCCATATCCGTGCAAGCTGGTAATACATGGTCTCGACGCGCGGCTCGAGATATACCTTGATGTTGAACAGCTTCGCGGCTGGGGGTATCTTGGCGACATCTGCTGCCTTTGTCGGATCGGCCATGACGGCCGGTGTCAGACTCCGGTAATCGTGCATCTTCAGTGTCTTGAGTATCTCTCGTAAGTTCAAGACTGCAGCTTTCCGTTTGTCTTCGGATATGTCTGGGTTTTCAGATGCACTAACGATATCCCCAATTGTTTTTACAGTCAGACCCTTCTTGAACATACGCTCCTCGTAGGGTTTATCAATCTTGATATCTAGAAGCTCTTTGAGTTTGCTGTCTATAAAAGTCTCATCCAATGGTTTACCTTCATAGTCATACACGAGCCCCTTGCGGGCGAGGTCCAACACAATTGAAGATATCTGAATCTTCTTGGTTGTCCGAGTAAATACACTGATTAGTCGCCGGGTTTCCATCTCAACGCCTGTGAGGGTTGTGACGTTCGGATCTTCTCCGACCGCCTCGTAATTCTTCTCGTATTCGGCAAATGCTATGTCATGCAGCCTCTTTGCCTCGTCCAATTCACGATAGTATCCCTCACGTACACCTGGTGGCGTAGGCACAGATGCTACGGCTGCAGGATCATTGAGTAGAGCCCCAGCCGCGGCCGCCGCCTCAGCCGCCGCCGCCACCGCCGCCATCCGCTTCGCTTCGACAAATTTTGCGGCCGCGATGCCTTTCCTCAAACGCTCCTGGCGGGCGGCTTCGTCCTCTGCGATGTTCAAGATATCTCGTGGCTTCAACAACTCGGCTTGGAGTTCGAATTGAGTGTAGCGATGATAATACTGCGGGGACTCACTGATGTCGCGAATAGTACTCCAAAACATAAACAGACTGTGGACTCCCGTTACGGACGGTCCCGCGAGACTGTCCGCATAGTCTCGGAATTTCCCTTCGCCAAAATCGTGGATGATTGCCGTACCATCCCACATGTGTGCCAGATTGTTCCAGTGCATGTCGCCATGAACAAATCGGCCATCGATGTGGAGGAGTGTCGTGATGACGTCTAAGAGCGCCACGACTTTATCCTCATTAGGCCAGTCCGTTCTCTTCCCAATATCGATATCCTGACTCCGCGTCACGATACAACGGAAGCGCTGCATGTGCGGTATTTTCCTAAACCGGTGTATCTCCGAACCAACCCACGCAACGAAGTCCTTCTCCTTCTCACTATTCTCCGCAAACTGGTCGTACGTAAGATGCCCGAGAAGTTCATCGCGCTCCTTCTTCTTCATGTCCGCGTATTGCCCTTCATTCGGCTCGGGAGCAGTCGCGTATGCAATTAGCTTGTTGGCGGGCTCGGGCTCGCCTGCTGCTGCATCACGCGACGACTTGGTGTTTGGGCGGTTGACCCTAGGGGTCCACTCCTTCTGCATAGTCTTGGATAACAATCGCTCGTCTATGAAGTAGGTGTCAATGAACGTATTGGTTCCCATTCCAATATACGGATTGTGCTGCCCAATAGCCTTGATTGCACGGTGAACGGGCATCTCGCCGTCTCCGTCAACAACGACGCGGGCTACCGGATTCTTCTTCCAGATAGAATCATACGCGGAATAGCGGACACGGAATTCCTTCTCGTAGAGGCCAGTCGCGAGCGGCAAGAACATCTTGTCGTCCTTCCCCTTCCCCACAAACACAAACGTGTGCACACCGTTCCCCGCATACTTACCACCCTCTTGGGTTTCCCGATGATCGGCGTGTGTCCTCTGCCCTGCCTTCATCGGCTGCGTCTCTAGCACCTTGTCGCGGCACCGCACCTTGCGAAGGGTGCGCCCCTTGGTCTGCAGGACGGACTTGGTGCAGATCGCAATCGCACGTCCCTCCGCTGCGCTACGGTCCTTGCTCCCTGGGCGGGCCTTCAAGGTCTTCTTGACCTTCTTCACGCAGCTGCAGAAACGCTCGGTCTGTCCGCCGCCCTCATGGAGGTCGTCTTTGGGCGGTGGCGGTGCCGGTGGCGGCGGTGGCGGTGCCGGTGGCGGCGGTGGCGGTGCCGCGGGCGCAGGCGGCGCGGCCTGGCCCTGTGGAAAGAGTGTATGGACGCCCCTAAGTATTTTCACCCTCAGTTCGTCTCCGCTGACTTTGGAGTCCCAAACCGTGTTGAGGTAACCGATGAACGTGTCCAGGTCTGCGTGCTGGACTTTGGGAGTGGAATTCTTGAGCAATTCGTAGGTCATGTTGACAATGTCAAAGAACATCATGTACCGACGGAGGGTATCGTCATCGGGCTTCCCTTCAAGAACGATTGTGCACTTATCGAACAGTTCTTGGAGATGTGTTCCATCGAAATACCGCTCCTTCATTGCCTTTCGCATGCCCTTGACGCCGTGGTAGGTGCGCCCCCAGTCATGCAGAACGAGGTGGTCGCCCATCCACGACACATTTCCATCGTGTATGTCTCCGTGGACAATGCCCTCATTGTTGAGGAAGATAACGTCACGAAACAGCCTGCGAAGTTTCTCAACAATGACCGGATTGCGAGCCTCCGTTGAGTCCTTGAAGTCCTCGTCCTGCTTGGGCGTGACGAAGTTGAACTTGTCCTTCTGCTTTCCCGGGGCTGTGGTGTTGTTTTCATCTGCCTCACACGGCCCCCCGACCAGGTCTGCCTCCTTGAACTTGGGGGTGCAGACAGCAGCGGCGAGGTTAAAGGAACCCGAGACATCCATGCTGTACTTCTCCTTGATACGCTGAATCGCATCCTTCACCAGTGCTTGATTACGCTTGTCCTTGGCCTCGCCCTTCTTCTCCGTGATGCGAGAGACATAGCTACCTGTGGGGAGTGGCGGCTTTGGTTGTTTGGCGCATGCGACCTCGGGAGCATACACGCATGTATCGGCACCCGAAGTTAGGAACGCCCCGCCTTGCATCATTGTTCAATCGCAGAAGAATATATCCTCGCAAAAGATAAACACAATGGGTGGCGGTCTTCTCCAACTCGTTGCCTACGGAGCACAGGATGCCTACATCACGGGCAACCCCCACATCACCTTCTGGAAGGTCATGTACAAGCGTCACACCAATTTCGCCATGGAGGCCATGCGTGTCAACTTCACAGGCACGGCTCAGTACGGCCAGCGCGTGGTGGCCATTGTGAACCGCAACGCTGACCTTATCTACCGTACGTACCTCGAGGTCACCCTGCCCGACACGAGGGCGAGTGTGACGGGTGCGCAGAAGGACGTCTACTGGACCCCTGGCGGTATGCGCCGCCTCGGCTACCTCCTCCTCGAGAAGATTGAGGTGGAGATCGGCGGACAGGTCATTGACCGTCACTACGGCGAGTGGTGGTACCTGTGGGAGTGCCTGACGGCCTCGGTCAACCAGGTCAGCAAGGCGGACCAACTGCTCGGTGGCCCTACGGGTGGTACCAGGACCACGCTCGTCACGTGCAACGGCCGTCCGCAGGTGCTGTACATCCCCTTCGGCTTCTGGTTCAACCGCAACCCGGGTCTTGCCCTGCCCCTCATTGCTCTCCAGTACCACGATGTCCACTTCAACGTGTGGTTCCGCAAGGCGACGGACCTTGTGACGACGTACAACCGGTACAACACCGTTGGGCCTTCGGAGTCCAGTGGTACCAACTGGACGAGTATCGCGGCGGCCGCAGCGGCCCTCCCGCCCCCGAAGGATGCGGCCATCTACATTGACTACATCTACCTGGACACGGATGAGCGCCGGCGTTTCGCGCAGGACTCGCACGAGTACCTAATTGAGCAGTTGCAGTACTCCCTGCCCCAGACCATCACGTCCCAGACGGCCCGCCTGGACCTGACGCTGAACCACCCTATCAAGGAGTTGGTGTGGGTGTTCCAGGATGCGCGCCGCCTGGACTGCTCTCTGCCGTCGGGTCTTCCTCCCGACTTCTACACTGGAAACAGCATCACGGTCGGTGGACAGACCACGGTTACGGCCACGGAGTCCTTTGGAGGCTACACGCAGCCGTTTGCCTACGACGACATTGTGGACCGCTGCCGCATCCAACTCAACGGCCAGGACCGCTTCGATGAACGCTACGGTGATTACTTCTGGAAGGTCCAGCCGTTCCAGCACCACACGGGCGGTGCGATGCCTCTGCTCAACGCGTTTGTTGATACGTCGGTTGCCGCTGCGTATGACGGACTGAGGCAGGGAACCGTCAACCCCATCAACGTCTACTCGTTTGCCCTCCAGCCCGAGGAGCACCAGCCGTCCGGGTCGTGCAACTTCTCGCGCATCGACACAGCGACCCTCGTGTTTGACGCCATCAACTCGGCCGGTGCGCGCTTCCCGACCAAGAACACGCCCTTCGTGTTCCGCCTGTATGCGGTCAACTACAACGTGTTCCGCGTGATGAGTGGCATGGGTGGCCTCGCGTACAGCAACTAAAGTTCTTGAGGAGGAACAATGGACAAGCCACCGTTTGGAATCGCCGTTTCCGACTGCACGAGCCCAATGTGGTTTCAGAGATATCCGAATACAAGCACATGTCTTCCGAATAGAATGTGTGACGTGCTTCCGTTTGCCAGAAAGATGAAAGACTACGTGACCGATGATGCCACAAAGACCATATGGTTGAAAGCCATTGCATTCTATGAAGGCATGCAGGACCCAGTAAGGAAAGAATACGAAACGGAGTGTTCTGGTGGTCGCCGTCGCAAAACCCGTGGCGGGGCATGTGGTGCATCCGATGCCACGTTGAGTGGGCTTGGGTTGGTATACATGGGAAACTGTGTATGGCAGCACCGCGATAAAAAGGCCATTTCCCATGTACCTAAGGGGTTCACAAAGACAACGCTACATGGCAAACCTGCGTATATAAAGAGTTCTGGTGGGCGTCGCTCTACACGTCGCGGGGCACGGGCTTCGCGGAAACGTCCCACTCGGTAATCTTGATGTTGGGTGTACATCCGTGAAGCCCTTGCGTCTGCTGAAGCATGATAGGTGCGGACTCCCCAACACCTGGGCACTTGAGATGGTCGTGGCCTAGAATGTGCCCGATTTCATGGGACACCACATACTGCCGATAGTTCTCCAACGTCTGCTTACTGCGATGGGCGCCGTGCATCCACCGCCACGAGTTCAACCACATCTGACGACCACCCAGTTCTGCACAGGACAGGTGGTAGTCACATCCAACCTTGTTGAGGGTCGCAGGGGAACACAGCCGTATTGCCACGTCGGGGCTGTGGCTCACCATGACGAACCTGTATCCATGCGCCTCCCATCCGTCGGGGTCGGACAGGTAGATTTGAATCAAGTCAATGAACTCTTGGTCGGGGTACTTGACGTCTGGGTCTACAGCCACGGTGAACTTGACCACCTTCATTGTCTTTGGAAACGGAAAGTTCCCGCAAGAGAAGAAGGAATCCAATGAAGTGCATCCAGTGTAAAAAGAAGAGTCACCTGGAGTTCAAGTGTACGTGCGGTGGCGTCTACTGCGTCAAGTGCCGAACCCCTGAGGTTCATGCGTGCGTGGTGAAGGTTGAGAAGGTTGTGTTACCACTGGTTGTTGCCGATAAGTTACCCGACCGTGTGTAGCCCGCCATTCTCCAGTGGCGGCATGTCTGCGTAGATGTCGTCAAGTGGGTCTGCGGCCTCCTCGTCAATGACAATCTCACCCTGCTCGTTCATGTGGACATCCTCCAGCGGAGGCATGTCACTCGGTGGGAGATAGATGTCCACAGGCAACTGGTCAATGTTGCTGTAAAGGAGAGCCATGAAGCGCTCACCCCAATTGTAGGTCAGACCAACGCGCTCAAGGACACAGGCAACCGTGCCACCCGGCTCCTCGCCTACCGAAATCTCGAACTTGAACATCTTCTCGGGAACGTCATCGCCCGCGGGCCACGTGAGGGTGATGGTGCGCCATCCCTCCTCGTTGGGGTCCGTGAACTGCAGGTTAGGGTGCTGGCCGAGGGCGTTGAGGGTGTTGAGAAGAGCGGCGTTGAGAGGAAGCATTTTGTCAGCGTAGGGTAGTCCAGCCATGCTCCACACGTTTCCGTTTTTGGCTGCGGGTGGACAATCGACGAAAACGGATT
>SXGQ01497938.1_pt1 | contig 20837 bp, 18 predicted proteins | sample 3178371 | NCBI WGS metagenome assembly SXGQ01 (sample SAMN11356859, study PRJNA531348) | freshwater metagenome | isolation source: freshwater sample F1-20 | place: China: Fuxian Lake, Yuxi | collected 2017-12-25 | reverse complement strand
TTCAATTCTTTCTTCGTCTTTGGTTGCACTTTGATCAAATATTCTTTGCAATTCTTCTCTACTGTCAAAATAGTCGCCTACTGTTTTTGCTTCCACTGACAAATTGACCGGCACAGAAGCTGCACTCATATCAAATGCTGTATGATTGTAAGGTCTTGCCGAGATGCTGTAAGTAGTGCCGTTTACTCCAGGTTTGATTTTCATTTCATTGAATTTGATAGCCACACGTTTTCTATCAATCAAGTGCGATGAAATTCCAAAAGTGTTTGCTTCTGTTGGGTTGGCCAGAAAATCAATTTGCAGCATGTAGGGCTGATCGGCATAGTTGGGACAATCGCAAGTCATCTGACAGGCACTAAGCAATCTGTCCAGCAGACTCATTCCAAATGGTTCAATGATATTGAATCTTATTTCGATCATGTTGCTGGATTTGCTTCTTGAATTCAACCCAACCACTGTTCTGATGTTCAAATTGTCAAAATAAAAATCTTCTAAAAAGTCAGGGTGCCAATTGGTGCCCGATGCCACTGCATCGACCGGTATACCGCCGCCAGAACTGATCAACAGGTACTTGGGATTGAAACTGCTGGGCTGTTTGGTCAATTCATTGTAGTCGTCGGAGGTCAGCAAAAACAAACTGATGTTGTAGGTATATCCTGTGAAATTATGTAAGACATTGGTGACATCGGTAGCAGGCTGTGTCTGATTCAGTTGTGCATTTTTTGTGGGATCCAGATTGGCAGGATCGCCCACTTGAATTGTACTAGAAGGTGACACAGTTTCTATAAATTTTGAAGCATCTAGGGCCATTTAAATTCCCAAGTCTTGTTGAAGTGTGGTTTTTTGTGGTATGTAAATTCTGTAGCCGGCACGAAAATCAAACAGCGGGTCTTTGATAACATTGGGATTGCGTTGTGCAAACACCCACCACAATGCCGAATCGCCATAGAGATCATAGGCCAACAGATCAGGTCGGTATTCATACACACTGTCAATTTCGTACAGCACATCATCTGTTTTTTGTGTGATTGGCCTGTTGTTCATGACGTCTAAAAAAATACCGTAGGTACCTGTTTGAAAATAAGGGCTAGACGCTTTGTACTGCGTTTTGCTCATTATAGATATCCTTTGGTCAACAATTCGCCTTTGGCGAACGATTCCACATTGAATGCTCGTTGCGCACTGCGACTGTAAACTGGCTGTAAGGTTATACTAAACTGACTGCTGGTTGGCACTCGAGTAAACGAAGTATTGGCAGATCCTGCCGAATTGGCACTGACCGGATTGGCTGCCACACCAATGCTGCCGTATCCGCCACCAACAAATCCGCCGCCGCCTTGAAGCGGAATCACTGACTGTGCTGGTGCTGGTGGTTTATCAGAGCTGCCCAATTCAATTCTGGTTTCTATGTAGTCCACGTCAGCCGGCATTGTGTGACTGAAACCAGTCACTATGCAAGGCACATGTGGTAAATAGTGTGTACCGTAGCCGTCCAAATAAACTATAGGCGGTGGGGCTCCCTGATACTTGCCAGACTGTCCGTAAAACATCTTGGTAGCGGCTCGGAAAAAATACAAACAGGCCAAAAAATACGCTGCTTCAGACAAATTTTGCACAGTGAAATCTGCAGCAATTTGTATAGACTGCACTTCACTGCCCTCATAAAAATAGTTGTTGTAGTTGCTGTGCGTGAGCGGTTGCGAGTTGTATCTGGCCTGATGCTGTATGGTCAAACTGGGAGCGTAAGGAAATATTACACCATTGGTTTTTTTGATTGGCTGCATTATGCCCGGCGAGCTCATGTCGTACAGTACCCCAGATCCAGGAGCCACACTCACTTTGACTCTCCAATCTTTACCACTGTCAGCAAACTGCACCGAAGTACTGTTGCCTTGTTTGGCAGCGATTGGCAAACCACCTGGCAGTAGTGCTCCGGGTCTGAGACCCAAACTATTGAGCCCAGATCGAACTTTGTTAAATCCAGTGGTGGCAAGATCTTTGAGTGATCCTGCCTTGGGGAAAATACTCGACATACCGTTCCTCTTGCTTTTTTATTATTTATTTGCTAAATTAACTGCATATTTAAAGGACAGTAATGAAACACAATTATCTTAACAATAGAGATATACTGAAAGAAATACACAAAAGCAAAACAACCTATTGCAGCTTTACTACCAAAGAAGATGCAGATTTTGACTTGATTTTGCCCGGTATTGACAAAATCAACAAAAAAAATGTCATGGCAGGTCGTAAAGCTCGAGCCGAAAGACTGACACGAGCTGAGTATGACCTAGCTCAGAGCAAGACCACAGACAAGTTAAGATTGGACGATTTCACTGTCAAATTGAGCAAAGTGGCTGATGTTGATGTGGTATTTAGAATAATGACTTGGGAACATATACCAGCTGACAACAAGAAAAACAAAGTGATTGACCCGGATGTTGAACCAGTTATTACCGAATACGACGATGCAATCAAAGTGCCCGACAAGTATGTAAAAGTGAATTTTCCGCCATTCCAACACTACAAAATAGATGCCAACGGCACACCCTACTGTGTGGGAAAAAGTCACTGGCAAGGAGATCTTGAAAAAGGTCAATTCAATCGTGAGCACGGTACCATGACCAACAAGTTGGCTCACATGTTTATGAAACTGTGCGAACGTTACGCCACTCGCAGTAACTGGCGCGGATATACCTACAACGACGAAATGCGTAGTCAAGCATTGCTACAACTATCACAGATAGGATTACAATTTGATGAAAGCAAATCAGCCAATCCCTTTGCTTATTATACTGCTGCTATCACTAATAGTTTTACTCGAGTGCTCAACATTGAAAAGCGCAACCAGAATCTTCGAGATGATATTCTTGAAATGAACGGGCTTACTCCCAGCTACACCAGACAGGGCATGGGATCATGGGGAGGCAGTCCGCAGTCCGGAGAGTACTCTGATGATTAGCAATGACCCCAGACCGTCTTAAAACTATTCTGTCCAGCAGTTATGACATAGTCTGCTTTGAAAATCTCAGTGACTACATCAATCGTCACAGCGATCTGTTTGAATTTTTTCGCAATCAATATCAAACACAGTTTCTTGATCAACAAAGATTGATCTTTTACACCGCGTGTGACATTGATCAAACGCTGTGTGATCATCTGCAACGTAGTATTCAAAGCAACAATATTGGTAATTTTTTTGTTTTGATTTGTTCTACAACTGATCTCACACACAAACTATCGGTGGCCAGAGACAAATTCAACCCTGGTGATGTGACCATTGACAACCAGGTTTTTGATTTACAGTGCGATCACTCGTCACAAGCCAATCGTTATTTGCAACAAGTAGACAATATTTGTGCATTACCTTATGCTTCGCTGTCAATTTTTAATAATCAGGCTGTGCCCTGTTGCAAATTTGAATCGGGGCCTATCGATCATATTGCGTCAACTTCCCTGAATGAAATTTTTAACGGTCACAGAATGCAGCAAATCAGAACTGACATGTTTCGGGGCAAAAAGTTAAAAGAATGCCAGACCTGTTGGAATCACGAAGCCACACACAATTCCAGTTTAAGAAAATACTATTTGGAAAAATATCAAGGTCAACTGGATCACAAGTTGCTGGACGATCCGCAATTGATAGAGTTGCAAATAGCACCCAGCACGGTGTGTAATTTTGTCTGCAGAATTTGCAATTCAATGACCAGTTCACGAATCGCAGCAGAGGAATTGAATCATGCACCAACTGCAGAGCATGCACAGTCAATACAAAACATCATACGCTTGTCCAGCGCACAAAGTAGACAGGCCAACAACCTGCTGTTGGACAATGTGGCAGACACTTTTGCCAACATTACCACACTGCGGCTGGTAGGTGGCGAACCTTTCTTGTGGTACAATCTTGAAAAGTTTTTACACAGTTTGATCGAACACAACTATGCACAGAATATCAGACTGGAGTTTAATACCAATGGCAGCGTGTATTCTGACTCTGTCATGGCGTTGATACAGCAGTTTCGAGAAGTTGAAATTTTGATAAGTATAGATGCAGTTGGTCAAAGATTTGAAATACAGCGTGGCGGCAATTGGTCAACTGTCAATGAAAATGTTGCAAGATTCTCTCAGCTGCGCAATCACAGCTTTATTGTAAAACTGTGCCCCACTGTCAATATTCAAAATGTTTTATATCTGGACGAAGTGATAGATTATGCCCAACAATGGCAGTATGAAATAGTATGGTGGTATTTGGAAAATCCTGATTATTTGTGTATAGATCATGTGACACAATTGGCCAAAACACTGATAGTGAACAAATATCAAAATCATGAGCTGGCAGAATTTAGAAATATTGCGGCCAGAGTTCATGCTAAAAAACCAGTGTGCGGCAAGCGTTTTATTGATCACATGCACAAACTAGATCAGCGCCGAGCACAAAATTTTGAGCAGTCGCACACAGAAATATACCAAGCCATGCTGTCACTGTAACTATGAATTCCACCTATTTTCCTATCAAATCCAACACAGCCTGTTTGCTAAAATGGAGCTGGAGCACAATTTTTTTACAAAGCGGCACTTCGTCATCTTGTCACAGAGTGGTCAAGCATGCCATAGATCCTGACCAATTTCAAAACTTTCATAACTTGCCGGAAAAACTACAGGCCCGATCCATGATGCTGCAAGGCAAATGGCCTGGTGCCGGGTGCGAGTACTGCCAAGATATAGAACATGCTGGTGGAATCAGCGATCGTGTGTCACACCTACAAGAGCCTCATCATCAGCATCTAGTACCACCAGAACTGCTGTCTGATCCTTCAGCTGTGGCAGTCACACCAACCATTTTAGAAGTGTACTTTCGTAACACTTGCAACATGGCCTGTGTGTATTGTGGTCCACATTTCAGCAGCAAGTGGGTGGACGAAAACAGAAAATACGGCAGCTTGTATGACAAATCTCGAGCCACCTATCAATTCAGTGTGGCCGAAGAATATCAAAATCCCTACTACGAGAAAATGTTGCAGGATTTATGGACCTATATCAAAACCGGAGACACTGCAAAAAAAATACAAAGATTTCATATTCTAGGAGGCGAACCGTTTTTGCTAGATGAACTGGATCAAAGTATTGAAATATGGGGCCAACACGGGCATGCTGATCTTGTGATTAATATTATTTCAAACATCAATATTCCGCATGCGAAATTTGTCAGCAGTATCGACAAATTCCAATTGCTGGCCAACAATAAAAAAATCAAACAGCTGAATCTAACAGCCAGTCTGGATTGTTGGGGGCCGGAACAAGAATATGCCCGATTTGGTCTAGATTTGGAATTATGGGAAAAAAATTTCCAATACTTGCTGAACAAAAGCTGGATCAGTGTCAGTATAAACAGTGCGATATCTGCACTCACAATCAAAACTATGCCAGCACTGTTAGAAAAAATTTCACATTGGAATACCTATCAACAAGATGTTGTGGACAGTGCAGGCAACCGTTGGCCTAACAAAATATGGCACAGTTTTAATACCAGTGGCATGCAAGACAATCCCTATATTTTTGACAGTTCAATATTTCGAGCAGACTTTGAAAAAATACTACAGCTGATGCCGGTACATTCTGCAGGTCACTTGGCCAACAAACAAATCATGGAAGGTATTGCCAAACGCAGCAGTCAATCTGTGGGTGATTATGAAAAAATTCATGAATTAAAAAACTATTTGACTGCACTGGATCGTAGACGTGGAACCAATTGGTCACAAACTTTTCCGTGGCTTGAACAAATAAAACTTGATTGATCTGTATAAAATTTGCTAAAATTATTCAATGTCTAACTTATTTAAACGAGCAGCAGTTTGTACAGATATACATTTTGGTTTAAAGAGCAACAGTCAAACACACAACGATGATTGTTTGAACTTTATAAAATGGTTTACGGCAAAAGCCAAGGAGCAAGGATGTGAAACAGCGTTTTTTCTTGGAGATTGGCATAACAATCGTGCTAGTATCAATATTGTCACTCTTAACTATAGTCTCCGTGCTTTGGAACATCTCAACGACAACTTCGATCGTGTGTATTTTATTCCTGGCAATCACGACTTATATTATAGGGACAAGCGGGATGTTCAAAGTGTTGAGTGGGCTCGACACTTACCGAATGTGGTCATTTGTAATGATTGGCTACACACTGGTGATGTTATTGTGGCCCCTTGGTTAGTGGGCGAAGATTACAAAAAAATACCAAAACTGAGTGCCAAGTACATGTTTGGGCATTTTGAATTGCCCACATTCTACATGAATGCCATGGTACAGATGCCCGACCACGGTGATGTTCGACGGGAGGACTTTACCGGCATTGAACGAGTGTTTACTGGACACTTTCACAAGCGACAAACACAACGAAACATTACCTATATTGGCAACTGCTTTCCACACAACTATGCAGACAATCACGACGACGAACGTGGCATGATGATCCTGGAATGGGGCGCAGAACCTGAATATCATGCCTGGCCCGATCAACCCAGATATCGAGTGTATCAACTGAGTGATGTACTTACAAATACCGACAAGCTGTTGCACAAGGGCATGCATGTGCGTGTGAATCTTGATGTGGACATCAGTTACGAAGAAGCCACATTTATCAAAGAAACTTTTGTCAACACTTACAATCTCAGAGAAATCACTCTTATACCACAGAAAGTGATAAGTGAAGATATCAATTACGATATCACTGGTAATATCATGTTTGAAAGTGTAGATACCATTGTGACCAACCAACTCACAAACATTCAGAGCGAGCAGTATAACAAAACGCTGCTGCTGGATATCTATAGAAATCTATGACCCTGTCGTTGAGTGAATACTTTGTCAAAGGTGACAAATGGTTATATGACTATTTGTTTGCACTCAAGCAGACAGAATTTCCAAACAATTTTTGTTTAACAGTTGACTATTCTTGTGATGTGTTTGAAGAAGCAGGCTCGCCCGGCCAGGCTCTTTGCAAACTGCAAGAATATTTGGCCATGCTGGATTTTCCAAATTTTTTTGTCAGAATTGCAACATCTTACCAAGATATAGCCTACGATTTGGAAAAGGCCAAACAGATGTTTTGTGCCTATGAAGACACCATTGCACATGAACACAGTGACACTGTTTTTGAAAAAAAATTGGCCACTCGTGATTCGTTTTGTGTGTATCCATGGATACATTTGTATGTGAGTCCGCAGGGACAAGTGAGCCCGTGCTGCTATTTTGACGAGCGTTTTGCCGTAGGCAATCTTGCATCAAACAGTATACAAAATTTGGTTAACAGTTCATCCATGATGGATCTCAGACGTAAAATGCTGACCGGTCAGCGTCCAAAATCATGCAGCACCTGTTGGCACAAGGAAGATCACGGCATTGTGTCTGCTAGACAACAGGCCAACCTACATTGGAAAAAGTACACTGCTGTGGCTGACCAAACTGAATCAAACGGTCTCTACCGTGATTTTAGACTGCGATATTTGGATTTTAGATTCAGCAATACCTGCAATCTCAAATGTAGAATGTGTTCAGGCAAATTGAGCAGCAGTATTGCACAGGAAGATTCTGTGCTGTACAACAATGACAAAAACGTCGAATTAAAATTGTCGCAGGATCAAATTGACAACACTTTGGATTTTATAAAACAAAATATTCATGATCTAGATCAAATCTATTTTGCCGGCGGTGAACCAATTTTGATCAAAGAACACTATGCTATTTTGGATTTGTTAATAGCACAAAACAGAACTGATATTCCAATCTATTACAATACCAATTTAACCAAGCTGGGCTACAAGCATCTCAGTGTGTTGGATTATTGGCCACAATTTTCCAATATCACTGTTGGTGCCAGCATTGACCTCATGGGCACTCAGGCCGAATATGTACGCAGCGGAACCAAATATGCAGAAATTGAGTTGAACTATGACAAAATCAAATCGTTGGTACGTTTTAGCATAACCAGCATCGTGCATGCATTGAATATTTTTAATCTACCAAGATTACAAAAACACTGGATACAGAACAAAAACTTGTCACCGCAAACTTTGTCTTTTGATCTGTTGACCACTCCCAGTTGCATGACTTTACAGGTGTTACCGCAGCGGTACAAACAGCAAGCAACAGATTGTGTCACGCAACATATCTCATGGTTGAAAAATTATGGTTCACAAGAGCTCATTGATTCATGGCACAATGTGTTACAATACATGCTGGCCAGTGATCAAAGTCATTTGCTAGGTGAATTTTTTAGGCTCAATGATGCCAAGGATCAATTCCGAAACGAAGTTTTTGAAAAAGTATTTCCTGAATATCAAGATCTCAGATCTTATATGACCAGTACGGATAAATCAAAGTAAACAACATGTTCAAAATAAAAACTCTTGCCGTCAAGAACTTCATGAGTGTGGGCAACGCCACTCAAGCAGTACAGTTTGATCGACGCGATCTTACCCTGGTACTGGGCCAGAATTTGGATCTAGGTGGCGATGATACCGGCGCAAGAAACGGTACTGGTAAAACAACCATTATCAACGCATTGAGTTATGCCTTGTATGGTGCTGCCTTGACCAACATCAAAAAAGACAATCTTATCAATAAGACAAATGGTAAGAACATGTTGGTTACCATTGAGTTTGAAAAAGACGGCACAGACTATCGCATCGAGCGGGGTCGCAAACCAAATACCATGGCATTTTACGTGGGCGGACAAGAGCAACAGATCACAGACGAAAGTCAAGGCGACAGCAGAGAAACTCAGGCCGAAATTGAACGCATGCTGGGCATGAGTCACGACATGTTCAAACACATTGTGGCCCTTAACACGTATACTGAACCGTTTCTGGCACTGAGAGCCAACGATCAGAGAGCCATCATTGAACAGTTGTTGGGTATAACCATGCTGAGTGAAAAAGCGGACGCACTCAAAGAACAACTGAAAGCCACAAAGGATGCTGTCACCCAAGAAGAATATCGTATCAAAGCAGTCACAGATGCCAATGCTAGAATCCAAGAACAGATCGAAGCCACACGTCGCAGGCAGACCATATGGCAAACTAAAAAACAAAACGACATCAATGAATTGCAGAATGCATTGACAGTTGTTGGTGATATTGACATTGATGCCGAACTTGCGGCACACCAGGCACTTGATGTTTTTAATGAAAAAGTTAAAACTCTTGCAGGACTTAATCGTTGGAAGCTGGCCTGCGAGCAAGAACAAGTAAAGCTACTAAAACAACTAGATAAAATAAAATCTGAAATAGAGAAATTGGAAAAGCACGAGTGCTATGCATGCGGACAATCAGTACATGACTCCAAGCATGAAGAAATATTAGAAACCAAACGTCAAAACATGCAGGAAACATCGTTACAGTATCTGGCCAACGATACACAATTGGCCGAACACACACAAGCAATACAAGATCTTGGTGACATTGGATCCCAACCTCGAGTGTTCTATGACAAAAAAGAAGACGCTATCAATCATAAAAATACTGTAGCAAACTTGTGTCAACAATTAGAAACAAAACTTGCCGAGGTTGATCCATATCAAGAACAAATCAGCGACATGGAGACTCAAGCACTTGAAGAAATCAACTATGATGTTATCAATGAATTGGCCAATGTTCGCGAACATCAAGAATTCCTACTCAAACTGCTGACCAACAAAGACAGTTTTATACGCAAACGTATTATTGATCAAAACTTGTCATATCTTAATGCAAGACTGAGTCAGTATCTGGACCGTATTGGCCTACCGCATACAGTTAAGTTTCTGAATGATTTGACTGTGAGCATTGAAGAACTGGGTCGTGAACTGGATTTTGACAATCTCAGCAGAGGCGAACGTAACCGACTTATTCTAAGTTTGAGCTGGGCATTCAGGGACGTGTGGGAGAGCTTGTACCAGCCTATCAACTTGCTGTTCATTGATGAAGTGATTGACACAGGTATGGACAGTTCGGGTGTGGAAAACAGTCTGGCCATATTGAAGAAAATGGCACGTGAAGGCAATCGAAGTGTGTGGTTGGTCAGTCACAAAGATGAACTGGCTGGGCGTGTGAACAATGTGCTCAGTGTGATCAAAGAAAACGGATTTACCAGTTACAATACCGACGTTGACATAAAATAATGTATGCAGTGATACTGACTATTCCGCGAGTGGCCGCTGTTAGACCGGCTGCTGCGCCGGCCATTATCAAAAGCATATTCAATGCACACAATCTTGCCAGTAAAATTTTAGATATCAATTTGGATTATTTTACCAATTTCAAGCACAAGGTGGACACTGCTGTTTTCAATGAAATTGATGATTTCTTATTTGTCAAAAATAAAACACTGGAAAAATCTGCCAAAATACAGTTTGAACAATTTGTGGACCATTGGGTACAAGAAATAATCCAATTGCAACCAAACAAACTGTTTATAAGTGTGTTCAGTTGGCAGTCCCAACGATTTGCCGAACAGTTTCTCACAAGATTTAGATCCAAAAGCACGATAGAAATAATAGTTGGCGGACAGGGTTTGATAAGAGAAGAAAATGGCAGTTACAGCACACGACCGGAATTCGCACACTATCTCAAGGCCAACAATCTGATTGATCACTGGATAAGAGGTGAAGCAGAAACCACAATACCAGAAATAATCAAAGGTAACTACAGTGCGCCGGGCATAGACACAGATTTCTTTGCAGAACGCAGTATTGTGCAAGATCATGCATACATGGATTTTTCTGACTTTGATATTTCACGTTACCAAAGTGGTTATGAATCTGGTGTACTGCCCATGGAAACCAGTAGAGGCTGTGTGAGACACTGTGTGTTTTGTGACATTCCGACCATGCAAGGTGGCTTTAGATTTAAAAGTGGTGACCGATTGGCAGCAGAAATGATACACTACTTTGAAACTTATCGAGTGCGAAACTATTTTTTTCACGACGCCTTGTGTAATGGCAGTGTCAAAGATTTTAGACAGTTTAATCAATCACTGATACAGTATTATGAAACACACAATCTACCGCCCCGTCATTTTACTTACAGCAGTCATGCTATTGTTCACAGTCAACAAACAATGAAACCGGCAGATTTCAAAGCCATGTACGAGGCCGGTGCCGACACCATGGTGATTGGTGTAGAAACTGGCAGCGATCGTGTGCGTGCTCACATGCAAAAAGGCTTTACCAGTGCGGATCTAGACTACAACATGGAGCAATACAGCAAGAATCGAATACAAGTGTATCTATTGATAATAGTGGGTTTTCCTACTGAAACACAAGAAGATTTTCAAGACACTCTAGACATGCTGTCACGTTATCAAAGATATGTGGCCGATGGCACTATCATTGGTGTTAACCTTGGCACCACTCTCACCATCGAACAAGGTACAGCCATGTACAATCAGCCGGAAACTTTGCGCATTGTTGGTATCAATGGCAATCGCCCACAAGGATCTGAATGGCTGTGTGAATCCAATCCTGAATTGACTTACAAAAAAAGAATAATGCGTAGAATACAGGCACAGGAACATGCCGTGAACTTGGGCTATACTTTCTGGAAGGGCGACGATCAAATGAAAATAATGATGGACAAGTATCAAGAGCGATTGAATAAATTGGCCGGAGTAATACATTGAAGTTGGAACTAGAATTCAAGGTAGAGCGCAGATTGGGCACTCCGCAGATAAAAATAATCATTGACGATTATATAACGCTGCACGACGGAGACGCTCAAGACAGTTTTGCATTTGATGTAGATTTACCAGATGGTGGACACGATTTGAAAATTGTACACTCAGGTAAACAACCACATCATCATGTGTACGATCCTTATGGCAACATTGTGATAGATCAGCATGTGCAAATACTGCGTATTGCTTTGGATCAGGTGGATCTAGAACACGAACTTTGGGATGGAAAATTTTTCCCGGTGTATATGCATCGAGCCGACAACGAACCATATTATATAAGTCCAAATTTGTATCTGGGACACAATGGCACATGGAAATTGGAATTTGTTTCACCCGCAGTGCCATGGTTGATTGCGCAGAGGCGATCTGGTCCTCAACTGGACAATACCATATTCAAAACCAACGCCAGTATTTTGCAAGATGCCAAACTTTTTTTCCAGGACTTGCCTGATGTTTGATTTGAAAAATATCACCGAGTATCAATTGGAAATAACCACTTATTGCAATGCTGCCTGCCCGCAGTGTCCTAGAAATATACAAGGCTCCGGCATCAATCCGCACATGCCTTTGGTGCATTTGGACCGAGCAGTCATTGATGCTGCTTTTTCCACGGATCATTGTCAGCAGCTGAAACAGATATTTTTTTGTGGCAGTTATGGCGATCCGATCATGCATCCAGACTTTCTAGGTATTTTACGCGATTTTAGACGCAAAAATCCCACACTGTGGCTGTATGTGCATAGCAATGGCGGTGTGCATGATGCGGCATACTGGCAAGAAATAGCCGCGATCATGAACGGCTACGGACAAATAGATTTTGGATTTGATGGACTGGAAGATACTCTACACCTGTACAGACGCAATGTGAAATACGACGTTGCCATGCGTAATGCCAGAGCTTTTATTGGTGCGGGCGGTCGTGCGCAATGGAACTTTATAGTGTTCCGGCACAATGAACATCAAGTCAAACAGGCACAACAATTGAGTGCAGAATACGGTTTCTTTAATTTTTTACCAAGAAAAACTGGACGTTTTTACGATCATACCAACGAGTGTGCATATCCCAATTGGCCTGTTTTGGACCGACATGGTCACCCGGAATATGTGCTAGAAGAACCTGTGGATGAGCAATGGCGCAATCCCAGTGTGCAAAAGATTGATGTGATAAAAAAAATACATGGCAGTTTCAAAAACTATCTGGCACAAACACCAATCAAATGCGATGCATTGTTGGGCAAGAAAGTTGTTATAACAGCAACCGGATTGGTATTGCCATGTAACTTTTTTGAACACAACTTGTACGACGCCAGATTTTATTACTATAGTGCTATGCCAGGTGCCAATGCAGTCAGTTTTAATGCAGGTGGTCAAAATCAAGTGCAAGCACTAGTCCACAAGTATGATGATCTTAATATAAATGAAAAAAGTCTACAAGAAGTTTTCATGTCAAGATTTTGGATTGAGTTAGTTGGTCGTTGGAACAACAATTCAATCAAGATCATGGAATGTGCAATGACTTGCGGAGAAAAATTTACAAAAGTATGGGACCAAGGAGGGTCTACTAGATGAAAGTGTTAGTGACAGGTGGCAATAGAGGATTGGGCAAACATTTGGTTGATGCCTTTGGTGGCACCAGTGTCAGTCGAACAGATGGCATTGATATCACACAAGATCACGAATATATAGGCAAATTGAGTCTTGATTACGATATATTTGTCAACAATGCTTTTGATGGTCCACCGCAGGAACCGTGGGCCAATTTTGGACAAGTACAGGTGCTAGAGTCCGTGTACGATGCCTGGCGTCAACACAACAAAATTGGCTATATTTTTAATATTGGCAGTGTGGGCGAAAAGCATGTAGTGGCACGTGAGCCCAGCTTTGAAACTTATCGTGTGGCCAAAGCAGCACTGGCACATGCAAGCAAACAATGCACAGCCGCATTCAAGGCCAACCATGTGCCGTTTAAAACTACCTTGATCACACTGGATAGACTGGACACCGAGTTGAGTCGCAGTCGTGCCACCTGGACCGGTAATGGTATTGATCTAAAGGATATTTGTAATTTTATACAATATGCAGGAACTGTGCATGGCAACACCTGTATTGAAGAAATAACATTTTATTGTAACTTGGAGTACAAGGCATAATTAATGCTGTATGTCATGGCTATTCGAATCCACTCTTGTGGAATCACTTCCTGAAGATTGTGTGGGATTCGTGTATTTGATAACAAATACCGTTTCTGGACGCAAGTACATAGGAAAAAAATTAGCCAAATTTTCCAAAACTACAGTAAAAACAGTAAAACTCAAAAACGGCACCAAACGAAAAAAAAAGATCAGAAGCAAAATAGACAGTGACTGGCTCACTTATTGGTCAAGCTCAGAAGAGCTCAAAGCTGATGTTGTTGTATTAGGTGAGGATAAGTTTACTAGAGAAATTTTGCGATATTGTAATTCAAAGAATGAATTATCATATTATGAAGCAAAATACCAATTTGATTATGATGTGCTGCTAGATGAAACTAAATGGTATAATGGATGGATATCGGTGAAGGTAAGAAAATTCAAACTGTAATAAATAATAGTGCGAGTCGCGATGCGTCAACATCCACCCGCTCTAACAGTTATGAAGGAACTATCAGCATGTCTATTTATAATACTGAAAAGTGTTATGTCTATTGGTTACACTTACCGGAACACACAGATATTAGTTCACAAGGGTATATAGGAGTTTCAATTGACCCAAAAAAGCGTCTATGGGAACATAAAAATGATGCAAGAAAAGGAACTCATCATAACAAATACCTAGAAAGAATTATTAATAAACACGAGTTAATTCAGTCTATTATTTTTACTGGCAATATTAAAGAATGTTATACTTACGAAGAAGAACTTCGTCCTACAAAAAATATAGGTTGGAATCTAAACAGAGGCGGAGATAGTCCTCCGTCAAATAAAGGCAAGAAATTCTCATCAGAGCATTGTGCTAATATTACAAAAGGCAAACTAGGTAAGAAAAGGACACCAGTTACAAACGAAACTAAACAAAAAATCTCACAGGCACATACAGGTAGAAAACATTCAGAAGAACACAAAGAAAAAGTTAGACAAGCAAGATTAGGCACAACAAGATCAGTAGAAACAAAGAAAAAACTATCAGAATCACACAAAGGTAACATACCAGGTAACGCAAATTCAATCACAACATTTTTAGGCACATTCTCATCTATCGCAAAAGCCGCAAAGGCACACAATTTATCTAGATTCAAATTTGAAAAGCAGTTCCTTAATAAAATCTGACGCCAAGTCAATCCCATATCAAAAACAAGTTAGGCAGTTAAGCAAGCACAAGCAAACATCGTGTGCCCTATACCTGGTAGAAATACACAGGGACGGAAGACTCGCCGCTGCTGCGAGCACTCAACTACTACCCTTCGGGATGAAGATCGCAAATGCCGCGATTTAGTTGTTTGAACAGGATCAATATGGCCAAAAAGACGCATGAGTGATCATGCACGTTTGCCTAGTATGCTAGCGTATATTATGTAAACCGCCGTTGTATAAAGACGGAGCTCGAGGTACCGGACAACCGCCTCTGCAATGCTCTAACGCTAGTGACTGTGCTACTCAGATGAAGTCATGCTTTTGCCCGCCCTGGGCAAAGAGTGACCAATTAATCTAGATGAAATCTCTAAAAACAATATTGATGAGCGACAGCGAAATCAATAGACCAACTGAGTTGGTCTTAGAAGAATGGCATTCCAGTTTTCTTTGCTGTTTCCAGATTGTCTTTGATAATTGTTCCAATCAGTTGTTTGTCCATGTGTGACAAACTCATGGCGTCATCAAAAGTGATACCACCTCTCATGTACCAACACAGTCGCAGTGCTTCTTCTCTAAGGGCTTTTGATTGTCTTTCCAGTTGATCAAAATATGCGACCATGTCATCAACTGACATTTTCAAAAGCCTCAGGCGAAAAAATTTGATTGCTCAAACAGTATTTCTGAATTGTACTTTTCGGCACATTCCTGGCACTGCATGTTCACAGGTGGTATTTTGCTGGTGTTAATGATTTTGTCCACCTGCTCTTTGATTGCCTTGTACACAGTGCTGTCGCAGTTGCTCACAAACTCTTTGATATGATTGACGTCTGTCACATAATCCGTGCCCACTTGGATACCGTCAATACAGTTGACCACTGACATTATGTTCATGTCAGTGAGTTTGGGGAATATCAAGTTGAACTGTGCAGTTTTTTCTTCTTCGGTCAATTCGCTGTTGGTAATGGCGCTGATCAATTTTTCTTGTTCGTAAGCTATCACGTTGTTGGCATTCAAACTCTTGAATGTTTGCGGCTTAAAATGAAACACTAGATCTTGTATGTCAACTGGTAAAAAATCTGGAATCTTTATCTCATCCATCAAAACTCTAAGATCCACCGGGTGGGTGTTGTTACCTTGACAGTGCGGACAGTTGGTGTCCACGTCCATGATTGCACCGTAACTGGCAATACGTATAGCAATAAGAATGGTATCTAGATCCACAGCAGGCAAACTCCAGGCATCCTTGATACTGGGACAACAACTGTGAATTACTTCGGCAACTCCTGATCCATTCATGAGTGCATCAGGAGTTTTGATCATGACTTCGTCTTTGATTGTCATGGGATACACCGGAAGCTCTTCATTGGCTGGCATATCCAAGGCATGTTCGGGCCAAAAAGTGCCTTTGCTGGGCAATCTGACATACACGCTGGGCTGTCTAAAATGTTTGTATAACGGATTTACAGCACTTGTGGCCATAGAATTTTCTCCATAAATATAATTGATAATATATTTATAGATTGAAAATATGGCTGTTACAGTTAATATACCAAACTTTGGCACAGTGCAAGCAGACAATGCTGCATCGGAATCCACGCTGCAACAGCTGGTACAAGCGGTCAATCGTTCTGCAAATGCTCAGCTGAGAAACGTCAATTCAATTGGCAACGATTTAAAAACACAGGCCGCACAAGCCAAAAATACCAGTGCCAGCATGGCTGCCATGAGTTCGGCAGCCGGCGGTGCTGCTGCGTCTACTCAGACTCTGTTTGCGCAAATCAATCAAAATTTGCAATCCACCAGTGGTGGATTTGACGATTTGATGTCGCGAGCACAAGCATTTGGGTCTCTGTTGGCCGGCACTGCTGACAGTATCAGTCGTACCTGGATGCGCATGATGGGCGATCTCAGTGTGGATCCCATTGAGCGAAGTGCATCCACACTGAATCAGGCTATTAGATTTGCCAGTACCGGGGTCAATGCCTTGGGATCAGGGCTGTCCAAGATGTTGCCGCGTGCAGTGGGGCCGTTATTGGGCAAAACACTGGGTCTCACAGCCAATGCAGCAGGAAGTGTAGCAGAACAGCTGAATGCGCTGGCCGCAGGCGAGCTGACAGCCAGTGTGCGAACCTTCAAACAGTTCAGTGACATGGGCGCCACTTTTGGCGGCGGTCTAGCAGACATGCGAACCATGGCCTATGATTCCGGACTTACACTACAACAGTTCAGTGCAGTGATCAAATCACAACGTGAAGAAGTGATTTCGTTTGGCGGTACGCTGGCCGATGGTGCATTAAAAGTAGCAAAAGTACAAAATGAACTGGCAGACGACACTCGCACATCAGGCCGCAGTTTGCAAAAAGAACTGCTGCAATTGGGCTTTGGACTTGAAGAACAGGCCGGAATAGCTATCACTGTAATGTCTCAGATGCGGGCACTAGGAAAAACCACAGATGCTAGAAACTTTAATGAAAAAGAAGTTGCTAAAGCTACCAGAGCTTATGCAGAAGATCTAAGAATATTGCAGGAAGCCACAGGTAAAGACGCCAAAGCGGTAATGGAAAAAGCTCGTAAAGAAACCATGAATGCTGCATTAATGAGCAAACTAAGTGTAAAAGAACGAGCCAATCTAACTCAAGTATTTGCAGGACTTGAAGAATTACCAGCTGATGCGCAAGCTGATATTAAGCAGGCCATAATGCAAGAATTGGCCGGGGGTGCAATCACCAATCAGCTGGTAGCTAGTAACACAGAACTGACAAAATTTGTTAAAGACACAGCAGCTAGAACTCGTCAAGGCGGCGAAAATCTTACAGCAGAACAATTAAAAGCTGGTAGAGTGTTGGCTCAAACTGTTGCTGCTCAAAATAAAGCAGGTGTTGGGTTTGGAGCAGCCGCGGCTCAAGTAGCATTATACGATAAATCAATTAGCGGAGTGGCACTCCAAAATGCTAATCTTGCTACTGGGTTAGAAGATTTGGCATCTAGAACTGATCCAGAAGGCATAACACAATCACAAAGAGCTATAAAAGAAGCTGCTAATACACAAGACAAGTTAACTCAGCAATTCGCAGAATTAACTGTGGAAGGTAAACAATTTAACACCACGCTAGGGCATTTAAACACAAAAATATTGCCTGCATATGCAGAAGCTGTTTCTACAGTCACAGCTGGTATGCGTGGAGCAATACAAGGTATTTCAAAAGTGGCTGATAGACCCGGTGAAACTATAAAAGATATAGGCAAAGCAGTCTTAGATTCTATGCTAGCCGAATTAAAAAATATTTCGGGATATTTAAAGCCAGGTATTACTAGTTTACTAGATTCAATTATTAATTGGAGTAAAGGAGGCACCACAGGAGCTCCAACGACTAGAGCTCCGGGTAGAGCAGCCGGCGGCCCAGTCAGTTCTAGGATGCCTTACATGGTTGGAGAAATTGGGCCTGAATTATTTGTACCCGGAATGTCTGGCCAGATAGTTAGTAATCAAAATTTAACAAAACAACTTCAAGCAATGCAACAAGGGTTAGCGTCAACTGTAGCAACACAAAAACAACAAATGGCCAGTGCAGCACAATCATATCAAATGCCTGACCCTACATCAGGTATAAACGAAGCTATGCAAAATATGTTGCAAGGCCCATATGGATTTGCGACAGTAATGGAAGGTGTTAAAAAACAATTGTCGGAAGATAGTAACAAGCAATTTTCAGTACTACAGGAACAAATTGGCAAGCTAGACGAGCTTGTTAGAGAGATGCGTAACAACACTAGTGCCAACGAGAATATAGCTAATATGCTGGCTTAACCTATAAATATTACATTAATTAATATTCATTATGACCTGGAAAAAATATTTTAAAAGCAGTAATCTTCCTAGTAATATCAGTCCAATTGGCGGCGGCCGTTTAGCTGATCCTGGGTATAGAAACTACCAAAGTAACTTACCTGAAGTTTACATAGGTCATCCTAACCGTATTGAAAGGTATAACCAATACGAACAAATGGATATGGATTCAGAAATTAATGCTGCACTAGATATTCTGGCCGAGTTCATGACGCAAAAAAATCTAGCCAACGGTACACCATTTGATATTAAATTTCATGAAGATCCTACAGATAATGAAGTTTCTATTATAAAAGAACAGTTACAACAATGGGTAAAGTTAAACGAACTTAACTCTCGTACGTTTAAAATAATTAGAAATGTACTAAAATACGGCGATCAAGTATTTGTTAGAGATCCTGAAAATTTTAAATTGTACTGGACAGAAATGTCTAAAGTTGTTCGTGTAATTGTAAACGAAAGCGAAGGCAAAAAGCCAGAGCAATATATCGTTAAAGATATAAATGTCAACTTAGAAAATTTAACTGTTACTGCTGTTAATACTACAGACACATATATTAATCATCCCCAGGTGGGAGGCCCTAGTGGAAGTTATATTCAACCGCAAACTCCATATTCAGGTGGTAGTAGATTTGCTAGATCCCAAAATGAAAGTGCGATAAATGCTGAACATGTAGTGCATATTAGTTTAACTGAAGGCTTAGACATATACTGGCCATTTGGTAATTCAGTGCTGGAAAATGTGTTTAAGGTGTTTAAACAAAAAGAATTACTAGAAGACAGTATTATTATCTACCGGGTACAACGGGCTCCAGAACGCAGAGTATTTAAAATTGATACTGGAAACATGCCCAGTCACATGGCCATGGCCTTTGTAGAACGTATCAAAAACGAAATACATCAACGACGTATTCCTACGCAAACTGGTGGTGGTGCAAACATGATGGATGCCACTTATAACCCATTGGCAATTATGGAAGATTACTTCTTTCCGCAGACTGCAGACGGTCGCGGATCTAGTGTAGATGTTTTACCAGGAGGCCAAAATCTTGGTGAAATTACAGATTTAAGATTCTTTACGAACAAGTTATTCCGTGGATTACGCATACCTAGTAGCTACTTGCCAACAGGTGTAGATGACGGTACACAAGCAGTTACCGACGGCAGAGTAGGCACAGCACTTATTCAAGAATGGCGTTTCAACCAATATTGTAAAAGATTACAATCACTGATTGTAGACAAGTTGGACGCAGAGTTTAAACTGTTTATGCGCTGGCGCGGTATTAACATAGATAGTCAACTATTTGATTTGGTATTTGAAGAGCCACAGAATTTTGCACAATATCGTCAGGCTGACATTGACAGTGCCAGAATAAACACATGTTCTTCGCTGGAACAAATACCTTATCTCAGCAAGCGTTTTCTAATGAAACGTTATCTAGGGTTGACTGAACAGGAAATGAGCGAAAACGAAACCATGTGGGCCGAAGAACAAGGTGACATTGATGTGGCTGGTGCACCTGAACCCAGTCTACGTGCTGCAGGTGTGACTCCGGGCGCCATCAGCACTGATTTAGATACTGCTGCACCGCCGGCTGAAGCTTCAGCTGAAGGCAGCACAGCACAAGGTGCCAGTCCGCTAGGCGGAGCACAACCTGGTGCAGCAGCAGGAGTTGCAGCAGCACCTGCCGGTGCAGCCGCAGCTATTTAGACCAAATTGAGTAAATACAATATGATTTTGAACGAACTTTACGATTTGGCAAAACCGGGTTATCAAACAGAAAAAGATGACCATACCCCTCTCAAGTTGAGTGATTTACGAAAAACTCGTTTGACCTTGGCAGATCTCAACCGCATACGCATGGCCAACGATGTTAGAAAAGTGGAACACGAAAACAAGTTAGAAAACATTTCCAAACAGTATAAACCGCCAGCTGCAATGGCTGGAC
>SXGQ01322087.1_pt1 | contig 20839 bp, 34 predicted proteins | sample 3178371 | NCBI WGS metagenome assembly SXGQ01 (sample SAMN11356859, study PRJNA531348) | freshwater metagenome | isolation source: freshwater sample F1-20 | place: China: Fuxian Lake, Yuxi | collected 2017-12-25 | reverse complement strand
GATACCAGTGTCAATTATATAGAATGTAGTGTAGAGTTTAAATATCTAAGGTATGATATTACTAAATTATAGGATTTGTTATGAAAATTGATGACATTTATGCAGAATGGGAAAAGGATTCCCAGATTAATCGCTCTGAGCTCGGCGACGAGGCGCTCAATATTCCAAAGCTCCATCACAAGTATTTCAAGATCTTTACGCATGAGCGTCTACTGCTTCGTAAACAAGAGGCAGAACTCAAGCAACTGAAGCTTGAGAAGCTGGAATTCTACACTCTCGGACCGACAGAAGAGTCCCATGAAAAAGGCTGGCGCTTGCCACCACAGGGCAAAATACTGAAATCTGAAGTGAATAACTATATAGAAGCAGACAAGGATATGGTGAATCTATCGCTCAAGCTGGGTATTCAGCATGAGAAGATCGATCTCCTTGAATCCATCATCAAGTCTCTCACTGCCCGTGGTTTTAATATCAAGGCTGCGATCGAGTGGGAGCGATTTAAAGTAGGCATTTAATGAGCTCAGTGCATCTTAAATTTATCAATAATGTCCACGTTAAAGTGGAGGCAGAACCATCGACTATCATGGAATTGGCAGACGAGTTCACGTTCTATGCAGAGAATTATAAGTTCCATCCAAAGTATCGAGCGAGAATGTGGGACGGTAAGATTCGTCTGATTAACAATCTGACTGGATATGTATACTCTGGTTTAGCAAGACATATCAAGAAATTTTGCGATGCTCGAAACTATACGTTCTCGTTTGACGAAGAATTATATTATGACGGCGTATCTGAGCATGAACTAAGAGAGTTCATAAATACTCTTGGAATTCCTGAAAAATATGCCACCAGAGACTATCAGTTTGATTCGATCTTGAAATGTATCAGATCGAATAGAAGAACGTTAGTCTCGCCGACTTCTTCTGGTAAATCTTTGATGATCTACATTCTGATGAGATGGTATCAGAAGCATAAGGCTTTGATCATCGTTCCTACCATCGGTCTTGTCAATCAGATGGAGAGTGACTTTCGAGATTACGGATATACTGGTAACATACACCTCTCGACTCAAGGTCTGAGTAAGTCGAATAATATCGAATGTGATATGGTCATTACCACGTGGCAGTCACTCAATAATGGTAAGAACAAGATGCCAAAACCGTGGTATCAACAATTTGGAGTCGTATTCGGAGATGAAGCACATGGCGCAAAAGCTACCTCGCTTATACAAATTCTTAGTAGCCTTACTGATTGTAAATTTCGCTTTGGGACTACTGGAACCCTTGATGGCACAGCCCTTAACGAGACAACAATCGAAGGTCTCTTCGGTCCAAAGTTCAAAGCCGTCAGTACAAAAGAGCTCATGGACCAAGGATACGTATCCAAACTCAAGATCAAGTGCATTGTCCTTAAGTATGATGAACCTACAAGTAGAGATGTCAAAGGAAAAACATATCAAGAAGAGATCGATTTCCTCATTAATTGCGAGGCACGGAACAAGTTCATTCGCAATCTCGGACTCTCTTTAAAGGGTAACAAACTTGTTTTCTTTCGAATTGTGGATCATGGCAAAATACTTCGTGATCTGATAACTAAAAGCACAGATCATAATGTGTTTTATATCGATGGCTCTGTTAGCGGTGATGATCGAGAATCGATACGTAAGGCGATTGAAGAAGAAGAAAACGCAATCCTCCTTGCATCGCTCGGAACGACATCGACTGGAGTAAGTATCAATCGATTACATCATATGATCGCTGCTTCTCCATCCAAGTCGAAGATCAAAGTACTTCAGTCGATTGGTCGTATGCTTCGATTGCATGAAGAGAAACAAGAACACGGTGCTGTCTTGTATGATATCGTCGACGATCTGTCCTATAAATCCCATCAAAACTTTACTCTCAGACACTTCCTCGAAAGAACGAAGATCTACGATGCTGAGCAGTTTGACTACGAAATCTATAACGTGAAGGTTTAATTATGTTGAAAGTAATGCATCTCATCAGCTGCGATACTCTTATCGGAGAGGTTGAAGAAAACGAAGACGAATATATTATTACACATCCATTCCTCATGGAAATTGTCGACGACTCAGATCAAGGTTCTGGTGTTCGTATGGATTATTTGTTAGCATTTTCGAAAGATAACTGTGTACATATAAAGAAAAGTGTTGTATTGTATAACTATAATCCTTCAGATAGGATGGAAGAGTATTATGGTCGACTCGTCGAATTCACGGCTAAACGTGACAATGATGTCATTCTAAAGCAAACCCTCGAGAGTATGGATGAGATGGATAGTAGATTGAAATCTCTTCTAACACGAAGACTCGTAGGGAAAAGTACAGTAAATTGAGAAAGTCTAAATGATGATTAAAAAGAAACCGACTACCCACTATATCGACAACAAGTTGTTTTATACCGAGATGGTCAAGTTTTGGAACTCGTGTCAAGAAGCCAAGAAGAACGGCGATCCTCGGCCTCCGATTCCAGAATATGTGGGTAAGTGCATCATGCTGATCGCACAGCGGTTGTCAACACGACCTAACTTTATCGGATACTCGTATCGAGAAGAAATGGTCGGTGATGGTATTGAAAACTGTCTGACTTACATTCATAATTTTAACCCAGAAAAATCTACCAATCCATTTGCGTACTTTACACAAATCATTTACTATGCATTCCTACGTCGAATTCAGAAAGAAAAGAAGCACACATATATCAAGCATAAAGCTTTTGAGAATAGCATGATCATGAACACTCTCGTAGATATGGCTCCTGAAGATCGAGCACATTACAGCGCAGCCTTTATCAATGTATCAGAGAAACTCAACGAACTTGTAGAAAAGTTTGAAGCAAAGAAACCACCAAAGCCAATCGAAAAGAAGGGCGTAGAGAAATTTATCGAGGACGAAGAAGATGAAGGATAATATTCCAACACTCATTGAACAAATCAGAGAAAATATGTTGAATGAAAAAACACCTGAACACATTCGGTATAATTACATGATTTCAATGGAAGCCATTCGTGACTATGCAGATAAAGCATTACGTGAATATCAAAGTAACAAGAAGAAGATCTTTAAATGAAAATTGCTTTAATTACTGACACCCATTGGGGTGCTCGTGGAGATTCTGCGGCTTTCGCAGAGTATTTTAATAGGTTTTATTATGACTACTTTTTCCCGTATCTTGCTGAACATGGTATTAATCGTATATTTCATCTTGGGGATATTGTTGATAGGCGTAAGTATATTAATTTTGTCACCGCCAGACATCTACGAAGATTCGTCGAGCACTGTGACAGTTCCGGAATACGTCTAGACGTCATCATCGGTAACCATGATACTTCGTTCAAGAACACGAACGAGGTCAACTCTATGAGGGAGCTCTTCGAGCATTCAACTTATGATATCCACTATTATTCTGATCCTACTGCTGTTGACATTGATGGCACCGAAATCGCCGTCCTTCCATGGATCTGCTCAGGCAACTATGAAGAGTCAATGCAATTCATCAACAACACTCAATCGCAGATCCTTTTTGGGCATCTCGAACTCGCAGGGTTCGAAATGTATAAAGGAGCAGTAAATGATCATGGATTTAGCGCTAGCCTTTTTGATAAGTTTGATGTCGTGTGCAGTGGCCATTTCCATCATAAATCCACACGCGGTAATATCAATTATCTCGGCGCACCCTACGAAATGTCTTGGTCTGATTACGATGATCCAAGGGGCTTTCATATATTTGACACAGATACCCGTGAACTGACATTCGTACAAAACCCGTACAAGATGTTTCAGAAGTGGTTTTATGATGATGCCAAATGGCCTAACTTCGACTACATCAACGGTTTCGACTTCGGTGCAGTCAAGGGTAACTATGTCAAGGTCATCGTCAAGAACAAGAACAACCCGTTCTGGTTCGATACATATATCGATAGGTTAGAAAAGGCAGGCGCTCTTGATATTCAGGTGGTCGAAGACAATCTCAATCTTCAATTGGAAGATGACAGCGACATTGTCAATGAAGCGGAAGACACGCTCACAATCCTTACCAAAGTAGTCGACCAATGGGATACTCCAGTGGATAAAAAAAGATTGTACAATTTCTTAACAACGTTGTATGGTGAAGCTTTAAGCGTGGAGTAATCATGATTTATTTTAGTAAACTCCGTTGGCAGAATCTTCTGTCGACTGGAAACCAAATGACTGAGATCCAATTGGATCGTAGTAAGTCTACACTCATTCTCGGTGAAAACGGCGCAGGCAAGTCTACGATCTTGGATGCGCTATCTTATGTCTTGTATGGTAAAGCTTTCCGTAACATCAACAAGCCGCAACTTGTCAATTCCATGACAAATAAGAACCTTTTGGTTGAATGTGAGTTCTTGGTAGGAAAAAACGCGTTTCTTGTAAAAAGAGGTATGCGACCTAACCTGTTCGAGATCTATCAAAATGGTGTACTATTAAATCAAAATAGTTCAAATAAAGATTATCAAGATCACTTCGAGAAGCAGATATTGAAATTAAGTTTCAAATCTTTCAGCCAGATCGTAGTATTAGGCTCTGCAAACTATTTGCCCTTTATGCAGCTCCCAGCTCATGGGCGAAGAGAAGTCATCGAAGATCTTCTGGACATTCAGATCTTTAGTACGATGAACACTCTTCTGAAAGAAAAGATCATTGAGAATCGTAATGAACTCCATGAGTCTGATCATAAGATTAACCTTGTCGAGAACAAGATCGAGCTGGCAGAGAAGCACATCGTATCTCTTCGTACCAACAATGACGAGCTGATTAAAGCCAAGCAAGGTATGATCGACGAACTCGAAGATCGTGTAGCAGAAACTGAAGCTGCTATTCAAGTCGTGGCTGATAACATCTTGTCTTTGAGCGCAGAGATCGAGGATCATGATAAGGTATCCAAGCGTAAGCTAAAGCTACGTCAGATGGAGACCGATCTCGAAACCAAGATTCGTAAATTTAAGAAAGAAATCTCGTTCTTCCACGACCATGATAACTGCCCGACATGCCGTCAAGGTATCGATCATGATTTCAAAGAAGAATGGATTAGCAATCGTACGAACAAGACGAGTGAGATCGAAGGTGCAATGGCCGAGATCGAGAAGCAGATGGAAAACATCGAGACTCGACTCAACGAGATTGCCGATATCAATACACAGATCACTGGTCATAATACACAGATCACTGGTCATAATGCAGACATTCGTTCTTGGCAGAACTCGATCAAGACTCTCAACGCAGAGATCGACTCGATCAAGAACAATACTCTTGCCATTGATACGAGCACTGACGATGTCGATGCTTTCAAGAACGATCTCAAGAATATCAAAGTTCGTAAGGAAGAACTGACACACCATCGTTCGGTTCTTGAAGTTGCTGGTGTTCTACTCAAGGACACAGGTATCAAGACGAAGATCATCAAGCAATATGTTCCAGTCATGAACAAACTCATCAATAAGTATCTCGCAGCCATGGACTTCTTTGTCCAGTTCGAATTGGACGAAAACTTTAATGAAACTATTAAGTCGCGTCACAGAGACGATTTCAGCTATGCCTCTTTCTCCGAAGGAGAAAAGATGCGCATTGATCTTAGCCTTATGTTTACCTGGAGGGCTATTGCTAAGCTCCGCAATTCTGCTTCGACCAACCTTCTCATTATGGATGAAGTCTTCGACTCGTCGCTCGACGTCGGAGGAACAGAAGAATTCATGAAGATCCTTGAAGGCCTTACACAAGATACTAACACGTTTGTGATTAGCCACAAGGGTGATCAGCTATATGATAAGTTCCACAGTGTAATCAAGTTCGAGAAGCACAAGAACTTTAGTCGGATTGCTGCATGAATCAGTGGATCGAAGAGAAAGACGGTAAACAATACTGGTATCAACAGTATTCGAAAGCCGAGATGGAACTGCTGAAAAAGTATCACATCGCAATTAGTAGATTGACTAAACTAAATTTTGATAGGATTATAAAATGATCAAAGAAATCTTATTACATACAGATCCTATTCTGAAGGAAGAGATGCCGAAGTTTGACTTCGATAATCCGATCGTCAATCCTGTAGAACTCTACAACGATCTTGCCGAGACAATGATCGATGCTGAAGGTATGGGACTCTCGGCCAATCAGATTGGTGTACGTACTCGTATGTTCGTGATGAGAGCAGAGAACGTGATCGGTGTTATCAATCCGAAGATCGTCGACGTATCATCAGAGATGGTGACACTCGAAGAAGGATGCTTGTCGTATCCTAATCTCTTCGTCAAGATTAAGCGACCGAAGTTTATCAAGGTTCGCTTCACGCATCCTGATGGTACGACTGAAACGAAGAAGTTTGATGGTATCACTGCTCGTGTATTCCAACATGAGCTCGACCACTTGAATGGAATCCAGCATACCAAGAGAGCGAATACATATCATATGGAACAAGCTAAAAAGCTGGCAGCAAAAATAAACAGAAAAAACGGTGTACTTAAACCGAAAAATGAGTTATCTTTAGAAGTACAACAAATGATGGATTGGTTAAAAGCATGAGTGAAGATTGGGTAAGAGACATTAATGGTATGCATCGTTATTACGGTGTTAATGAGAAGGTTCAGGACTTTGATGCCGATAAGCTAAAGCAGTTCCTTCGGTTTCGCATGTCATTCCTCGAAGAAGAGCTGACCGAAACAAAGAACGCAGTTCGCGACAACGACGCCGAGGAAATCGTCGACGGTCTGATCGACCTTTGCGTTGTCGCCATTGGTACTCTCGATTCGATGGGTATCGATTCGTATGAGGCATGGAATAGGGTACTTCGTGCCAACCTTCAAAAGGAGGTCGGAGTCAAACCAGAACGGCCGAATCCTCTTGGTCTTCCAGATCTGATCAAGCCCGCTGGTTGGAAAGCTCCGAGCCATGCTAACAACCATGGATTGCTGACAAAACTAAAAAAATAGTTTTGTTTCGAAAATAAAGCATGTACAATTAATCCAATTCTTGGTAAGGTGGACCTATAATCAAGAAGGAAATAATTATGACTGCTTTTACCAAACAAAATTTAGTTATCAGTGGCGATTATGTTTTTTACCAGCCGCAAGCCGATTGGCGCGCTGATCGTAAGTTTGTCGCTCGCTTCAAACATCGTGGGCCTGTTACCAAATCAAAATTCATCAAAGCTTTGATTAAGCACTACTCGGTAGAAACTTACTTCGCCCGTCTCGGTGGCGCTTACAATGCTCAAGGTGAAGCACCTCTGCAGATCCTCATGAATGACAACATTCTGATCTTCGACAGCGAAGCTCGCAAATTCATCCTTGACGGAAAGGTGCTGTAATGGCTAAGCGACTTACTCCTGAACAATTGCGTGAAGCGTATGCGCTTTTGGCCGACGCGGCTATTAATCTTTACAATAGTCCTAAAACAAAAACATGCCCGAAACAACGAGCATTTAATATTCGTCAAGTTTGCAACGGGCTATATGATACACCCAGTACCCATACCGGGCTTATTTCTGAAGAGGGGCATGCCCTTCTTCATGATGAAGAACAAGATATTAAAAAATCTGATCTGGTAAAGGAGCATTTTTATCCTCGAACTACTAGTGCCTATAAGATATTTGAGATGCTTGATGCTGGGGCCACGGAAGATGAATTGATTGAATACATCGAAATGGTGTGCCAAGTCCATCTCGTAGCAAAAGATGAAAACAGTCGTCTTAGACCATTTCAAAAACGTGATTCTGGTTATGACACATGGGAAGAACAGTATGCGGCCGCAAAAATCAAGTTGATTCCATATGTTCCAAAAAAACGTAAACGCAAGACGAAGAAATAAAATAACTGTGTACATATTATGAAAACTGCGGTAGAGTGAACCATATTCATTTGAAAGGTATCACAACAATGTCTATTTCAGATTTGGCTCGTCAAACCGGTACGTATCTTGGTCGGTTCACTATCCGTGGCGATATCATGGATTTTGAACCGGCCATGACTCGTTCACAGTATTTGGCCATGGGCGACCTCGTATACTTCATGTATGTCAACGACCGACTAACCAAGATCGGAAAGGCTGGTGGCGCAAACGGATGGTATGGCCGTTTTAACCAGTACAAGAGAGGTCGCGAAGGCGATGCCACCAACTGTCGTATCATGGATGTGATGGAAGCAATAGAACAATATCACATTGAAGTTTATGGCATCTCTTCACCTCGCCGTGAAATCGAACAGGTGTGTCCACTTACCGGTGAAACCTTTGCCGTTATGGTCGAGACTCATCGTGAACTGGAACGCAACCTGACGAACCGATATCTTGATGAAGAACCGGCACACGATCTTCCTTTCTGCAACCAACTCAATTAACTGTGTACATATTATGAAAACTGTGGTAGATTAAAATTATGAATGATATATTAGAAAAACTCAAAACCGTCTTTTCCGTAACCGAGCCTGGCTTGGTGATCGACAAAGATTTCCTCGAACTTCGTGAAGACATGAAGGCTCGCCTTAATCAAGGTAGTCGAAACGATTTCAAGTTTACCAAAGACGTCGACTGTCTTGTCCTCGAAGAGTGGCTCATCAAGAAGAATGTAGTTCTTGGTCCGCTACCTGAGCATCTGACAAAGAACGGTGCATGCGTTTATGACGTTCGCATCGACGAAGCATTCATCGACTTCAAGTGCCTCGATGAGAAACTCAATTACAATGTTTCTGAGCAAAAGTTGAATACACATCCATGGGTAGAAGCTGGCATTAAAGCTGGACTTCTGACTCACTATTGTTTTTATCGGATGCATCGGCCTGAAGATCGGCCACTCCAAGAAAATGATATGGTGACATTCGAATTAATTAATGTACTTAATGCTCAAGATGTGGTAGATTCATTAATGCCTTCCAAATACGAAGGTAAATTTTTAAAGGTGGAAAAGTATGTCTAAAGAACGTGAATCAATTAAAGTCCTCCAAGAGTGTGCCGAGATTCAGCTGAAGAAGTCGAAAGACTATCAGAACGAAGCATCACGCATTCGTCAAGCTGATTATTATCCTCGTGGTGTAGCAACCATCACCGATCTCATCTATGCCAAGACTCTGCGTATGCAGTCTGTCATCGAAGCCATGGAAAAAGATCCTACTTACACGCCTAACTTCGAATCCATTGTAGACTCTGCAATGGATCTAATCAACTATGCATCGTTCGTAGTGGCTTATTCTCGTGGCAAGATGGACGGTCAAGATCCTAATCGTGACTTCCTTAATCGCCCTATCAAGATTGATGGCTCTAAGGTTGGAGGTAATCTTGCTGAAGGTTGAAGACATTCGTCAGCACTTCATCGGCGAACTGATGGACAGCAACTTTGTCATTGACAAGACTGGTGTCAAGACCATCGAGATGATCGGTGCCACATTCGAAGCTGATGAACCAACCATCTTCGGCGAACTGAACGAAGACTACATTCAACGTGAGCTCGAATGGTATAAGTCGATGTCATTGTATGTCGATGATATTCCAGGAATTACTCCTGCTATCTGGCAGCAAGTCGCTGATCGTGGCGGCAAGATCAATTCCAATTATGGTTGGGCTATCTATCACAAAGATAACCATCTGCAGTATGCCAATGTTCTGAACGAACTGACTTTCTCTCCGAACAGTCGTCGCGCAGTCATGATCTACACTCGTCCTACCATGTGGAATGATTACAATCGCGATGGTATGTCCGACTTCATGTGCACCAATGCAGTGCAGTATATGATTCGTGATGGTCAGCTTATTGCAATCGTTCAGATGCGTTCGAACGATGTTGTCTTCGGCTATCGCAATGACTATGCGTGGCAGAAGTATGTTGCTGATCGCATGACAGAAGATCTCAAGCTCTCACATCCGCCAAAGATCATTTGGCATGTTGGCAACCTTCATGTATATGAGAGACATTTTGATAAGGTAAAATAATGAAAGACGTTTTATATTATTCGACTTTGACAGGCCACGAGATCAGCGATGATGTCGTGGTCGTTGGTCTGTGCCCTTCGAGCAACGATGTTCGTTCGAGATCCGATACGTACTGGCGTCTCAAGAACTGGATGAACATCGTAGGTCAATACGCATATGACTTCTACAACGTCATTCCTGATATCGTCGACGCAGAGCCAAAGATGGCGAACGTCAATCTTGAGGATATAAATACTAAGCTAAGCAAGTTTAGAGATAAGAAGGTGATTGCTCTCGGCAACTTTCCTTCGAAGGTACTCGACAAGCTTGGCATAGATCACCTCAAGATCGGTCATCCTTCAATGCGTAACAGAAAGTGGAACGACTTTCGTAACGTAACGATGACTCTTGAAAATATGAAAGATTATCTGCGTGGAACTCACTGAATATTATGACGAGTATATCCGATATTTCCATCTAGCAAAGGATCAACAAGCCAAGTGTAATCTTGGTTCTGTGCCTTACCTCGAATCAAATATGAACGACGACCTCTTAGAGAACGTAGAGCTCTATGACGTCGTCGAACGTAAGTTTGCGGGCTTCTCACAAATCGTCAATGACGTGTTCTATGGTTGGACTCCGGAACATCCCTACTGGGAGAAGATGGAGAAAGGTCATCACACATACCAACGCAAGACGATTGCCACCGACTGGACTGGCAAGCACGCTGACTTCAAGCTTGCCGAATGGTTGTATGTGTTCCTTCTCCATCGTGTGACGGGTTCTGGTATCAACTACTCGGTGAAACCTTCAGGATATTCGAATACGGTTCTTCCGCATCTCTACAAGTTTAAAACTATCGAAGAGATGACGCGGTTCATCAATGTTTATCCATATCCATTCTACACCTAGGTAGGTTATCAGTTCCCTTCATTTCCAAAGCCAGCGGCTGGTTACAAGAGAGGTGGAGACTATTACCTTTCTGAGTATGCACCACGTCTTTGCCGAGAAATGGCAGAATGGCTCGAAGGCAATAATCAAAAGAAAGATCTCCGCGAAATTGGAGAATGGATGTTTGACTGGAATACCAAGAATGGACTTCGTGTTTATCGATTCCAATATGCGGCATTCGTAGCAGACATCGCCGATTGGTATCCGCAGTATGTCAATCTCGAAAGCCCATTCTACTACGGTACGAATGCTGTCGAGTGTATCTCGTATCTTGCTAACAACACTGATAAGTTGCAAAAAGAAAAGTTCCTCGACAAGGTAATGGAGAAGATCTATGCAGACACAGGTGCGTTCCCCTACAATGCAGAAGATGTATGTTGCGACTTTATCCGATGGGTCGAGAACTATGTTAAGCCAGGATCGGGATACAACCATCTCGATTTCGACTCCGTCTGGTCTTCCTGCAAAATTAAGGATCACCCGTATGGGCGCCAACGTGCGATGCTGGATCTGGGCCTCGTAAGAACTTTTAACGGCATGACAAACCATCCATCTGACGATACCATTATCAAGGCTGCTGGACTCACCGTTGAACAATATAAGGCTAAAGTCAATGAACTTGTTAACTGAATTGCTAGGTGAACACGAGTTTGATATTCAATATCCCAATATTGCCGATGTCGAATATGACGACAAAGGTAAACCTAAACAATCGTGGATGAAAGATTGGACTCAGGAAGAACGCACTGAAAAGTTCTTCGAGTTCTGTCGTGAGTATGACTTACGTCGTGACTCGCTTCTTCGTGACAACTATCAGCAGTTCAGTCATCGCCTGCATTGGCACGAGTGTCCGTTCGTTGATGAGATGAAACAAGTCGACGATCCTCGAACAGTACTCGAAGCTTGTCTTATCTTCTCTTTTAGCAATGAACATTGGAAAACTTTTAAGGCGTGGCAATCTGGTGGTTCTGAAGCTATGCGCACTCGATTTGTATCTGAACGCCATGCTCGCTCAGATCTTTTTCAAATCTATTATCCAAAAGATACGAGTGTAAAAGATTGGCTATGCGATGTGCCAAATGATTTTGCTCACATCCATGCTGATCAAATCTTTGCTTCTCGTAATCGTCCTTATACGATGATGGAGTTTGCCAAGAAGTTGAACGAGATCTTTGTGAAGGAGTATGGATTCCGTAATGCCATGTATCCTTCGAAGAACGCTGCTCGACATGTGGCCATGAGCCATCCAGAATGGGTGGATCCTGACTCGTTTCTTCATGGTGGTACAGGTTACTTCGATGGTCTGAGTCAGGTATTCGACTGCCCGAACCTCATGAGCAAGAGTAAGTACGAGATCAACGAGTTCGGCGACTATGTTCCTCTAAACGATGCAGCAAAGATGCAAGTCGAGCATATGGATTATCTGAAGGCACATCCTTCCAATCCAATTCATACGCACAACTATCTGAACCTCGAAGACAAGCTGTGCATGCATTATAAGTATATGGCAGTCAAGTTTGGCGTGAAGTCACAGACGATGCAAATCCCTTATGATTGGGTATATCCCATTGAATGGTCTCTTCGGACCAATAATTATGATAGGCTAACGAATGGCGCATAACAAACATGTTCGCGACGGAGTCAACAAAGACGTAGGCATTTACGGTTGGGAAAAAGCCAGAGAATATTACCTCAACCTTGCCGAGACATGGACTGATCCATATCCTGATCCAGTCGTAACAGTACACGATGGCATTCGATGTGTACGAGATGATTTGATTACAGGAACCAAGGTTCGCGGCGGCGATTGTCTACTCTCTAGAATCAATCAGTCGACTATCGTGTATGTTCAGCCTCGTACTGGTCTCGCTGGCGTTTCTCTTCTCGATGTAGCAAAACGCCACAACAAGAAGGTGAAGTTGTTCATGCCTTCTTCACAAACAATTTCTCATCATCAGGCATGTTGCATCGAGCAAGGAGCAGAAGCTTCGTTCCATCGTATCGCTGCTATGCCAAATCTCAACAAGATCGCCAAAGATTGGGCAGATTCTCAAGAAGATGCTTTCTTCGTTCCACTCGGCCTGAAGCATGAACTCGTCACAGCTGGTATCGTGAAAGCTGCATCGAAGATCGAAGCACCTGATGAGGTGTACGTAGCCATCTCAACAGGCGTTCTCTCACGAGCAATGCAGATCGCATGGCCAAATGCCAAGTTCCACTCAGTTGCAGTATCTCGTAATCTCAAAGCTGGTGAACTCGGTCGAGCCGAAGTCATCTCTGAGCCGATGCCATTTCAACAGAGCGAGAAGCCAGAAAACCTTCCACCTTTCCCTTGCATCGATACTTACGACGGTAAGGTTTGGAAATACATTCCAAAAAATACTGGCAAAAACATCTTGTTCTGGAATGTCGGCAAAGAACCGGTACTCAATGATCCCACGATCTACGAACGCGTAAATAGTTACCGCGATTGGCCAAAAAATGATGTACAATATAGAACACTTGATATATAAGGGATAATATGAAAACTCTTATTACATCTCCATTCACACCCGTATCTTCTAACATCCATTCGCATCGAGCTGCACAAGCTGCCATCTATGCAGAACAAATTTCTGTAGAGAATGGCGGGTTGGTTCATCTCGATCGAACTGGTGACATTCATCACGACATCAATTCGTTTGATAGCATCTATGTGTATCATGGAAACGATTGGTTCGGTTCTTTGAACCTCTTCGGCGGCATGAAAAATTACGGGAACATCGACAACCTAATTCGATTCTCCAAAATTGATAAAACCAAAAAAGTCTATTCGCTTTGGATCGATCATCCAAAGTACAGTGAGATGCTCGAGCCTCGTCTGAACGGTGAAATCCATCCTGACTGGCATAAGGTCGACTGGGAAAACCTGAAGTATATCGAAAACAATGCCATCACAATTCGAGAGATCGAGATTGTAAATCGTGCAGTGGCTGGTGATAGTCATGCCATCTGCATGTATCGTCCAGGTTGGTTCGTCAACTCGGTTCCTTTTAAGACTTTACATGGCGCACTCAGAGAAGGCCTACAAACTTTCATTCAGCCTCACCACGAGATTGCTGAATTCTATTTCGGTAACATCGACGTACGTCACCATCTCTGTCGTCAGCCTGATCCTGAAGCGGCTACTCGAGATTTGGCAAATAGATACTATACACAACTCAGCCAACTCGATCTTGCCAAGGTCTATGCATACGAGTTGCTTCCTATAGAGCACGAATCGCGAGTCCTTCCAAAAACTGGATACTATAAAGGTACTCCGTTCTATGGTTCATGGGAAGATCGCAACAGATGTCGCCTTATCTTCAAGGACGAGATGAGAAAGCTGTGTGCTCAAGGTAGTGTCAACTTTATCGAGTGGGTTGATCCGCTTCTGAATGACAGAGGTGAGCTTGACTTTGAATGTATGGAAAAACCAAAGTCTGTGCATCTCTCCCGTAATTCATATCCGCATTGGCAAGGTCGTAAATGGAGCGGCTTGTCAGAAAATAAACCTGCAACTCTTGAGGATTTTTTTACATAATGAGCAAAGATAATTTTATTCCCGGTTTACCAACGAAGCATCTCATTGATTATAAATACAACGAAGGCGAATCTCTGAAGGAGATCCAGTCTTACATCGATGCTACTTACGATCAGCATTATTCCCGAAATAAATTTCAAGCAACAGAATTCATCATTGATGCTGGTCACGGAACTGGTTTCAATATTGGGAATATGATGAAGTACACGCAACGATACGGTCGCAAAGGCGATCCTGCCGAATGGCGGAAAGATCTCATGAAGGTCATCCACTATGCAATTATGCAACTCCACGTCCATGACACTGAATATAAGGATTAATTATGGGTATTGAAATTAATGTTCCAATGGAAGAGCTACGCAAGCGCAAGCTCTTTATTGCCGCACCAATGTATGGCGGCCAATGCGCAGGTATGTTTACACGTTCGATCGCAGATCTCTCGGCACTCTGCACACACTACGGAATCCAAGTCAGATTCTACTTCCTCTTCAACGAATCACTGATTACTCGAGCACGTAACTACTGCGCCGACGAGTTCATGCGTTCAGGTGATACTCACTTAATGTTCATCGACTCGGACATTGGATTCAATCCTAACGACGTAATCGCTCTGCTCGCACTGCAGAATCCAGATCATACACAAGACAACTACGATATCATCGCTGGTCCATATCCGAAGAAGTGCATCAGCTGGGAAAAGATCAAGCTTGCTGTCGATAAGGGTATGGCTGACGAGAATCCAAACGATCTTGAAAAGTTTGTCGGCGACTACGTCTTCAATCCGACAGGTGAAACTCGCGAAATTCCTCTCGGTCAACCAGTCGAAGTGCTTGAATCTGGTACAGGTTTCATGATGATTCGCCGTAACACTTTCGAGAAATTCCAAGAAGCATATCCTCAGCAGTTCTACAAGCCAGATCACGTTCGCACAGAACACTTTGATGGCAGTCGCGAGATCATGGCTTACTTCGATACGCCTATCGATCATAAGCGTACGAATATCAATGCCGAGCTTGAAGAATATTTAAAAAAGAATCCAAAAGCAAAAGCGAAAGATATTGTAGACTTTGTGAAAGATCCGAACAATGGTTTGATCAAAGATTACTCGAAGCGCTATCTCTCTGAGGACTATATGTTCTGTCAGTGGGTTCGCAACGCTGGTATGCATGTATGGCTATGCCCGTGGATGGAACTGAAGCACGTTGGTTCGTATGTATTCGGTGGTTCTCTACCAGATATTGCACGTATCGGTGCTGCAGCAACTGCAGATCCTTCTGCACTTGGTAAAAACAAATAAGTGTACAATTAATACAAACCTTGGTATATTGAATATTCCGACTATATGGAGATTTATTATGAAATTAGATAATGATACGTTGCAAGTACTCAAGAACTTCTCGGCTATTAACAAGAACATCATGTTCAAGCCTGGAAATGTGATCCGTACTATTTCGAGTACAAAATCTGTTCTTGCGAAAGCAACAATTAAACAAGAATTCGACAAGGGTTTTGCCGTATACGACCTCTCACGGTTTATCGGCACTCTTTCCTTGTTTAATGATCCTGAGATTGAAATCAAGGATTCGTACGTTGAGCTCATCGAAGGCAACAATCGGTTTCAGTACGCTGTCACTGATCCTTCGCTGATCATCGTTCCACCTGATCGTGAGATTGAACTGCCTAATCCTGAAGTCAACTGCTTGATTTCAGAAGAAGCACTCAATCGAGTGATGAAGGCTCTGGCAGTTTCTCAACTACCTGAAATTGCCATCGTTGGTAAGAACGGCAAGATCTTGCTTCAGGCTGTCGATACTCGTGGCACTAGCAACGACTCGTTCAGCGTCGAAGTTGGTGAAACTGAAGCTCGCTTCCGCATGGTATTCCGTTCGGATTGTATGAAGCTGATTCCAGGTTCTTATGACGTTTCGATCTCTTCGAAGGGTCTCAGCCATTGGAAGGGTGCAACAGTAGAATATTGGATTGCTGTTGAATCCAACTCCTCGTTCGAGGCTTGATTATAATGGGCGGTGTTTCGACATCGCCCACTTTTTGTGACGGAGATATATTATGCTTGAAGATTTTTTGTGGGTAGAGAAGTATCGCCCAAAGACCGTGTCCGACACTATCCTGACTGACGAACTTAAGAAGACATTTCAACAGTTCGTAGATCAGAAGAACATTCCTAATCTCATTCTCTCTGGCACCGCAGGCGTTGGTAAGACGACTGTGGCCAAAGCCATGTGTGAAGAGCTTGGATGTGACTACATCGTTATCAACGGTTCGATGAATGGCAACATCGACATGCTGCGCAACGACATCTCTCAGTTTGCTAGCTCTGTGTCCCTGATGGGTGGCAGAAAGATGGTAATCCTCGATGAGGCCGACTATCTCAACCCTCAGTCCACTCAGCCAGCTTTACGTAACTTTATGGAGGAATTCAGTGCAAACTGTGGATTCATTCTTACTTGTAATTTTGTCGATCGGATTATTGAGCCGCTCCATTCTCGATGCTCGGTTATCAAATTTAAGATTCCTAAGTCGGAACTCCCATCTCTTGCCAAACAATTTATGCAAAGAGTATGTGGAATCCTCGAGACTGAATCGGTTTCTTATGAAAAAGTGGTCGTTGCTGAAGTCATCAAGACACACTTTCCAGATTGGCGCCGTGTTATTAATGAGCTCCAACGTTATAGTGCTACTGGCGGGATTGACACTGGGATTCTTAGGAATTTCTCGGATTCTGCTCTTGCCAAGCTGATCGGTTACATGAAGGATAAGAACTTCACAGCCGTTCGTAAGTGGCTTGGAGAGTCTGACATTGAACCTACCGAATTCTTCCGTGCCTTCTTCGATAAGGCAGAAGATCATATTGGTAAGGGTAGCATGCCTCAGTTGGTGCTACACCTCGCAAAGTACCAGTATCAAAATGCATTCGCTGCGGATCCTGAGATCAACCTCATGGCATGTCTGACCGAGATCATGGCTGACTGTGAGTTTCTGTGATTTGGAAAAAGAAAACCTGTCCAGTCTGTGAGAATAAGTATCCTAAGACTGCTCGATTTCATGAGCTCCGTTTAGAAACTTTAGACGGAACTCATGAACTTGAGATTTGTGAAAAATGTGCAGACTTCCTTGATGAGTCTGCCGACGTGATTATGAAAGGACGTAGCGATGAAGGCATTCGACTTCGTAACATCGATCAACTCGACCAAGAAGAACCTGATGAAAGGTACGGAGAATGACACACTCGCCGAGAAGACTTACAGTCCTTGGCTAACGAATCGTTCTCTGTCCTACTTTGCGGATAGTATCCATGCCGCAAACATGATGAACTGTAACCACCACCTCGATAACAAACTCCAATATTCTTTTTTGATAAATATCATACGACCTAGCAAACGCTTTGCGAAGTGGGTGAAAAAAGAAAAGGATGGAGATCTCGAAGCGGTTGCAGAGTATTACGGTTATAACCGCCGCGCTGCCAAGGCAGCTCTTGATATCCTCTCCTCTGAACATATAAAAATAATAAAGAAAAAGATTCAGAAGGGTGAAACATGAGTGTTTTAGAAAGTTTAATTGAAGTGAGGCTCGGCGAAGAGGATGATTTCCTAAAAGTTCGTGAAACTCTGACTCGTATCGGCGTGGCTTCTCGTAAGGACAAGACTCTTTATCAGTCTTGCCATATCCTACACAAACAAGGCAAATATTATATCGTCCACTTTAAAGAGCTCTTTGCTCTTGACGGTAAACCTTCAGACTTCTCTGAAGAAGATAAAGGTCGAAGAAATACAATAGTCAAGCTTCTCTCCGACTGGGGACTCATCGCGGTGGTCGATGCTGACAAGATCACAGATCCTCAGACTCCATTGAATCAGATTAAGATCCTTCCATTCAAGGAAAAAAATGAATGGAGCCTTGTGACGAAATATAATATCGGTCGCAAAAAATAAACCATTGATTTGAATCGAAAATAAAATGCGCTTGGGTAATTCCGAGCGCATTTTTTTGTGTACATTATTTCGAAAACAAGGTATCCTGGATATATGATGATGAAAGGAAATATTGACATGCTTACTCTCTCGGACATCAACGCTCTCACCAACTCCAAGGACGGTGACATCTACTCGGACCTTTACAAGGACGTGTACGGTAGCCGTCCTCGTTACGCGCAGTTTCGTGATCTTGAAGAATTTCAAGATGACTACGACTTTCTCTGCAATAAGCTTGACGAGCAGATCGAGCAGCAGCAAGTCGAGCAAGCTCGTAACTTTGATGAGTTTGTTGCTCGTGTCGAAGAGACGATGCAGATCGTCGAAGGTGCCACTCGCGAGCGTGCGATCGAGATCATCGCCGATGCCGAAGGTATCTCCGAAGGCGAGTTCGATTTCTACGGCCTCGAGATTCTCGAGTATCGCTTCGAACTCAAGTTTGGATCGATCTCACGGTGGCTGTCTGAATAAAATCATCCATACCGAAAATACCGGTGTACAATAATCCGAAACCGGTGTAAGATGATATTATCAGTTGAAAGGAAATATATAATGACTCTTACCGTTGAACAAATCGAATCGACATTCGCTGCGCCTGCCGAAGGCCTTGCCGATAGCTATTACCCCGTTCTGGCTTATTGGATTCCGATCGAATTACTCGAAGACGTCCGCGCCGCCTATCGTGCCGCCGGTACTACTATCCGTGTTCGCTATCGTGGCCCTCGCACCGTTTCTGTCGGCCGCGAAATGTCTCGCCCAGATAAGACTACTTATACTCGCTCGTACCATCGCGCGATGCAAGATTGTCTAATTGCCGATGCTACTCATTTCACTGTTTATGACTACACCGCGCGATAAATCGAATATATAGTATAACTACGGAGGTGAATATGGAAGTTGAATTGTTTGCATTTCCTACAATGGAAAATCCGAAGGCTGTAGAAGATACATTCTGTGATCTTCTTAACGCAAAGCGTAGAGGCGAATCTCTTCCTGTCGAAGCACTCGATTGGATGGATACCGCCAACAATTGGTTATTGGAGTCGAAGTAATGCCGAATGAAAATAAAGGTGGTACGTTTGCGCCAGCAGACATGCCACTCATCAAGAACGCTTTGTTTTATTACAAGAATATGCTTGTTGCGACTGAAGACTCAGAACGCAATACTTCGGACGAGTTGGCTAAAGTAGCCAACCTCCTTCATCGAATAGGCCGTATTGCCTAAAGTTAATGCGCCGTTAGCTCATCTGGATAGAGCGCGAGACTTCTAATCTTGAGGCAGCAGGTTCGAGTCCTGCACGGCGCACCATACTCCTGTAGCTCAACGGTAGAGCTGGCCCCTCATAAGGGCTAGGTTAGGGGTTCGAATCCCTTCGGGAGTACCAGTTTTTTATTATGGAGAATTGATATGTTTAAGAAAGTTCCTTACGGTGTAAAAGTACGTGTTCGCGGTAGTGAGAAAGATGGGTTTATCGCAGAGTATGCGATCTGCACTACTCGTTTCACGCCGTTTCTTGATAATTGGAGTCTTATAAGTCATTATACACACACTCCATATACGAAAAAAGATACCTTTCCAACTTTAGAGTCTGCAAAGAAAGCGGCGATGGAACAGTATGATAGTTGGATTGATTTCTACGACCGCGCAGAAGAAACAAAGCGGATTGCTAAAAGACAAAGCAAGATTTTTTGGAAGCATCCATAATTAATGTCACGGTGGCAGAGTGGTCCAATGCAACGGATTGCAAATCCGTAAAGCCGCGGGTTCGAATCCCGCCCGTGACTCCATTTTTGAGTACGTAATATGATTGAAGAAGCAAAGCAGGCGATTCTAGATTCAAGTCCAAATTCATCAGTCTACATTGGCTGTGACTCGATTCGTTTTCGAAAGAATAAGCAGTGGTATGCCAAGTACAGTACTGTCGTGATTGTCCATATGGATTCGAAGAAGGGCGGCCGACTGTTCCACACCTCAGTCGACATGCCTGACTATGGTAATTTGAAGCAGCGTCTACTAATGGAAGTGCAGCTTGCTGTCTCAACTGCTACAGAGATTATTGATGTAATCGGCGATCGTCACTTCGAGATCCATTTGGACATCAATCCAAACCCAAATCACAAGTCGAGTGTTGCCGTGAAGGAAGCACTTGGTTGGGTGAAAGGTTCTCTTGGCCTCGACGCGAAGATCAAGCCTTCTGCTTTTGCTGCTACTCATGCTGCCGATCACGCTGTACGTCATTTAAACTAAAATTAAACATGTACAATTAAGCGTGAATCGTGTAGAAGGGTATAAATAAGAGTTCATTGGTCTAGTAGCTCAGTTGGTCAGAGCACTCGCCTGTCACGCGAGAGGTCGAGGGTTCAAGTCCCTTCTAGATCGCCAAGTTATGTCGGTGAAGT
>SXGQ01034349.1_pt1 | contig 20840 bp, 21 predicted proteins | sample 3178371 | NCBI WGS metagenome assembly SXGQ01 (sample SAMN11356859, study PRJNA531348) | freshwater metagenome | isolation source: freshwater sample F1-20 | place: China: Fuxian Lake, Yuxi | collected 2017-12-25 | reverse complement strand
CGTCGCGATCAACAAGGATGCCGAAGCGCCCATTTTTGAAGTGGCAGACATCGGTCTCGTCGGCGATTTGTTCCAGATCGTGCCGGAGATCGAGAAGCTGATCGCGCAGAGCAATTAATCATCGAGACGTCCGTCGGTGACAGATCGGCCGCGCCGCGTTGGGGCTTCATCATCCTCATGGGGGTGGCGAGTAGCCTCTCCGCCTTCGGGATGGCGAGCGTGGTGCCGGCATTGCCGACCCTCTCGCGCGCGTTCGATACCGACTACGCGTCGTTGCAGTTCGTCATCTCCGCCTACCTGCTAGGCCTCGGCCTCTTCCAGCCCGTCCAAGGTCTGCTTTGCGATCGATTCGGTCGGCGTCCGGTGTTCCTGCTCGGGTTTGCGCTATTTGGTATCGCGAGTCTGTTCGCAAGCGTCGCCTCGAGTGTGTCGATGTTGGTGCTGGCGAGATTTCTCCAGGCGATGGGTGTCAGTGTCGCGACCGTCGTCTCACGCGCGATCGTTCGCGATTCCTTCGAGCCCGGCCCCGCCGCAATCGCTCTATCGTTCATCACTGCGGTTATGGGGGTCGCGCCGGTGCTTGCGCCGTTGGTGGGCGGTGTCATCGCCGACTATCTCGGCTGGCGCGGCATCTTCTGGATCCACGCGGGAGTGAGCCTGTTGCTCGTTGGCGTTTTGTTCACTCGGCTGAAGGAAACTCGACCAGCCGGCACCGAAGCGATGACGTTCTCTGACCTGCTGCGCGGGGGTCGATTTCTCGTGACGCAACCCGGATTCATGGGCCCGTCGTTGACCTATAGTTTCTTCAGCGCCTCGGGCTTTATTTTCATCACCGTCGGCGCTGCGCTCTACGAGACCCTGTTCGGAATGAGTGGCGCCGAATTCGGCCTGTTGTGGTCGGGTCTCGCGTTCAGCTTCATCGCCGGAGCGACCGCCGCTGGCCACCTCGCCCGCCGCTTCGGTTCTGCGCGCAGTCAACGTATCGGCATGGGCTGTAACGGCGTTGCGACGGCTGCTTTTTGTATCGCGGCCTTTCTTGCGGCGGCGCCGATGTGGTTATTCAGCCTCTCGCTTGCCTTACTGATGTTTGCTAACGGAGTGGTGCAGCCACTGGCGTTGACGGCGGCCGTCGACGATCACCCGCAGCTCGCCGGCGTCGCGGCCGGTTTGTCGAGCTCAATCGCGATGTTGATTTCCATGGTGAGCGCCGTCTTGACCGGTGCCATCTACGATGGTTCCGCACGCGGTTGCGCGATCTTGATGAGTGCGACCTGCCTACTCGCCGTGTCGGCGCTACGCCTCGGCGAGCAGGCTCACCCCATCAGAAGTTGAGGGTTAGGCGACCTTGACGAGCGATTTTCCGAAGTTGCGCCCTTGCATCAACGCGCAAAACGCCTCAGGCGCGTTGTCGAGACCGACTACGACGTCTTCGCGATAGCGAAAACGGTCTTCGTGTATCCAACCGGAGACAACCCGGGTCATCTCGTCCATGCGATTCATGTGGTCGTAGACGACGAGGCCTTTCATGCTCGCGCGAGCGCCAACCACCGGTCCGAGCCACGGTCCGGGCGGTGGCGATTCCATGCTGTAGGCTTCGATCATGCCGCACAACACGATACGCGCGCCGATCGCGAGATTGCGCAGCACCGCAACGAGGGTATCGCCGGCCACGTTGTCGAAGTACACATCAATGCCGCGCGGGCATGCCGACTTCAACGCGGCCGCCAGATCGCCGTCTTTATAGTTGACGCAGGCGTCGAAACCTAATTCTTTGACGGCGTAGTCGCACTTCAGGGCGGAACCCGCTATACCGACAACGCGCGCACCCATGTGCTTAGCGACCTGCCCCGCGGTAGAACCGACTGGCCCGGTGCAAGCGGAGACCACGAACGTCTGCCCCGGCAACGGTTGACCGAGATACACGGTACCCGCATAGCCCGTGAGACCGGGCATCCCGAGCACACCGAGCGCGGTTGATACCGGCGCGATGGAAGGGTCGATCTTACGCACGCCAACGCCGTTTGAAACGGCGTACTGCTGCCAGCCGTTGCGCACCGCCACGACATCGCCCGCTGCGAATTGCGGGTGACGCGACTCGACTATCTCAGCCACCGTTTCGCCAACCATTACATCGCCCGCGACAAGCCGATCTGCATAGATCTGGCTGTTCTTCATGACGTTGCGGTAATACGGGTCGAGCGACAACCACAGCGTGCGCGAGAGAAATTGTCCCTCGGCGACCGTCGGAACCGCCGTCACGTCACGACCGAAATCCTCGGGAACCGGCAGGCCCCGAGGACTTCGCGCGAACGTGATTCGTTGGTTGGTCGTTGTAGAGAAGTTCAACATCAAAGCTGGCCGAGCACGTGCTCCGCCGCTGACACCTTGAACTCACCGCCCGCTTCGATGTTGACGTGCGTGGCGAGGCCGTCTTTCACGACGATCGCGAAACGCTGGCCGCGCATCCCCATGCCGAAACCGCGAGCATCAAGCTCGAGACCGAGCGCGCGCGTGTAATCACCGTTGCCGTCAGCCAGCATCAGTACCTTCTCGCCCACATTGCTCGACTTTCCCCAGGCGTTCATCACGAACATGTCGTTGACCGCCATGCAAGCGACCGTATCAACACCCTTGGCCTTCAGCGCATCGAAGTGCTGCAGGTATCCAGGCAGATGCCGTGCGTCGCAGGTCGGCGTAAAGGCGCCCGGCACCGAAAACAACACGACCGTTTTATCGGCGAACAACGCGTCGGTAGCCACTTCCTTCGGCCCTTCCGCGGTCATGGTCTTGAACGCGCCCGCAGGCATCTTCTCGCCAGCCTTGATGGTCATTGCCCCACTCCTGTGTGCGTTGATTGAGAGCGCCGGATTCTAACCCTAGAAGTCGGCTCTCAGGCGTAGGGTCGATGCAGATATTGGCCGATCGGCGTGCCGACCGGCTTTCCGTCGTCGTAGATCAGATGTCCACGCAGGTAGGTGCTCATGACCGACGCCGACATTTCCATACCCTCGAAGACCGAATAACCCTGATCGGACTCGGACACTTTATTACCTGCGACGAAACTCTTGTTCGGATCGACGAGGACGATGTCGGCATCGAATCCGGGCGCGATGTCGCCCTTGCCCTGCAGACCGAAACGACGGGCTGCGGTCCACGAAGTGAGCTCGGCCACGCGATTAAGCGAGAGCCCGCGGCGCTTACCCTCGGTGATAAGCGCCGGCAGCATGAACTCGGTGCCACCGAAGCCCGACTTCGCCAAGAAAATATTCTTCTTGTCCTGCTTGCCGAGTTTCATCTCGGCGCGGCAACAGGCGTGATCGGAGCAGACCCAATCGAGCTTACCCGCGAGCAGAGACTCCCAGAGGAACTCGACGTCGGCGCGCGAACGAATCGGCGGATTCACCTTGGCTTTGTTGCCGATCTTCGAGTCGTAATCGAGCAGCAAGTGAGCGATGGTCACTTCGCGACGGAAGTCGACGTGCGGGAAAGCCTTGGCCATCTTGAGCGCGGCCTCGACCGCCTTGCGCGACGTTAAATGCAATAAGTTGATGTTGAGGCAGTTGGTTTCGTTCGCTAAATAGCTCGCGATCGTGATCGCAAGCCCTTCCGAATGCGGCGGACGTGCCGCACTGTAGGCGCGCAGTCCCGTCAGGGGCTTGCAGTCGATGCATTCGGGATCGTGGGTCTCGCCGGTGAGGTAGGTGTCGAGGTCGGTGACCTTGGCTCCACCTTCGACCATCTTAGTGTAGGCGCTCAGGATGTCGGCCAATTCGCAATGCAGACCGAGCGAGATGGAATCTTTGATCTTCGGGTTGCGCAACATGGCGCGGTGCACGCCGCGCATCACGAACTCGAAATGCGCAATGTCGTATTTCTCGTCTTCGCCGATCATCAAGAACTCGCGCTGCGAGTTCGAGGCGCCGTGCAAGCCATAGCCGCCGTAGAACATGAAAATCTTGAAAGAAGTGACCCCGAACTTGTCGATCAGCATGTCGATCTCGCCGATATGCGTACGATCGAGCGGTGCCAAGTGATACGCGTAGTCGACCCAAAAGTTGTCTTTCGATGCCGCGAGCACCTCCGGATAGACCTCGGCGTAAGGACCGCCTCGCTCCATGTAGTAGCCACCCGTACGCATGTAGTTGAGGCTCGAGGTCACGCCACCCTGCGCCGCAGCCAAACTTTCGCTACGCGCATCTTGCGACAGGGGACCGTAAATACCCGTGTGCATATGCGGATCGACAAGGCCCGGAAAAGCAAGACGATTCTTGCCGTCGACGACCTGCTTGGCCTCAGCCGCCGGAATTCCTTTGGCGACTTTCTTGATCTTGCCACTGACGACGCCGATATCGAACTTCTCCACAATGGTCTTGCGCGGTCGAACGACACGCACGTTCTTGATCAGCAAATCGTATTTCTTCGGTTTCTCAGCCATGGACCACCTGTGGATACAAACTCAATGAATGATGCAAAAGAGGGAATGACACCCGCGCAGCGAACCTATCGGGCGTCTACGAGGTATGACGCAGGTGCATGTGGTACTGGTACGAGTCGGCCCGATACAGCGCGACGACGCGCTCAACGGGCCGCTCACGCTCGTCGAACACGGTGCGCGTGATGCGCAGCAAGGGAGCGCCGAGTTCAATCTCCAAGGCGCGCGCAGCCTCAACACTCGCGAGCGTGGCGCCGATGTATTGATCGGCGTGCGCGACCCGCACACCCACTTTGCCGAGCAGCTCGAACATCGGTTGCTTGGCCATCTCCTCTGGTGTCACCTTACGCGCGATGTCGAGTGGCACATATGTCGTGATCAACCCGAGCGGCACACCCTGATGGGTACGGACATGTGTCGCCCGTTGCACGAGCCCACCGGGCTCGATGCAGAGTGCCGCGCGGGTCTCCTCGTCGGGTTCAAGATCGAGCACTTGCAGATCCTGCACGTCGGTGACGGCGGCGAAACTCGCCACCTGACTGCGCACTTCCTCGATATCGAGCGAGGCGGCCGTGCGCGAGGCGGACAACTGCACGAAGGTGCCGCGCCCCTGCTGGCGCACGAGCCAACCTTCGCGTGCCAAGTGATCAATCGCCTTGCGAACGGTGATACGCGACACATCGAACAGCTGGCACAACTGTGGCTCGGTCGGAATCTGATCGCCCGGTTTGTATGTACCGTCGCGAACCCACGTGCGCAGCGTGACGTACACCTGGTGGTAACGCGGAGTCGCCATCGAGCGCACCGCCTCTGCCGTCGAAGACTTCGATTTCACGATATGCAACGCCATCTCAATCGAGGAGCAGTCCGCCAGAGAGATTCATGACGGTCCCGGTAACGAAGGATGCCGCAGGACTGGTCAGATAGTCGATGGCATGCGCCACATCTTTCGGATCACCGATCCGCCCAAGCGGCACGCTCGCTTGCAGGGCCGCGAGTACCTCGCTCGAAAATCGACCCGTAACCATCGGCGTATCGATAGGTCCCGGCGCGAGACAATTGACCCGGATGCCATCGGGCGCCCACTCCTTGGCGAGGTAGCGCGTGAGATTGATCAACCCCGCCTTGGCCACCGCATACGCCGGACCCGATAGCGCGCTGCCTCCGTTCAGACCGTTGGTGGACGCCGTGAGCACCAATGAGCCGCGAGTGGCCGCGAGCGGCGCGTACGACGCCTTCGCGAGCAGGAAAGCCGAAGTCAGGTTGGTATCGATCACGCGCTGCCACTCCTCGCGCGTGACCGACGTCAACGGCCCTGCACCGGCACAGCCTGCCAGATGAATGACATGGTCGAGACGCCCCCAATCGCTTAGCACACGCTCGATGCAGGCGGCGATCGCCGCCTCGTCCGTGACATCCATGCTCATCACGCCGACCGGTGCACCGCAGGGAATATCCGCGAGTGCCCGATCCGCGGCGAATACGCGCATACCGCGCTCACGCAATTTGGCGACGGTCGCGCGACCGAGACCGCCGGCTGCACCCGTCACGAGCGCCACCGGCGATCCAGGAACGACAGACTTCGATGTCATCGAGAGAAAGTCATCTCAGTGTGATGCACGATGATTCAGGACGATTCAGGATGATTCAGGCCGCCTTGCGCGCGAGTACGCTCGCGTAAATGCCATCGAGCATGGAGTAGCGCATCTCGGCCGAAGCACGCACTGCGGCGATCGCGCGAGTCTGGATCTCAGCTGTCGTGGCGTAACGCGCCGTCAATTCGAGACCAATGTGAGCATGCTCGGTATCGCCTTCAATGTGGACATGGAAGAACTCCATGTCATCTTCCGTAAAGCCCATCTTGCGCATCGCATCGACGTACTTCGGATACAGCGTCGGCAGTTGTCCCTCGAGCGCAACCATGATGCCCGCACAGGATTCGCTCAAGTGGCGGATGCTTGAGAGCTCCCAGATCCACGCGCGCATGGCGCGGGTCGTCGGCAAAATCTCACCGTTGTCCTCAGCGCGCAGAATGCGCTCGTCACTAACACCGCAGGCGCGCGCAAACTTTCGAAGCAAGTCGGGGTGACGCTTTTCCGGACACGCGGGCATCTCCTCGCCGAGCAAATTTTCGAGCAGATGTTGACGCGCATCGAGATCGGGCAGTCGCGCATACAACTGCGCGAACTGCTGCGGGATCGGATCGATGTAGTAGAAATGCTGGATCGCCCATTCGCCGAGCTGCGCTCGCGAAAGTTCGCCAGCCGCCCACGCCCGACTGAACGCATGGCCGCCGCCATGCTTCGGCATGCGCGCCGCTTCCAGACTCGCGAAAAATTCGGTTTGATTCATCAGCTTTGACATCGTCATTCCACTCCAACCAGATACGTGTTCATCTCAGATCATCGGCCAGCGAGTCGCATCGCTAGCCGACAACCAATCAGCCACTTTTCGTCGCACCTCGCGCGGCACCGTCGCGACCACCGGATAGTTCGGCGTACGCGTCGCATCGATACCGATCTTCGCTGTCGTCGCGACACCCTCGGGCAGCACCGGATCAAGCGATGACCCTGAGAGGCCTTCGACCGTGATCGCATCGCGCGACCACAGCACGCGCGTCGCGAGCGCCCAGAGCATCGCATCGGGCGAGAACAGATCGACGTCCTCCTCGACCGCGACGACCATTTTGACGCGCCGATAGGCCATCGCCGCCAGCAAGGCGTCGCGCACTTCGCCCGGCCCCGGATGCTTGAATTGCAGATACGCGTGGAACCGTCGACCCTCGGTCGGCACATGCACGTTGACGAGCGCGGGCGCCACGGCTTTGACGAGCGAGTACAACTTGCCCTCCATCGCCATGTTGTCGGGCACCAGCATGTCGGTGAGTCCCGATGCATAGTCGTGATAGATCGCCTGCTCGCGGCGCGTGATGCACTCGATATCGACCAACGGCGCGGTAACTTCGCCGCCAAGGTAGCCCGTGTATTCACCGAACGGCCCATCGGGCGACAATCGGCCGGGCCGCGCCCAGCCCTCGATGACGATCTCGGCATCGGCGGGCACCATGATGCGCTCGCCGTGCAGCACCGAGGGTACGAGTCGCAGCGGTGCACCGAGTACGCCGCCCGCTGCCTCCCAGTGACTTTCGGGATATTTGAGTTTCGCTTGGGTACCGAGCAAAACCGCTGGATGGTGCCCTATCCAGAATGCAACGGGACAAGCCTCACCACGCGCATGAAACTTGCGCAGGTTGCGGGCGTTGTGACTTGCCGGGTACGGGAACCAAGTCATCTGCCGTGCTGACTTCACCCAGCAACGCTGGATCGCGGTGTTGTCGATTCCGGAGTCCGGATCGAAGGTCGTGGCGTGTGCCGCCGTCAGATACGGACCTGGCTCCGACTCGTGCTGAGTCAACACCGGCAAATCGAACAGACTCGCCTGCTCGTCCCGCATGACGTGTTGCTGAACGGGTGCGTCTTCGCGCGAGACGATCACGGGGGCGATACCGGCTTGCGTGCGTGATGCGAACCACTGCGCGGTACCGCGATGATCCGCAATGCCGAGCGCACGTGCCGTGAGTTCGCGGCTCGCGGTCAAATTGGTCACCACCGACACATCACTGCGATCGCCCGCGAGGTTTCGCACACCCTTGGAATGCAGGATGGGATACTGGTGGCGTTCGTCGAGCAGGTGTTGCAACGCGGTGAGTTCGTGCACGGACGACACCTCGCCGGGTAACTCCCAGACGGACTCGCTGTGCTCGGTGAGGAATTGACGAAGATCGGCCACGTGCAAACCAGTGGTTTAAGTCGTTATAGTCATATGATGACAGGTCGTTTGCCGAATCGGTAGCAGCCTGCCGAAGTTAAGGAGCCACACCATGGTCAGAAGCGTCACCCACGACATGCTGCCACAGGCGACTGCCGACGAGGTTTCCCGCCAACAGTTCATTGTCGCGCTCAAGCAAGTGCTCAATCGGGGACTGCGCAGCAGTCAAAACGATTTGTTCGAGTGCGTTGTGGCCCCCGCCTACACCGCCGAGCATGGCCACCCACCCCGCCAACGCGAGGAAATCCGTGCCGCGATGCAAGCCGAGCCGGCCTACCAAACTTGGTCGGCCCTCGCCCGCGCCGCGCAGGAGCAAATGTGGGTCGCTGTCAGCGATAGCGTCTTTCGCGATCGATTCCGGATGGCGCGCCGCGCGGCAGAGCTCGATGAGTCACCGCAGCGCTTAGGCTCGCTGACACTGAACCCCGACTTCGCTCCGCCCCGCGGTGTGACTGCCGTTGATATCCATCTACAGACCGGCGGCTATGCGCTCGATCTCGGCGGGTACGACTGCTCGGCCGGCGCGTTGTATGAGGTGGGTGGCAATCTCTATGCCTTTGGCCAAGGCATTAGCCGCACGGATAGTAAGTCTGCGCACGTACAGCGCTTCATCGCAGAGCGCTTTCCGCAGCTGCAGCCCCAACGCATCCTCGATATGGGTTGCTCAGCAGGGTCAGCTAGCGTGCCCTATGCGCTCGCCTTTCCCACGGCCGAAGTGCACGCAATCGATGTAGGTGCGGGCATGCTGCGCTACGCGCATGCGCGCGCCGAGGCTCTCGGTGCTGCCGTACACTTCCATCAAATGGATGCCTCAGCAACGACCTTTCATGATCAATACTTTGATCTGATCGTGTCGCACAATGTGATGCACGAGATTTCCGACGCGACACGACGCGGCATGTTCCGCGAGAGCCGTCGCTTGCTACGCCCGGGTGGCGTTTGCATCCACCAAGACGTACCGCTGCGTTTTAGCGGGCTGTCGGAGTTCAAAAAATTTGAACTCTCCTGGGATACGCGCCACAACAACGAGCCGTACTGGGAGGTCTACGCACACTGTGACCCGCAACCCGAACTCGAAGCGGCCGGTTTCGCCCAAGATTGCATTTACGTCGGAAGCCTGTCGGCCGCAGCCGGCTCGCTACCGTGGTTCGTTGCCTGCGGATGGATTCCAGCATGAGTCTCGAGATTACCCGTCGTTTTCCTATCGTCGATACGGTCACGAGCCTGATCAATGGCGAACGTCTGCCTGCGCGATCCGGCACCCATCGAATTCCGATCATCAATCCCACCGATGAGCGAGTGCTCTCGCATCTGCAAGAAGCCGATGCCGCCGAAGTCAACGCTGCCGTTGTGTCCGCGCGCCGCGCATTCGATCAGGGGCCGTGGCCTCGAATGGACATCACCGAGCGCAACGATATCCTCTATTCGATTCGCGATCACCTACGCAAGCATGCCGAGGAGCTCGCTTACCTCGAGTGTCTGAACACGGGCCTGCCGCTCATCAGTGTGCGTCGCCATGTCGATCGCATGGCTCGTAATTTCGAGTTTTTTGCCGAGGTCGCCAGCACCACTCACGGCGAGACCTACACACAGAGCAAAGGCTACGTGACCTACGTCACGCGCGAGCCACGTGGCGTCGCCGGCTGTATCGCACCTTGGAATGCACCGTTGTCGCTTGCCTCGATGCGGGTGGCGACCTGCATCCCCTTTGGCAACACTTGCGTGCTCAAGCCCTCCGAATACACACCGCTCTCGATGCTGCGCATGGTCGAGATTTTTCATGAGGCGGGTCTGCCACCGGGCGTGGTGAACTTGGTCAATGGCCGCGGGCACATCACCGGCGACGCACTCGTCAACCATGCGGGTGTCGATATGATCGGCTTCACCGGTGGCACGGGTACCGGTCGCGCGATCGCCGCTACCGCCGGGCGGAACCTGAAGCCCGTGGCGCTCGAACTCGGCGGCAAGTCCGCCAACATCATCTGCGACACCGCCGATGTCGAACGCGCGCTCGATGGCGCCCTCTCGGGCATCTACGGCAACAACGGTCAAGCTTGTCTCGCGGGGTCACGTATTCTTTTGCAGCGTGGTATCGCCGACGCATTCATCGAACGCTTCGTGGCGCGCAGTCGAAAAATCAAGATCGGCGACCCGATGCTGCCCTCGACCGAGATCGGTCCGTTGGCCTTTGAGCAGCACATGCAGCGCGTGCTCTCGTATGTCGAGGTCGCCAAGTCCGATGGCGCCACGTTGTTGACGGGCGGTCGTCGCTCGCCCGCGCACGATCGGGGCTGGTTCATCGAACCGACGGCGGTGTTGGCACCGCATAACGAGGCACGTGTCTGTCAGGAAGAAATCTTTGGTCCGTTTGCAAGCTTTCTCATCTTCGATACGGTAGAAGAGGCGGTTGCCATCGCCAACGCCTCGAAGTTCGGCCTCGTGAGCTATGTGTGGACGGAAGATCTGTCGACGGCGATGCGCTGTGCTCGCGATATTCGTGCTGGAACGGTGTGGGTCAACACGGCGATGATCCGTGATCTGCGGGCGCCCTTCGGCGGCTACAAAGAATCGGGCATCGGTCGCGATGGACCGCAGGCGAGTCTCGAGTTCTTCACGGAACTCAAGGCCACCATCATCCCGATCGATCCGGTCAAGGGGCACCGTTACGGCGCCGCTTGAGACCCGGAAAGCGATTGGAAATCCCGACCGAGCCACCTTTGATGTTCTGGATGAAATTGACAAGAACGCCGTTGGGGTCGCGCATCGTCATCTCCTTCGAGAGAACCCCGTGGGCTGCGATCTCGAGCAGCGTCGGCGGACAGAGCACAGGCAAACGCAGTGCCCGGGCGCCACGATAGATGCGATCAACATCAGGACTGTGGAACACGAGACAAGCTTCGCCTTGGTTGGCGCGGCTCGGATCGCGATGCCGATTGATCGGAGGTGAGGGCCGCTTGAGTTCGAACAATCCCACCATACCCCAATCAACATCTTCCGATTGCAGGATGGTCCAACACGTGGTGCACGGCGGCGCGCCGAGCAATTGGTATAGCTCGGGCAATTCCTTGCCCGCTTCACCTGAAATCCAGACTTTGAGTCCGAGCAGATCGCGCCAAAAGCGCAGACTGCGATCCATGCTCTTCACGATGATGGCCGTTCGCTTCAGCGGTGTGACGAGCGGAACGCGTGAACGACGAACTTGTTTCATGACCCTCTCCTGAAGGATGACTCCATGATAAACCTGCACACGGTAGCCACCGCCAATGGCTACAAAGCCTCGATCATGCTCGAGGAAGTCGGCCTACCTTACACGGTTCGTGAATACGATCTCGTCAAGGGCGAGAACCTCACAAGCGAGTTTCTGAGCCTGAACCCGGTGGGACGATTGCCGGCCATCGTGGATCACGACGTCCACGAGACATCCGCCGGCAAACCCCTCTCGGTGTATGGCTCAGCCGCAATCCTGCTGTATCTCGCGGAAAAAACCGACCAGCTGGTGCCGCGCACGGCGTGGGCGCGCGCCAAGACCATCGAGTGGATCGGGATCGTCTCGGGCGATGTCGGTCCGGCGTACAGCGGCCAGTTCGTCTTTAACATTGTGGCGCCGGAAAAAATTCCGTACGCCATCGAACTCTATAATCGTCTGTGCCTGCGCATGGTAGCCACGCTGGAACAGCAACTCGCCAAGACCCACTACCTCGTGGGCGATGAGTACACCATCGCCGACATCATCGCGTATCCCGTTGCGACGGTGTCGATGCAACGCTTTCCCGGCAACCTCGATGCCCATCCGAACCTCGCGCGTTGGGCCGCCGAGGTTGGCTCTCGTCCTGCTGTGCAACGCGGCATGAAAGTGCCGCACTGAGACGGCAATGCCGATTCACGGCCTGTTCAGCTGAGCATCGGCTTGGCCAGACCGACGAAGGCGGCGACCAGCAAGAGCAACCAGATTGCGAGAATGAACGGTCGCGTCCGATCGAAGCCACGCACGAGTTCCGCTTCAAGCTCAGGCGAGGAACCGTCGCTCAAGATTTTGCGCAGTGACGGCCCGATCGGCTTGCCGCGCAAGCGGATCATGATGCCGCAGAACACCAACACGCCAAACAGCGCAACCTTGACCGCAATCCAGTCGGTCGCGAGTGGGCCCTGACCCGCGAGACCTGCGGCACCCGTCAAGAGAAGGATCGCCACGAGCACGAAGCGCCACACGAGATCGATGCTGCGCAAGCGCTCGGCGAGCGGCGTACCTTGGTGATGGTGGATGGCCCACACAAACCACAACCAGCCTACACCGATGAGCCAAGTCATCAGCGCCGCCGACGCGGGCAAGTTGATTACACCGGTCGCGACTCCGAGTGTCGTACCGACGGGCAGCATCAGCACCAGCGAATAGCGTGGTAACTGATCGATCCAGCCCATGATGCGTAGCGCGGTTCGGCGTGACTCGAGCGTGAGCGTCGTGTCCTGAACATAGCGCGCGGAGTAGAAAACACCGATGTCGGCGCCTAGCCAATACACGAACAACAACAAGTGCAACAACACGAGGAGCGCATAGAGCTCGCTGGACATGATCGAGTAATCCCCCGGCACATTTCGTAGAATCAACTATATGGACCATACCATCTGGGTCTTTCTCCATGTGATGCTGCTCGTCTACTGGTTGGGCGGGGATCTCGGCGTCTTCCTGTTGGCCAAGGCGGCAAAGCGACCCGATCTGTCCTTTGCGGAGCGCGCTTTCGCGCTGCAGATGGCGGTGCGGATCGATCTGATTCCGCGCCTGTGCTTCACCTTGATGTTTCCGGTCGGCCTGCAACTCACCTCCTCGGGTGGATTCGTGGTCATCCCCAACTGGGCCTTGGTGCTCGCTTGGTTTGCGAGTGCTGCCTGGATCGTGCTGTTGCTCGCCGTCGGTCGGGCGGAGGGAACTCCGCGGGCCGAGACGCTCAATCGACTACATCGCGTCTGGCAAGCCCTGCTGCTGGTGGGTGTCGGCAGCTTGGGCGTCTTTGCGCTGCTTGGCCTCGGCCCGTTGCCCGGCGGTTGGTATGGGCTCAAGATCGCGCTCTTTGCGCTGATCTTCGCGCTGGCTATCGGGATCGATATCGCGTTTCGCCCCATCGGCCCGGCGTTCATGCGTCTGGCTGTCGAAGGAAGCAAGCCCGAGATCGAGCAAGCGATCAGCGTCGCCGTCGATGGAGCGATTCGCTACGTACTCGGTTTGTACGCGCTGCTGATTGTCATCACCTTCATCGGCATCACGAAATTGATTTTCTGAATCGATTTCTAAATTGATTTTTCAACACGAGATCCCAAGGAATTGTCATGCCCATTACGCGCATCAACGACCACGATATGTATTACGAAGTCCTCGGCCACGGCGACCCGGTGTTGTGCATGGGCGGCTGGGGTACCTTCTGTCGTGACAACCACCACCATCTGGCGCGCGGATTGACTGATCGCTATCAAGTGATCCTGTTCGACTACCGCGGCATTGGCGAATCGAGCGACGATCTCACGCGACCCTCGACGATGGGGCTGCATGCCGATGATGCGATCGGTTTGCTCGACCACTTGGGTCTCAGGCAAGTGCATTTGGTCGGTCTGGTCGGCATGGGTGCCTGCGTCGCCCAAGAAATCGCCATCAAGCGTCCCGATCTTGCTCGCAGCATGCTTAACACCGGCGCTTGGTGTGAGGTCGACGATTTCCTGCGGGATCAGCTCGACATGTTCCGCGAGATCCACCGCGACGCGGGATTTTTCGCGTTCCAGAAGGTGGTGACGCTATTGTCTTTCACGCCCGAGTACTACAACGCCAATCACGCCAAACTGCTCGGTCCGCAAGGCGGTTGGAAAGAATTGAACGGACGCTACGAAGCCCACTCGCGTCTGGTCGAAGCCTGCGTGAACTTCGAATCGCGCAGTCGACTCGGTCAGGTCAAATGTCCGACGCTCGTAATTCACGCGGCACTCGATGTCGTCACGAGTCCGCGCACGACGGTACCGATCGAGAGAGCGATCCCGGGGGCCATCGGTGAGACCTGGGATGATCTGGCCCATGTGGTCGCAGGTAAAGAGCAAAAAATCCGCTTCTGCCATCGTCTGTTCGACTGGCTCGATACTCACTGACCATGTTTGGCAAACTGCAACCGATGACGCGGCTGCTGCTGATCGTGAATGTCGCGATCTTCGCTGTGCAATGGTTCTCGCCAGCTTTGCTCGACGTCTTCGCGCTGTGGCCGATCGGTAGCGGTTTCCAGCCATGGCAGATCGTGAGCTATGCGTTCTTGCATGGCGGCCTCGCACACATTGGCTTCAACATGATCGGCCTACTGAGCTTCGGCAACGAACTCGAGGCATGGTGGGGACCGAAGCGTTTCGTGCAGTTCTATCTCGCGAGCGTGATCGCCGCCGCGTTAATGCAACTGGTTGTGACGATGTCGCTCGGCCAGATCGCACCGACCGTCGGCGCCTCGGGTGGCATCTTCGGCTTGCTGCTCGGCTTCGCAATGATGTTTCCGCGTCGCAAGATCGTGCCGTTGATACCACCAATCCCGATGCCGGCGTGGGTCTTTGTCACGCTGTATGGCGTGCTGGAGCTCTATCTCGGCGTGACCGGTACGGCGAGCGGCGTCGCGCACTTTGCGCATCTCGGCGGCATGATCGGCGGCTGGTTCATGCTGCGACGCTGGCGAGCCGAGAACGCCTAGTCAGTCTTCGCTGCGCCACAGATCGATGTGCTGCCACCGATTGCTGCGCCAACGGCGGTACATCACAACGCCGAGAACCATCGCGTAACCCATCAAGGCGAGCCATCCTCCGAGCGCGCCGAGTCCCGCCTGTGGCAGTCCGGGGATCCACGCTTGCGACGCATCAAAAATCAGCGTGTGCGCGAGCGGCACGAAGAATCCCCAAGACAGTACCAACGCCGTCAGCGCGGGCACGCGGGTATCGCCGGCCGCGCGCAGACAAAAGCTGGATCCGAAATAAAGCCCGTCGAAGAGTTGATACGCCGCAGCCGGTATCAACAATACCAGCGCCGTTGAGACCACCAAGGGCGCACTGGCATCACCGCTAGCGACGAACCACGGCAACAACCAAGGGCCGATCAACAGCAGCAGCATCGCCACGCCAAACATGAAACCCGAACAACTGCGCGCGATCACCGTGCCAACCTGTGCTGCCCACTCGCGGTTACCCGCGCCAATCGCTTGCCCGGTGACCGTGGTGCCTGCCGTCGCCAAACCGAGCGCAGGCATGTAGGCCAATGAGGTCAGCATCATGACGATCTGCGTCGCCGCGGCACCCACATTACCAACCTGGGTTACCATCAACTGCATCAGGGCCACGCCGAGCACATCGGCGCCGTACATGACACCGATCGGCAAACCGACCGCGAGTTGCCGGCGCACCATGGCCCACCGCGGTCGCCACGTCAGACGAGTACGGTAACGGGCCGCAAGCTTCGGCCCCAGCATGATCGAGAGCCCTGCGATCAAACCACACAGTTGCGCGACGTTGGTGCCCCAAGCCGCGCCGGCCATGCCCCAACCCAGCTCGAACATGAAGAATTCATTGGCGGGCACATTCGCCACCGTCGTGACCAACGCTACGGCCAAAGTCGCTCGCGTCTGTCCGATGCCGTTGAAGAAACTCATCAGGCCCCAGCTCATCGCACCTAAGAAGGCGCCGGCGATACGCGGCTCCCAGTAGTCGACAGCCGAGAGGCGCAAGCTTTCCTCGAGGCGGAACCACGCCAGCACACCATCGCCAAAGTAGGCAGCGAGAAGAAAGAGCGGAATGGCGACGATCGAGCCCCACAAGCCATTCCAAGCCGACTGCGACGCTCTCATCCGACGACCCGCGCCGTCTGCTTGCGATACGAACGACTGGGAGGCAAGCCCAACTCCACCGAGCACGAGGATCACGCAAGTCATCAGCCAGTAGATGGCGCCGATCGCAGCGACGGCATCCGTCGAGAGACGGCCAATGAACCAGACGTCAGTGAGATTCAGCACCGCTTGAATGGCATTGGTGATCATCAGGGGCGCTGCAATGATGAGCAGCGCGCGCCAGTCGACACGGCGCCGCCCGGCAGCATCCAGTCGCGCTGCGGGCAAAGTCTCCTGCGCGGAATTCATCGATCGTGCGTTCCGCTATCGCGCTCGTGTCGGCCGAACACGCCACCGAGCCACACGGCGACGACCAGCATGATGAGACTCACACCACTTAACACCCAAGACACTCCGACGAGACCGAGCCCCGCCACGAGCGGATAGGCCAGTTGGCTGATGCTGTCACCACCACGTTGCAGCAAAGTGTCGATCAGGCTCTTGCTCTTGAATTTGCTCTCGGGGTTGAGCACCGTGAAGAGCATCTCGCGCGTTGGCTTGAACATACCGTAGTCGATCGCCCGACGAAAAACCTGCGTGGCGATGAGCACGGCACCGATCGGCATGAGCGCAAGCAGCACCAGCGACCCAATCAACATCGTCGGCACGAGACCAAGCGCGATGCGCAAGCCCCCCTTCGCAGCGACCCAACCCACCACGCCGCCTTGAAAGATCAGCGCCAGCATGCTGACCGCGAGATCGATACGCGCGAATAAAGCAGCACGATCCGCGAGGGTCGTGTATTCCGCCTCAACGTACTTTGCCTGCTCCTGATACATGAATCCGCCCAAGATCTGACCACCGATAATCAAGCCGGCGATGGCGAGCAGATAGGGCGAGGTCACGAGGCGCTTCAGATCGTCTATGGCGCGTCCACCCACGGGCATCGCGAGGCGCACGTTTGGATCGACTCCGGCGCTGTCGGATTGCACTTCGAGTTGCTGCGCTCGGCGCCCAAGGACGATTGCCAGTGCGATGAAGCAGCACGCGACCAAGATGGTTGTCGTCGGACCGATGCTCTGCACGAAAAGCGCGTTGAAGAGCGGTCCGGCTATCGCCCCGGCACTGCCGCCGGCGGCGATGAAGCCAAACAAACGCTTCGCTGCATCCGATCTCCACGCATCGACCATCACGCTCCAGAAAACCGACACGATGAAAAGGTTGAGCGAGGTCACCGCAACGAAATACACCGCGGCGAGCGTCTTGTTGCCCGGTTGACCTGACATACCAAGAGCCAATGCAGCGAACAACACCACCACGCTGGCATAGATCACCGGAAACAATTGGCGGCGCGGCAAGCGAGCGACGAGATACCAGTACAGGGGGAGCACCGCCATCATCACGACGAAGGTGACGTAGAAGAGCGAGGCGATATAGTCACGCCCTACCTCGAGCGCGAAGGCCTCGCGCAAACTGCGCAGCATGTAATAGCCCGCGAGCAGCAAAAAATAGGCGCCCGCCGCCGCGAACAAGGCTCGACCCTCACCGGGTGCCACCAACCAGCGCAACCGAGCTGCGGTCCCCGCGGCGGCTGCGGTCATCGACTGAGCTCATCGATCACGAGGCGCTTGAGACCATCTCGTCCCACTTGGTAGGCGATGCTGCCGATCGGATCGCCGGCACGCGGCGTCGCGACGCCGTCCTTGGACCATTTGGCCGACACTTCGACCGCTTGTCCCGCTTGAATGGCAAGGCCGGGGACCATGCTGTCGCGCGCCGTCAACTCGAGTGTGACCGGCAAGTCGACCGAGACGCGCTTAACCGCGAGCGGCGGACCCGGCTGGCCAGGCACGCGCACGAAGACAAACAACACGCCACCACGCTCGAGACGCGGTTTCATCGCCGCCGAAACAGACACCTCCACTTGTACTCGCGCCGCCGCGTCTGCCGAGGCTGGTTCAGATGGCGGTGACGAGGGCGGTGACGCTCCCTGCACACCCGCTCCCTTCAAACTCGCCACCTGCTGCTCGAGGATGCTGCGAACTTCGGGCGGCGGTGACATCGCGAGCATGGTTTCGAAGCGTTCGATCGCTAGAGCCATCTCACCGCGTTTTTGCGCCGCGACCGCCGCGAAGAACAAAGCTTTCTCCGATTGCGGCGCAAGCACGAGCGCCATCTCGAACAAGCGACCGGAACGCTCGTCGACCTCGCCATCGGCTTGCAACACCATCGCCTCGGCCATGCCCAGCAGAGCTTCGGAGTTGCGGCCCTCCTCGAGACGGTCGGCGCGTCGGAACGCGCGTTGTGCGAGCGGATACTGGCCGATCGCCAACTGCGATCGCCCAAGCATCATCCAACCTTCGACATCATCGGGGTTTTTTTCCAAGCGTCTTGCGAGACGCCCCACCATGGCCGACTGTTCGGCCGCCTCGGCAGCCTGCGTTCTATCCCAGTTCGACCATTCGCGGTACAACAAAAGGCTCGTCACCACGACGGCGATAGCGACAACCACGGCAACACCGCGCTGCGTCCTTTCGCGCGCCAGAGGCCAAACGAAAGCCGCAATGGACGCGATCAAAAGAACGATCGCTCCGATCCAGAATAGCGTCACCGCCCAACCCCCTCGATATCGTTATCTTCGGCCTGATCCACCATCGCCGCGCGTTGTCGCACGATGCGTACAGCCACAAACAACCCGATCGCCAGCAGCAAGGCCGGTGTCAACCACAGCCAGGCCGTACGCCAAGACCAACGCGGTCGAAACAGGATGAAATCACCGTAGCGTGCACTCAAATGATCGCGGATCTCCGCATCGGTCTTGCCGGCTTCGAGCAACTCGCGAACCTCGCGACGAATATCGCCAGCCAGACCGACAGGAGAATCGGCGATCGATTGGTTCTGGCACTGCATGCAACGCAACTCGTGCGTCAGACTGCGATAGCGCTCTTGCAATACCGGATCTGCCAATTCGATTGGATCGATCGCAAAGACAACCGACATCGACCAACCGAGTATCAGACTCCAAAACACCGCCGCCCATCGCGGCCGAGCAATTCTCATTTGACACCTCGGATACGCGGCAAGAACTCGTTCTGCCACGCGAGCGGATGCAGAGCACCCACATGCTTGTAGCGCACGATGCCCGCCGCATCGATCAAAAACGTTTCGGGTGCGCCATAGACGCCCCAGTCGATCGCGACACGGCCCTCACGATCGGCCGGGATGACGGTGTACGGATTACCGAGCTGCTCCAACCATTGTTGTGCTGCCGCAGGCTCGTCTTTCCAGTTGAGACCGACGATCGGGATCTCGCCGGCACCGGCGATCTCGAGGAGCATGTCGTGCTCGCGGCGACACTCCGCGCACCAAGTTCCCCACACGTTCAGGAGATACCAACGCCCACGCAGGGACTCATTCGCGAACGTCTCGGCAGAGCCGAGTACGGGCAACTCGAACTGCGGGGCAGGCTTGTCGATCAGTGGTGAGGCAATCACCGATTTATTGGGCGATCGCTGAATGCCGACGAACAACAACGCAACCAATGCGGCAAAAATGCCTGCAGGCAACAGAAACCGATTCATGCGGCCTCACCGCGCTTACGGTAACGGCGATCAAGCGTGGCGATGATGCCACCGATCGCCATCAACAGCGCGGCCAGCCAAACGTAGTTGATCAGCGGACGAACCTGCGCGCGCACGCTCCAGCGTCCAGCGCCGAGATCTTCACCCAAGGCTGCAAACACATCGCGCGACCACTGCATGTCGATACCAGCTTCCGTCATCTGCTGACGTTGCACCCAATAATTGCGCTTCTCCGGATGCAGCACGCTGACAGGTTTATCGTTCTCGCTAACAGCAACTTCGCCGCGTAACGCGTCGTAGTTTGGACCCTCGACGAACTCGAGCGAACGCAATTCGTATTTGAACTCACCCACCGTACCGGACTCACCGACGGCCAGCGCGATGTCACGCTCCCGCGTGTAACTCTCGACGGCCGTCACCGAGATGACGAAAAAGCCCAGCGAGGCGTGCGCGATGGTCATGCCGATGATGGCCGGCGTCATCGACAAGCGACGACGCCAGCGATCGATCGGATCGACTAACGCGGAGAACAGCAGCCAACCGCCGACCAAGAATCCGATCGGCGTGAGCACCTTCGCGCCTTCCCAAACGGCAAGCACCAACACGGCGGTGAGCAAGGCGGCGGCGACCAGCGCAACCAAGATACCGGTTCGACGCTCGCGCAAGCGACCTTTCTTCCACAGCGAGTGGCTACCGACCGCCGAGAGTGCGATCAAGGGCAAGGTCGGCAACAAGAACACGGGGTCAAAATATTGTCGACCTACCGAGAGCGTGCCAAGGCCGAGCGAATCGGCGATCAACGGCGCCATCGTGCCCGCGAACACGGCAGCCGTCGCCACCACGAGCAGAATATTGTTGAACAGCAGGAAAGACTCACGCGAGGTGAACTCAAAACCCGCATTACTCTTGAGCACGGGGGCTCGCCACGCATAGAGCGTCAAAGCACCACCAATAACGATGACGAGAAAGGCGAGAATGAACAGCCCGCGCGTCGGATCGGCGGCGAAGGAATGGACCGACACCAACACACCCGAACGAACGAGGAAGGTGCCGAGCAACGAGAGAGAAAATGCCAAGATCGCGAGTAACAAAGTCCAGCTCTTGAAAAGACCGCGCTTCTCGGTCACGGCCAGTGAGTGAATCAAGGCCGTGCCAATCAACCAGGGCATG
>SXGQ01088843.1_pt1 | contig 20844 bp, 21 predicted proteins | sample 3178371 | NCBI WGS metagenome assembly SXGQ01 (sample SAMN11356859, study PRJNA531348) | freshwater metagenome | isolation source: freshwater sample F1-20 | place: China: Fuxian Lake, Yuxi | collected 2017-12-25 | reverse complement strand
TGACTTCCGTCTTTCCGCACTTCAAGAGGACGGAGCCGACGGCTTGCGGGGCGATGTCCCAAGTGCAAGAGAGGGGCCGGAGATCTTTGGGAGAACGACCGTCGATGCGGGCTGAACTCATGAAGAAGCATCCTCGGCGGCGCGGACGGTGTTGGAAAGAAGAAGCGCGATGGTCATGGGGCCCACTCCGCCTGGGTTGGGGGTAATCGCGCCAGCGACGGCTTGGACGGAGGCAAAATCGACATCGCCGACCAGGCGGTAGCCGCGAGGGGAAGCTGGATCGGTCACGCGGTTGACGCCGACATCAATCACCGTGGCTCCGGGTTGAACATGTTCTTTGGTTAGAAAAAGAGGCCGACCCAGGGCACCGACGAGGATATCGGCCTGGCGGGTGATTGCCGAAAGATTCGGGGTACTGGAGTGGGCGAGGGTGACGGTGCAATCCGCGTGCGGGGTTTTCTGGGCGAGGAGAACCGCGAGGGGTCGGCCGACAATCTGGCCCCGACCGACGATGACAGCATGTTTTCCGCGGGTCGGAACTTTACCGAGCCGGAGAATTTCGAGAATTCCAGCCGGGGTGCAGGGGAGAAAGCCGGTGGGATCGCCGAGAAGAAGCTTCCCGAAGTTGACGGGGTGAAAGCCGTCGACATCTTTGGCTGGAGAGACCCGAGCGTAGACCTGGTCGTTGGGCAAGCCGGAGGGGAGAGGGGATTGAATCAGAATTCCGTGAACTTTGGGATCGGCGTTAAGCGTGTCAATCTGACGGAGGAGGTCGGCCAAGGGAGTGGTTTCGGGAAGAACGAGAGTGGTGCTGGAGATGCCGACCTCCTTGGCGCGGCTTTCCTTGCGGGAGACGTAGGCGCGGGAGGCGGGGTCCTCCCCCAAGCGGATAAAGACAAGTCGCGGAGTGATTCCGCGTTTCGTCAGAGCGGTGATACGGCTGGTGGTTTCGCGATGAATCTGAGTGGCAAAACCTTCTCCATCTAAAATGCGTGCAGGCATTGAAAGAGAATGCAACGAAGATGAAAAAAGTGAAACTAGGAAAGTTGGGGGAACAGAGGGATGGGTTGCCCAGGGGGGGGTTGAATCACTTCGGTTTTAGGGCGTTGCTGGGCAATCTGGGTGGCAAACCAGGCTTGGGCATCGGGATCGCCATGGACGAGAAGAACACGGGAGGGTTGAATCTCCTCACAAGCCCAGCGAAGAATGTCTTCGCGGGTGGCATGAGCGGTCAGATCAAAATAGCGAACTTCACACCGAACCGGAACTGAGCCGGTGTCACCCCAGGTCACCTCGCCCCCTTGACCAGCTTTTCGGAGAAGACCGGATGGGGAAGTGGGGTCGGTGTAGCCGACGAAAAAGATGGAATCGTGTTCGCGTGGGAAAAAGAGGCGGGCGATGGTGTGGCTGGTGGTGTTCGGAGTCATCATGCCCGAGCTGAGAAGATAAATATGGCCGGCACGAAGACGGAGGCTCGGCAGGCGGCGGGGATCAAAGGTTTCGGGCAGGGCTTCAGGAATCAGGCGGAGTCCGCTGTGTTGTCTGGGATTGAGGGTGCGTTGCCGATCGTAGACCTCGGTCATAACGCGACCCAAACCACCGATATAGATGGGAGCCTTGGGTATTTTTCCCTCAAGTCGGGCCTGGTGCAGTAGAGCAAGGACCTCTTGGGTTTTTCCCATGGCAAAAACGGGAATAAGAACGGCCCCACCTCGGGCAAAAGTTTGCCGTATTCCCTCCAAAAGGGAGTTTTCAAAAAAAGCACGGTCTTGACCCGGAACGGCAGGTTGAGCGCCGCGGGTGGTTTCCATAATGAGAGTGTCGAAGGGCCCGGGAGGATGTTGGCAAGGGAGCATGAGGGTTTGGCGTTGCAGATTAAAATCCCCTGTATAAAGGGCCCGTTGATTTTCTGCGCGAATTTCCGTCATGACGGACCCAGCGACGTGCCCCGCGTCGTGCAGCACAAATTCGAAAGTGGAGGAGTCGACCCGAATCGGGCGATTGAGGTTGGCCAGTTCCCAAGTGACCGCACTGTCATCCACCCCCCGATGGGTATAGAGGGGGTAATCGGTGCGGCCGAGTTCGCGCCTTTGTCGGGTCATGACATTGACCGAATTGTGCAGGAGGGGCTCGGTCAGTGCCGCGGTGCCAGAGGTCATGAGGACTTTGGCCCCGAGATGGGCGGCGGTGACGAGAGGAAGGGAGCCGATGTGATCGTGATGGGCGTGGGAGACGAGAATCGCTTCGAGATCGTCGGGGATCTGGTCGAGGAGGGGGGTGGCGTCCCACCCGTCTTGGCGCGGGTGCATGCCGGCATCGAGAAGGACGGAGTGTTCGCCCGCCCGAAGTAAATAGGAATTGGCCCCAATTTCGGGGGCACGAGTCAAGTTAGTGAAAGTGACCATGAGAGGCGAAAAGGCGACGGGACGAGAAAATCAGGGCGATCCGCGCAGTTGCGTCAGCACTTCGGATGGTAACTGATTTTCTGGAAGAGTGGCGCGGCCGGCCAACCAATCGCGCACAATTTCGCCTCGGCGCTGGTTTTGGAGTTGAGCAAGAATACGCGGGAGGGTGGAGGTAGCGGTGGCGGGTGGAACCGGATCCCTTTGGGCGAGGTAGACCGCGAGGAAACCTTGCTCGGTACGGATGGGGGGGCTGACCCGTGCTGGATCAAGTTGGGTTAACGCCGGGCGAATCCGATCGGCATTGGGGAAGGTCAGAGGCTTATCATCCGCTGGGCTAAAGGGAGGTAAGGGGGTGGAGGTCAGCCCGGCTGACTTGACCAAGTCTTCCCATTTTCGGCCTTGAGCGAGGGAGAGATTGTCAGATTGAGTGAAGGAGTGCGCGGATTGTGCGGTCATTTGCAGGCGAGCTTGCTCCAGCCAACGGGTGCGGATTTCAGTTGCCACCTCCGACAAAGGGCGGGAGCGGCCGGGAAACTCTTCTTTAAGGTTGAGAACGAGAAAGCCGTTTTTGGAAGGGAGGTAGTCGCTCACGGGCTCGTCGGGGGAGAGGGCAAAAGCGGCGGCGGTTAGTTTAGGATCGATTTCACCGGGGAAAGGGGTCTCGGTAGGAGAAAAAGGGCCGTGGGTGCGAACGGAGAGTTTAGCTTGAGCGGCTTGCGTAGCGAAGGAGGGACGGGATTTTCCCTCCGGAATGTTAAAAAACTGAGAGGTAAAAGCGAAGGCGATTTCCCCCGCTTGGCGACGCTGTTCCTCGGAGGAGCCAGCGGCGACAAATTCGACCAGTTCGACCGTACGACGTGGCGGGAGGTTGAATTCGGCTACGTTGGCTTGGTAGAAGCTTTCTAAATCCTCGGGCTTGGGCTCAGGTGGGTTCTGTTTGGCAGGATCCCAGCGGACGACTTGGGCCTGCACGGGGCCAAATAAGCGCTGCAACCTTTTTTCGCCTTCATCTGGTAAGACAAAAGCAGTGGAGGCGAGGGCGCGCAGAAGAGTGTCGGTCCGAACGGAGTCGAGTACGGCTTGATTAAAGCGTTCCGCACTAAAACCCTGGGGAGAAAGGAAGTTGGCATTAAAGCGCTGAAAGATTTCAGGGTCGTAGACTTTGTCCTTTTGAAAAAGAGGATTCTTTTTGATGGTGGCGACGAGTTGGTCGGGTTGGGCATCAATCTTAGCCTGATCAGCCGCTTGGATTTGGAGGAGGCGGATCCAAGTTTGAAAATTGAGAAATTCATTTTGGTCGGCGGAGGGAATCCGCCCGCTTTGAAGGGTAACTTCAAGCAGGGCTTGGCGCTGGGCAGCGACAAACTCATTTAGATTCATGGAGTCGCCCCCGATCTTTCCCACAATTTGGGCAGCGGGATCCTGTCCCCCTTGCGGGGTCCAGTTACCAAAAAAGATGAAAGAGACGCCAACGATGGCGAGAAGGAGAAGCAGAAGACCTTTGAGCTTGTCGTGGAGGAAAGTGATCATGATCCTTTTTGGCTTGCTAGGGGGGTAGGAGGGAAGCGCAAAATCAAAGAGATGCGCACGATCACTCTCAGTCTTTTGCTGAACTCCCTTTGGCTGATTATAAGTGTTCAAGCGGAGGATGTGCTCCAATTAAAAAATGGTGAGATTTTGAAAGGGCAAGCGGTCAAATTTGACGAGGGATCAATGACCTTAACCTTTAAATTCGCCCAGGGGACTTTGGGATATCCCTCCGCAGACCTGGCCGAAGTAACCCTGGAGGAGCGACCCGGAATTGCGCAGGGCCGAGAAGCTTTCTCCAAAGGAAATTGGGAGGAGGTGGTGGCGAACTGGAAAGCGGCAGTGGATAATCTCGTCGGGGTGGATTGTCCTTGGGTGTTGGAGTGTGCAGGGGGGTTGGGCCAAGCGTATTTGGCGTTGGGAAAGGTGGCCGAGGCGGAGACGCTTTTTGGAAAAATGAAGAAGTTTTATACGCAGGGACCGGCGGCGCTGCGAGCTTCGGTGGGTTTGGCGGAGGCAACCTCGGGGCGGGATGCAAGTGCTTTGCTGGAAAAATTAAAGCAATTGGAGGGTGAGTTAAAAGAGACTTTGCGGCCTTTGCGGGCGGATCGGGAGGCTTTGGCGGAGTTCTACTTTGCCCGCGGGAGTGCGTATGAAAAAAAGGGGGAGGCAAAGAAGGCCTTGGAAGATTATTTGAAGGTGGGGACGCTTTATCCTGAGCCTCCCTCGCTCGGGCAGCGAGCGGTGGAGAGGGCGTCGGCTTTGCGTAAAGCAAATAAAGACCTCGTCACGGAGTGAGCTTTTTGAATAGTCTATCCAATATGAAAAATCATCACTGGGCGAAATTTCAGGCTCTTTTTCTGTCGGCACTGTTTTGGGCTCCTGCCCTCATGGCAAACGAGGCTGGGGCGGGCAAGGCGCCGAAAACGGCTTGGCAGATTTTCCACGAGGGTGGAATCGTCATGTGGATTCTTTTGGCCGCGTCGGTCCTCATCATGGCTTTTACGATTGAGGCCTTTATCAAGATACGTTTAGGACGCTTGGCCCCGGCGGCAGTTTTGGCCCAACTGAAAGACGCCATCGTCTCGGGCAACTACCCGTTGGCCTACCAAGTTTGCACGGCCAATCAGTGCTATTTGGGACGAATCATGATAGCGGGTCTGGATCGTCTGGGTCGGGGTCGGGAGGCAGTCGAACAAGCGGTGGGAGATACCACGGCCAAAGAGTTGAATGGGATTAAGGCCAATATTCAGTATCTGTCCGTGATCGGGGTGGTCAGTCCGATGGTGGGGCTGACGGGAACGGTTGTGGGGATGATCAAGGCGTTCGAAACCTTAGGTTCCTCGGGAGCGGCAGATCCGAGCAAATTAGCCGGCAATATTTCGGAGGTCTTGGTGGCCACGGGGGCGGGTCTCTTTGTCGCCATTCCTGGATTTATTCTCTACTATGTATTTCGGAACCGAATCCAGACGGTGTCGGTGGCGGTGGACTCCGAAGTGAATCTTTTGCTGGAGGACATACCCTTTGAACAGCTGACGGGGTACCGGGTGAGCGACTATTTGGGTGCGGCGGCGGCAGCCCCCGCCCCAACCGCTTAATCGAAGGAGTCGTGCCATGCCGAGGCACGGAAAAAAGTTTAGTGTTCACACCGCTGGCGGTGATGAAGATCCAGAATTTCAAGTTGCGCCGATGGTGGACGTTCTCCTTGTCCTTCTGATGTTTTTTACCGCCACCACCACCACCGAGATTAAGAGTCAGATGGCTGATTTGACCTTGCCAGATGCCCAGGAGTCCAAGGACAGGGAAAAGGGTGAGGGACAATTTACAGTGAATATCAACAGAATGGGGGGATTGGAGGCTCAAGGGCGTTCGGGTTTGGAGGAGGCGGCTCTTTCAAAATTAATCAAAGATGATTATGGACAGGTGAAAAAATTGAATCCCAATGCCAGCTACCGGGTTTTGGTGCGGGCGGACAAAGATCTGGGGTGGGAAAAGACCAAGGTTGTTTTGAAAGCGGCGGCGGCGGCAGGAGTGGCGAATGTGGTTTTTGCCACGACGAAAGGGGGCAAGGGTTAGTTTATGGCAGGGGGAGGATCAAGCGACGGGGATTATGGGTTGCAGATTGCGCCGATGCTGGACGTGATGTTCGTACTTCTGCTTTTTTTCATGGTGATGGCGGGCAAGCAGGTCAAAGAGGCGGAGCTAGGAGTGCAGGTCCCGGGCGCTTCCGCCGCCACCAGCACCGCAAAAAGTCCGGTGACCTTACGAGTTAACCTCGATGGGTTGGTCACTTTTAACGACAGCGCGGTGGATGGGAGAGACGATCACGACATGCCCAAATTACGAGGCAAATTAAAAGCCCTAATTGAAGTTTCTCCTGATCAATCGGTCATCATTCGGCCAAATGACAAAGCGCCTTATCAAAGAATCATCGACGTGCTCAACGCTTGTGGGGCAGAGCGGGTCAAGAATCTGACCTTTGGCGGATGAGGCCTTAGGCCCGACCCATGTACTTCTTTTCGCGGGTATCGACCTTAATCATTTCCCCTTCCTTGATAAAAAGGGGCACCTGAAGATTTAATCCCGTTTCGAGTTTGGCCACTTTCATGACGTTGTTGGCCGAGTCGCCCCGAACGCCCTCGGGAGACTCAATCACTTTGAGCGTGACGCTGGCAGGGGGTTCAACGGAGACGGCCTTGCCCTCAATAAAAAGAATTTCGCAGACCATATTTTCCGAAAGAAATTCTTTCACATCCTCCACCAATTCAGGGGTAAGGGTGAGATTTTCGTAATTCTCAGGATTCATGAAAGTGTAGCCTGTGTTGTCGCTGTAGCTGAATTCCCACTTATCCCGCGAGACATTGACCGATTCGAGTCGCTCGTCGGACGCGAGGCGGTGGTCGGAAGATTGTCCCGAGCGGAGAGAGCGAAACATAGCTTGGACAAAGGCGCGCTTATTTCCGGGAGTGCGATGGGTGATGCCCATGACGACATAAATGTCCCCATCCTTGCGCACGGCCATGCCTTTTTTTAAATCATTGGCGATTACTGACATAATTCGTTCTCCTTTGCTTTCTGGTTTAGAGCAATCTGAAGCGAGTCAGATCCTGTGAATCCACCAAGCCGACGGGACGCTGGGCGGCATCCACCACCACGAGGTCTTCGATCCGATGGGTTTCAAAGATATGCAGGGCTTTGGCCGCCAAACTTCCCCAAGGGATGGTGATGGGGCGCCGAGTCATGACCGAGGCGAGCGGGCGCTGGCCAATGGCGGGATCTTTTTGGAATCCCCGAACAAAATCTCCGTGGGTGTAGATCCCCGCAAGTTTTCCATTGGCCTTGATGACCACGGCCGCCCCGCAACGCTTGGCGGTAATTTGGCGGAGGGCTTGGGTGACGAGAGTCTTTTCTGTGCAAATGGGAATTTGCTTCTTGGAGCGCATGATCTCCTGGACGGGTTGAAGCAAATCTCGCCCGATAGCTCCCGCGGGGTGAAGTTGGGCAAAGTCTTTGCGTTGAAACCCGCGGTTTTGCAGGAGAACCATGGCTAAAGCATCTCCCAAGGCCAACATGGCAGTGGTGCTGGAGGTAGGGGCGAGGTTAAGGGGGCAGGCCTCTTGATCCACGGATACATCCAGAATGAGGTCGGATTGCCGGGCGAGATGGGATTTGGGGTTGCCGGTCATGACGAGGATGGGGACACCCTGGCGTTTGATCAGTGGGACAACGCGGAGAAGTTCGTCAGTGTTGCCGCTGTAGCTGAGCACAAGAATTAGATCTTTTCGGGAAACCACGCCGAGGTCCCCATGAGCGGCATCCACGGGATCGAGGGTAACGGAGGTGGTTCCAGTGCTGGCAAGAGTGGAGGCAATTTTGTGGCCGATATGGCCTGATTTACCAATTCCTGAAACGATAATCTTCCCCCCGAGGTCCAAGCGCTGCTGCATCAGGCGAACGGCTTGTTGAAAGGAAGAGCCAATCCGACTTCGCACGCGTCGCAAGGCCGCAATCTCAATCTTGAGGACTTGGCGGGCTTGCGCAATGGATCGTGTCTTAGCCATAAAGAAAAAGAATATGCGAGGCCTTGCCGTTGGGCAACCCGCATGAAGGCTTGAGGGATGGCGGTCAAGAGGGCACGTTAGGAAAATGCCCCGTTGGCCTGAACTGTTTCTGGCACTGCGCTTCCTGCGCCCGCAGAGAACCTTTGTCTCCATCATTACCCTGCTGAGTTGGTTGGGCGTGGTGGCGGGAGTGCTGGTCTTGATCGTCGTGCAATCGGTCATGAGTGGGTTCGAGGACGAGCTGACGAGAAAGGTCATCGGGTTCCAGTCGCATTTGACCGTGGCGGGGCGGTCATCTTTGTCTGATCCTGCTGGGCTGATCCGAATGATTCGGGAGGAACCGGGCGTCATCGGCGCCACGGGTTCGGTCTTGGGCCCTGTTTTGGCGGAGAGCCAAAGCCGAATCTCAACCCCAAGAATTAAAGGCTGGGATGCGGAAACGGCGGCTGCTGTCCTCCCTTTGCCGGAGTGCCTTGTGGAGGGAACTTGGTCCCCGGGGCCGGAGCAGTTGGTGGTCGGATCGGAGTGGGCCCGAGCCAATCGCGCGGGGATCGGCTCTGAGGTGAACCTGCTCGCTCCCCAACAGTTTAAAGATGCTTTGTCGGGAAAATCTGCGGGGGGTGTTCCCAAAAAAATACCACTACCCCGAACCTTTCGAGTGGTGGGAATTTTTACCACGGGAATGTTTGAATACGACTCGGAGTATGTCCTTACCGACCTCCTAACGGCGCAGGAGCTTTACGCAGTGCCGGGGGAGGTGCATGGCATCGCCATCAAGCTGCAGAACCCGCGGGAGGCGGGGCGGGTGGCGGAGCGGCTCAAGGCGCGCCTTGGTGAGGGAATTCGCGTACTTTCTTGGATGGACCACAATCAGCGTCTTTTTGCGGCGGTCGCGGTGGAGCGAAGGGTGATGAGTTTTCTCCTTTTCTTTATTATGGCGGTCGCGGCGCTGGGTTTAAGCGGAACGCTGATTACCGTGACAGTGCAGCGGGCTAAATCGATCGGGATTCTGGCGGCGGTGGGAGCGACCCCTGTCCAAATTGCAACGGTTTTTACGATGTATGGAGTTGTGGTGGGGGTGCTGGGAGCCATGGCGGGAGTTGTGGGGGCTTGGCTGGTTTTGCTCAACCGAAACGGGCTGAGCCAGTGGATCGGAAAGATGACGGGGCAGGATCTTTTTCCGGCAGAAATTTACCATTTTACCGGCATTCCCGCGCGGTATGACTTGGCTGTTTTTCTCGGAGTAGCATTGGCTGGATTAGCTCTGAGCGTGTTGGCGGCTCTCGTGCCAGCCTGGGTAGCGTCGCAGAGCGAGCCAGCGGCCAATTTGAGAAGATCATGAGTGTTCCTTTGCTCGAAGTTCGTCAGTTGCGGAAGGGATATCAGCTCAAAGGCAGACCCCCGCTCGAGATCCTCCACGGAATTGATTTCACCCTGGCGGCGGGGGAGTGTCGGCCCATCTGTGGGCCTTCGGGGGCGGGAAAATCGACGCTTCTTCATATTTTAGGGGGGTTGGAGGAGGCCGACGCGGGAGAAATCTTTTGGAAGGGAGAAAAGATTAGTGGGCAAGGGCGGAGCCAGTGGGCGGAGTGGCGTCGTCGCGCAGTGGGTTTTATCTTCCAGTCTTACCATCTGCTACCCGAACTGACCGTGGAGGAAAACGTGCGACTACCGGCCATGCTGGCGGGTGTATCGGTGGGGGAGCGCTGGGAAGACCTAATTGATCAGGTGGGGATGACCCTGCGTCGGGATCATCTGCCGGGGGAGCTTTCGGGGGGGGAGCAGCAGAGAGTGGCGGTGGCGCGGGCTTTGGTCCTGGATCCAGACCTGATCTTGGCGGATGAGCCGACGGGGAATCTGGATGCGGCCTCGGCGAGCGCGGTGCTTGATTTGCTTGTTCCCATGGTCAAAGAGAGGCAAAAATCACTCCTGCTTGTCACCCATGACACGACGGTGGCGACGAAGGTGGGAGTTCCCCTTCGGCTACTAGATGGTAGGTTGGCAGGCTAAATCATGATCATCTACATCGACGGAAAATTTCATCCAGAGGAAGAGGCCAAGATTTCTGTCTTTGACCACGGTTTGCTTTATGGCGATGGCGTCTTTGAGGGGATTCGAGCCTACGAGGGAAAAATCTTTAAGTTAGAGGAACACTTGGCTCGGTTAGAAGATTCGGCCAAGGCGATTCTTCTTAAGTTGCCCCTAAGTCGGGCAGAGATAGCGCAAGCCGTTTTGGAGACCTGTCAGAAAAATAAGATGAAGTCGGGGTACCTCCGTTTAGTCGTGACGAGAGGGAAAGGGTACCTCGGCCTGTCTCCCGACCGTTGCAAAAAACCCACAATCATAATTATCGCAAGTGAGCTCGAGCTGTATCCTGAAAAATATTACCGAGAAGGTTTGAAAGTTGTCACGGGGGCGACCTGGCGGCAATCGCCCGCCGCGCTGGACCCCGGAATTAAATCTCTTAACTATCTCAACAATATTTTAGCCAAAATCGAGGGTCAACAAGCAGGGGCTCAGGAAGTAATTTTGCTCAACCCGCAGGGCCTAGTTTCCGAGTGCTCGGGGGACAATATCTTCTTTATTCGTCACGGTGCCCTGATCACGCCCAAATTATCCTCGGGTGCGCTGAACGGGATTACCCGAGCAACGGTTTTGGAAATCGCGCGAGCAGCGGGTTGGGAGACTCGGGAGGACGATGTGCGGCGGTATGATCTTTTTACCTGCGAAGAGATGTTTCTGACCGGAACGGGGGCCGAGATTGTGCCGGTGGTTGAGGTGGATGGACGGCAGGTTGGAGATGGCCGCCCCGGAAAAAAGACGGCCGATCTCATGAAACGGTACCGTCAGCTTGTCACTTCGACTGGAACAAAAATTCCCTCCTAGAAACCTGTGGACTGTCAGAAATGTTCCTCGCGGCCGGCCACGGTCTTTATGACCACGGTGGTGGGAGACGATCTCAAGCGTCTCGATCTTTGTGCGGAGTGCGCGCAAAAAGCGGGGGCCATCCATCCGTCGGGATTTTTGGCGGAAGAGATGTTGCGACAAGATTATCCCGCTGCGCCAGCAACGAAGCTTCAATGCACGGAGTGCGGTTACCCTTTGGATACCCTGCAAAAAACCGGGAAATTAGGGTGTGCGACCTGTTATGAGCGTTTTGCGGACTCGTTAGCCGAGGCGTTGGTCGAAACGCAAAAAGGATTAGTGCACCGGGGTAAAAGACCCGTGCGACGTCTGGCCGACCCAAAGCAGTGTGAAGCGGAGCTTCAGCAGCTCATTGCGATGGAGGATTTTGAGGGCGCGGCCCGCTTACGGGACCAGATCGCGGCCAAAAAAACCACGCCCCCGCGCCGCCTTAAAACTTAGTGAAAGTTCCTTTGGAGTGGCTGGGGGAGTGGGTGGAGTGGCGAGGAACACCAGCGGAACTGGCGGAAAAGCTGACCCAAAGTGGAACCGAGGTCGTGGCCATGCACACCACGGGCTGCCAAGTGAGGGGAGTTGTCGCGGCGAAGATTATGGAAAAAAAACCTCATCCGAATGCCGATCGGCTGAGTTTGTGTTTGGTGGACGATGGTACCGGCCCGCGGCAGGTCGTCTGCGGCGCAAAAAACCACCAAGCGGGGGACATGGTACCATTGGCAAAACCCGGAACGATTTTTTCAGATGGAATGACGATCAAGGCGGCCAAGTTACGCGGAGAAAACTCGGAGGGTATGCTCTGTTCCGCAAAGGAGTTGGGTTTGGCGGAGGAGGCCGAGGGGCTGCTGATCTTGCCCACCACCACCAGCTTGGGCGTAACGATGGATCACCTTTTTCCTGGAGAAACAGTGATGGAGGTGGAGATAACCTCGAATCGCCCTGACCTGGCCTCGGTGAGTGGCTTAGCGCGAGAATTATCTGCGCTCGGAGTTTCTTTGAAAAAACGAGTTGAAGCACCGGCCACAGACGATGGGGGACTGAAGGGTTGGCAGGTCTCGAACGAAGACGCCAAACTTTGCGCTCACTACACCTTGACCGGCTTCGAGGTCAAAGCAGGGATCGAATCGCCTGATTGGATGAAAAAAAGATTGGTGGCGGCGGGACTACGCTCGTTGGGGTTGCTGGTGGATGTGACGAACTATGTTTTACTGGAAACTGGGCAACCGTTGCACGTATTTGATGCCGCTGGAATTCAAGGCACTACCATCATGGTGCGCAGGGCCAAAGCGGGTGAGGTCATATCAGGCTTAGATGGAGGGAAGCATTCTCTGGCCTCGAATGACCTCGTGATCGCTGATGGGAAAGGGGTGTTGGCGCTGGCTGGGGTGGTGGGGGGCACCAGTTCGGCGGTGCAGCCGACTTCGCAGAAAATATTATTGGAGGTGGCCTCTTTCGATGCTGGGACCGTGCGCCGAACGGCAAGGCGACTATCCATCACCACAGAATCTTCCAAGCGATTTGCCAGAGGTGGCCTGGATCCTGATCTGGTTGAGCGGGCACGTCAGCGGGTCATTCAGCTCCTGCAGGATGCAGGTGCTCTGGTAAAATGTTTGGGGGTAACCTCCGCGGGCGGGCCCAGCCCGGCCAAAGTTGAGCCGGTGCCTTTGCGTTGGGATAAGGCAGAGAGGATTTTGGGGGGCAGATTTGACCAGAGGGTGCTCGGAGAGCGTTTGGAAGCACTGGGTTTTCGTGAAAGCAAAAGTGGCTGGGTGGCCCCGTCTTGGCGTCAGGATGTCAGGGAGGAGATTGATCTGTTTGAGGAGCTGATTCGTCTCTCTGATCTGGGGAAAGTTCCTGCAGGGATGGACTCCTTGGTGGAGGTAGAGTCGGAGGAAGATCGTGCGGATCAGCTTCGCAGAGATATTCGTGCCTTTCTGGTGGAGCGTGGATATTTCGAGGTTTTATCCGGGGCACTGGTTCGATTGGCAGAAGCAGGGTCGGCTCGGCTCTCCGTGGCGGCGGGACCGGAGGCGGCTGGTTACAGGCAAAGTTTGTGGCCTAATTTGGGTAGGGCGGCTGGGCGAAATATTTCCCGTGGGGTGACCGACCTTAAACTTTTTGAACTCGGCCGAGTTTCGCTTGAAGGCGGGAAAGAGGAGATGAGATTGGGCTTGCTCGTTACGGGCAGGGAACGACCGGTTCATTGGCAGGAGGCGGAGGTGAATTCGGATCGATTTAGTCTGGAGGGAGTTTGGCAAGAATTGAAAAAACGTTTTTCGGGTCTTGGGCAACCCCTGACCCTACGGGAGATGAGCCCAAGCGAAAAAAAGTTACTGGGCGTGAAAGCGGCCCTTTGGGTGGCTGAGGGCAAAGTGACGCTGGGCAAGGCTCCACTGGCCTCGTTCACTCCCGTCAGCTCCTATCCTGGGATCCAGCGGGATCTGGCTCTGGTCCTTCCGGAGAGAGTGCCTTTCGCGGAAGTGGAAAAAGCAATTCGAGCGGTGGCTCCAATGGAATTGGAAAGTTTGGTGGTTTTTGACCGCTTTGTTGACGCCTCCGGAAAAAAGGTTCCCGCAGGATTTTTGTCACTTGGTTGTCGCTTGCAATTTCGCTCCACTGCGCGCACGTTGACGGAAGACGAGGTTGTGGGCTGGGAGTCGACGATTTTGCAGTCCTTGGCCTCTCGGTGCGAAGCTAAGCTCCGCACAGTTCTTTGAGTGATTGGTTTTTGTCTTCGCGCCCTGCTTGACGCGTGTGACGGATCAATTTTTTTCAACCGATAAAATTAAAAAAAGAGGCCAAACCTTAATCCGAAGACGTCATGCCTTTCTAGGAAGGCGGACGCGGAGGCGGGAGTCTCAATTTCTGGAGCATTCCAGGGTCGAAAAAAGTTCTCCTAGCGCTCAGGCGGGGCGTGTTTTTTTACGAGGATGGGATGGTGGGACTGGGTATCTGCGAGGCCAGCTCTTTCACCTTGGGCAGATTGGCTAAAAGATCCGCAATCGCGTCATAGCGGCCGGTCAGAAGACCTTGCTGGGCACTTGCTTTCATTGTGACGAAGAAGGAGAGCTTTCCGGCGGTAACCTTGAGTTTCTCTAAATCGATCTGCACCTCAGTCGATGGTTCTTTCTTAATCAGTTGGGTCAGGGCCTCGAGATCCTCTTTCTTGGCGGCGACACAGGGCAGGCCAAGGGTGGCACTGTTCCCAAAAAAGATTTCGGCAAAGTTACCCGCAATCACCGCCCGAAATCCGGCCCGGACAATGGCTTGGGGAGCGTGTTCTCGGGAGCTGCCACATCCAAAATTCATGCCGGAAATAAGAATGGTGGCTCCCTTGAATTGAGCCTGATCGATCGGATGATTCGTGGATTTTCCCTCCGTCGTTTGGCGAATATCGCGAAAAAGAAATTCACCCAGCCCATCGAAAGTGACGCAACGCATGTAGCGGGCGGGTATAATTCGGTCGGTATCGATGTCGTCACCCTCCACAGGGACAGCACGCCCAGTTACTTTCCGGATGGGGGAGAGGGACATATTAGGCTTGAGAGAAAACCTGGCGGGCATCGCTGACTTCACCGGTGACGGCAGCAGCCGCGACCATGACGGGGCTCATGAGGAGAGTGCGTCCAGTGGGACTTCCTTGGCGGCCTTTGAAGTTTCGGTTCGAGCTGGACGCACAAATTTCATCTCCAACAAGTTGGTCAGGATTCATCCCAAGGCACATGGAGCATCCTGCCTCCCGCCAGTCGAAGCCGGCCTCTCGAAAAATCTTATCGATGCCCATCTCCGCGCAGATTTTACTGACACCTTGGGAGCCGGGCACGGCGATGGCACGGATTCCTTTGGCGACCTTACGCCCCTTGAGATATTTCGAGGCCTCGACAAAGTCGGAGACACGGGCGTTGGTGCAGGAGCCGAAAAAAGCGACCTGAATCTTTTGGCCCGCGATTTTTTGACCAGCCTTGAACTTCATGAATTCAAGAGCCTCTTTGGCCGAGGACCTTTCGGACACGGGCATCTGCTCAGGGGAGGGGATGGCTTCATCAATGAAAATGCCCTGTCCTGGATTGATACCCCAGGTCACGGTGGGACGGATTTCAGACGCCTGAAAGACCTTTACGTCGTCGTAGACGGCATCGGGATCCGAGGCCATTTTTCGCCATTCGACCACGGCAGCGTCCCACTGCTTTCCATGGGGGCAGTAGGGCCGACCTTTGAGATATGCATAAGTTTTTTCGTCTGGGTTGACGTAACCAACGCGTGCCCCGCCTTCGATCGACATGTTGCAGATGGTCATCCGTTCCTCGATCGAGAGGCCTTCGATTGTCGGGCCGGCATATTCGTAAGCATACCCAGTTCCGCCGTTGACCCCGAGGGTGCGGATGATATGGAGAATGATGTCTTTGGCGTAAACCCCTGGGCCAAGTTTACCGCGAACCTCGATTTTCCGGACCTTGAGCGGGGAAAGGGCCATGGTCTGCGTGGCCAGCACATCCCGAACCTGGCTGGTGCCGATACCAAAAGCGACGGCCCCGAATGCGCCGTGGGTGGAGGTGTGGGAGTCCCCGCAGGCAATGGTGGTGCCAGGTTGGGTAATACCTTGCTCCGGTCCGACAATGTGAACGATGCCCTGCTTGCCAGAGGCGATATCAAAAAAGGTCACCCCAAAGTCGGAGCAGTTTTTACGGAGCTCCTTGATCATGGCGTCGGCGAGGGTGTCCTGAAAAGGCTCCACCCGCCGGTCGGTCGGCACGATATGATCAACCGTAGCAAAGGTGCGCTGAGGAAAAGCGACCTGAAGCTTGAGATCCCGAAGCATACCAAAGGCCTGAGGGCTGGTGACCTCGTGGATCAGATGGGTACCAATAAAAAGCTGGGTCGATCCGTCGGGAAGTTTCGCCACGGCATGCCGATCCCAAACTTTGTGAAATAGGGTCCTGCCCATAAGTGTTTAAGATAACGGAAGGTTGGAAACCACGCAAACCAACCTGGCTAAAGGCGCTGCCAAACAGTGGCATCAGCAAAGGTGTACTGAAATTTGCGACGATGTTCGCGCAAGAGAAAAGGGAGATCTTGGCGATGCTTCAGCCGAAAGTGTGGTTGCAAAAGTTTTTTAAGGGTCAGAAACGAGTTTTGCCACCACCTCTTTTCCGCCGTGTACTCCTTCGACCAAGTGTAAGGGGAGGTGAGTAACAAGAGCCCGCCAGATTTGACCAGAGTTGGCGCCACTTTTGCGGCGAAAAAAGTAGGGTCGGGTAGGCGATCAATCAAGTTGGCCGCTAAGACAAGATCAAAGGCTCCCAGATCACGAGAAAGGTGAAGAGCATCCCCCACCTGAAAGTGAATCCTTTTTCTATCAATTTGTGAATCGACTTGGGCCAAGGCCGAGGTGGTAAGGTGACCCTCTTGGCGAAGTTGGAATTTTAGACGACCACTTCGCTTGAGCAGTCGGGCTGAGCGAATAAAGGAGCGAGAGAAGTCAATCCCAAGGACGTGGGAAACTTTGCGGGCGAGTTCAAAGGTGCTGCGACCGACAGCGCAGCCTAAATCTAAAGCCCGTTCGGGTTTGGTTCGCGCCTGGGACAGGAGGAGTTGGGCACAGGCTTGCGGAAAGTTCCGAACCCCCTTGGGGGGAGAAATCGCGGGGGGCAGTAAGGACGATGGATCGTGGTAATGAAAAGCGAGATACTCCGCGAGGACGGAGGAACTTTCGTAAGTCGCGGATTTCAGGCGAGCAAGTTTTGGAGGTAGGGGGCGGCTTGGTAGGCCTCGATCACCACCTCGGTCTTGTTGTCGCGATGCATGCGCACCTGCTTTAATTTGATTTCAGGTGTTTTGTGCGGGGCGTACAAAATGTCATCATGGGTGGCATTAAGTTTTTCAGCGAATTTGTCCGGAGTGAGATGTCCGCCCAAATGATCGGATCGACCCGTGGCAACGTGGATGGTGCCGAGAATCTTTTCGTCCTGAATGTCTCGACCGCTGAAGGGGAGGAGTTGAGTACCAAAGCCCAGCTCTCCGAGCTCGCCCACGACGGGATCGCGCTGGAGCTTAGCGACGTGCTCTTCAAAAGTTTTCGCATGGCCCGAAAGGAAAGTGCCCCCTACTTGCCGCCCTTTTTTTACATCGAGAATCGCGAGGGTGCCGTCCTCAAACTTCATCGGCATTTGTCCGTGGGCATCGGTCGGGACGAAATAAACTTCACCGGCCGGCAAGTTGGCCACGTCAGGAGTTTTTCCGCGGCAGAGGCCGTGGGATTTTTGGGCTTCTTGTTTTCCAAGGTCGAGATGGAGGGTGCAGGACTTTCCAGCGACCTCGTAATCGATCTCGACCCAGTCGGACTTGGTCAGCCCGAGACGAAGCTTTTCCGCCTGTTTGCTGACCTCATTGTAGTCAACCGCGAGCCCGGTTTTTAGAATGATCTCGTTGAGACCATGCAGGGTGGCTCCGCGGAAACCGTGTTTTTTGGCGGAAGCGGTTAAGGGAGCGGTCGCGGAATAGGTGGAAACGCAAAGAATGATATCAAACTTTGGGTAAATATCTTTTTCGAAGGAAAGACGATTCCCCTGCGTATCAACGGCGAGGTCATCCATATCGAGGTTACTGCCCCCGGTTTTTTTGTAAGCGTAGAGGTTGCCACCCGTGAGCCCTAGTTCTTGGCCGGCACCATTGTTGATTCCTTGGTAGAAAATATCGTGGGCATACTTTTGCACGGTTAAGGCGGAGTTTTTCAAGAAAGCGAAGTCTTTGACTTGGGTCGGATCGTCTAGATCGATGAGTACGCAGGTTTTTTCGCCGCCGACGGGTTCAAAAACTGTGCGAAGAAGGCGCACAAGGTCAAAGGATGGAAAGGTGGTCGGGATAGCGATGGAGGGATTAGACATCTAAAAAGCATAGCGGTGTTTTTTACTCAGGCAAATTAAGGTTAAAAAGATCTTTCCCAAGGCTGGCATCAAGGACGTGGCTGGGGCAAAATCACCCGATGGCGCTTCCAAACAGCACCCGAGATGAGTATTACGATTTTCTGCGTTTTGCCACCGTTTCGGCTGATCCAGCCCGTGCACAGACGATGAGGGATTGTGCCAGTTGGCTGGCGACAAAGTTTCGGGCGATGAGGATGGAGGCGGAAATCGTGGCGACCCCAGGGGCGCCAGTGGTTTTGGCTAAGTGGCGCCAGCAGGGGGCGGGGAAGCGGCGGACGGTTTTGATCTATGGCCACTACGATGTCCAACCTGCGGCCATGGCGGACGGGTGGACGGGAGACCCATTCGAACCACGACTGATCGATGGAATGGTGGTGGCGCGAGGGTCGACGGACAATAAAGGCCAAATCTTTGCCCACATGATGGGGGTGGCGGAAAAAATTAAGGCAGGTGGGCCTGAAACGGATGTCATCTTTTTGGTGGAAGGAGAAGAGGAGGTGGGGAGCGACAATCTCGAGGGTGTTTTGCGAAATAGAAAAGAGGAGTTGGCCTGTGATGTGGCCGTGATTTCCGACACAAATATGGCCGGCCCCGACAAGCCGACCTTAACCTACGGTTTACGGGGGATCAGCGCACTGGAGGTGGAAATGACGGGCCCCTCGCACGACCTTCATTCGGGAGTTTATGGGGGGGCGGTGGTCAATCCGATCACGGAATTGACCCGCTTACTGGCGGGGTTACACGATGGGAAGGGGAGAGTGGCTGTGCCGGGGTTTTATAAAAAAGTAAGAAAAATAGCTGCTTGGGAGCGCAAAGCGGCCAAAGCGTTGGGGGTGCCGGATGCGGAAGTGCGACGTCAGGCCGGAAGTCCGGCCCTTGGTGGAGAGTCGGGATATTCGGCGATTGAAAGAATCGGAATGAGGCCCACGGCGGAAATAAACGGAATCACGGGGGGGTATCAGGGACCCGGTCCTAAAACGGTTTTGCCGAGCAAAGCCTCGGCTAAATTGACCTTTCGTTTAGTGCCGCACCAAGATCCCAAAGAGATGGCGGACCTCGTGGAGAAGGATCTCAAGAAGCGGTGCCCCAAGACGGTCAGGTTAAAAGTAACGCGACAGCACGGTGGATTTCCCTACTTCTGCGACCCGACCCAAGGCTTTGGCCCGGCCGCTTCGAGGGCGTTGCGTCAAGCTTGGGGAGGGAAAAGGGTGGATTACCTTCTGGAGGGCGGGACGATCCCGATTGTCAGCGTGATCAAAAAAGTTTTAGGCGTAGAGACCTTGCTGGTGGGATTAAGTTTGCCGGACTGTCGAGCCCACGGACCGGACGAAACCTTTCCGATCGAATACTTGGAGCGTGGGGCCAAAATGAATCAGGCCCTGCTACGAGAAATTGCGATTGCCTAGCAGTTAGTTTCCCGTCAAATCAACGTAGTAGCCTTTGTGGTAATTGTACCAGTACCACCATCCTCTCCATTCTTTAAATTCCTCCGTCTCATCCTTTTTCAAGTAAACTCCCGAAAATCCTTTACCCGCGGTGTTAGAATTATTCTCAAGTCTTTGTTTGAAGGTGGTCACAAAAGATGAAATTTTGGCGGCCGGCACAAATACGACCACTTGACCTTCGCGGGCAAAAACAGATCGCGTTACGTTGCCATAATTCTCGCGAACATTTTTTCCAGTATCCATGACATAAAAACTCCCAGCCCCATTAGCAACTTTAAGAGGTTGATAGTCTGCATCGATTCTACCGAGCAAACTTACTTTCTTTCCAAGATATTTATCAGGATCGAGCTTCAGATCATCGCCAGTCTCAAGAGCTTGAACCTGTGTAGAAAAGAGTAGGTGGGTTATTACTACGCTTAGGAACGTCCATTGCAGGGACATGGAAATATCTTAATTACTCTATCTGGGAATGGAAGAATTAATTTATCAGTTGCTTTAGCCTTGCGTAAAGGAGTTCAAGCTTGGGCAGGGATACCCCCGCCGCGTTTCCCAATCGAAGGGGCTCTCCCCAGATTGATTCCAGTACCACCGGTTTTTTCGACAGATAGTCAAGTAGGCTGGAGGGTTGGTAGGCGCCCATCTTTCTGGTTCGTTCAATTTCCTGCGTTGGATGATCCGGCTGCTGGGAAAAACCAAGAGCGGCGGAGGCCTGCATGACTTCATTCATCAAAGCAAGAGTTTCTGAGTACAGATTTGGATCAGCCAGTATCTTGGCGGTATCAATTCCACCTGCGGCAATGGAGAGACCATTAAAGGGAATATTCCAGACGAGTTTGTACCAGCGAGCTGAACCCACCGATGGGGCAACGGAGCAGGTCAGCCCTGCTTTTTCAAAAAGTCGGGCAAGGGATTGAGCGCGGGTAGTGTCTCCTCCGCAAAAATCAGCAAAGCGTATGTTTCCGCCTGACATATTGAGAGCCACCCCCGGTTCAGGTCGTGAAACACAAACGTGGCAGACCCCACAGAGAATCCGCTCTTTTCCAACGAGCGAGGCGAGAAACTCCTCATTGCCCAATCCATTCTGCAACGTGCAAACGACCGTGTGGGGACCGAGCAGCGGCGGGAGTAAATCCGCTAGGAATGAGTTGGCCGTGGTTTTGAGGCAGACCAGAACAAGATCGACCGGCCCTATCTCTTGAGATGAGGCGAAGGCGTTGACTTGGGGCAGGTGAAAGTTTCCTTGGGTGCAGCGGATTTTTAGACCGTGCTTGCGGAGGTGAGACAAATCGCGCCGAGCCAGAAAGGAGACGGGGAGGCCGACTTTGGCCAACTTCGCGCCGTAGTAGGTGCCGAGGGCGCCCGAACCCACGATGGCAGTGTGGGGTTGGGTCGGGAGGGGTCCGAGAGGATCAAGAGTCATACCTTTGGTTAGCGGATTTTGCCGGTATCCCAAGCAGGGAAGAATTGACGAGCCTTGATAAGGGAGGATTGAGTTTCGAGGCGGGGAGTGGAAGATAAGAGAGTTAGAGTGGGGTCCATAGCTCAACGGTTAGAGCAGGGGACT
>SXGQ01728115.1_pt1 | contig 20845 bp, 12 predicted proteins | sample 3178371 | NCBI WGS metagenome assembly SXGQ01 (sample SAMN11356859, study PRJNA531348) | freshwater metagenome | isolation source: freshwater sample F1-20 | place: China: Fuxian Lake, Yuxi | collected 2017-12-25 | reverse complement strand
GTGAACCGGTTGTGGCACCACCACTTTGGGCAGGGCATCGTCGCCACCCCGAGCGACTTCGGGCTCGGCGGTTCGGCGCCCTCGCATCCGGAGTTGCTGGACTGGCTGGCTGCGGAGTTCCAGCGGAGCGGTGGCTCGCTCAAGCATCTGCATCGCCTGATCGTGGGGAGCGCCGCCTACCGGCGGGATTCACGCGTGGCGGACCCCGCGGCGGTGGCCGTGGACGCGCAGAACCGCTTGCTGTGGCGGCAGAACCCGCGCCGGCTCGACGCTGAGTCGCTGCGTGACGCGGTGTTGTCCGTTGCCGGCACCCTCAACTTGGCGATGGGCGGGCCCGGCTTCCGGGATTTCAAGTACACCGAGGCTTATGCGCCGCTTTACGAGTACATCACGGCGGACGAGCCCGGCCTGTGGCGCCGCAGCATTTACCGCTTCATCGTGCGCACGACGCCGCACCAGTTCCTTTCGACTCTGGACTGCCCCGACCCGGCGAACCTGACCCCGGCGCGCGTGCGGACGACCACCGCCCTGCAGGCGCTCGCGCTGGCCAACAACGACTTTATGCTGCGGCAGGCGCGGCGGCTGGCGGAGCGTGCCGAACGGGAGGCGGGCGGCGGTGAGGCCGCGGTGCGCTGGGCGATCGAGCTGGCTTTCCAGCGGGAGGCGACCGCAGACGAGACGCGTGCGGCTGCAGAGCTGGCGGCGGCGCGGGGCCTGTTCGCGGTGTGCCGCGCGCTGCTGAACGCGAACGAGTTTGTGCACATCGACTGAACCATGAGCGCCTTTCCCGCCTCTCCCTGCCGCGGGCACCTTCCCCCCGTTTCCCGCCGCGATTTCCTGCGCGACCTCGGGGGCGGCCTCGGCGGCGTCGCGCTGGCGGCGCTACTGCACCAAGACGCTCGCGCTGGGGCGAGTCCTCTCGCTGCGCGGCGGGGCCATCATCCGGCGAAGGCCCGCGCCGTCATCCAGATCTTCTGCCCGGGAGGGCTCAGTCATCTCGACTCGTGGGACCACAAGCCGGAGCTGACGAAACGCAGCGGTCAGCCCTTCGATCCCGAGGGTAAGCTGCAGTTTTTTGCGTCCAAGCCCGGCAATTGCCAAGGCAGTTGGTGGCCATTCCGCCAGCACGGCGAATGCGGGCGTTGGGTCAGCGACCTGTTCCCCAGGCTCGCGGGCCACGTCGATGACCTAGCGTTCATCCACTCGATGCAGAGCAAGAGCGCGCTGCACGGGCCGGCGATGTTCATGGCCAACAGCGGGTTCATCCTGCCGGGTTTCCCCGCGATGGGGGCGTGGGTCACCTACGGCCTAGGGAGTGAGAACGAGAATCTGCCGGCGTTCGTCGTGCTCCCGGATCCGCGCGGCGTGCCTCCCGGCGGGGTGGTCAACTGGGGTGCGGGCTTCCTGCCGGCGGTGCATCAGGGGACGACCATCGCGGCCGGGGGCGACCGGGCGCCGATCGCCGACCTATTCCCGGAGGGGGAGTTCGCCGGCCTGCGCGGTGAGCCGGAGCGAGCAGGGCGCGATTTCCTACAGGTACTGAACCGCGCCCACCGCGCGGGGCGTCCGGGCCAGACGGAGCTCGACGCCCGGATCTCGGCCTACGAGCTCGCGGCGCGGCTGCAGTTGAGCGCGCCCGAAGCGACGGAGCTCCGCGGGGAGAGCGAGGCGACGCGGCGCCTCTACCGGCTGGAGCACGAGGAGATCGGCCCGTTTGGCCGCCAATGCCTGCTGGCCCGCCGCCTCGTCGAGCGCGGGGTGCGCTTCGTCCAGGTTTTCTGCGGGGCGGAGAACACCGCCACGAAGAAGATCCGGCCCAACTGGGACAGCCACGAGGACGTCGTGCGCGACCACGGCTACTGGGGGCCGATCCTCGACACCGGGGCGGCAGCGCTGCTCACGGATCTCAAATCCCGCGGCCTGCTGGACAGCACGCTCGTGATCTGTACGACGGAGTTCGGCCGCCAGCCCGGCGCGCAAGGCGGGGGTGGCAAGGGTCGGGACCATAATCCCGCGGCATTCACCGCGTGGATGGCGGGGGGCGGCATCCGGGGTGGCACGGCCCACGGCGCCACCGACGAGCTTGGCTTCAAGGCCGTAGTGGATCCCGCCTACAGCTACGACCTGCACGCGACCGCCCTCCACCTGCTCGGCCTGGATCACGAGAAGCTGTCGTTTTACCACAACGGCATCAACCGCCGCCTCACCGACGTCCACGGGCACGTCATTCGCGGTATCCTCGGATGAGCGGCTAATGCTTTGACCGGCCGGGCGCGCGGCCCCTACAAGCCCGGGATGCACAGCGCTCGCATCGCCTTCGTCGGCACCGGTCGGATGGGCGCCAATATGGCCCGCCGCCTCAAGGAACGCGGCCACGCCGTCACCGCCGTCCACGACCCGGCCACCGCCGTCGCCGACGCTCTCGCCGCCGAGCTCGGCGCCACCCGCGCCGCCTCCCTCGCCGCGGTCACGGCGGCCGCGGACGTCATCTTCACCGTGGTGCCCGACGACGCCGCCCAGCTCGCGGTGTTCGCCGAGCAGGGTGACTCGTTGCTCACGGGCGCGCAGGGCCGGGTTTTCGTGAACTGCGCCACCCTCACCCCCGCGGTGCACCTCGAGGTGGAACGCCGCGCGCGGGCCGCCGGGGCCGCCTCGCTCGAGGCCTGTATGGCGTCGTCCATCCCGCAGGCGCGCGCCGGGACGCTTTACCTGATGTGCGGCGGCGACGAGGCGGCGTTCGCGCGGGTGCGGCCGATCCTCGATGACCTCTCCTCCGCGCTGCGCCACCTCGGACCCACGGGCCGCGCGGCGCAGGTGAAGGCGCTCGTCAATATGGTGATGAACATCAACACCGCTGGCCTTGCCGAGGGGCTCGGACTGGGCGCGGCCCTGGGGCTGGACCTAGACCTGCTCCGGGAGGTGTTTGCCCAGACCGGCGCAAATTCCCAAGTGCTCAAGACCGACGGCGAGGATATGCAGCATCGCGCGCACGACTGCTTCTTCTCGGCGGCCCACGCGGCCAAGGACTCCACCATCGCGTGGACCCTCGCGGCGCAGGCCGGCCTGCACCTGCCCCTCGCCGCCGCGACCAAGCTCCAGTACGACCGGATGGTCGCGCTGCAGCTCGGTCACCTCGACAAGAGCGGCGTCGCCGAGCTCACCTTCCCGGGCCGTCACGCCTGAGGCCGCGGGGCGCGGCCCGGCCCGCGGCCAAGGGTCGCGCCGTCAGTTCAGCTCGCGGATCGAGACGTTGCGGAACTGCACGAGGCTGGAGGCCGGATTGTACTTGCCGTCGCGGAAACCGCCGTGGTGCTGCAGCGCGAGGGGGCCCTGCGCGGGGATGCCCGGCAGCTGGGCGTTCTCGAGGACCGTTTTCCCGTTCAACACCACCGTGAGGCGGTCGCCCTTCAGGGTGATCTCGAAGGTGTTCCATTCCCCGACGGGCCGGTCGGCGCGCATCTTCGGGGTCACGCCCGCGCGCACGGCGGCGGGCTGGTTGCGGTCCATCCGGTAGCCGTAGACCTCGCCCGAGCCGACCGGCCAGCACCAGATGTTGATCTGCGCCTTGCTGCTGCCCCGCAGGTAAATCCCGGAGTCCGCGTTGGGGGTGGGCGTGGTGACATCCTTGCCATCGGGTCCCTTGAGGTGCGTGCCGTCGGGGAGGACGGTGGGCACGGGGTAGAGCCCGGTGGTCTCCTTGATGCGCCAGTCGAGCCGCAGCACGAAGTCGCGGTATTCCTTCGCGCTCCAGAGGTTCTTGTCGCCGGGCGCCTCGGAGCGGGCGTCGTAGTCGATCACGCCGTCGAGGACCTTCCAGTGGCCGTTGTCGCCGGCTGGGACTTTCCAATGGGTGAGGTCCTTGCCGTTGAAGAGGGATGCGAAACCGGCATCAGCGGCCGGGAGGCTGGCGGTCGCGAGCGCGAGGAGGGCGGGGAGGAGGCGTTTCATCGGGGGTGGCGCCAGCGTGGGGGTACGCGGCCCGGAAGCAAGGCGCGGCCGTCGAGGCGGGCCTCACCCGCCGGCGGGCGGATCGCGGGGCGCGACGGGCACGAAGTACTCCAGATAGCCGATGAGCATCTCGTCCGACGTCTGCGGCCCCCAGCGGACGGTGCGGGTGGGATCAGGGTTGGCGGGGTTCGCCGGACTGTTGTCGAACACGGCCGTCACGCGCACGGTGCTGCCGCGGAGCAGGAGACGGGGCTGGCGCAGCTCGTAGCGGAGCTGCCAGTTGAAGTCGTACTGCGGCAGGTCGAGGAGGACCTCGGGGGCCCCTTCCGGCGGGAGCAGCTCGAAGCGGAAGGATTTCCCGCGCACGTGCAGGTGGGCCATCAGGCTGAGCAGTGGCAGGTCGTGCGGCAGCCGGCGGCTGGCGGTCTCGACGTGGTGGGCGGCGCCAGGCGGGATGCGCAGGTCCCGGTCCGGGATCGGCAGGGTGCGCACCTCGTAGCGCGGGGGAGCCTTCGCGAACACGAGGCCGAGCTGGAGGCGTTCCCGCACGGCGCGGCCGCTGGGGGTGTAGTGGATCTGGAAGCTTACCCGCGCGCCCGCGGGCAGGCGGCGCGCGAAGCCCTCCGGGTAAGTGTGGGCGCCGTTGCCCGGCACATACACCGCCCAGTAGCCGGTCGCCCCCTCCTCGTGGTCACGCACCGGACGGCCCGGGGCGTGCACGTTCACGAGCACGTGGTGCACGACGTCGCGCGCGCTCGGCAGGATCTCGTAGGCGGTCACCCAACGGTCCTCCGTCAGGGTCGTGGTCACGACGTCAAACTGGTAGGGCATCACGCCGCCGGCCGGGATCGCGTAGGCGCGGCTCAGCGGCACGACGAGGTCCGGCTGCCCGATGGTCCAGCCGGTCGGCGCGCGGCGCGGCAGGGGCGCGTCGCGCGGGTCGCCTTCGGGCCGGTCGGCGGAAGTCAGCCACGCCAGCAGGTCCGCGCGGTCGCGTTCCGGCAGCGAACGATCGTGCGCCCACGGCGACGGCGTGCCCGGGGGAGGCGGGGCCGCGAACCACGGAGGCATGCTCCGCTCCTCGACGACCCGGCTGATGACGCGGGCGCGGTCGCGCACCGCGGCGAGCGAGTCGAGGGCGAAGGGCGCCACGCCGTCCGGCTGATGGCAGGAGACGCAGTGCTGCTGGAGGATCCGGGCGACGTCCCGGTGGTAGGTCACCGCGAGGGGCGCGGCTGCCGCGGCGGCGGGCGCGGCGTTGAGGTCGCAGCCGGGCGCCGTCGTGGCGGTGACGGACGGCGGTTCCCCGCGCAGCAGGGCGGCCACGGCCCGGCGCAAATGGGGTTGGCGGGGCGCGGGCAGATTGCGGACGAGGTCGTACTGGTCGTCGAGCGCGCCGCGGTACACGAGGGTACGCGCCGCATCGAGGAGGAACACCTCCGTGGTCGAGCGGGCCCCGAGTGCGCCGGTCAGCGCGCGCTCCGCCTCGTGCACGTAGGGCGCGGTGAAGGCGTGGTCCGCCAGCTGCGCCCGGATCTCTCCCCGGGCCTCGCTGGCGAACGGATTGACCAACACGAGTCCGATCCCCTGCGCGCGGAGCTCGGGCTCGAGGGCCGCGAGGCTGGGCAGGTAACGCTTGCTCACGGGGCAGGTCGCGCTGGTGACCGCGACGACGACGCCCGTCGTCCCGCGCCAGTCGCTCAGCCGGTGCGAGCGACCCGCCAGGTCGGTGAACGTCACATCCGGCACCTGCCGCCCGATGCCAAGCTCCCCGGGCCGGGGCAGTCCGGGATCCGTGGCGAGCCCGGCGAGCTCCGCGGCGGAAATGCCCGGGTCCGCCAGCCCGGCCTCGGCGGAACGGCCGGCGCGGGCGGCGAGGGCCTGCAGGGAGGAGCGTTCGGCGGCATCGATCACGCCGTCGCCGTTCCGGTCCGCGAGCGCGAACCAGGGGGCGTCGCCGGCCTCGGCCCGGCTGATCCGTCCGTCCCCGTCGCGATCGAGGCGGCGGAGCGCGGCCTGCGCCGCCGGCGCGGTGGACCCCGGGGCGGCGGCCCGGTCGTACTCCGCGCGGGTGATCACGCCGTCGCCATCGAGGTCGTAGCGGGCGAACGCGGCGGGCAGGTTGAGCTCGGCCGCCGTCACCCGGCCATCCCCGTCCCAGTCGAATCGGGTGAAGGCGTCCGCGGCGACGGCGACCAACGCGGTGCCGCCCGCCGCGAGGAGCAGCAGGCCGGCGCGGACGGGAAAAGGGGTGGGGGAGGGCGGCATCCTTCCGCGGTGAGACGCAGGGGCGGCCCCCCGGGTAACACGATCTGCGTGCGCGGCTTTGGCGTTGTTCCCCCCGGGTGGGCGTCCGAGGCTGGGCCTCGTGGTCCTGCGCGCAATTCACGTCTATCCCGTCAAGTCCCTCGGCGGTTGCGCCGTCGCGGAGGCGGAGGTTGACGCGCTGGGCTTCGTGGATGACCGGCGTTTCCTGGTGGTCGACCCGGCGGGACGCTTCCTCACCCAGCGCACCCTCCCGCGGATGGCGCTGATCGCGGCGCGGCTGGAGGCGACTACGCTCATCCTGACCGCACCCGGTGCGGGCACCCTCGCGGTGCCGCGCGCGCCTGATCCCGCCGCCCCCTTGGTGCCGGTCACCGTCTGGAAGTCGGAGGGGATGCTGGCGGAGGACTGCGGGGCCGCGGCGGCTGCGTGGCTGGGCGGATTTCTTGGGGTGGCGTGTCGTCTGGTGCGGATCGGGCCGGCGTTTCGGCGGCCGGTGCGGCGCGTGCCCGCCGGGCTGGTCGGGACGCCGCTCGTCGGCTTCGCGGACGCCTACCCGTTCCTGCTCGCGAGCGAGGCGTCGCGCGCCGACCTGAACGACCGGCTCGTGGCCCGCGGCGAGGAGGCGCTGCCGTGGGACCGGTTCCGCGCCAACCTCATCCTCGACGGCTGCGCCGCGTTCGCCGAGGACGGCTGGCCCCGCCTGCGGATCGGCGCGACGGAGTTCCGCGCGGCGGGCCCCTGCGCCCGGTGCGCGATCACCACGACGGATCAGGCCACGGGTGAGCGCGGCGTCGAACCCCTGCGGACCCTCGCCACATACCGCCGCGATCCGCGTACGCCGGAGGACGTCAATTTCGGACAGAACCTGATCCACGTGACGCCCGCGGGCCGGTTGCGGGTCGGCGATCCGGTCACGGTGCTGCCCGCGCCTGCGGGCGCCGGCGGCGGCTGAACGGTCCGCCCGGCGGCGCGGTTTCGCGTCGAGGTCAGCTCAGCGCCGGCGCTCGCCGAACTCCAGGTGGCCGTCCCGCAGCGTGAGGCGTTGCCGGCCCACGAGGACCGACGTCCCCTCGACGCGGGCCACCGGCGGCGGGTCGGCGGTGGGAAACCACAGCGTGATCGAGGCGGAGCCGACCGTGAGGCGCTGACCCTCGGCGGGCCCGGTGGTGGCGAGGAGCACGCCGGCCCCGCTCGCGCCGGTGAAGTCGACGGCGAAGGCCGTGCCGTCGGCGAGCGTCAGGCTGCTGGTCTCGCCCCGGGGCGACGCGTCCCAGTGCCGTACCGGTCCCTCCGCGACACTGCCCCAGTGAAGCTTGCGGCCTTGCGAGTGTACCGCCAACGCGCGGTCGGCGGGCGCGCCCATATAGCCGCGGACGGGGTTGGTCAGCACGGTGATCACCGTGTCGTCGCCGTCCCGCCACCGGTCCCGCCAGCCGAAGAAGCCCGCCTCCGTGTCGCGGAACACGTGGGGCAGTACGTTTCCGGCCGGGGTGGGCGCCTCGCCGAGCGGCCAGTGGACGAATGCGCTGACGGCGTACTGCGGGTAGAGGCTGGCGGTGTCGAACGGCGTGCCGGCGGCGGCGTCGGCGGCGGCCAGGGATTGTCCGTAGATCCACGCGAGCGCGGAGCGTTCCGCCGGGGGCAGGCTGCCCGCGCCGAGGGCGAAGTAGGCCGCGCCGCTCATCCCGGTGCGCGACCACACGTTCCGCGGATACCCGCCGCGGACAGGCCAGAAGTCCGGCCGGCCGTCGCGGAAGACGGTCTGGTTGAGCCAGCGCAGCGAGAGCTGGCGCGCGTTGGGGCGTGGACCGGAGAAGTAATCGCGGCCGCCGGCGTGTCGCCAGGCCTGCAGGGCGCTGAGGAACACGATCTGGGAGGCCATCGAGCCGGTGCCGTCGCCCTCGGCGAAGTAGCCCCCGTCGCCGAAGCCCTCCGTCAGGTTCCGCTCCACGCCGTGCGCCGCGTGGGTGAGCAGTTCCTCGATCCGCTCCGCGTCGGCCCACGGGGCCCCGCGGACGGCGAGCAGCGCGAGGGTGGCGCCGCCGACCTGCATCCCGAAGTGGTTGCTGTGGGGAGGCATCGTGCCGCGCGCGAGGTTTTCCAGGGTCACGGGTCCGCGCGGGTTGGTCTCGTCAGGCAGCTCTCGGTACTCGGCGAGGGCGCGGCCGAACTGTTCGCGGGTGGCGGCGTCCCAGCCGTCGTGGCAGAGGTCGTAGCCGAGGGCGAGCCAGCCGAGGGCGGGGCCGGCGCGCAGCGCCCCGCCGGGCCGCCGGAAGCTGTAGCGAGGATCTCGGTCGCGCGCCCCGGCGAGTGCCCGCGCGAAGCACTCCCGGCCCCACTCGGCGTAGCGGCGGTCGCCCGTGAGTTGGTAGAGAAGGCCGTAACCGGCGGCGTGACCGATCGTGAAGGCCCCGATGGGCAGCGGCGCTGCCTCCGACGGGTAGGCGCGATCGGCCCGGCTGTAGGCGGCTGGCGGCCCCGGTTGGTCGCTGCCGCCCAGCAGTTGGTGCAACCGCCGCAGGATCGCCTGGCCCTCGGGCGTCGCGGCGCGTGCGCGCAGGGCGGGCAGGTCCGACCGCCGGAACAGCAGGCGCGGATGTTCGCCCGGCGCGACCGGCACGTGGCCGGGCACCGGGACGAACCACGGCCCCTCGCCCTCAGGCGGATGCGCGCGGTAACCGTGGGGCAGGGAACCGTCGGGCCGCCGCTCGGCCGCGGGGCCAGCCATTCCTGTCGCCGGTTCCCAAACGAGGCGGAGACCGAGGTTCGTCTGTCGCGAATCCGGCGGGTGGCGGTGCCGGTTGGCGCTGCGCAGGGCCTCGGGTTCGTTGAACCAGCTCCCGCCGCGGATGACGCGCGCCACCCCCTCGGCCGGTCCGCGCGGATCCGACACCGGGCCCGGGGTGTACGGACCGAACCAGTCCTCGCACCATTCCCACACGCCGCCGAAGAGGTCGTGCACGCCCCAGGGATGCGGCCGCTTCCCGCCGACCGGATGGCTCCGACCCTCCGCCCGCGGGTAGAACCACGCGTGTCGGGGCAGTTCGCGGTAGCCCGGGTCATCGCCCCACGGGAAGCGCGTCGCGGTGCCGGCGCGGGCCGCGTGTTCCCACTCGGCCTCCGTCGGCAGCCGGAAGCGCCCCACGCCGCGGGCGTTCAGTCGCTCGAGGAAGGCCTGCGCGTCCAGCCACGACACGCCCTCGACCGGGTGGGTCGCTGAGGCCGCGAAGTCCTGGAAGGTCGCGGGATTCCCACCCATCACGGCGGCCCACTGCGCCTGGGTGACCTCGTGTTTGCCCAGCCAGTAGGGCCGGGTGAGGGTGACCTCGCGCGCGGGACCCTCGTCGGCGGCCCGGCCGGCCTCGGCCGCGGGGCTGCCCTGCGTGAAGCGGCCGGCGGGAATGGCGACGAAGGTGAAGGCGGTGCCATCCCGCAGGCTGACGAGCCGCTCCGCGGGCTTGGCGGCGTCGGCGTCGGCGGCGGCCGCGAGGAGCGCGGGGGCGAGGCAAAATGGGGCGAGGCGGCGGAGGTGTTTCATCGCGCGTCGCCCGGCTCCCAGACCAGGCGCAGGCCCACGGCGGGGTAACGGCCGTCCGGCGGGTGGCGGTGCCGGTTGGCGGAACGCAGGCTGGGCGGGAAATCGTACCAGCTCCCCCCGCGGAACACGCGTTCCCGGCCTGCCGGCGGCCCGGCGGGATCGCGCTGCGGCCCGGCCGCGTAGGGGCCGTACCAGTCGGCGCACCATTCCCAGACGCTGCCGTGCAGGTCGTGCAGGCCCCAGGCGTTTGGCGGGCGGGTGCCGACCGGGTGCGTGATGGCGAGCGAGCGGCTGTTGGCCCAGGCGTGCGCGTGGGTCGCGTGCCCCTCCGGATCGTCGCCCCACGGGAAACGCGTCGTCGTGCCGGCCCGCGCGGCGTACTCCCATTCCGCCTCCGTCGGCAGCCGGAACCGGCCGGTCCCTCGGCGGTTCAGGGCGGCGAGGAACCGCTGGCAGTCGTCCCACGACACCGACTCGACCGGGTGCCGCGGGGCGTCCGGCCCGCGGCGGAACACCGCGGGGTTGCGGCCCAGCACGGCGGTCCACTGGCCCTGCGTGACCTCGTGGGAGCCGAGGAAGAAGCCGCGCGTGAGCGTGACCTCGTGCCGCGGCCCCTCGTCGGCGTCGCGGCCCGCCTCGGCGGATTCGCTGCCGCGCCAGTAGGTGCCCGGGGGCAGCCAGACGAACCGGAACTCAATGCCCTCGTCGAGGCGCACCACGGGAGCGCGGTCCGCCGGTGCCGCGGCGAGGGTGGGCAGGGCCAGCGCGAGCGCGGCGCTGGCGGCGCGGCGGAACGCGGCGCGCCGGGTCACAGGCGCGTGCTCAGGCTGAGGCGGAAGGAGCGCGGCTCGAAGTAGCGGACGGCGCGGTTGGGGACCGTCACCCGCTGGGCGCCGGGCGTGGCGGAGGGGACGAGCGCGCCGGTGGCCGGGTTGAGGAAGAGCGTGGTCGTGTTCGTGCTCACCATCTTCTGCTCGTCGAGCAGGTTGGTCAGGTTGAGGCGGACGTTCCACCGGCGCCCGAAGAGGTCGCCGCGGTAGGCGAGGGCGGCGTTGACCTTGTACTCGAGCGGGATCTGCGGGCGGTAGCGGCGGTTCTCGTCGTTGGAGCGGTCGCGCAGCCCGTTGTCGATCACCTGCTCGCCTTGGCGCGAGCCGTTGAACGTCACGCCAAGGCTCGCCTCAAGGCCGCGGAGCGTGCCCGTCGTGAACTTGTAGTTGTTCCAGACCGCCCAGACGTTGCGCGGCACGTCGCTCGTGCGGCGTCCGATCGCGCCGACCTTAGTGACCGTGGCCTTGGCCTCGTCGAGCGCGACCGCGCGGGCGTCCTCGGTGGAGTAGCGCAGGTAGCGCCACCACGAGTCGTACTCGGTGCTCGCGGGCTGGTCGACGATCTCGAAGCCGCCCGTGACCGCCTGCACCAGGTGCGTGTAGGTGATCACGGTACTGAGGTTTTCGGTGAAGTTGAGGTAGAGCTGGGCGTCGACGCCTTTGGAGCGGTCGTCGTAGGCGACGTCGGAGTTGCGGTTGAGGGCGTAGGCGTTGTTGGCGTTGAGCGCGGTGGCGCCGGTGCCGACGCTGGCGCCCTGGAGGGCGGTGTTGGTCGCCGGGTCGCCCGCGGCGGCCTCGAGGGCGCGGCGCAGCGGGTCGTTGGCGGCCGAGCCCAGCGAGGCGTAGTCCACGAGCAGGAACCCGCCCTGCTGGGGGGCGCCGGTGACGCGCGGGTGGCTGAGGTCGGCGGCGGCGACGTAGCTCACCGGCAGCAGGTACGTGACCGGCTGGTTGGTCTGGAACGTGGTGTAGCCGGAGTTGTGCACCGTGTAGGCGGCCGGGCCGGAGCCGCTCGCGCGGGTGTTGCCGGTGAAGCCGGTGCGCAGCGTGGGCTGGTCGTTCGAGCGCGGCTGCGGGGCGAAGGCGAAGTTGTAGATGGCGTTCTGCCGATCCACCTCGAAGTAGGCGATCGTGGCCGAGACGCGCGCGCGGCCCGCGCGGTCGCGCCACAGGTCGAGCTTGGCGCCGAGCTCGCGGCTTTGGGTGCGCTCGGGCTTGAACGGGTTGGCGGCGCCGTCGCGCTGGCCCGTGTTGGGGAACAGGCCGCCCGCGCTCACGCCGTAGAGGTTCACGTCGCGGGTCACGGCGACGTTCAGCCCGAGGGTGAAAGTGTCATCGCGCTGCGGCACCGCGCCGAAGCGGTAGCCGTTGATGATGCGCGCCTGGCCGGCGGCGTTGACCAGGCTGGCCGGGTCGGGCGTGCCGGGCAGGGTCCAGTTGGCGAGGTTGGTGTCCGGCTGCGCGGGGTCCCGCTTGACGAAGGAGGTGAAGTAACTGCGCACGAGGTAGCGCTCGTTGCGCCAGCCGCCGATGGTCGTGATCCGGTCGCGCCACCAGCGGCCCTGGTAGACGGCGTAGTGGCCGGTGTCCCACTCGGAGAAGACGGAGTCGCGGAACGGCCGGAACTGCTCGCCGGCGTAGCGGATGTGCTCCGGCGCGGCGAAGGGCAGGAAGCCCTGCGTCGGGCTGCCGGCCGTGTTGCTCGTCACCTGGGTGTTCGCGCGGTCGCTCTGCTGCACCGTCTGGTCGGTGCGTCCCAGCAGGAGACCCTGGCGCTGGCCCCAGAGGGTGAACTCGTAGCTGAGGTCGGCGCGCGCCTGGCGGATGTACTTGTGCGTGCCGGCGAGGCTCCAGCCGTACCCGATGGTCTTCCACTGGGTCTGGGCGGGGTTCACCGGGTCGGCGCCGACGGCGGTCCAGCGGCCCGGGGACACGGGGGCGGCCGCGGCGGAGGCGGTGGTGGTGCGGAGGACCGCGCCGCTCACGCCGCGGCGCTCGTTGAGCCGGTCGGAATAGTTGGCGCCGAGCACGAGCGTGAGGCCGGGCGTGAGCCGCTGCGTCACCTCGATCGTGCCGTTGAAGTAGTCATCGCGCCCGTAGGTGTCGGGTCCGCTCCAGCGGTAGAGGCGGTCGCGGCCGAAGACATCGCGGGCCACGAGGCGGGTCTCGTTCCACTCGTTGAGGTTCTCGGCGAGGAGCAGGCCGGTGCCGGCTTGCCGGACGTTGCCGGCGTTGCTGTCGGCGAGGTCTTGGAAGCCGGTGCCCTTGCTGGTGAAGCGGCCGTACTCGATGTCCACGAAGATGGTGGTGTCGCGGAAGGGCCGGAACTCCACGGCGGGCGTGACCAGCAGCCGGCGGCGGTCGTCGAAGTCCGAGCGGCTGCTCAGTTCCTGGGCGACCGCGCCCACCCCGAAGCTGAGGGAGCGGCCGTCCCCGGCGCCCTTCCAGAGTGGGGCGGTGTGGTAGAGCTCGACGCGGCGGAAATCGTTGCTGCCGAGGCCGAGGCGGAAATCCGTCTGCCGGTTGCCGCGCGGATACTTCGGGGTCAGCGCGACGACGCCGCCCAGCGAGGCCACGCCGTAGAGGAGGGACTGGGGCCCGCGGGCGACCTCGAGGCGATCGACGTTGATGACGTCGGTGACGGTGTCCTGGCGGAACCCGTTGCGGAGGAAGGAACGGGTGTTGAGGCCGCGGATGTTGACCGTGGTGGAGTCGCGCGAGAGCGAGCCGGCGGCGCCGGTGCCCGATGGGCTGAAGAGGAAGTTGTTACTGGTGGCGACCTGATCCTGGATGATGCCGGCCGAATACTCGAGGGCCTCCTTGATGTCGACGGCCCCGATGTCGTCGATGAACTCACGGGTGATCACCTCGATGGGCAGCGGGATGGCCTTGATCTCGAGGTTGAGGCGGGTGCCGGTGGTCGAGTTGGTGGCCACGTAGCCCCGGTCCCGGCTGGTATCGACGCGGAAGGCCGAGAGCACGAGCGGCTGGTCGCCCGCCGGCGGGGCGGCGGGGGCGGGCTGCGCGGGCGCGAGCGCGGCGGCGAAGAGGGAGCCGAGGAGGGTGAGGGGGGAGCGACGATTCATAACGGGGGAAGGCGAGGCGGGTTTGGCGGGAGGGTTGGCGGAGCCGGGCGGCTCAGCAGCCACGGTGGGCGCGGCGCGGTAAACGATCAGGGCGCCGCTGCCCGCGTCCTCCGCGGCGGTGAGGCCCGTGCCTGTGAGAAGCCGGTCCAGCGCGACGCGTGGCGGCCAGTTCCCGCGCAGGGGCGGGGTGCGGACCTCCCCGACGGCGGCCGGGAAGAGGATTTCCCGGCCGGCCTGCCGCCCGAACCGCTTCAGGGTGTCGGCGGCCTCCCCGGCGGGCAGATCGAAGGCCCGCGCGGCCTCCCCGGCCAGGGCCGCGGGCAGGGTGGCCCAGAGGCCGGCCGCGAGGGTGAGGAGGCGGGGCAGGCACCGCCAAGGGCGGAACCGGGGCGATCCGGGGTGCATTGGTGCGACAGGGCGGGAATTCCACGGGGGCGTCACCTCCGTAGATGCGCCGGGAAGGAACTTCCGCTAACGAGCCCCGGTTTTTTGTGCCCGCTCAGGGCCGTGCGGGCTCGAGCACGATCTCCCGGTCGCCCCGCCGGTCGGCGCGGATCCGGAACCCCACCTCCAGCAGCCGCACAAAGCCCTCCACGTTGTCGGAGCGGAATGAGGCGCTGAGCTCCAGGCCGGCCAGGGCCGGGTCGCCCAGCGTCAACTGGAGTTCGTTCACCCGGTTGAATTCCGCGATCACCGCCGCCAGCGGTGCGGCGGTAAACTCCAGCTGGCGGTGCTGCCAGGCCAGCACCCGTTCGATCTCGCCCGTGGTCAGCGTCGCGATGCCCGGCTCCGCGCGACCATCCTCCAGCGCCACGACCGCGCGTTGGCCGGCCTCGAGCGTCGGTCCGGGGCGTGCGCCGGCGGGCGCGGTGGCCGGGGCGTCGCGGGCGTCCAGCCGCACACTGCCGGAGGTGACCAGCACCTCCATCCGCCCGCCTTCCAGCCGCACGTTGAAGGCCGTGCCCAGCGCGCGGACCTCGCGGCTGTAGGCGCGGACGACGAAGGGCCGCGCGGGATCCCGGACGACACGGAAGTGGGCCTCGCCCCGGAGCAGCTCAACCCGGCGCTCCCCGTCCGTGTAGTCGAGGCGCAGCGCGGCGTCGTGGTTGAGTTCCGCGAGGGAGCCGTCCGGCAGGGGCTGGCGCGTGGCGCTGGCCTCGCGGACCACGACGCGGGCCGGTTCCGTCCGGGACCGGTCCGGCGGGACCGCGGATTCCGGGGCCCGGAGGAAGAGGGCGGCTGAGGCGAGGCAGGCCGCCGCGGCGGCCGCGAAGGCCGGCCGGAACCAGCGTCGGGCGGGTGGGGGCGGCGCGAGCAGGTCGGGGTTGGGTTCCGCGCTGTGCTCGGGGCGCCACTGCGCCAGCGGCGCCAGCCGGTCCCAGTGCGCGCGCATCCGGCCGAGGGCGAGGCGGTGCCGGGGGTCCGCGGCCAACCAATCGGAAAGGCGGTCCTGCTCCTCTGGGGTGAGGCCCCGCTCAAGGCGGATCACCCAGGCCGCCGCCGCGTCGGCCGCGGGGTCCGTCGCCTCCGATGGATCGTCCCGGTTCATTGCACTGGGGGCGGCTCGAGCCGCTCGAAGAAGGCCGCCAGCTTGCGCAGGCCGATCGTCGTCTGCGCCTCGACGGTGTGCTCCGCGATCCCGAGCCGCGCCGCCACCTCCCGCTGGGGCAGACCGTAGATGCGTCGCAGGGTGATCACTTGGCGGCAACGGGGGGGAAGGGACTGGATGGCCTGCGTCAAAAGTTCGAGCTCCTGGGCCCGGGCGACCGCCTGGACCACATCCGCGCTCTCATCCCAGACGTCCGAGACCGCCGCTTCCGCTAGGGCGAAATCCGTCTCCACGCGCTGGTGCCGCAGCCGGGCGAGGGCGAGGTTGCGGGCGGTCGCGAACAGGAAGGCCCGCGGGGCGCGGATCTCGCCGCGGCCGCGGGCGGCCAGCACGCGCACAAAGGCCTCCTGCACGAGGTCATCGACGTCGTCCGCCCGGGAAAAATGGATGCGCAGCCAGGCGCGCAGCCGCGCCTCGTGCGGCTGCACGTGCGCGGCGAACCAGGCGGCGTGGGGGTGGGGCGCGGACACGGAAGGAGGGTGGCGTCCCACGGGGCCCGTCCGGTGTCGAGCGCTTTTCCACCAGGGTCTGGTCTGGTCCGGCGCAGGCCGCAGCCCGAACGCGGCAGCGGGAGGGGGCTAGACTCTGGCGCGGGGGTTTGCCTGACTCCGCCCCGATGCGCCGCCTGCCGCCCATTTCCGCTTCCCCCGCCGGCCCCGCGCCCAGCCGGTGCCCGCGGTTTGGCCGCTACTGGATGCTGGGGTTGCTGCTGGCGGTGGCGTCGGCGTTCGCGGGGGAACCGGCGGCGGAGCCGGCCAAACGGCGGTTCCGCGTCGGGGTGCCGCGCGACAGCGCGCCCCTCTCCTACCTCGATGAGCGCCGGGGCGAGGTCGCGGGGTTCACGGTCGAGCTGCTGCGGGCGGCCGCCAAGGTGGGCGGTTTCGAGGTCGAGCTGGTGCCGGGCTGGTGGGTCGACAACCTCCCGGCCTTCCGCGCGGGCCGCCTCGACGTGCTGGCCCAGATCGCGCAGTACGAGGGCCCGCGCTACGCGCACCGGCTCTCGATCGTGCAGGCCTCGATGCAGGGCGTCCTCTACACGCGGCCGGAGGAGCCGCCGCGACGCCGCGCCGCCGACCTGCGCGATCTGCGGATCGGCGTGCTGCAGGGCACGGTCGCGGCCACGCACCTCCGGGAACATCCGCAGTGGGGCGTGCGGATCGAGGTCTTCGCCCAGCTGGACGTGCTGCTCGACGCGGTGGTGCAGGGCCGGTGCGACGGGGCCCTCTTCACCAGCAACATCAGTCGCAAGGTCGAGGACCGCGCCGGCCTGCGGAAGCAGTTCATCGAGGACATCCGCTATTACTTCTGCTTCGCCTTCCAGCCGCAGGACGAGGCCGGCCTGATGCTGATGAACGAGGCGCTGGCCGAGCTGCGGCAGGACGGCACCTACGACCGCCTGTACCACCCTTGGGTCGGCCCGGTGGAGCCGCGCCGGCTCAACTGGTTCGAGCTGCGCCCCTACGTCCTCGGTTCACTCCCAGTGCTGCTCTTCCTCGTGGCCCTCGCGTTCCGGCAGCACGTGCAGCGCCGGCTGATCGCGCAGCGGATGGCCGTGGCGCGCGACCTGCACGACGAGCTCGGCAACCGGCTCAACGAGATGCAGCTGCTCACCGAGCTCGCCGTGCTCCGGCCGGCGACGGCGGGCCCGGAGACGCTGGGGAAGGTCCGGGCGCGCCTCATCGAGGCCAGCTTGTCCCTCAACCAGCTGCTCTGGGAATTGCGGCCGGAGTCCGAGACCTGGGGTTCCGCGGTGGCGGGCCTCGAGCGCATCGCGCGCCGTTACCTGGAGGCGGCCGGCATCGCGGGCGAGTTCGTCAACCGCGTGAGACCGGCGCTCGCCGGGAAGGAAGCCTCGCCGGCGATCCGCCGCGCGGTGATGATGGCGCAGCGCGAGCTGCTGCGGAACGCGGTCAACCACGGCAAACCCGGCCGCATCGACGTGACCGTCGAGGTCTCCGCCGAGCGGGCCGAGGTGACGGTCACCGACACCGGCCCGGGCGTGGATCCCGCGCGGGCCTTGGGGGAGAAGCGCGGCCTCTACCACCTGCAGCAGCGGATGGCGGAGCTGGGCGGCCGGCTCGTGCTGGAGCGCGGCGCGCTGGGGTTCACCGCCCGGGCGGAATTCCCAGCCGGGCGGTGACGGGTGGACGCGGGCGTCAGAAGCGGCCGTTCAGGCCCACGTTGATCGTCACGAAGTTGTAGTTGATCGTGGACGGCTGGCTGCGGAAGCCGCGGTAGATCTCCTGGTAGGCGTTGAGGAGGTTCGAGATGTCGAGCGTGAGCTGGGCGGACGGGCGCAGCTGGTAGGCGAGGCCGACGTTGAGGGTGTCGTACGAGGCGCGCCAGCGGTTGCGGCCGACGGTGGCGGCCGAGTACTCGACGATGTAGTCGCTGGTCCAGTTGTAGAGCAGGCGCGTGCTGAACTTCTTGTAGCGCCAGGAGAGCATCGCGTTGGCGGCCTTCGGGATGAAGCCGACGACCTCGCGGCCGGAGATGTTGGTGGTGCTGCCGAAGTTCCCCCGCGTCTGGATCATCGTGTAGTTCACGGAGCCGCTCAGGCCCTTGAGCAGGCCGGGGAGCGAGGTGAACTGCTGCTGGTAGCTGAACTCCCACCCCTGCACGGTGGCGGTGCCGGCGTTGGCGGAGGTGAACAGGTTGAAGCCGGCGTACTCGCCGTTGAAGCCGTTGTCCGTCCCGGCAGCCACGGTGCCGATGTTGATGTTGCGGACGATGAAGTCGGCGATCGTCTTGTGGAAGAAGCCGACCGAGAAGTTGCCGACCGGCTCGAAGTAGTAGTCGATCGAGGCGTCCCAGTTGCGCGCGTTCTGCGGGAGCAGCGCGGCGTTGTTGATCGTGAGCGTGCTGGCGTTCTCGTTCACCGACTCGCTGGGCAGGAGCTCGCCGTAGCCCGGGCGGCCGAAGCTGGTGGACCAGGCGAGGCGCGCCTTCAGGTTCGGCGTGATGTCGTGCGTCAGGTGCATGCTCGGGAAGGCCTTGGTGTAGGAGCCCTCGATGGTGCGCTTGGTGTTGGCGTAGTCGCGGGTCACGGCCCCGAGCGGGTCGGCCTGCTGCTGGGCGGCGGTGCTGCCGACGCGCGCCCGGACCCAGCCGCGGCCGACGTCCTCGGTGTTCTCGACGCGGACGCCGCCGAGGAAGCTCGTGCGGGAGAGGAGGCCCTCGCGGCCAAATTTGCCCTGCGCCATGAAGTAGCCGGCGGTGACGGTCTCGGTGATGTCGCGGGCGCCGGTGTACGCCTGCTGCAGGCGGTAATACTCATCCTCGCGCCACAGGGTCGGGTCGACCGGGCGGCGTTCGTTGATGAACATTGAGGAGGTCCACTGCGGCATCATCCGGCCGGTCTTGACCTGGTCGAAGGTCACGAGGCCCGGGTCGGGGGCGAGGGGCCCGGTGCCGAGGTAGTTGTAGCGGCGGCTGTTGCTCAGCGTCTGGGCGAGGGTCTCGCGCCACTGGCCGCCGACCTTGAGGGCGAGCGGGACGGCGGTGGGCAGCTTGTAGAGCGCGTTGAAGCGCAGGTCGCGCACGCGCTGGTCGTTCTGGGCGTCGCTGCACTGGAGGGCGCCGGTCGGGCGGTAGTTCGAGGGGTCCGTGAAATCGAGGCCGCCGTTGGGGAGGAACTTCGGGTGGAGCTCGGACTGGGTGCGGTCGAGGATCCAGCCGGTGCCGGCGAGGCGCATCGTGAGCTCGCCGCCCTGGCCGTTGCCGTTGTTGAGGTTGTTGCGGGCGTAGGTCGCGGCGTAGTCGAGCTGCAGCGGGCCGAAGTCCTGCTCGGCCGTGAAGTCGAGGCGGCGCTGGCGGGTGTCGTAGTTGTTCGGCCCGCGGTTCTGCATCTCGATCAGCGACTGCGCCACCGGGCGGATGACGGTGATCTTGTCCGTCCAGCCGGGGACGACGCTGGTGGTGGCGTTCGGGACGGTGTTCTGGTTCTGGCTGCTGTAGGCCCGCGTGATGTACCGGCGCCGGAAGCCCTCGTAGTTGTCGTTCGCGGTGGCGTTGAGCGAGACGCGGGTGCTGGCGGAAACGCGGTAATCGGTCTTGATGCTCAGGCTGACCTGCTTGCGGTTGTTGTAGTTGTCGAAGGTCTGGTAGCTCCAGACGTAGGCGGGCTGCGTGGTCGTGTTCTGGTAGTCGCGGTCGGTCTGGAAGAAGCCGACGGCGTTCTCGGAGTAGAAGGAGTTGACGCTCACGCCGAGGTTGCGGTTGCCGCCGAACACGTCGAAGAGCTCCTGGTAGCTGAAGTTCAGCATCGGGTGCGCTGGATGGTCTTGGCGCTGCGGGATCTGCTCGAAGCCGAGGAAGGTCGGCGCGATGCGGGCCGAGAGGCTGTAGGTCAGCCGGCGGCGCTCCTTCATGCTGAGCGAGGAGCGGGTCTTCAGGTTCACGGTGCCGCCGAGCGAGTCGGCGTTGCGGTCTGGACGGTGTCCCTTGGTCAGCTCCAGCTGGTCGAACAGGGCGCCGGAGATGCTCTGCATCTCGAAGGCGCGGCTGGTGCCCAGCGGGGTGACGAGGCCGCCGTCGATCGTGACGGTGTTCAGGCCCGCCGGCATCCCGCGGATGTTGAAGTTGTAGGCGAGACCCTCGTCCGTCGGGGAACCGGCGACGCCGGGCAGGCGCATCAGCACTTCGCCCGCGCTCATGTTCGGCAGGTTGCCGAAGGAGTCCATCGCCACGACGTTCATCGTGTTGGGGGCGTTGCGCTGGGCGGTGATGGCCGCCGCGCCGCCCTCGCGCTCACCGGTGACCTTGAAGGCGTCCATCTTGTAGATGCCGGTGGTGAGGTCGAAGTCGCGGACCACGCGCTGGCCGGCCGTGGCGGTGATAGGGGCGCGGACCGTGTCGAGGCCGATGTAGCTCACGACAAGCTCGTGGGTTCCCGCCGGGACCCCGGAGAGCGTGTAGCGGCCGGTCTCGTCGACGAGGGTGCTGAGGCCCAGGGAGGGGATCTCGACGCGGGCGCCCTGGAGCAGGTTGCGGGTCGCGGCGTTGCTCACCGTGCCGGTGAGCGTGGTGCCGCCGGCGTCGGCGGCGCGGGTGGACGCCACGGCCGCGCCGGCGAGGAGGGCGAGGAGGAACGGGCGCGCGAGCGCCCGGCAAGCGGCGGCGAAGCCGCGGACTCGGAGGTAGGTCATAGGGGGTAGGCTGAGGTGAAAACTGCAGCGGCGGGGTCGCCGGCGACTTCTGGCAAGACCGAGGGTATGGAATTCCGCCCCGGTTTGTCCAAGGAGAAGTTTCCCTAGGCGCGTCTCCGGTCGTGGGGGGCGAGGCGGTCACCCTGTGCCGAGGCTTGTCGGCGCCCCGCCGGCCGCCAAGCTGGCGCCTCCCGCCCCATGCATCGCCGTTCCTTCCTCCACCGTTCCGCCGCGGCCGCCGGCGCCCTCGCCGCCTCCCTGCCGGTCCGCGCCGCTGATTCCACCCCCCGTCTGCGCACCGCCCTCATCGGCTGCGGCTGGTGGGGAGGCAACATCCTCGGCGAGGCCGTCGCCAGCGGCCGCTGCGAGGTGGTGGGGTTGTGCGACGTCGATGCCCGCCAACTCGCCGCGACGCGCGC
>SXGQ01077799.1_pt1 | contig 20847 bp, 21 predicted proteins | sample 3178371 | NCBI WGS metagenome assembly SXGQ01 (sample SAMN11356859, study PRJNA531348) | freshwater metagenome | isolation source: freshwater sample F1-20 | place: China: Fuxian Lake, Yuxi | collected 2017-12-25 | reverse complement strand
CACAAAAACCTGGTCCAAAAGCTAAAGGTCCAAAATGGTTAAGTTACAATTCATTCATAAAAGCAGGATTTAATTTAAAATAATGAAAAACAAAAGAAGAATATTTGAAGCTCCAATAGATGAGCCAGAAGGTTTTAGGATGAACCCTGACCTTAAAAGAAGTATAGAAAGAGGTGAAACACCTTACTCTGATAGCCCTTTTTTCCCAAAGAAAAAAGAAGGAGAAAGACAATCTTTTGAGGAAAAAGCGGCAACAAAAAGATTTGCAGACGTAATAAGTAAACTCGAAAGATATTTGGGAGAAAGAGTACCTAATAATCTTGGAGGACTTCAAATGTTATTAATGGGTCTTTTTAGAGACGTAAAACAATTTGAATCAGGTAAAGAAAGACAATTAGAAAACTTAGCGGTTGAATTGGCAGAGAATGAACTTTTAGATGAAAAATATAGAGGTTTTATTAAATTCGATGCTAAATTTAAAAATTTAGGTGACGCACCTTCAGCTAATTTTCAGAATGAACCTGAAGAGTTTAGTTCGGAGGATATTGAATTAGCCTTTGAAGATAATGGTGAGGATTTAGATGAGTTTTTAGATGCGTTTGAAAACTTTGATTATAAAGTCGCCAAAAGAAGATTTTTTAACGCAATAACACAAGGTTTTGCTAAAAAAGGACATTTCATGTTTGAGTTAGTAAGAGATAGACTCGAAGAAATGGAACCAGGAATTACCGATAAGTATGGTGCCTTAATGGCTTTAAATGATTACTTGTATTGGATGTTACCACCTGAAATGATGGAGGCTATGGCAAGTTCACAACAGAATATTGGTGGTGAAGAAGAAATAGAATTTGAAACTGACGAATCAGGTGAACAAACAGGTAATATGATTGTTAAAGCTAAAGGTGTAATTTTCCCTATAATTGTTCACGAATTGTTAAAAGGTTATATGGACATAATTTTAGCTCCTTCTTTACCTGAAGACCCAATCCAAGCTCAAATGGTAAGGGCTAAAGCTGATACATTAGTTAACGAAATATTTGATATTATTGTTGGAGTATATTTGTGGGAAAGATTAATACAATCATTCCCTGCTAAAGTTTTCGATGACGCTGAAAATATGAAAACGGTACAAGGTTTAATTTTCAGAGAAATAATCAAAATACCAAAAAATAGATTTATATCTTTAGCCCAAAGAGTAAATGCGGGAGACCAATCAGCATATGCTGAAATGGAAAGAATTGCTGATGATGTTATGGACCAATTAAACAAACAAGATTTGGAAGAAATATTGGGTAGTTTTGAAGCGTATGATGATGAAGATGATGATTATCCAACAACACCAACATCAGATGACGACGACGAAGATATTGACCTTAGTTTCTTGGGTGATTTAGGTATAGAACCACCTAAGAAGTAATTGGTGATATTTATACTTAATGAGTATAACAAGAGAACAAGCTTTAATAGAATATACTAAGTGTATTAAAAGCACACCTTACGCGCTTAGAACATACCTTCAAACCTACGATAACACGGTTTCTAAGTTTGTTCCTTTAGATTTATTTGCCGACCAAATCACGTTAGTTGAGGACTATGAAAATTATGAAGAAAACATAGCTCTTAAGTATAGACAAGCGGGTGTATCTACGGTTACAGCTGCTTGGGTATCAAAAAAAATAGCTTTTTCCAAAAAAGAAAAACCTGAAAAAATTCTTATAATTGCAAACAAACTTGACACGTCTGTAGAATTTGCAAACAAAATAAAACAATTTACTGAACAGTGGCCCAATTGGATGGGTGTTGAATTTTCTACTGAGAAAAACGCTGCTCGACATTGGAAACTAACAAACGGATGTGAGGTAAAAGCGGTTGCAACATCAAATGACGCACTTCGTGGTTACACCCCAACAGTATTGATATTTGACGAAGCTGCTTACATTGAGGCGGGTGATGACTTTTGGGCTGCTTGTATGGCGTCTCTTTCTACAGGTGGTAAAGTTATAGTGATATCTACCCCGAATGGATACGATGCAATTTATTATCCAATTTATGACCAGTCCTTAAAAAATATGAATAACTTTAAGATTACTGAGATGTTTTGGTGGAGAGACCCAAGATATACTAAAGACTTAGAGTTTATTAAAGTTAAAGATATAATTCATTATTATCTCAATAGGGAAGAATACAAAGACGTAGAAATTATTTCATACGAAAATGTACCACAAGAACAAAGAAATTACGAAGATTTCAAAAAACTAATGGATGATGGATATAAACCACATTCATCTTGGTTTGAAAAAATGGCCAAAAAATTAAAATTTGATAGAAGAAAAATTTCGCAGGAATTGGAGTGTAACTTTTTAGGTTCTGGTGATAACGTTTTTGAAAGTAAAATAATAGAAAAGATTAGAACTGAAATGGTTTGTCAACCTGAAAACAAAATGGTTCAAAACCAACTTTGGATTTGGAAAGAACCTGTTGTTGGTCATAGATACATTATGGGTGTTGACGTTTCAAGGGGAGATTCTGAAGATTATACTTCATTCCAAATTATTGATTTTGATGAAAGGGAACAAGTTGCCGAATATTTGGCAAAGGTTCCACCTGATGTTGCAGCTGAAATTGCATACAAATGGGGTACGTATTATGATGCATTTATTGTTATTGATATTACTGGTGGTATGGGTGTCTCAACATCAAGGAAATTACAAGAGATGGGATATAGAAACCTATATATTGATGGTGTCAATTACGCGAATGTATGGGAATATAACTCAAAGGCTATGGAAAAAATACCTGGAATTAACTTTAACGCTAAAAGAGTACAAATTATTTCAGCGTTTGAGGAGGCGTTAAGACACGGATTTAAAGTGTATTCACCAAGATTGTTAAGTGAAATGAATACTTTTGTTTATATAAACGGTAGACCTGACCACATGAAAGGACATCATGATGATTTGATTATGTCTATCGCGATGGCACTTTACGTAGGACAAAACTCTTATAATCAATTAGAAAAAGTTACAGAACAAACAAAGGCTTTATTAAATTCTTGGAGTGTTACAAACAGCGAAGCATCAAAAGCTGTTTTGGATTTCAATCCTGGCGTTCCTGTGATATCACCCTCATCCTATAACGACAGATTTGGTTCAAACCCAACTAAAAGTGACTATGAAAAGTATTTATGGTTATTCAGCGGTAAAAGAATGTAAATCTTTATTCATAAACTGATTGAACTATAATTATTAGATAATGGCAGATAATTTAACAATATGGCAACGACTTACAAGAACGTTTGGTCCTGACTCTACATTAGGTCAACAACCGCCAGTATACAAATTTGACAAAAAAGAAATTCTTAAAACTGATAATAAAGAAGAATTTGATAAACAAAAACTACAAGCTCAGCAAAGTTACTACTTAGGACAACAATGGGCAAAAATTGAAAATAATCTCTATACTCAAGCAATTTATTATGAACCAACAAGATTGGCTTCTTATTATGATTATGAGAGTATGGAATATACCCCCGAGATTTCCGCAGCTCTTGATATCTATGCCGAAGAATCGACAACAACAAATGAAGACGGATTCATTCTTCAAATTTATTCTGAATCATCACGTATAAAAGTTGTATTGGCCGATTTATTTAATAACAGATTGGATATTAATACTAACTTACCTATGTGGACAAGAAACACATGTAAGTATGGTGATAATTTTGTATATCTAAAATTGGACCCTGAAAAAGGTGTAGTTGGGTGTCAACAATTACCAAACATTGAAATTGAAAGATTGGAAAGGGGTATGAAAGTTAAACCAGCCCACAACACATCTGAGGATGCAAAATCTTTGAAATTTGTATGGAAGGTTAAAGACATGGAATTCAATACGTGGGAGGTTGCTCACTTTAGATTATTGGGTGACGACAGAAAACTTCCATATGGTACTTCTATGTTAGAAAAAGCGAGAAGAGTTTGGAAACAGTTATTACTTTCAGAAGACGCCATGTTGGTTTATAGAACATCAAGAGCACCTGAAAGAAGAGTATTTAAAATATTTGTTGGTAATATGGACGACAAGGATGTTGAACCATATATCCAAAGAATTGCAAATAAATTTAAGAGAGACCAAGTTGTTGATTCTAAAACAGGTAATGTAGATTTACGTATGAATCAAATGGCGGTTGACCAAGATTTCTTTATTCCTGTTCGTGACCCAGCTCAAACAAGTCCTATCGAAACACTGGCAGGGGCTCAAAACTTATCAGAGATTGCGGATATCGAATATATCCAAAAGAAATTATTGACAGCTCTTCGTGTACCTAAGGCATTCTTAGGTTTTGAAGAAGCGGTTGGTGATGGTAAAAACTTGGCAATGCAGGACATAAGATTTGCAAGAACAATCAATAGAATCCAAAGGTCAATGATTCAAGAATTAAATAAAATTGCAATTATACATTTATTTATTTTAGGATTCGAGGACGAACTGACTAACTTTACTCTTGGTCTAACAAACCCATCAACACAGGCTGACCTATTAAGGATTGATACATTTAAAGAAAAATTATTAGCATATAAAGACGCTGTCACACAAGTACAAGGTCTTGCACCTGTGTCTGCGACTTGGGCGAAGAAACATATACTTGGATTCTCTGATGAAGAAATAAAACTTGATTTATTACAACAAAGAATTGAATCTGCGGTTGCAGCCGAATTAACTAAAACCGCTGAGGTTATTATAAAAACAGGTATTTTTGATAATGTAGATAAGCTATATGGTAAAAAACCTGACGAACCAGCAGGAACACCTGCCGAAGGAGGAGCACCTCCTGATATGGGTGGAGCACCTGACATGGGTGATATGGGAGGCGGAGCACCACCTCCACCTGGCGGTGAAGAATTAGGTGGACCACCAGCTGGTGGAGCACCTGAGTTAGCCCCCGAATCAAGGATAGATAAAGATATGAATCTAATTTTAGAAGAAGATATGATTAGTGGTGTCGATGAATTAGACTTATCAAAGGGTAGAAAGTCATTAATAGAAATAGAAAATAAACTTGATGAACTATTAAACAAATAAGATATTTATAGTTATGAAAAATTTTGGATTATTAAAATCAATCGTAGAAAACGCATTGGTTAAAAACTATAAGAAGAACAATTTCAAAAATATTTTGAAAGAATTCAAAGAGTTAATAGATTACAACAAATCTGTTGGAAAAGTTTATGTTGATTATGGTTCCATCCTAAAAGTAAAAAATCTTAGTGAGGAAGTTGCTACTGAATTTATTGAATTAACTATTTCAGATATAAAAAACACAATCAAAGAAAATAGAAAACAGTTTTTAGAGTTTGAGGCTTGGACCGAAACTTTAGAGCCAATATCAGAAAATAGTTATCAGTTGTTAGACGATTTAATTTTTGCGGACACTGCGGAAGATTTTCTAAAACTTGTTGAGTCTAAGAAAACCCTTAAAAAAATGTTAACAGAGTCAAACAAAAATGAAGAAACTACTTTAACAGAAACAATTAATATACCTTTAGATAAAATGTATTCAGTGGTTGCCGATACTTTCTCAAATGAGTATTCTAACTTGAGTGAGTCTCAATTGTTCGAATTGAAATCATTGATGAAAATGACCAAAGAAGAATTAACTGAGGGAATAGAGAGACTCAAAAAAGAAGTTACGGAAAAATTAGATTTAGTTAATGTTTCGGACGAGGAAACCAAATCCAAAATTCAAGAAACAAAAGATAGGGTAATGAAAACTCAAATCGATTCATTATCATACTACAAATTAAAAGAACTTTCAAAAGGACTTTAAAAAAAACCCCGAATAAATCGGGGTTTTTTGTTAGTTGTTTTCTTCTTTTGGTTCGTCTGTTTTCTTTTCTTTTTGTATTTGACTTATCATGTAACCAGCAAGTGCAAATTCAACACCTGACCAAATTGCCACATCAGAAGTAGTCATAGTTGTGATGTTCTTTACAAGAAAATAAATCATACCCCATTGGCCGATAATGAATGCAACGCCAGACTCAATTCTCTTTTTGGAAAAATAAGAATCTTCGTTTGAATAAATTTTACCGATTTCTGCGATGAACCATTTGATTTTAGAATAAAGCGAAAGTAGTTTTTTCATACTTATAAATATCACAGATATTTACTTTCTTGAAGTTTTTGAACATACTTGGCTTTTTTCATCTTTTCCCTTTTCTTGGTAGTATTTTTTACATACTCTTGGCGGGCTCTTAACTCCTCAATCTGTTTAGTCTTTATCACTTTGTACTTATAACGTTTCAAAGCTTTTTCTAAACCTTCCCCTTTTTCTACTTTGATTACAATCATATTTTTCTTTATATTGTAATAAATATACAAATTAAATTCAAATTTGTTAATAAGTTTTTTTTTCTTATATTTTATCAAAAATAAACTATTTTATAATGAAAAATTTTAGAAATGAAAAAAGGCAAAACATCCAAATTGGATTTGTTCAAAGATGCTAAATGTTATTACGGTAGTGTTGATACTGCGGATTTAAAATCACTTTACTTAGTACTACAAACATGGGTAACCCCTAAAGTTGAAAAAGAAAATTGGAACACAACAGTAGGTTCGATTACAAGAACAATAAAACACAAAATATTAGAAATTGCAAACAAAGAACTTTTCAAGGAACATTTTATAGTTGATTTGGACCTCAGAACAAGTGGAATAAAAATGAAAAAATCATCTTTTTTAAATTTAGAAATTACTTTTTTCACCAAAAATGATGTAGAATTCAAATCGGAAATACTATCAACTGAATTAACTAAAGTTATCAAAGAAGTTCACAAAAATATTCTATCAAATTCAAAATATTTTTCAATACAATTCTCCAAAACGAAAGAAAAGAGTAAAGTTTGAATGGACCTTATATTTATAATGAAAAACAATTATGAAAATATTGGGACCAAAAGAAATTGGAAAAGGTATACTAATAGAATATGACGCTGGTAGTGTTTCATGGAAAGACTCTATAAATGAAAATTTTGGTGACAAAAATAAAACACAAATTGACCACTCAAAACCATTTGTGTTTTATGCTACTCTTCAGAAATACGGAGTTCCAAACAGAAATGGTAGAGTTTATCCTGAAAGAATACTAAAAAGAGAAGCTGAAAAATATAAAAGTTTAATTCAAAAAGGGCTTTCTACATCAGAGTTAAATCACCCTGAATCTTCACTAATCGACTTAGATAGAGTTGCACATATAATAGACGATATTTGGTGGGATGATAATGTACTAGTTGGTAAATTAAGACTTCTAACATCACCAGGTTTTCATGAGAGAGGTATTGTATCAACTAAAGGTGATATTGCTGCCAATCTAATGAGACAGGGTGTAACGATGGGTATTTCATCTCGTGGTGTTGGGTCTTTAGCCAAGAAAGGTGAACATAATGAAGTTCAGGATGATTTTGAAATAATATGTTTCGATTTGGTAATGAATCCTTCTACACCTGGCGCTTATCTTTATATGGACAAAGGTGATAGAAAACTATATGATGAAAATATTGATGTGGAAAAAAAGGTAATTGAACCAAGATTAGATGGTGGTTTAGGAAAATCACTTGACTTAATGGCAAAATTGAACGACTTTTTAGGACATAGATAATAACATTATGGACGAGAAATATTTTGTAGCAAAAATTCAGTATGACCTGATTGATGAAAACTCAGGTAAAGTAAAAAAAATTAGAGAAGAAAAATTAGTTAGAGGTTTTTCTGTAACAGATGTCGAGGCGAAAGTAACCGACAAGTTCAAAGGGTTTCAACATGATTGGAGAATCACCGCAGTTGCTGAAAGTAAAATAGACGAAGTTTTTCAATAAAAAGACACAATTAAATTAAAAAATTAAAACCCGAGAAATCGGGTTTTTTTTATTTGCTTTTATCGTAAAAATAACTTTTTTGTAGTTGGGGTATATTTATATGAGAAATAAAACAATTTTTATTGCAAAAAATGAATACAGAAAAAAAATCATTAGTTGAGGAAGCTCTTTTACAAATGAAAAATTTGGAAAACGTAGTAACCGAAAACGCAAAAGGAATACTTGCTTCTACAATGAAGGAAGAAATCGAAGAGTTAGTAAAAGAGTCCCTTGAAGAAGGAACTGACGAAGGAATGATGTCTGACGATTCTTACAAAATGGAAGAAGGTTCGTACATGGGTATGAACGAAGACGAAGATGAAGAGTCTATGACAATTGACATGACACAATCAGTTGGTGATGAAGACATGACTGGTATGTCAGATGAAGATGAAATCGAACCTCTTGATTTAACAAGCGGAGTATCTGATGACGAACTTATGAAAATCGTTATGGGTATGGGCGATGACGACAGATTAATCGTTGCTAAAAGCGGTGATGATGTAGATGTCGACATGTTAACTCAAACCGATTCAATGTCCTTCCCTATGGGTATGGGTGATGAAATGGGTGATGAAGACGAAATGTCAATGAATGAACCTAATTTAGGTGATGAAATTGATGAGGTAGTCTATGAAATCGAAATGTCAGAAGATGATGATTATGGTACCGAAAAAGAAGAAATGGTATACGAAATCGAAGTTGATGACGATGGAGAAGAAGGTGTGACGGAATCGAAAAACAAAACTTACATGGGTGTAGGTATGGGTAAAGCTAAATTTTCTTATGAAAAATCAAAGGGTGGTTTTGCTGACCACAAAAAAGTAGCACCTGAAGCAAAGAAATTTACTAAAGGAGAATTCAAAGAATCTCAAGAGGTTGATGAAATGGATTCACCTGAAATGGAAGAAGCTTCAAGAACTTATGGTAACGGAAGCAGAAACTATCCTAAAAGAAAAGGTCTTCCAAAAATGAAGGTTGAACCTAACAAAGCTTTAGAAGAAGAAGTAAGAGTATTGAGACTAAAGAACGAAGAGTACAGAAAAGCTCTAAATATTTTTAGAGAAAAATTGAACGAAGTTGCGGTTTTCAATTCTAATTTAGCTTACGCTACAAGATTATTTACAGAACACACTACAACCAAACAAGAAAAAATAAACATTATGAGACGTTTTGATAACGTTGAAACAATCAAGGAATCAAAAAATCTTTATTCTCAAATTAAAAATGAATTGGGAACAAAAGAAACTACAGTTGTTAAAGAATCTATCGTAGAAAACATAGACAGAACACCAACTAAAGGTTCTACAAACTTGGTTGAAAACAAGACATATGAGAATCCACAATTCTTAAGAATGAAGGATTTGATGTCAAAATTAACAAAATAAACTAAAAAAACAAAACAAATAAAAAAATGGGAGCATTATTAGAATCAGGTCTTGTTGGTAACATCGGTCTTAAGCACCTTAAGGTTATCAAAGAAGATACTATCGAGAAATGGAACAAGCTTGGGTTCCTTGAAGGGTTGAGAGGTCATGTTAAAGAAAACATCGCTCAACTTTATGAAAACCAGGCATCACACTTAATAAACGAAGCTGCTAGCACAGCATCAGACGGTTCTTTTGAAACGGTTGTATTCCCAATCGTAAGAAGAGTTTTCTCTAAATTGTTGGCTAACGACATCGTTTCTGTACAGGCTATGAACTTACCTATCGGTAAATTGTTCTACTTTGTACCTAAAATTCAGAACTATGAAACTGGTAACAATAACGGTTTCGACCCAACAAATGGTGGTCAACACTACGCACCTTATGGAGCACCAGGTGGACCATCTACTGTAGGTGCTGGTTATGAAACTGATTACAATACCAAGAATCTTTATGATAGATTCTATGAAGGTAACGAAGCAGCTCTTGACCCTCCAGGGTTATTCGACTACTCTAAAGGTCAATTCTCTGCGGTAACAGTAACTGCGTCAACACAGGTTTGGAATGGTTCAAATTTACAACAATCAGGATACCCAAGTTCAACTGAATTCAGAAAAGTTCTTATCGCACTTTCTGGTTTCCAATCAGCAGGTCAAGGTAAATTAGTTGGTCCTGATGGTAACGAACAAGACACTGAAGCTTTCTTGAGTGGATTGGAAGTTAAAGTAGTTACAAACGCTAGTGGTAACGCTTTCACAGGTACTTCAGCAGGTTCAACTTTAGGTACTGGTCCATTGTTGTTCAGAGTTGTAACTCAGAAATACGGTAAAGGTATCGTACAGTACGGTAGTCAGTCAACAGCTACTTGGGATACATTAGGTAACGGTGGAGCTTATGATAATATTTGTACTGCTGATGGTGTAATTTACTTGGAAATTGATACTCAGGTTCCTTGTTCAGTAGGTGCTAACTCATTGGACGGTTACTCAGGTTTCACAACTCAGGCACACCCTACAACTACACTTTATAACCAAGCTTTCAAATGTTCGTACAGAATATACAAAAACTTGGAATTCGAAGATGAAATCGGTGAAGTTTCATTTGACCTAGAATCAGTAACAGTTTCTGTAACTGAAAGAAAACTTAGAGCTCAGTGGTCACCTGAATTAGCTCAAGACGTAGCAGCATTCCACAACATCGACGCTGAAGCTGAATTAACAGCTTTATTGTCTGAACAGGTTGCAGCTGAAATCGACAGAGAAATCTTGAGAGACTTGAGAAAAGGCGCAGCTTGGACTTTGAGATGGGACTACAACGGATGGAAGAGAGGTACTACTGCAAATCCATTAACTCAGTACACACAAAAAGATTGGAATCAGACTTTGATTACAGCAATCAACCAATTGTCAGCACAAATCCACAAATCTACTTTAAGAGGTGGAGCTAACTGGATTGTTGTATCTTCTGAAATCAGTGCAATATTTGATGACTTGGAATACTTCCACGTATCAAACGCAGCTCCTGAGCAAGACCAATACAACATGGGTATTGAGAGAGTAGGTACTTTGGCTGGTAGATACCAAGTTTATAGAGACCCTTATTTCCCACCAAACACATTGTTGTTGGGTCACAAAGGTACATCTCTATTGGACACTGGTTATGTATACGCACCATACGTTCCTCTACAGTTAACTCCAACAATGTACAATCCATTCAACTTCACACCAATCAAAGGTATCATGACAAGATACGCTAAGAAGATGGTGAACAACCGTTTCTACGGTAAAATCACAGTTGATGGAATCAGAACATTCGATTTGAGAGAATTGAGATAATCTTAATCCTAAACATAAAAAAAGGTCAGAGAAATCTGACCTTTTTTATTGCTCATTAGTTTCAGTTTGAATAGGATTTGATTCAGGTAGGTATAATGTTCTAATTGATTTGGATATCAATTCTGATTCGGTGATATTATAAGCACCTTTTGAAAATGCATACTTTGCCGCCTCAACTAAAAAATAAATGGATTGTTCTTTATTTAAATTTTCAATTAATAAAGATAATTCGATATCAGTTCCAATTTTAAAATTACCGAAAATTGTATTGTTATTCATCATTCGTTATATTTATATATGAATAATAATCTAATGATTCAAATTAATCAACTATTGAAAAATATTCTACATGAAATGACAGGAACTGACAATTCAAAAGTCGGTTCTTTTGTACCCCCAATACAACCTGGTTTACATAAATTTGAAAAATCCCAATTAGGTCCATACATAGAAGCCGTATCTGAATTTGATAGTCCTGAATTAGCTCACGATAGTTATGATGGGAAAGTACATACACCAAAATCTAAAGCCAAAAAAATAGAAAAAAAAGCGGAAAAAGGTAGAAACTATGTTGAAAAGAATTTTGATTACTATACCGTGGGTGAAGACATTGACAAATCTGATGATTTACTCATTTATGAAGATGATTTTGAGGTTTGGGGTGGAATATTAGAAGCCACATCTTCAGGCGGTTCAGGACCATATAAAGTACCAATGAGCCCAGGTTTGAGGGAATGGAAAAAAAATACTTTAGACCCATATACTGAATCCATATCTGATTATGTTAGTTCAGAACTACAATACGATAGTTATGATGGAATCATGGATAGTAAAAACATCAAAACTAAAGAGCACATTGCCAAAGAATTACGAAAAAAATTAAAAAACAATACGGTTAGTGAATCTTTAGTTGATAAAAATAACTTGGTTGAAGATTTAGCGGTATGGTTTGGAACAAAGAAAAAACCAAAGGGTAGTAAACAACCAAAAGGTCCCTGGGTTAACATTTGTAGGAAAGTAAATGGTAAACATCCACCTTGTGGTAGACCTGACACGTCTAAAGGTGCGTATCCAAAATGTAGAGCGGCGGGCGTTGCGGGAAAAATGTCAGACTCACAAAAAAGAGCTGCTTGTGCTCAAAAAAGAAGAGCGGAAAAAAGTGATACTCAATCAGGTAAAGGTCAAAAACCTGTGATGACATCTTACAAACCCCGTAAAGAAAGTATCGATAAAAAAAAAATAATTAGTGAAAAGTTTAAAATAGAACCACACGAGAGAGAAAAATTGTATGAGGATAATAACTTCTTATTAGTTGTTCCTTTAACTCATACAGCGTCTTGTAAGTACGGTGCCAATACTAAATGGTGTACCTCATCATCAGATGACACAATGTTTAAAAAACATAATAGAATGGGTTCTTTATCTTATTTAATAATAAAGAATAAAGATTTACAGGAAAAATTGGGTTCAGAAAAATTCGGAATGTACATGAATAAACCTGGTGAAAATTATTTAGGTGGGAGATATCCAGGTCCTGACGGATTAATTTTTTATGACGAAAAGAATGATGTAATGACATCAAATAAGATAATGAATCTTTTCGATAGAGTTGATTTATACGGTACGTTTATGACAATTATCGGTAAATTTACTAAATATTCTTTTGATAAGTTTAAAGAATTAGATAATTTGTATAATGAACCAAAAGATTAACAATAAGGTGATGAACACCTTTTCTTACCGTCTAATCCCTTAATTTTACCTTTACAAACTTGTATTGCATATCCGTTAGCGTATGCGCTTGGGTATACATCAAATTTAGCTTTGGCTGCTGATTTACCCCTAGCACATAATTTTGTACCCGTTTTTTTTCTACCTTCGGTGATAGGTGGTATAACTTTATCTAAAACATCTTCAGGCGATTCATACTTTTTAAGTTTTTTCTTCATTTCACCAATATCTTTGATTGCTGCTAAGTATGGTACCATAGAATCTTTAGTTTTATCACTGAAAGGTAATACTTTGCTTATTTCGTCTAATAATTCTTCCAAGGTAAGAGCGGTTAGTAATGGCATTCCAAATACATTAAATACTTTGAATCCAGGTATTGCCATTTCGCCAGCAGCTTGTAACATATCTATGAAATCAACTTTTAGGTCGTCTTCCACCTTTTCAAACTCATCTAATAAGTTTTCTTGAGAATCACCATCCTCAAATTGTTTTTTTAATTCATAATACCTATCCATATCGTCATTAAGTTCTGAATAATTTAGAACGATAGACGCTGCACCTACAGGTATATTTAAACCTGGTATAGAGCCCAAAGCGGCACGAACTTTATCTCCTGCAATATTAGCGAGGATACTTTTCCAATCGAAATCTTCTTTTATTGTGTTCATTTTTTATTAACTATTTGAAATTTGAGTTGTCTTTTATAAGTATCTACTTCCCCTGAAGTTAACACTTTAATGTCCACAAAATATTCGTTTGGTACTTTATCTTTTGTGTCAAATATAAAATAATACTCGTTTGGTGTTTGATTTATTCTTGTCCAATCTTGAACTATTACCTCTGTTGGTCCTTCAGTCACATAAACTCTGTAATAACATTTAAATTGTGGGAGAACTACATTGGATGTATATGCTTGTTTTACTGTGATTACTACTTTCCTTGTATCTGTATTTAGTACTTTTTCGTCTTGTCTAATACCACTAAAAGTAAATCCATAGGTTGATGGGTCTTTAGCTAAAGTTCCTATTTGGTAATATTCATTAGCGGGTCTAAGTATTAAATCATTTTCGACATTTGAAACAGTAACTCCGTTTACACTAATTCCTTTCCATGTATCAGTAAACTGACAAGGTGTTGTATAACCCGTAATAGCGGGTATTGTACACTCATATACACCCTGTGTTCTAAGAACTGTAGTCAAGCCAGTGTATCCCGACATTAAAGTACCATTAGAGTCTGACAGGTCAACCGTTGGGTTAGAATCAAAATTTGTTGGTGTTCCTTGTATATAAGAATATAAATACAACTTGTTTACCTTATTTTCAAAAAAAGCTGTTCTATCATCTAATATTAAATCATCATATGTTGTTTCTAAGTAGGGTTCGTAGAAAGTTTGGGTATGACGAGTAAAAAATCCTACTGAATAATTTTCACTAAGACCTGAAATATTTTCTAAAGCGGGTGCATATGCGATAATCCAACCAGTAATACCTGTGGTTGCACCTGTTAGATAATTATTTATTTCGTTAGTCATATCAAACTCTATGTTTTCATTACCGAGTTCAAAATGTTGGGTATCAACCAAAGTTAATGCTGAAAAATTAATAGTAGTTCCCGTACCTGAATTATCATTTTTATAGATACCGTTTGTGGACCATCCACTTAATGTTTTTGATTTAAACCAATTTGATGGTCGAGAAGAATAGCTTTGGTCATTGTCTCTATTAGGTTTGTAAGATAGATTGGCGTTACTAATTGCCGCATTATCAGTATCATAATAATCATAACCAACACCTTCATCCCACGTTTGTGTAACACCTGTGAGATTATATTTAGGTATTCGTAGTAAATATAAATCAAAAGATGATGCTCTTCTTCTTCCATCACTCATGGTTCCGTTTAACAAGTCATAGTTAAACATCATTGTGTTGGTCATTTTTAATTTATGAGTGATTGGGCTTCCTGTATAAACAATACCGTCACTAATTTTTTGTTGAAGTTGAGATAGGTCTATATCAAATATAAATCTTGAAAAACCTGGTGGAACTAAGGTGTCTTGGTTTCTACCAAAAAAAAGTTCAGTAACAGGGTTCAAACCTGTATTACCTGAACTATTGTAAATTATAGTATTATTACGACTAAAATATGAGTTATGAATTGACATTAATTATAAATATCAATTAATTCGTAAGTTTGTATTAAGTATATCTTGATATCCTGTATAAATTTTTTGCAGTATTTCCGCAGAGTTTGTTCCATCCATTGAAACGGGTACTGGTGTCATTCCGTGATAGGGATGTACGTGAGAAACCATATATTTAACAATAAGTTCCAATAGCTCCATCATTTTTTCTCCTCTTACCATAGACATGGTATTTGGGTAGATTGTATTCCATACAAAGTTTTCATCAATTGTGTTACCTGTATTTATTGGTGCATCTTGGAAGTTTATCTTATTTAATCCCGCTTGTGTATCATGTGATAATAAAAACAAAAAATTTGATGCAGTCATGGCGACTGTTGTCGCACCAAATTCTGGTCTGGGTAAGTCAACAATAACTTGTTTTGCTTCTTTGAGAACACCCATAGTATCTTTTTCAGAAACTAAACCGTAAACATATTTCGATACTTGAGTCCGATTTAAATAAATTGCATTTATAAAGTTTAATATATTATCACGCTCCACATCTTTTCCAAACAATAATTTATCGTATAGTTCTTTGTTCGGTCTATACACAAATGGAAATGCTGAACCTATTACAGGAAAGTCTAATTCACCAGGAAGACCAATTCGGTTTTTATCGTTTAAATTTTTTATTATTTTTCTGAATCCATTTGTAATGGTATCAAAATCTTCTGACCTGTATTCCTTTCTGTAAATCGGACCTATTTTTGCAAAATCATCAATTTCCGCATAATCGGAACCCGTAAAGGCTGACGTACTTATTTTTTTGTATGGAGAAACCTTAAAAATCTCAATATATCCCGTGTATTTTTTTCCTATTTTACCCAGTCCTCCGTAAATGTTATATTCTATCAAATAGTTTAAATCTTGGTACACACTCAGTGTTATATCTTCAACACTTTGTTCCGATTCAACAGTTTTTGATTGATAGGTTTGTAACATGGAGAAGCTATAGTTTTTATTGAAGGTAACTCCACCACTGTTTCTAATTTCTTTATTTATCCTCGCGATAAAACCTTCTTCAGGTAAAAGAACATCTGAATTTTTTCTACCAAGTAATCCAATTGTAGATATCGGATTCGGATATAAACCTAAGTTTTCTGTTTTGGTTGGAACGCCCGTTTGAGGTGTTATTATACTTCTGCCAACTTCTTTAACCCTTTCACCCAAAGCCAAGCCAGCAACCATATTATCAAATTTATCCTTATAAATTGAGTCGATGGTTGAAAAAGTACCCTGAATGTAGAATCTATTATTTTGTTTTTTTTCGTCATCATAAAAAATTATGTGTACGTATTCTCCTTCTTTTGGTACTTGATATAAAAAAATTGGAAGTAAAGGATATACTAAGTATGGGTCTTTTATTGTCCATTTTTCGTTTGTGTTATTAACATCAGATTGTAATGGGAATGCGTCATCTAATGATGATTGTGACAAATCTAAGGGTATGTATCTGATTCTACCTAAATTTGCGGGGTCCATAACATCCGCCACTTTTCCGTAATAAATTGTCCTACTCATTTTTTATTCCTTTTCTTATATTCTTCTAATAGTTTATTATAATATTGTTCCACATCATCTAATTCGTAAGACAATTTTATAATGTTATTTTTGGTTTCTTCATGTTTTTCTGTTAAAAAAATTAAAGTTTCCAAAATTTTAGTATTTGGTTGATTAACTCTATCATTAACAATTTCCTCAATAATTCTTTTTTCCATATTATTGCATGTTACCATGAACTTTAATAATTCCAACACCACTGGCGGCAAGTGCTTGCACTTGGTCGGCTCTCAAACCTACACTAACTTTTCCGTTTTCGGCCATTTCATCCATTTGGGATTGGTAATTGTCTTTCTGTGCAACCATACCAACGTTGGGTGACCCATCAGGAAGGTTCCCTGTCGGAATTCCTTTATTCTCTAATTCTTCTACGTATCTAGTCATCATAGATGTCGCGGACATTCCTGGTTTGAATTGTGCTAAAGTATCTAACAATGGGCTTGAGTTGCCTGTCAAATTCAATAACTTACTAGTTAGATTCAATATTCTTTTTAACTCATCTATAACACTTTGACATCTTCTGTAATCTTGTATTCCAGCGGCAACTGTTAACCCTACATTTACAGCTGTAATAATTGCTCGAGTTTGTAAATCTTGTTTTCTTATTAATTCTTCTAATACGTCGTTAACGAGTTCTTTGGTAATTCTGGCAAAATTTTTCTTAATTTCTTTGACTAATTCCTCGACAAATATAGAGGTTATTTTTGATATCAAATTCATTAAGAATTTTTTGTAATAATTTAAAAATTCTTCCAAATCTAATGGACCTGTTTGGTCAGGTCTAAGAGCTCTACTCATAACGACAAGTGGGAACAAGTGTTTAGGGGAAAGAATTGTATTTACAACGGCCATTATTGCAACTCTTAGAAATTCTTTATTTATTGCTATTCCTAATCCTGTTGGTATTTTGGCTTTCCATTCAGGATTGTTTGCCAAACTATCCAATAAGGTTTCAGCTAAAAAATCAGGGTCTGACGTAACAAGATTTTCATCATCGAATGGGTCTAATAAATCAGTAATAAATTTGCTACCAATAGGTAATTGGATGTTGTTACAGTCGGTAAACTCAACGACACCTGCTAATATGTTTTTTACCCTTTCTTCTATTAATAGATTTTCTAAATCATCAAACTCTGTTAGATTTGTGTCAGCTTGGTCAAGTTGGTCTAATTTTCCAACACCTGAAACATCGATTTCTTGTTTGTTGTCAAAACACATACCCATAATTCTTTGAATTATTATCTCGAATTTTGTTTGGTCTCTACCATCAAACTTTTGTTGAAAAGAAATTGCACCAGTTAAAGCGTTTAAAACATTTGTATAAACTTCTTTGATTGAAATAACATCTATGGATGAATAATATTCACCAATGAAATCAACCACCTTAAGACCTGTGGCTCTTGGTTCTAAATCAACTCGATAATATTGACCATCAATATTATTATTGTCTTTTGTTACAAATCTAATATTAAATAAGTCTTGTCCTGTTGGCCCTTTAAATTTAACACCGTATTCAGTATCATAAGATTCTGTATTTTGTAATCTTTGATATAATTCTCTGTTGAATGAATATGGGTTGGCTGTTGGATTACTATATGGGTTAAAGGGTTTATTTTCGTATAGGTATTGACCAGGAGGTGAATCTGGTGAGAATTGAAGTGTTTTGTTAAAAATATCAATTGACTGTACGGGTATGAAAATTGGTCCTGGTTTATATTGTTGTTCCTGTGAACAACCCAAACTACTAACAACTTCTTGTTGGAGTAGTTTTTTTACTCTCTCTTTGGTTTGTCTTATTGTCCTTATAAAAATTCCTCTGACCTCTTTGACCGCATCATTACTTGATGGTCTATCCAAAGAATTTATTGACAAATCAACTAAAGAATTTAGTTGTGATTTTCCTTGACTCTTAAAATTTTTTAATTTGTTTTTGGTATCGGCAATTTCCTTGTTGAACTTATTTTTAAATTCTGCCTCTTTATTATTGATATTTTTGTCAAAACTATCAACGCCTTTTCTAATATTTTGTCTTTTAGCTTCGGTTTGGTCAATAAAGGTTGGTTGCGTCTTTCCTTTTTTATTTCTTAATTCTTTACTGTTATTATTAATTGTTACTGCGTTTTGATATGAGAAGAATTTAGATTCTACTTCTTGGTATTGTTCACTATTTGACTGTTCTGGCATAACGAGTAATTATTTGTTAAGTTTATATTGACCAGAGTCTTTTGTATCTTCTATATCTTTTTTTAATAAATCTTGTATTAAACTATCGTCTATTTCTGATAATTTGAAATCTCCACCGCCTTTATTCTCAGATTTTTCCCAAATAGTAGATTGTAGTTTGGAAAGAGTTAGTTTTTTTTCTACGGTGTCATTAATTATTTTTTGTTGTTCTTTTATGATTGGACCTATAACCGCCATATCAGAACTATCTTTCATTAATGATAACATTTTATTTTGTATTCTTAAAGCAGTTGCTCTTTGCTCAACTAACTCATTATAAATTTCCTGCATTAATGAAAGTACAGATTCTTTATTTAATGATATCTCTTTCTTTTTGGGTCTAGTCATACTTTATAAATATTTTGATGTTGATTTTACCTGTGGTCTATTTTCCTAACAAAATCAAAATATAGTTTTTTAAATTTTTTCATACTCAACCTGATTTCTTTGGTTGATAGATTTGTCATCTCTCTTAGAGATAGTAGAACTAAATTTTTATTGAATTTTTTATTGTCGTTACCAACAAATATGTTATCATAGTTTTCAAACAAGTCAATTAAAGAATCACCAAGTCTTTTTTCATTCTCACTTAGATTTTGAGATTCAACAAATGTTTTTAATTTTTCTATATAGTCCAAAATAATATTTTCAGAATCTACAGTGTCATTGTCTAAATAATATACCAAATCCGCACGATTTTCTAAGTCTGTTGAAATGTCTTCGTAGGAAATTTTTCTGTTTGTGTCTTTTTGGTCTTTTATAATTTGACCCATCAAATAATTTTTACAGATTGTTCCGAAATATGAATAAGCCTTTTTGTTCTTATCGGGGACAAACTTATCGGATTTTGTAATTAAAAAAGAATGTGTATCATTGAGTATTTCCTCAAATGTCATGTCTTTGCGATACAACTTATATCTTCTAATAATTGAAGACACCATTTTTTCTATGGGTGCCTTCAAAAATTCGTTATATATTTTATTACGCTCTTGTATTGTATCTGCTTGTAAAAACAAAACTACGGCAGTTTCTTCCCTAACATCAAAATAATTTGTTGATGTTTTGGGTTTTCTACCTCTTTTGGTATCATTGTTTTCACTAAGACCTGATAAACCTTGTAATGACAACATTAAGCATTGGACTCTTCGTATTTTATTTCCCTATCATAAGTGAAGAAATATTCTTTTTTTGCAGTATCAATCCAAAACTTAGCCTCTTTTTCATTGAGTTTGTCGGTACCAAATTTGTAGTTCCAAAAAATTGAAGATTCTCTTAGATTAGTGTGTTTGTATCCGATTCTTGGGATTGTCATCAATCTAGCAGAATTATAAGTCAACCTCAATAAAAATTCATATACAAATGTTAGTCTCATTGACTTTTTAAACCCACCAAAATCTTCAAAAAATGATTTTTTCACAACCATTCCACTAGATTGGAAATTCTGATATTCATTGAGTAACTCATTCGTAAGAATTCCAATCTCTGTGTTGAAGGACGCTGCGAAAGTGGCTTCATTTGTATATCCAACAAACAAACCTTTATCATCCACATCAACAACAAGAGGTAAAAATCCGTGACATTCTGGATGAGACTCAATATAATTTTTTACATTCTTAAACCATATGAAAGAATATTCATCATCAAATTCTAATATTGAAACCCATTCTGAGTTACTATTTTTAACACCTAAATTAATTTGACTTTGAAAGTCGGTATCGTTAGAAGTGTTTAGTACTTTTGTGACCGTTAGGTCTCCGAAGTCAAAATTATTCAAATAAGAAACTAAACTTTCTTCGTCTGTATGAACAATTACCAATTCATCAATTGGGGATTGTTGTTTACTTAAAGATTCTATAGCTTTTTTGAAATACTCATCAAAGTCTTTAACTTTTGATGAAGAAACTGGTAATATTACTGAAATAGTTGTCATGTTATTTTATTCTTTAATTTTGTTATATTGTTGTTGGAAT
>SXGQ01401644.1_pt1 | contig 20848 bp, 15 predicted proteins | sample 3178371 | NCBI WGS metagenome assembly SXGQ01 (sample SAMN11356859, study PRJNA531348) | freshwater metagenome | isolation source: freshwater sample F1-20 | place: China: Fuxian Lake, Yuxi | collected 2017-12-25 | reverse complement strand
CTTCTTTCTCTCTCTTCCTTGCCTCTTTCTCTCTTTCTTTCTTTGCACTATTACTAAATATATTCATTATTATGTCTATATATTTCTAATATATGAAATTATTATAGTTTTATTGGTTTTTGATAATAAATTTTTAATTGTAAACGTGTATTATATATCATCGCTAAAAATTAGAAGATTATTTATAATGTATTTAATAACAGCAATAATATGATATATAATGAATGTCTTTGGTAAAATTATTAGGATTAATAAAATAATAATCACACTCGTTTATATTAACTTCATTTATAGATTCCAAAAACATATGATTATAATAGTAAGGTATTTCCTTGTATAATTTATTAATTTCTCTTAATATATCTAAATATAAAGGGTTTTGTAATAATTTACTATGTAAAACAATAGGGATATTTTCAGGAATATTTTGGTTCAAATTATGCGGCGGTTGTCTAAATACAATTATAACATTATCAAGATGATATTTAGAATATAAATAATTAGTAATAGAGTAATTTATAAGACCAAAAATTATATTATATCTATTATTATCTTCAATTTTATATATATCTAATCCTTTAACCGACTTTTTTACTTTTGAAAGTTTATGAATAATATTATCAATATCTTCTATATATAAATCTACAACAATATCTAATATTTTGCTCAATAAATCATCACCAATAAGATTAAGATAATTTTTCATCATATAATATAATAAATAGGTATTTTTATGTATAATTTCATTGTAAATATTGTTGTAAATAAAAAAATATATAAATATACATCATATAAAACATATACGCAATTATCTAATTTAGATTACTTCTTCTTAACGAGGGTATTCTTCTTTTTCTTTGAACTCATATCAGGTTCTTCTACGGCTTCATCGTCAGGTTCTTCATTAGGTAGTTTAGGCTGTTCTTTAGGCTGTTCTTTAGGCTGTTCTTTAGGCTCATCTTCATTATCTGAAGATGGGGGAGATACTTCTTCTACCTTCATAAAATTATTTACAACGGCAACTGACTTATTTTTAACTTGCGATTCGTTATTATCTCTATTTTCCTTGAAGATCTTCCATTCTTCGGCAATTTTACCAAATCTTTGATTACTGGGAAGGTCGGGAAACTTTTCCTTGATGACTTGTTGATAATTTTTAACAAATTCCTGATACTCTGTAGGAGGTTTCTTTACCTTCTCTTCACCATTTTCATTTTTTTCCGGCGAAGGTTTCTTCTTCTTTCCAACACTCTTTTTTTCTTCAATAGCATCCTTAATAGCTTCTTTATAGAAGTTATTAACTTCCTTAATATCATTCATATCATCTGACATTTTGCTGAATTTTTCCTTAAAAATAACGGAGAGCGTTTTAGCGGTCATTGTTGTATATAGTTATAATAATTATATTATCGACAATCAATTTTTATATTTTTTTCGAATATTTTTATATTTAATAATATTATATAATGAGTATTCCAACTATAACATTTGAAGAATTAAAAGATATAGTATCAAAACAAAAATACGATATTGATAATAATTACGATAATGATAATAATTTATTTTCTAAGGAATTTATTAATATATATACTAAAATTTCAGACGATATATATAATGGTAAGATACCATATTTAGAAGATTACTTTGACGACGAAGATGAACGACAAAAATTAAATGACGAAGAAGCCGAAAAAATGAAAAATATTACTCCATCTTTTATAAGTGATGAAAAAAGACAAATATGGCAAATGAAACAAATATAGCAAATGAAACAAATAATATAATATGATATATTAGAATATAAATGATAGAAAATATTGAATTAATATTAATATCATTGCTTATATTGATATTATCTATAATTAGTTTTTTACCATTAATTTATTTAAATTATGCCAAAGATTTAAATAATAATATTAATATTTATAACAGTATATGTGATTCTAAGAAAAATATATACGAAACTGATATTTTAATTAAAAATACATATATGTGGAATATGTGTAGTTATTTATTTGATTTTAATGTAATACAAAATAACTTTAAAAGAAGCGTAGATTTTGTAAAGAATCCAATGGATAAATATAGTGATTTTATAAATATTAATCGCGATTTAAGTATAGTTGATGGCAAAATTAATATAATGAAAGTGTATAACGATTATTTACATAGCGGTTTGCCATTATTTATTATTATATGGATATTCTTTATTTTACATATACTCAATATATATTATAGTACTAAAAAGGATATAAAAGATATAACTAAATATAATTATTTCTTACATTCATCACTATATATATTTTTACATATTGCCATATTTACTATATTTTTTTCTTTAATTCTTAAAAAAATAACTGAAATATATGCCGATACAAAAGCATACGAATATATTATGCTTTTAAAAGAAATAGATATATTAATAAAAGAAAGAAAAACAGAACACGCATTTAATAAAGAGTTTATTGATATTATAATTAGATATGCTGGAGAAGATATTGATTCAGTAGAAAATATTGTATTTGCTAAGGAATTATTAGACGAATTGTATTTGTTACATAAAAAAATTAAGAATGACAATGCTGAATATTTACATAATAAAAATAACTATAGATTAACATTGGAAAACATTGATAATTTTAAGTATTTTAATAGTGAAAAAGTTAAAGATAAATTCAATGAAGAAATAGAAGATGTCACGAGATTTACCATTGTATATTTTATAATATTATTCTTCCCTGTCTATATGCTATCTCAATGCTTTAAATCTAATTTTACAACAATCGCCGTTATAATAATTGTAATATTTGTAATGTCTATCTCGGGATATATTGTTAAAAAAAAACTTGAATAGATTCAATTTCTTTTTTTCTTTATACTTATTAAAATGCGTATCATTATATTTATCGTATTTATTATGATGATAATAATTTTTGTAAATGAATTAAAAAACTTATCAATGTCTTTTTTAAATATTAATTATTTAAAAGATGTTGCTGATATTAATATAAAAAAACATTGTAATGATATTTATTGCGAAGCCGAAACAGGAAGATTTAATATAGCAAATAATAGTTATAAACTGCTTTTGCCAAATGACATCTTTAATACCAAAACATATTATTTTATGATTTTGCTAATAATTATAATATTTTATATCAATATATTCTATAAATTTATTAAATACAATAATTTATATTATCCTTATATTGTAGATTTTGATGGCACAATAATAATAAATTTTATTAAAAACCTTCCTTATATATTCGCATTTATAGTATTATTAATAATAATAGTAATACTTATAGTGAGATACGCACCTACAGAAGCAGCGGGATATAGAAACTATTTCAATACAGATAATATTAAGGTATCGGAAATACATTTTTTAAATATCAACGAAATAAATAATAATGTAAATAAAATGTTATTTATTATAGTCGCACTATATTGGATATGTACTAGTGTATCAAGTTTATATGAATATCCTCCTGAAAAAAAAGATACTGCTATAATTAATAAAAATTTAAGTTTTGGATATCTAATAATTACAATATTGTTGACATATTTAATATTAAATATAATGAATATTTTATTATCTTTTACAGAAAATAATTATCCCAAACTAGATAATAACAATTTTTATAATATAATATTAAAAAAATACAATGAAGTATTGTATAAAACAGAAAGGGATACGAAAAATTTTAGTAAAGAAAGATTATTATTTAGTTGTTATACTGAATATTTAGATTTAAATCAAATATCTACAACAGCAAGGACAGATATTGGCAAGGATATAGTATATTATGAAGAAAAAGAAGGTAAAATATTAATAAAATATGGTATTACTGTAGACAACGCATTTATAAATGAATCCGAAACCGAAACCTATTATCAAACATATATAAGAAGTAAAAATGTTCATGTTGTATTATATGATAATATTGATTATGATTTAAAAAAAGATAATGCAAAAGATATTGAAATAAAATTATTATTAAAAAACGAATATTTTACATTTGTATCACCTTTAATTCCATATAAAAAATTATGTAATGAAAATTTTTTTCCAAGAAATGGTCAGACATTATTAAGATATTATGACAAACATATTAAAAAATATGATTCGTATAAAGATATAATATATAATTTAGATATACAAACTAATCCTATTAATGAAGAGAATATAAAAACACAAGAGAAATATAAAAATTTATTAGACAAATATGATTATTATGATCCATTTTATATGATTGATAATATAAGAATTGGTCATTTTAAACAAGAAATATACAAAAAAATATTTGTAATATTTGATAATATTATTACTAATATTAATAACAGAGATGATAAACAACCATTTAATGATGATGATAAAGTAAAATTATCTGCTTTAAATATTAATTTAGGCGTTATAGGTGCTGTAGTAGGTGCTGTAGTTACTGTAGGTAATCCAATGGGTACGGGTGCGATATCAGCCTTAGGTGCGGCTGTAGATTCAAAAATAGACGAAGGTCTTATTAATAAGGATTTCTATTTAAAAGATTTATTAATTAGGAACGATAAACACATACAATATCAAAGAAAGCAACAAGAAATGGAAAATAGAGTTAATGTTATTACTGAAAAATATAATGTTTTATTAAATTTGTTAATATATTTTTCACTTAATGAAATAAAATATTGGAAGGATTATAAAAGCAAGGATATATATAATGATGATAATTATTATCCTGATTATAATTATATCGAAACAAAAATAATTCCTGATTATGAGAAACATAAGATTTTATTAGATTTAATTAAATATTTTAAAGAACAAAAGATTAATAGAAAAAAAACAATAGATAACGCTTTGAAAAATGATTCACTAGTATCTATTAAAACTAATTTAATTAGTGAAATTGAAAAATATACAAAATATGATGATAAGAAAGATAAGGATGAAAAGGATAAAAAAAAGCCATTTTTTGGAAAAGAATATAATGTGCTCAATAATTTAAATGAAATTAAGGAGAACTTCTCAGTAGATTTATCATATAATTCTGAAAATACATTTTATGAAAAATATTTTAATATTTCTAATAATGATAAAAACATATATGATATTGAATATAAAATAGGCTATTATTTTATTAAAAATATTAAAAATCTCATTTACTATATTATATTAATTATAATTGTATCTATTGTATTAATAATATTATTTTATAGAAATATTCAATCATCTTTAACAACGTTCTCATATGATGTGATTTTGCCATTAATAATATTATTGATATTTACATTTTATATAACGATCTTTATGACTTTTAATACAAATTATAATTTAAATGTTATATTTGGTCTATTTGATAGTTCATATAAAAGAGATTTAAATGATATGAATAATCTAATAATCCCTTTCATTAAACTTCACGACAATAATCAAAAAAAATATGATAATGATTATTATGACTTATATATAATAACAAACATATTAGCATCTTTCTTATATGCCAACGATAGTAATCCAGATACAAATATATATCTTGATATGACAACGGAACGTAAATATAGTAAGGAAGAAAGTGTAGACTATAATAATTTTAAAAAATACTACGAAACTCAATTTATAGAGATAAATAAAGAATTTAAAAACGATTGGACTGCTAATAAAAATCTATCAAAATTATATAATTTTATTAATACAAATATAATAAATTTATCTTCTTCTAATAATTATGAAGATAAAAATAAATATATCACAAAATTTACAGATTATGGCACAAAATATATAATAGATATAATAAAGATATGTCTAGAATTATTTGGTAATAATAAAGAGGCTTATAAAGATAACTCTTTTATAAAAAACTATTTTTATTTTGTAAAAGATAAAAACAATGATATAATACCGCATAAGTTTAGATTAAATACCACACTTTTAATAAAAATTATAGAAAAAGATGGCGAATATTATAAAGAGGGTGATCAAAATATTAAAAAACTTGATGATTCAACTAATAAAGAAAAAATAGATAGCATTAATGATATTGTTAAAAACTATATGACAATTATTTCGCATTTACATTTTAATACATTATTGTTAAAAAAATTAAGTACTCCTACTGATGCTAATTTAACTACTTATTTCAATAGTAATCCAATAGATACAATAGATAAAATAAAATCCACAGACAACAAACCCACCGACCTGAAAGAATTAAACAAATATTACGATGATCATTTACATAAATATAAAAATAAGAAGTTGTTATCTTTGATTTCTAATAATAATATACAAAAAACAGATAACCAAATTTTTGAATTAGCAAAAGGTACATTTGGCGTAGATACATCTGGTACATCAGATACTGATGGTGTTAAATATATATATATGAATATGTTAGAAAATTATAAAATAAATGTACCTAATATTACTGAAAATTATTTAGAAAATATAATAAATACAATTTGTTATCAAATTGATAATAGAGATGTTATTATGAATAAATATAGTAGAGAAGGACATAAATATTCTATAAAAGATAAGAATAGCGACGCACACCAAAATAGTTTAAATATTTTACACAAAGCAAACCAGTGTATAAGTTTTGATTTCGCTACAAATTATACAATTAATTTGATTATGTTAGGAATTATTTATTATATAGGATTGTACAATAATAAAATATTTTAATACATTAAATAAGCACATTTATACAATAATGGCAGATAAAATATTAGATGAATTTCAACAACCTTATACATATATGTTATCTTCAAAAGAAGAAGACAAGAATGAAGAATACAGATATAGATTACTATCTAATATATTTTTAGATTCAACGTATAATCCTAAGGACGATCCTAAATACTTATATTTATTTGGTGTTTTTCCGTGTAATAATATTCCTGCTTCTTATATCCCATTTAATTATAAACAGTTATCGCGAAACTTTAATAGAATTTCTAAAAATAATAGTTTTACAAAAAGTAATTATAGTGAAGTACTTAATCCCGAAAGCACAGATTATAAAATATTATCTTCAAAGTTGGACAAAATTATTAAGGGGCTTAGGAGTAAACATTCAATATATAATAATTTACATACTACACCATTTGTTATAATACTTATAATATTCTGGTCATTAATATTATTGACCTTTATGTATATATTCTATTATTATTATAATTATATATTAAATTATATATTAGCAATTATTCTCTTTGCTTTGTTGCTATTTGCTATAATATTTAAAATGTTTTATATAATTCATAGTTAATAAACTATATATTTTTAATTTTATTTTTATCTATAATACCTATAAGGAAGTATTATTTTTAATTAATAATGGATAAAAAAATCAAATTTGCCAATATATTTATGAATAACATATATGAACCTGAAAATGATAATGATAATGTAAATGATATTTCAATAGCAGATTTGCTAATACAAGATATAGATTTAAAAAAAAATTATAATTCAAGATATAAATTCTACATAGAACTTCTAAAAATATACAATAAAAATCCAAAAATAATTAAGAGAATTTATACTAAATTAAATGCGATTAAAGATTTAAATAATAAAGAGAAAAAACTATTAAGCGAATTAAACTATTATAATAGCATAAACGAACCAAAAAACGAAACAATACTCGAAAACCAAGGCTCAGCCCTAGTCTCAGGCTCAGACTCAGACCAAGGCAAAGCCTCCGGCCAAGGCAAAGGCACAGACCAAGCCTCAAACTCAGTCCCAGGAGGTAAATCAATAATTAAAGGAGGCGATGATCCACTATTAAAAGATTATAAAGAGTCGTCGTTTAGAGATGTTTTGAAGAGGTCATTTGGTATGTCTAATGTATCAAAACTAAAAAAAAAAATTTATAAGAATGATGATAAAGAAGAAGAAACTGATAATAAAATAAGGGTTTTTGATAAAGATATAGACGAATATAATAATGGTAATAAAACAGATCCTAGTAATATTAAAAAGAAATTGCTCGAATTCGAAAATGATCCTAATAATACCTTTACATATTTAGAATTAACAATAGAAGACAGATTAGTATTTATTATTGCTACATTTTTTATTAGATATATATCACTAATACTTATTCAGTGGTCGGTAGATATTAATATAATAAAGAGTTTTGAAGAGGGTTTTTTCTTTTACGCAGTAATATATATATCTATATTTTGGTTTATAGTATTATTTGTAAATATTGATAATGATGTTAAAATAGATTATATGAATTTTGATAATTTTATGAATAGCATTCGTTCTATATTTTATTATTTCTATATGGGAACGAATGGAATTACAAGATTATTAGTACATTCTTGTATAATATGTGTATTATTAATAGTTCCTATAATATTAAATATAAAGAAAAAGAGTGATATTGAAGAAAGTGAGAATAAGGATAATATAATATCTTATGACGAACGTAAGAAATTATCAAAATCATTATCATTATTCACTATATTTATATGGATATTAACAAGTATAATAGCAACAAAATTTTAATAAAAAGTTATATCTATTAATTATAATAGAGTTTATCAATTAATGACAGAGAATAGGATTAAAGCATTAAAAAATATAATAAGTATGGATTATGGAACTAAATATATGACACTATCAAATAATAAAGAGATAGGTGAAAATTTGGTAGAAGATTTAAAAACATATTTTATATTATTATTCAAGAATAAATATAAATACAATTATAGAATATGGAATAAAATAACAATTACTGATCCTATTAATGATAAAATTTATAAAAAACCTGACGTTATAGTTGATAATCTTGTTACATCTAGTAATTATATGTATTATGATCTTGGCAAAGAAGAAACTGATAATAATCCAGAAATAAAAAAAATTGAAAAATATATAAAAAATAATATGAAAGAAGAAGATGAAGAAGAAAAAGATGGAGAACTATCTTATAAATCATCTATAGAAATACCTGAAAAAATATATAATCAAGATATTTCTTTAAAAAAAAATTATAGAGATAAATCTATAGAATTAGGTTATATACCTATTATTAGTGTAGTAGCAGATAAAACTAATTCTAATTCTAATTCTAATTATTATAGCCCTTTATTAGAATATAATTATACTAATTATGATTTTCAGGAAAAAGCACAAATATATGATGATTTAAACAAACTTAATATAATATTTAAAAATGCTAATTATAAAAATATTGATGATATGGTTCTTCTTGATTTTTACAAGGAATTTACTAGTAAAATAGAAAAACTAAAAGATGATATTATTAGTACAGATACTGATTTAAAAGATGATATCGTTAATAACATTTATGATAAATTATTAATCATATATGATGTTAAAACAAATGGTATTAAAAAATTTAAAAAAACTACAACAAAACTTGATACAAATCGTTGTCCTGAAACTCAAAATAGTAAACAGCCTTTTGATATCATAAGATGTGAAATTTTTAAAAGAGCGGAAATATTAAAAAAATTAGGTAAAGAGCAAAAAGGAGGTACTCCATTAGACGATAATAAAAACAAATTAAATACTGCTTTAAAAACAATATTTGAGGCAACAGAAAAAACAAAAGAAGATATGTATGAAAATTATTTAGAAATTGATAAAAATATATTAAGTGCTATTATAAATAGCGATGAATTAAAAAAAAAAATAATAGATAAAAAGGTAACTGAGAATATTAAAAGTTTTAAAAAATTTACAAAAGATGTTTTTAAAATCACTCCTAAAAAATTAAAGAAAAATAATATTGCTGAATCTATTACATTTAGCAAATTTACAGAATTTATTAAAAAAATTAAAGATAAACTAACCGAAGATAGTATTAGATATTTGACAATAATTAAATATCTAAATATAATTAAAAATACTAATAATGGTGGTAGTGCTATTCTTGGTGGAGCACCTCCGCAAAATCAAGATAAACAAAAACCAATAAATCAAAATCAAGAAATTAATTCTCAAGAACAGAATCCAGGTAAAACATATATTAAAAATTTTACAGATATATATATATCATTAGTAAAAGAATATTATAAATTTATAAAAGATCCAGAAGGTGCTAAAATATTAATAAAAGATATAACAGCCGAAGATAAAGAAACAAAAGATGTTGAACAAGATACAATAAATAAAGAAGCAGAAAAAAAAAAAAAGTTAGATGAAGATGAAGAAATAAAAAGAGAAAAAAAAAAGAGAATAGAGGAGTGGGAGAAAAATAATAAAGATTTATATAACGACAATAACCAAGATAACAGAACTGTAGTAAGCCAAAAAGAAGCAGATGCGACAGCAAAAACAAAACAAAAACAAAAATATGGACAGGAAAATAAAGATATTTCGAATGAACAATCAAGAATTACTGAACAAAAAAAAAATTTAACAGAAAGAAAAAAAGAGTTAGAAGATTCATTAAAAACTATTAAAGTTGTATTAAGAAAATTATATAATGAATGTATTAATATACAAGCCCCATATGCTACAGAATATAGTGAATATACTAAATCTATTATTAAAATTGGAAAACTCAAACTATTAATTGATGATAATGTAGAAATTAATAATAATAATGATATAGTAAGTGCTTATAATGATCAAATCGCATTAATTACTAAAGAAATTGGAGCAAAAGATGAACAAAATAAATCTTTAGATGAAAAAAAAAAAATTAATGAAGGACTAATGAGAGGAGGAGGGAATACATATACTGATGCAAAAGATAAGGAAACACAAAAAATAGACGATGAATTTAAAGACAAATACGAAACTTTAAAAAAAGAGAAAGAACGCTTAACTGATGTACTAAAAGATAATTTGTATATGTTGATACAAAAAACTGAAGAAGATTCTGGTTTAAATAACTTATATGGTTTTATTAAGTATTTAAAAGATTCTTTTGGAGGTGATGATGATGATGATAATAATAATATGGATACAGTATCTAGTAAAAAATATAATGATAAAGATACATTATTTGAAAAAATATGGAGTGAATATAATGATGGGATAAAAGCATATAATATTAATAGTAAAAACAAAGATTATTTAACATATATTAACGAGGGAGAAAAATTAAAAAATAAGATAATATTAAATGATTTAGATCCCGAAATAGTATTAAAAGTAAATTTTCAGGATAAAGTAGTTTTTGTAGCATTGATGTTCGCCATTAGAACTATTGTAATGGTTATATTTGAATTTTTAATAGAATATAATGTAATAAAATCATTACGATATTCTATATTAATATATGCGGGTTTGTATATATTACTATTATTATTATTTACGGCATTTGTTAATCTCGATTCTTATAAATTAAGAATTGTATTTAATTATTTGAATATGCACATAAATACGTCAAATATTATTTTACATATTATGTTATTTACAATATTCTCATTCTTAGTTATAGTAATAATTCAAACAGATAATTTTATAAATAATGTCGGGGATATTTTAGATTTCACATATATATATAATTACATATATACGTTTAATATTGATAATTTACTATCGGGAGAATTTGAAAATAACTTATCAAAAGATGAAAAAATAAAATTACAATATAGATTAGATATTATATCTATGCTCATTTTCATATTCACAGCAACACTTATATTATTAATATAATACTCAATTTTAATCTTTAAGTATATTACTTAAATATACGAGAATGGTATGATAATATTATACTGTATTGTGCTTTATAATTTAACAGATATGCTTCAGTAATATCAGTCAACTCTACTTTATTCAAAGATGCTAACGAAGACGCATTTTTCTTATCATTTTTATCATATAATACTGTTATATTATTATTGTTAATTTCAATAACTTTTAGGATTATATCAATATCATCGCCTGTTTTTAATAAAATATTATCATATTTATTAATTAAATTTAAATAATGTCCATTAAATAACATAATATCTGTTTTCTCTATTAAAATATTATATTGATTATCATCAAATGTTTTAGTTATTCTAACTATATTAATAGAATCACTACCCAAGTCTAACTCATTATTTAAAAAGTCTGTAAATGATATTACCCATTCTTTATTATTTAATTGTATAATATTATTAATTGTTTCTAATTCGCCATTCATTATACTCCACGTATCCCAATTTCCGTCGTAGTTAGTATCGTTTCTGCTTCCTGTATTACTTAAAATAAATTGAAATCTCTGAGTTTTTTTTCCATCATTAATAGTCATATTTATATAAGGTGTAATATTTTTCACATATTTAGGCATTAATAATTTTTTAGATTCAATAATATTTTTAGTTAAATCAATATTAACAGACAAAGATAGATTATTTCTATTATTATATATGGTCCAATCTCTGTTATAACTATTAATTATAAGGGTTTTATAATTGATATTTTTTTTATTATTCATGATACTTTCCATTTTTTCAATAATATACGCGATTGTTTCAAGATTTTCAACATTTACATTATTAACTAAAGAATATTTTGGAGTTTCTTTAATAGCCAAAGATATAGGATAAATTGGTAATGTGTTACTTGATTCTATATTTGATTTCTTTTCAGCAGAAGCGAGTGTATTAACTGTTTTTCTCTTTTCTTCAAGTTCTATTACTTTTGACAATAACTCATCTGTATTATATTTACTTATATTTTCTATAACATCTTCTGCTGTTAATTCATCTTTATTTTCTTTATCAATATTTTTATTGATAAAATTATATTCAATATAATCTTTAATTTTTGTTAATGCAATTGTATTTAGTTCTATTAATTTTACTACGTTTTTAATTAATATAGCATCATTACATATAGATAATATAATTTGTTCTATAATACCTTTTAATTCTAATTTATCTATTGTTATATTATATTTATCCATAATCATCTTTTCAGTTGCTATAATTATAGCAATTCTGTTTTTTTCTTGTTTAAAATCATCTATTACTCCCATAATATGTATAAGACTTATTTATATTAAAGAAAATAGATGTTTATATCACAGCGTAATATTTCTATCATTTATATATTTTTTGAAATTTGGTCTATATAGATATGTTCTGCTTTCTTCCATAGATTCATCTTTAATTCTATTATCTTTAATAATATATTCTACGAAATTAGGATATTCATAAGGAGATTTAAAATTTAATTCTTTGTATTTATACAAAGCGTTAAGCCATCTAATTTGATATGCCATAGAGAACATTCCGCATTCTGTATTTTTGCGCTGATGTTTAATATTATTTTTATGTATTTTAAAAACATTTTTGGGATATTTTATATTTAATTGTTTTTTAATATTGTTAATAAATTTAACAACATATGTTGGTATATTCATAGCATTACTATCATAATAATAAGCGCCATAACATTTTATTTTAGGGTCTAATATGATAAATGTTGAAGTCCAATGAGAGCCGGGTTCATTGTGTTTATCTAAATTAGTAATTAAACCAATATATTTTATATTTTTATTAATATACTTATTTATATCTATTGAACATATATGACTATATAAACATCTGCCGAAATTATCTTGTTCTGAGAAGTCTATAGGAAATACACCCAAAAAACAGTATTTATATTTATTATCATTATTATACTGAATCATAACATCTTCTATATCATAATTAGATAACCATTCAATAGGATTTTTATACCATTCTATAGGCATTTCTGGTCTCAAATCATTTTCTTCAATTTTTTTTATTATTTCTTTAGTTTTGTAATCTTTACTTAATTCTTTAATAGCACTTGGCCAACACCAATATTCCTTATCATTACATATAGGTTTTATTTTATTATTTAATAATTCTGTTAATTTAGAAATAGTAAATGATTTATTATATTCAATTTTATCTTCTTTACTTGCATTCCATGCGTTTATTAATAATATTAGAGTGTTTTTATTAAATAGCGTAGGTTTATTAATATTTTTTGGACTACAATATTTTAAATTTTTATTTGTTTTATTTGTTTTATTTGTTTTATCTTTTATTTTTTCCATAACATTAAAATACATATAATCTATTTTATTATAGGAAAATATTATAAGTTTGAATGGTAAAATATGTATAAAAATAAAAATTGATATATATATAAAGTAATATATTTATAAGTATGGGTATTAATGAAGATTTACGCTCTTTTATAAATAAATATCGTGTTGAGAAAGGTGTAAAAATATTTACAAATACCAGCATTGGTTTACCTAAAGTTAGTTTAAATATACCTGATGAAAATTATGATGACTTTCTTAATTTATATGGTTTAGCGATGACAAATGGTGTTCCTTTATATTTTACTGAGAAACCAGTTGAACCTAGTCCATTGCGTGTAGATATTGATTTTCGCTTTACTATTCCTGATGATAAATCTGGACTTTATAGTTCTCAATCTTCAAACTCTTCGTTAAATAATAATAGAAAATATGAGAGATTATATAATGATGATAATATATATAAAATAGTTGATAGTTATTTTAACATAATTGCTAAATACTTGAATATAGCGGATGAGGATAAAATAGCATATGTTATGGAAAAACCTAATCCTGTAGAATTTAGAAATAAATTGAAGGACGGTATTCATATTATATTTCCAAATATTATTATAGCAAATAATGCTCAACATTTTATTAGAAGAAAAATAATAGATATTTGCGATATTATTTTTAAAGATTTGCCAATTTGTAATGATTACGAATCTATTATTGATAAAGCAATTATAGATATTAATTGTTGGCAAATGTATGGTAGTAAAAAACCCGACTGCGATACTTATCGTGTTTCTTCTATATACAAATATATTAATGATAAAACAGAAAAGGTAGAATATAATTTAAATGCTCGTGATGAAATTAAATTTATCAAATTGTTTTCTATGAGAAAAAAAGTAAATTATGATATTAATTGTATTAAAGAGGAATATATTACAGAAATAACACAGTATAGCAAACATATTCTTCCTGCTCTTGACCAAAAATTAAAAAGTAAGGTACAAAATAATATTTTGGGAAAAGCTTTGAATAATGATAAAAGATATGTATCTGAAGATGAATTGATATTTATTAAAAAATTGGTGAATGAATGTTTATCAACCAGTCGCGCAGATAATTATACAGATTGGATTAATCTTGGTTGGGTATTGCGAAATATTGATTATAGATTGCTCGAGACATGGGTAGATTTTTCTAAGATTAGCAGTGTATATATTGAAGGCGAATGTCAGTTGCTATGGGATAAAATGAGAAAGGATAATATGGGTATAGGTACACTGAGATGGTGGGCAAAACAAGATAATTTAACTAAATATAATGAAGTAGTTAATAAGTCTATTATTAGGCTAATTGATGAGGCATTAGGTAGTGATGGTTCGCACTTTGATATCGCTTGTGTAGTATATGCGATATTTAAAGATGAATTTAAAGCGATTACTAAAGACAATTGGTATAAATATGATAGAGAAAAGCATAAATGGGTAAGAGCCCGCGAAGGCTTAGAATTGAGAAAAATATTGAGCGTTGATATTTGTAAGAAATTTATGGAAAGAAGTCTGCATTATGCCGAACATTGCGAAGACCCAATAATGAAAACTATTAATGAAGAGAAAAGTAAAAAATGTATAAATATCGCTAAACAATTGAAAAATGCAAGTTTCAAAGATTCTATAATGAAAGAGTGTAGGACGCTATTTATTGATGATAAATTTGAAGAATTATTGGATAGCCGTTCGCACTTGATTGGGTTTGAGAATGGAGTTTATGATTTGAAATTACATATATTTCGTGATGGAATGCCCGATGATTATATATTATTATCTACAAAAAATAACTATATAAAATATAATAGTGAATTATTTGAAATTGGAGAAATTAATGATTTCTTTGCCAAAATATTTACTAATAAAAATTTGAGAAATTATGTCATGGACATTCTATCGTGTATTATTGACGGTAGTATATCTCAAGAGCGTTTCTATATATTTACAGGTCAAGGAAGTAATGGTAAATCAAAATTGCTAGATTTAATTCAAAAGGCAATTGGAGAATATTATTGTATCTTGCCGATTGCTCTTTTAACACAAAAACGTGCTGCTAGTAATGCTGCGCAAAGTGAATTAGAAAGAACTAAGGGGCGAAGATTTGCCGTAATGCAAGAACCAAGTGAAAACGAAAGACTTAATATTGGTCTTATGAAAGAACTTTCAGGACAAGATAGGATTTTGGTAAGAACATTGTTTAAAGAGCCGTATGAGTTTAAACCACAGTTTAAGATGATTTTAACTTGTAATGAATTGCCTGAAGTTCCTAGTGATGATGGCGGTACATGGAGACGTATTAAGGTTTGTAATTTCTCTAGTAGATTCTGTGAAAATCCTGTTGCTAATAAAAATGAGTTTCATATGGATTTAGAATTAACAGATAAGTTTGATAAATGGAAGGAAGTATTTATAAGTATGATGATTGAACGACATAAACATATTAATCCATCTTCTATTATTGAACCATCAGAAGTAAGAATAGCAACAGAGAGTTATAAACAGAATAATGATATAATAGGACAATTTATTAACGAAAAGATTATAATTGATGAGGAAATTAGAGAACCGCGCGTTACTATTACTAAACTCTATAATGATTTTCGCATCTGGTGTTCTTCTAATGTTATTAAAGGTAAGAAATGTCCTGATAGGAATCAATTAAAAGCATATTTTGAGAAACTTCTTGGTGTTCCTTATGATAACAAGGGTTGGCGAGGTATTTCTTATAAACTTGAAGATAATGAAGATGAAGATAATTAGAAAAATTGATTATATAAGATTTATAATTTTCTTATTACTATTATAAAATGGAGTTCTGCGAAATTTGCGATAATATGTTATATGTTAAATCAAATGAAGAAAAAAAACTTGTTAAATTTTGTAAACATTGTGATTTTGAAAAAGTAGAAACTGTAAATACTGCTATTAATATTTCAAAAACTTTTTATAGCGGTGATGATTTATTATATAATCAGCACGTTAATAAATATTTACGTTATGATCCGACACTTAGAAGAATTAAAGACCCGTTAATTAATTGTCCTAATGAAAATTGTAATGCTCCTGATGATAAAAAACAAGTTATTTATATTAAATATGATAATAAAAATATGAAATATTTATATGTTTGCGAACATTGTGGAGAAACATGGAAACAAATTTCTTAATCCATAATAAAGTTATTATATAAATATTAAAAATATAATTATATTTAGAAAAGAAATGTTTAGTAATTGTTGGAATAAAATAATATATATTTTTTTATTATTTTTTAATTTTACAGAATCTTATATGTATCTTAAAGGTTCTTGTATATCTCGTCGCGGCAATATAGTTCCTATTTCTCTTAATATGTGCGAACAGAATAAAAAGATTGAATATAGCAATTCTTTATTATATGATAGACGAAATATAATGTTATTATATATAGGTACTAATTTATTAGGTATAAATTCTATATATATGTATAATAATATTGAAAAAAAACAATCTAATATATTTTATAATTCAGTACCATCGGTTTGTTATATTAGTACTGAATATACAAGTATGGCAGATAAATATAATTTAAACAAGGATGATTTACCCAAAGGTGTCGGAACTGGATTTATATGGGATAAGGAAGGACATATTATAACAAATTTTCACGTAATAAATAAGGTAGATAATGCTATTATAACAATAACTGATAAAAACAATAATAAGAAGAATTATAAGGCTAAGTTAACTGGCGTTGATCCGGATTTAGATATAGCAGTTCTTAAAATTGATATAGATAGCAAAACAGATTTGCAAGTAATTAAATATAATAAAGATGTTAAACCGATAGTTGGTGAAAATGCATATGCTATCGGAAATCCTTTTGGTCAAGATCATACTTTTACATCAGGTATAATTTCGGCAAATAATAGGGAAATAACAGCACCAACAGGTCGTAAGATATATAATGTGATACAAACAGATGCTGCTATTAATCCGGGAAATAGCGGCGGTCCTTTATTAAATAGTAAGGGTGAATTAATAGGAATAAATACGGCATCGTTAGGTACTGGTGTTTCAGCGGGAATAGGATTTACAATTCCTATTAGTAATGCCTTAAAATCTATAACTGATATAATCGATACAGGGTTTGTAAAAAAGGCTATTCTTGGAATATCATATATGGAAAGAAATCCATCTGTTTTAGAATCTGAAAAAAGCGGAATTCCTATAATTGAAAAAGGTTTATTAGTTCTAGAAGTTCCTGATAAATCCCCGGCATATTATGCGGGATTACGTGGAGTTATTAGAAATAATAATACGCAAAAAATAGAGAATATTGGAGATATTATATTATCTATAAACGACGATGATATAATAGGACCTAATGATCTAAATATAATTTTAAAGAAATACAATGCGGGTGATAAAGTAATAATTAAATATTTGCGAGATAATAAAATAAAAACAAGCGAATTAACATTGGGTAGTTATAAGGGTTCTACATTTACACAATTAGAAAATGAGAGAGGAAAAGATTTTACTGATATAACAAATAATATAAATATACCTTTGAAAAATATAGAACCGATGATACAACCAAAATTATAATTATTTATGAAGAAGATAACAGCCATCGATCATATATTTATCATCTGTTTTTACAAAAATCCATCTATAAATAATATAACAGGGGTCTCCTGAATTTTCAGGATAATACATTTCGTCAAATTGAATACTATTATATATCATAGTATTATATGGTGCTTCAAGTTTAACGTCTACCTCGTAATATGTTTTTTCAACATCTGTGTCATATATTTTATTATAATTTGTAATATAATAATTATCAAATTTTCCTAAAAATATACCATATTTTCCATCAGCAAATAACTGTTTTAATTTTAAAACATCTTTAGATTTAATTACATTAGATTCTGAACAAAATGACTGAAGAGTTTTAAGAGCATCTTCGGGTTTATCTTTTCCGTATTTTTTAAAGTCTTTAAGGATAATATCCAAACTATTCTTAATTTCTTCTTTTTCACTAATATTTTTAGCCTCTTTAATAGTTATCCAGTTATTATCAGGTATCTCTTTTTTCTCTTGTGTAATTATTTTATTTGAAGGAATATTTGATACAATAGGTAGATTAAATGTATCTTTTTGTACTTCAATAATTTCAATAATTCTATTTGCTTCTTCTCTTAATGCTTCAATAGTTTTCTCTTCTTTTTTTGCGGCATTTGCGATATTCACATAATTATTAAATATATATGGGACAGTGATAACTCGTGCAATTCTAAAGATATCTCGTCTTTCTATATTAGCCTTTAGACTAATCGTATTTCGTTTAAGTTTTAAATTAATATTATTAATTTTTGATATTGTTGAAAATGAAATAGAATCACCTATTAACAATAGAGACAAAATAATATATTTATTCATTTTATATATATATATTATAATATTTATATATTTTATATATATTAGATAATATCTTTTGACATTAAAAGATTAATGTCGTAATCTTCATATAAATCTTTTTTAAGTAAATTTAACATAGTTTCATAATTATCTCCAGATACTTCATTACCTGAAGGAAATATAGTACCTTTAATAGTTGTATTAAGCATTTTATCAATTGATAAAGGTTCTGTATTATTATATCCTTCTCCAAAGAAACATTCTTTTACACTTTTTCCCATTTCCTTACAGGTTTTTAAAGACTTAAACATATCTACGGGTTGTGCCGTGTCTTTATAATATACTTCAAAAGTTTTTTGCGATCCATTATCGGTTTTTGCTGCGGCCACTAAAACATCTGCTAAATCAATTCTAGATATAATACCACTTTTGGAAACACCTTGATTAAATTCAACCTCTTTTGGTCCACGTCTTTCTCCTGGAGATAACATTCCAGGTCTTACAATCGTATAACTTAAATTACTTGGAACATTTTTATACAAAACGCGAACTCTTTCTTCACCTGTCTGTTTTTTATAACAACTATCACAACTCGCAAAACCTCTATCTATTGTTTCGCCATAATTTTCTTTACCCAATTGACATTTAGCGCATATTGACGATACTATAATTAATCTTTTAACATTTGCTTTAATCGCTTCTTTAGCAACATTAACTAATCCAATATCTTCAACATCACTACTTGGTTCTGCTACTTCTCCTATTGTACTATTTAGCATTTTATCATACGCGTCTGTTCCTGGAGTACCTGTTATTTTTACAGCAGGTCTAGAAGCAGCGCAAAAAATAACGGCATCACACCCATACAATATACCATCGAGTGTTTGGGGTTTTAAAACATCAACGCCTACTACTTTTTTAATTTTATTCTTATCTTTAATATTATCTATTACAAGAGTATTGCTTTTAGCATTATTTCTATCAACTATTTCAACATTTCGCCTTGTAATAGCTACTACGTTTATATTTTTATTTAATAATGTCCTTACAGTATCACCTCCAGTATATCCTGATGCTCCAAAAACAGCAACTTTATTTATATCAATATTATCATTTGATGGTTTAACCGAATAACTAAAAACATATTTTGGATGTATAATTATGGGAAAAACAGAAGAAGGTATTAATTCTAAAATATTACGTCTGTTTATATCTCCCATAAATCTCATTTTATAATTATTTACATTATTACTTTTAATTCTATTTAATTTATAATTATAGGTATTTGAATTATAAAAAACAAATGTGTTAGATAATAATATATATCCTGATGCTAGTATAACATACAATATTTTGTTTTTCATTTACAATAACAATATCTATATT
>SXGQ01193832.1_pt1 | contig 20870 bp, 15 predicted proteins | sample 3178371 | NCBI WGS metagenome assembly SXGQ01 (sample SAMN11356859, study PRJNA531348) | freshwater metagenome | isolation source: freshwater sample F1-20 | place: China: Fuxian Lake, Yuxi | collected 2017-12-25 | reverse complement strand
GACTCCGGGAAGTTCGGCGCGGACGTAGGTGTTATCCTTGTCCTCGTAGAGATCGACCGGGAACCGGTGCTCGGCCGGGCCGGCGCCAGCGAGGTCGCCGAGCGCGGCCTCGAAGAAGCGGTCGATCTCGGTTTCCAGCCCAGACCACGGGGAGCGCGGGAAGGCGCCCGAAACCGGGGACAGGCTGCGGCTGAGGGTGGGCTGAATGTAGCGTACGAGTCTCATGATTTGTTCTCCTGGGTTATGATGGACGAAGTGCCACCCTTGACGCAGTTCGCGGACCAAAGGGGGCGGTGAGCTAAGTCGCGTGTTTAACGCGTTTTGCCGCCGAGACCCTTCCAGCCGGTGGGAAAAACCTGCGCGGCTTGCGCCCACCCGCGGGAAAAATCGTCGCGCGTCGCCTTCGAAACGTGATCTGCTTGTCGAGACATGACCCGCTTCGACTTCGATCGCGCACCCGAACGCCGCGGCACGGATTCCCAGAAATGGCAGAAGTATGCCGGCCGTGACATATTGCCGCTTTGGGTGGCAGACATGGACTTTGTCTCACCACCGCCCATCCTCGAGGCCCTGCGCAACCGGGTGGAGCACGGGATTTTCGGTTATGCACGCCCGACCGCGGCGACGGTCGAAGCCGTGACCGGGTCCCTCGCCGAGCACCACGGGTGGAGGGTCGACCCGGAATGGATTGTCTGGCTGCCGGGACTGGTGGTCGGGCTCAACGTGACCGCGCTCGCCTTCGCCGGACCGGGCGAGGAGGTGCTGACGCTCACGCCGGTCTATCCGCCCTTCACCTCGGCGCCGCGCAACAGCGGCCGCACTCCCGTCGGCGTGCCGTTCACGCTCGCGGACGGAAGATGGGAGATCGACTGGGACGCCCTTGAGCGCGCGGTCACGCCGCGCACCCGGATTTTCCTGCTGTGCAATCCCCATAATCCCCTCGCCCGGGTCTGGCGCAGGGAAGAACTGGAGCGGCTCGGCGAGTTTTGTCTGCGCCACGGCCTGGTTCTTTGCTCCGACGAGATCCACTGTGATCTCATCCTCGACCCGGCGCTGAAGCATGTGCCGTCCGCCACGCTTTCAAAGGAGCTCGCGGCGCGCTCGATCACGCTCATGGCACCGAGCAAGACGTACAATGTGCCCGGGCTGGGCACTTCGCTCGCGATCATCCCCGACGCGGGTCTGCGCGCCCGCTTCAACCGGGCCGCGGCCGGAATCGTGGCCGAGGTCACCTGCCTTGGTTTCACGGCGTGCGAGGCGGCGTACCGTGACTGTGAACCTTGGCGCCAGGAACTGCTGGCCTACCTGCGCGGCAATCGCGATTACCTGCTGGATGCCCTGCCCCGGGCGCTGCCCGGGCTGAGGATCGAGGCGCCGGTGGAGGCCACCTACCTGCTGTGGATGAATGTGTCGGGGCTGGGTCTCGCCGATCCGGCGGCACATTTCGAACGGCGGGGCGCCGGCCTGAGCGACGGCACGCCCTTCGGAGCACGTCCAGGCTCCCATCTTCGCCTCAATTTCGGCTGCCCGCGCGCGACGCTCGAGGAGGCCGTCCGCCGGATGGCATCGGGAGGCTGAGACCCCGGCATCGCGCTCTGCCGTGCGATCACGCCTCGCCACGACGGAGGGTGAGGACGCACTCGAGGTGGCGGGTCTGCGGGAAAAGGTCGAACGGTTGCGCGGCGGCCAGCGTGTAACCGGCGGCGAGGAAGTGCTTCAGGTCGCGCATCTGCGTCGCGGGATCGCAGGACACGTAGACGACCGTGCGCGGACCGAACGCGAGGAGCTGCCGCAGGAACGCCTCGTCGCAGCCTTTGCGGGGCGGGTCGATCACCACGGCGGTGTCGGCGGGAGCAAACACCGGGTCTAGACCCGCGAAGATCGCGGCCGCATCGCCGGCGGAAAAAGTCGCGTTGGTGATCCCGTTCGCGTCCGCGTTCTCGCGGGCGAACCGCACGCTGCTCTCGCTGATCTCGATGCCCGCCACGCGCTCGAAACCGGGAGCGGCGCTCAGCGCGAAGAGCCCGCTGCCGCAATAGGCGTCGACCAGGAAACGGGCCCCTCCCGCGGCCGCCTGCTCCCGCACGTGGCGCGTGAACGCCGGCAGCAGAAAGGGGTTGTTCTGGAAAAAGTCGCGCGCGAGGAAGCGCAGCCGCAGCGGCTCGCCCGCGCGCGGGCCGGCCCCGGCGATCTCCTCCGTGATCACGGCGGCGTGGTCGGTCGTCACCGCGCCGCCCGCCTCCCGCAGCAGCAAGGTCGCGCCGCGGCTGTAGTCGGCCTGCCGGGCGTGCACCGCCGCCCGCACCTCGGTCAGGCGCGCGTTGATCGCCTCGGTGGCGATCGGGCACGCCGGCACGTCGACGATGTCGAATCGCGTGCCCTGGCGGAGAAATCCGATCGGCACGGGCGGCGCGCCCTCGCCGCCGCGAGGAGCGGCGAAATGCGGGGTGATCTTGGAACGGTAATGGAACGGCCGCGGCGAGGGTGTGACCGGCGAAACCGGAAACCCCGGGATCCCCGCCATGTGCTCCAGCAGCTCCGCCACCTGCCGGCGTTTCCATTCCAGCTGCGCCGGATAGTCCAGGTGCTGGTACTGGCAGCCGCCGCAGCGGCCGAACAACGCGCAGCGCGGCGCGACCCGCTCCGCCGCGGGCCGCAGCACCTCGACGAGGTCGGCTTCGGAATAATTGCGGTGATTGCGAAACACCCGCGCCCGCACCCGCTCGCCGGGCAGCGTGAAAGGCACCATCACCACCCATTTGCCCGCCTCCGCGGGCAATTCCACGCGGCCGAGGCCCACGCCGAGGTTCGTCAGCGTCGTGACCTCCAGCTCGAGCTCGGCGTGGTACGCGAACGGCTGGTCGTTGAAGGGTTTCCTTTTGCCCACGCGCGGAGGGAACACGCGCCGCCGCCCCGCGCGAGCAAAAGGATTTTGTCTTTTGCGGCGAACCGGTGTCTTCCATCCGCGCGTGTCCGCCCCAGAGAAGATCTCCAGCCTGCAGAACCCGCGCGTGAAGGAACTCGTGCGCCTGCGCGACCGCCGGCCGCGCGACGAGGCGGGCGTGTTCCTGGTCGAGGGCTACCGCGAGATCCTCCGCGCGCTCGACCGGGGCGTGCAACCCCGGGAGCTTTATTTCTCGTCCGACTGGTTCCTCGGAACCAACGAACCGGCCCTCCTCGCGCGCGCCGAGGCTGCCGGCGCGAAGCTCTGCGAGCTCTCCAAGGAAGCCTTTGCCAAGGTGGCCTACCGCGAACGGCCCGACGGGCTGCTCGCCGTGGCCCCCCAATGGCGCCGTCGGCTGGAGGACCTCGTCATGCCCGCCGTGCCGCTGCTGCTCGTGGTCGAGGCGATCGAGAAACCCGGCAACCTCGGCACGATCTTGCGCGGCGCCGACGCCGCCGGCTGCCACGCGGTCATCGTCTGCGATCCGGTCACCGACATCTTCAATCCCAACGTGGTGCGCGCCTCCACCGGCGTTCTTTTCTCGGTCCCGCTGGTCGTCGAGGAGAGCCCGCGGGTGCGGGCGTGGCTGCGGGAAAAGGACGTGCGCGCCGTGGCGACGACGCCGGCGGCGGCGACGATCTACAGCGCGGCCGACCTCCGCGGGCCCCTCGCGATCGTCATGGGGAGCGAGCAGTACGGCCTGAGCGATTTCTGGCTCCGGGAGGCCGACCTGCCCGTGCGCATCCCGATGGCTGGCCAGGCCGATTCTTTAAACGTGGCGATGGCGGCGATCATCACACTTTTCGAGGCGGTGCGTCAGCGCGCCTGAGCTCCCGACGGGAGCAATTCCCGGCTGGCGCCCGGGGCGCGCGATCGTTCCTGTCGCGGCATGGAGACCTTTTTCGCGGTGCTCTATGTGGCCGTCATCATCGGGGTGGTGGTGCTCCTGGTGATGATGCGCGAGCGCAAGGCCACCCGGAACCTCACGGGGCTGGCGGCGCGGACCGGCCTGCGGTTCCGCTCATCCAAGGAGAATGAGACCGGGGTCGGCTCCAGCGTGGAAGGTGACTTCCTGGGGCGGCCGGCGCGGTTCTGGACCTACGCGACCGGCGCCGGCAAATCGCGGACCGAATGGGTGGCCGTCTCGGTGCGTCTCGCAGGGGGGTCGCGGCTGACGATGCAATTGAAGCCGCAGGGCTTCGGCACGAAGGTCGCCGAGCTTTTCGGCGCGAAGGAGATCGAGGTCGGTGATCCACGGTTCGACGGCGAGTGGTTCATCCGGACCAATTCGCCGGCCACCTGCCGCGCCGCGTTGCTCCCCGAAATCCGTGAGCGCCTCATGACCTTCCGGCAGGCCGGGGCCCGCGGGATGTTCACGGTGGAGGCCGGCGCCGCTCGCTACCACGAGGCGGGCTCTTATTCCAGCGATCGCACGACCGCGCGCCTCGAGACTATCCTTCCGCTGCTGAGGGACCTCGCGGAGGCCGCGGAGGGGAGCGAGGCCGCGCTGCCGGTGGCCTGAACGCCCGGCCCGCGCGCCGGGCGGGTTTGCGAAAGATCGGCCGGCGGTTTCGCTCCGCCCGTGGATCCCGTCTCCCATGTCGCGCTGGGCGCCAGCCTCGCCCACGCTTGCTTCGGTGCCCGCCTGGGGCGTTCGGCGGCCCTGGCCGGCGCCCTCGCGGGACTGGTCCCGGACGCCGACATCTTCATCTCGAGCACGACCGATCCGCTCCTGGCGGTGGCGCATCATCGCGGTTTTTCCCATGCGCTGGTGGCCGTGCCGGTCGGGGCCGCGCTGGTGGCTTCGTTGTGGCTCGGATCCGCGACCTGGCGCGACGCGAGGCGCTGGGCCACCCTCTGGGGCGCGGCGGCGCTCTCCTACCTGAGTCACGTCCTGCTCGACGCCGCCACCAGCTACGGCACGCAGCTGCTCTGGCCGTTTTCCAACCAGCGCGCGGGCTGGGACTGGATCGCGATCGTGGATCCGGTCTTCACGCTGCCCCTCATCGCGGGACTTGCGCTCGGGCTCGTCCGGCACCGCGCGCGCCCCGCGGTCGTGGCGCTTGTGTTCGCCGGATGTTATCTCGTGGCCGGCGGCGTGCAGCACGGGCGCGCGGTGGCGGCACAGCGGGAATTGGCGCGGAAACGCGGTCACACACCGGAACGCATCGAGGTGATGCCGACCTTGGGCAACAACGTCGTCTGGCGCGCGCTCTACGTCCACCAAGGGCGCATCCACAGCGACCGCATCCGTGTGGGCTGGTTCACCCGCCCGGCCATCCGCGAAGGCTGGTCGCTCCCGCTGGCGGGCGCCGCGGACCTCACCGCCAGCGAACGCGTCCGGAACCGCCGCCAATCCTTCGAACGCTTCGCTTGGTTCTCGGACCACTGGGTGGCGCGCAGCCCGGCCGACGCGTCGGTGCTGGCCGACATGCGCTATTCCCTCGGCGCGGACGCCTTCGACCCGATCTGGGGCATCCGCTTCACGGCGGGCGACGCCATGAACGAGGTGGAGTGGATCAACCGTTCCCGCGACCGCCGGCTCGACCCGAGGGAACTTTGGCGCGAGATCACCGGGGCGGACGACCGCTACGGTCAGTGAAGGCCGCCGGGAGCGCCCCGGGGCGCAGGCTTGAGGAACGCATGTCCCGCGGGTAAGCGCTTCCCGATGGAAACCCCGACCGAACTCATCGGGCGCTGGCAGATGATCCGCGCCGAACTTGCCGGGGAATCGGCGCCCGAATTGGTGACGAGCCGGATGGTGCTCGAGCTGGGAACCGGGTCTTACGAGGTGGTCTACGCCGGGGAGGTCTCTGACGCCGGTGAATGGTCGGGCGGAGCGACGGCGGGGACGCTCACCCTGCTGGGCAAACGGGGCCCCAACGCGGGCCGACGAATACCCTGTCTTTACCAACTGGCCGGGGAACGGCTGCGTGTCTGCTACGGGCTAGACGGGAAAGAGCCCGCGCATTTCGCCACCGCCGGCCTGGCACAACGCTACACCGCGACCTACCGCCGCCTTTGACCCCCTCCCTAAGGGGTCAGGGCGTTGGATGTTGTCGTGTGGACCGGTCGACTCGTCAGCAAACGTTCAACGCCCTGACCCCGTGGGGGAGTCGCGGAGCGCGATGAAGTCTGCCCGGGAGGCGTCGTCCTCGGCGACACGCAGACCGAGCGCGATCAGGGCACCGGCCTGTTCCGCGTGACCGTGACGCGCGTAAAGCCCCGCGGCCTTGCGGACCAGCGGCACGCGCCGCGGGAAGAGCCTGACCCCCTCGTCGAGGACGGCGAGGTGACGCAGCGTCGGTGACGCCTCGGACGCGGCCCACGCATCCGCGATGAGCTCGTAGACCTCGGCCAGAGGCGGGGCCGCTCCGCGCGCCGCGAACAATGCCTCGAGCACGCGGGCGGTCTGCGCCGTATCGATCCGGCCGCCGGCCCCCGCTGGTCGGGCGAGAAACTCGGCGAGGCGAAGGCGGGCCAGTTCCTGGTTCGCGCGCGGCCGCACCGGGCCGAGCGCGGCGGCCGCCTCGAGTAATTCGCGGGCGGCAGCGTCGTCACCCCCGTCGACCTCGCAGAGTCCCATCACGGCCAGAAGACGCGGGTCGCGGTGATCACGGTCGTAGGCGCGGCGAAGCGTGCGGCGCGCCTGCTCGAGGTACTTGGGCGCGAGTTCCGCGGATATGCCGCGCACGTACGGCACCTCGAGCCGCTCCCAATCGCCTTTGATGCACGCGATCTGGAGATCCGAAGCATTGACGAGCCCGAAAGGCGGGAGCTTGGCGGATCGCGCGGGACGCAGGCGTGTGCCGCGGCGCGCGGCCTCCGGCAGGTAGGCGGCGAGCCGGCGCCGGGCCTCGTCGAAACCGAAGCCCAGGCACTCGATGAACAGACGTTCGCTCGCACCCTCGGCGGCGCTTCTTTCCACAAAGCGCCAGAGCCCGGCGCGGTGGGCCTGCCGGTCGGCGTCGAGCCCCCAGCGCACGAGCAGCGCCGCATGCGCCTGCCAGGCCCGCGCGGGCTCGACGCCCGCCGGCAGGGAGGGATCCCCCGCGGCCGGCAACCGCTGCTGCAGGACGTCGGGCACGCTCCAGACCGGCGAGGGAAAGGCGGGATCCTTGACCTGCGTCGCGGTGGGCGGCGGGGCAAACCAATCGAGCGGAGCGAGGTTGAGCTGCCCGGCTCCGTACTCGGTTTTCTGGTACAACGTGAGCAGCCCGCCCACGAACCAGGCCGGCAGCGAAGGCAGGCGCTGCCGGACGAGAAAATTGATGTAGTCGTACGTGAGGGAGAGCCGGCCGGCGTCGACCTCGTCCCGGCGGACGATCATGAAGATCGCCATCACATCGCGGTCGGACAGCCGCAGATTGGGCAGGAAGCTGTAACGCGGGCCGGCCGAGGGCGGGCGGAAACCGCGACCGGCCGGCAGGGACCCCGGATCCGGCGCGGGGGCGTCGGCCCGGCGGAGCAGCTGGCGGATCACCTCCTGCGAAGCGGCCGGCTGCAGCTCCTCGTCGTAGAGGATGAGGAGCGGCGGCACCGAGGACTGCCAGCGAAGGGCCGGCGGCAGTATTTCGCCCAACAACTCGTGGAGCTGGAAGTGCGCCTCGACGACACGACGCGTGGCGGAGTCGCTGCAGCGGGAGAGGATCTCAAAACCCATCGCCTCGCCGTGGCGCCACGGCGGCCCCTTGGCAGCCTCCTCGACGAGGAAGGGCGGCAGCGAGACGGCCGTATCCTGCGCGGGCACGGCGCCGGGAGCGAGGACCAGCAGCGCAAGCCAGAGCGCCACCCGTCGCCACCCCGCCGAATCCCGCCCCTGCCCGGATCCGCTCACGCCTTGCCGGAGAGATCGGGCACCGTGAACGGTGCGCGGTATTGGCGGGTGAGGAGCGGGTTGGCGGCGGCGGCGAACTCGCCCGTGAAACGCTCCGTGCCGGGCGCGATCTGCAGCAGGGCGCCGAGCGCGAGCGGCGTGGCCTTGAGGTCGACGGCGTTGGCGCCGAGGTGCTCCATCATGCGCCCGCACGCCTCGGCAAGCCCGGCGTTGCCGCGGATCCGCTCGCGCAAGGCGTCCGGCTGGGCGGCCTTGCCCAGCACATGGGAGATATTGCCGAGATGGCAGAGCGCACTGGAGACGTGGCCGTCCTCGATCGGACCGTAGAGGTCGGCCGTCTTCCGGCTTCGCACGACGTCGATGAAGTTCTGCATGTGGCGGTCCACACCCTTGAACTCCCGCACGATCTTGCCGGCCTTGTCGTAGGCGGTGGCGGTGAAGTAATTCGTCGAGACGACGCTGCCGCCCTCGCAGTCGATCACATTGCCGACGCCCACGCCGCGGAAGTTGTCCATGGTGTCGCCGCGACGTCCCCCGCCGGTGGCCGCACCCGCCTTCGCCGGCAGCCCGCGCACCTCGAAGATCAGCGGCGCGCTGGCGTAGTCGTGGATCACCACTTGCGTGTTGGGTGTATCGCCGTCGTCGACGTAGCCGAGGCGGCCGCCGACGCTGAGCGTCGTGCGCGGCAAACCGGTCTCGCCGAGAAACCAGCGGGCGACGTCCATCTGGTGGATGCCCTGGTTGCCGACGTCGCCGTTGCCGGTGACGTGCACCCAGTGCCAGTCGTAATGCAGCCGCAGGCGCCGCGGCGGAACCAGCGGAGCGGGACCGCACCACAGGTCGAAATTGATGTTGGCCGGGATCTGCAGCGGCGCGTCGGCGCGGCCGATGCTGTCGCGACGCTTGTAGCAGAACCCGCGCGCCGCGGTGACGCGGCCGAGCTGGCCGGACCGCACCCAGGCCACCGCCTCCCGCAGGCCCTCGCCGGAGCGGATCTGCGTGCCGCACTGGACGACTCGGTTGTGGCGCGTGGCCGCGTGCACCAGCTGGCGCCCCTCCCACACGTTGTGGGAGACGGGCTTCTCGACGTAGACGTCCTTGCCCGCCTGGCAGGCCCAGACGGCCTGCAGGGCGTGCTGGTGGTTGGGCGACGCGATGGACACGGCGTCGATGTCCTTCTGCGCGAGCAGCTCGCGCAGGTCGACGTAGATCCGCACGGCCGAGCCCTCCTCGGCGAGCGCCTTCTTTGCCCGGGCGAGTACGGCGGAATCGACGTCACACAAGGCGACCACGCGCACGCCCTTCACGCGTTGCAGGCTCTGGAGGTGGTTCCGGCCGCGGCCGTTGAGGCCGACGACCGCGACGCGGATGTCGCCGTTGGCGCCGGGGGACTGGGCCCACGTACGGGCGGAGAGCGCCGCGCCGGCGGCGGCAAAGGAGGAAGTACGCAGGAAGGAGCGGCGGGTGACGGGATGCATGGGGAACGAACGGGGGTGGGAGCGGCGGGTTACTTCGACGCGGCGAAGGCGCGATACTGCTCGGCGACCTTGGCCGCCTTCTCGTCGCCGGAGTGGAAGTAGAAGCTCCAGCGGAACGTCACCGAACCGCCGGCCGGGATCGTCATCTCACCCGCCTTGGGCTGGTCCTTCAGGTTCTCAAAGTCGTGTTTACCGAACGGATTGGCGGCGAAGAGCGCGTAGTCGCGGACGTGCCACCATGTCGGGTGCCGCGGATTTGAAGGGTGGTCGAAGATCGCCACGCCGAAGACCTTGCCGTCCTTCGGCCCGTGGTAATCCACCCACGTGGAACGCTTGCCCCACGCAGCGGTATTTTTGACGCCCTCGGCGTTGATGATCGTGCCGGTACCGGCGTGCTTCACGCGCTGCTTGTTGGCGGAGTAGGTGTGCGGCGGCGTCATCCAGAGCGGGAGGCGGATGGCCATCGATCCCTCCTTGGTATCACCGAGCACGACCGGCTTTCCCGCGGGCGCCTTCAGCGTCACCTGGTAATCGAGAAAACGGCTGTCTCCGGCGGCGGTGATGCGCACCACCGTCTCGTCCGTGAGGTGCACGGTGCCATCGGGACCGACCCAGCGGTTGCGGGCCTTGATGACCCCGGCGCCGCCCGCGACTGAATGCTCGACGGCATCGCTGACGATCCGACCCTTCTTGTCGCTGCCCTCCGCCCAGAAATCGATTCCGTTCACGTCACCGTGGGTGAACCAGAGCGAACGGTGATGCGGGTGGTCCTCAACCTCGCCTGGTACCCCCTTCTTCATCGGGAAGTTGCGGGTAAGCTGGGTCCCGTCGGCCGCCAGCACCGGGTGGAAATACGGTTTGGGTCCTCCCTTGAACACGTACTCGGTGAAGAGCTTGCCGCCCACCTCAACGCGCACGCGGTCATCGGCGCGTTGGAGGGAAACTTCGGCGGCGGGCAGGACGACGGGGAGCGCGGCGGCGAGGCCGGCGACGAGGAAGCGGAGCAGGGGTCGGGGGCTCATGGTGAAGCCAGACGAACAAACCGGCCGAAGGGAGCAATAGTTTTGCCGGGCGATCGACCGGGCATCTCGGTACAAAGGAAGGGCAACCTCCCGGAAAAGTCCGGCGATGCAGCCGCGACGCCCCATGGGGTCAGGGCGTTGAACGTTTTTAGACGCGCCCGCTCAACCCGTCAGCAAACGTTCAACGCCCTGACCCCTTTGGGTTATAAGTCATGGGGCGCGGAACGAGAAAGCTGCCCCGCGATTGAGGCCCACCGATCCGCGGGAACGCCCGCGGCTACATCGCCCGATTCTTCAGATGCGAAGGCGCCCCCCTGCTCCGGGCTTCCGAGCGCCTGACTTACAGACTCAGCCCCCGACATCCTGCCTTCTGCGCCCCAGCTTGAAGGCGGAACGAAAAAGGCGCGGTCCGCGAAACGGAACCGCGCCTCAGGAAAGAGGGAATTTTCAGCCGGCGCTCAGCGCCAGTTGAGCACCAGCCGGGTGAAGTAGGTGGTGTCCATCTTCTCCACCCCGCGACCCGGGCGGCTGTTGTAATCGTTGGCCAGACCGAGCCGGAGCTTCCAGCTCGTGTTCGCCATGGGCAGCTCGTAGAAACTCTCGTGGGTCGCGCGGTAATTGCTGAAGTCCTCGAACGCAGGAACGAGGGTCAGGCGGTTCACCATCAGACCGTTCGAGAGCTCGAGCCGGTGGGCGAAGCCGAAGTCGAGACCGGCGCTCTTCACGTCCGTGGTCGCCGGATTCTTGTAGCCCTCATAGCGGAACGAGAGACCGAAGCGGCCGGTGAGCGTCTGTTTCTTCTGCTTGATGAAGTCGTAGCCCATACCGAAGCCGGCGACATCGTAGAGTTCGATGTCCTTGATCCGGTCGAAGCCGCCCTCATTGCGGGCATACCAGGAGTTCTTGCCGGCAAAATTGCTGGTGTAGTCCACGCCCGCCTTGAACTGGTCGGCCGATTTCACGCTGTCGGTCACCTGGCGGTCGTAGGCGAGGTAGAACTGCAACGTGTCAGACAGGCCCTTGAGCGTCGCGCGCAGGCTGCCGGCGGTGCCGAGCTGGCTCTTGTTGCCGTTCTTGCCCGTCACATCCACGGCGGCTTCGTACGCCCAGCCGCGCTCCAGGGCGACGAGGGCGGGGTCCTTGCCGCCGGCCGCCCAGGAGGCGGCGACCTTGCCGATCTCCGAGGCGAACTCCCCCTCGGCGTTGGCGACCTTGACGCGACCATCGCCGGAACCGGTGACCTTGCCGTCGACCCGGTTGCCGTTGGCGAAACGCACCGCGATGGCGGCGTCGGTGTTGAGGGCAACCACCTCGGCCTGCTTGATCGAGATCGTGCCGGCGTAGGAGGTTTCGACCACGACGGCGCCGTCGTCGATCTTGACGATCTTGCCGATGATGCGGGCGCCGCCCTTCACGTCGACGGAGTCAGCGGCCAAGCGGGCCGCGCCGCAGACGGCGAGCAGGCAGGTAATCAGGATGCGGATGGAGGTGGGCATACGTTTCTGAATTAAAGCACAAGCAAATCGCTTTCGCACAAAGCAGGTCAATGACCGACCTTAAGCGAATTCGGAACGGCGGATAGAGGTCCGTCGAACCGCGAAGGGCGGCTCGACACCCGCGCGGACGACCCCTTCCCTGCCCCGCACCGCATGGCCGCGCCTCAAACCGAAAGACCCGAGCTGATCGTAGCCGACCGGTGGCGGGATTACGCGCTGCTGGATTGCGGCGACGGCATGAAGCAGGAGCGCTGGGGGCCGCACACCCTTGTACGGCCGGATCCGCAGATCCTCTGGCCCCGGCACGGCCGGGAGCCCGGAGCGATCTGGGAGCAATGGGATGGCTTCTACCACCGCAGCGACAAGGGCGGCGGCCATTGGGAATTCCGGCGTCCCCTGCCGGAATCCTGGACGATCCCGTACGAGCCTCTCGGGCTGACCCTCAAGATCCGGCCAACCTCCTTCAAGCACACCGGCCTGTTTCCGGAACAGGCGGTGAACTGGGAGTGGTTCTCGGCGCGGATCGCGGCGGCGCGAAAGGCGGGCCGCGAGGTCGCCGTGCTCAACCTTTTCGGTTACACCGGCGCGGCGAGCGTGGCCGCGGCCAAGGCCGGGGCGTCGGTATGCCACGTCGACGCCGCCGAGGGCATGGTGAAGTGGTGCCGCGAGAACGCGGCGCTGAGCGGCCTCGCCGACGCACCCATGCGGTACATTGTGGACGACTGCCTCAAGTTCGCCCGTCGGGAGCTGAAACGCGGCCGGCGTTACGATGCCGTGATCATGGATCCGCCGACTTACGGCCGGGGCAGCTCGGGTGAGATGTGGCGGCTGGAGGACAACCTCTGGGAGCTGCTTAAGGAGTGCCGCGCGCTGCTGAGCGACACCCCGCTGTTCCTGCTCATCAACGCCTACACCGCGCGGCTTTCGCCGACCGTGGTGGCGAATCTGCTGGCCGAGCTGATGCCCGGCCGGGCCGGCCGTATCACGGCCGGCGAAGTGGGTCTGCCCGTGCGCAGCGACGGCAAGGTGCTGCCCTGCGGCATTTACGGCCGCTGGGCAGCGGCGGGCTGAGCCCGCCGCCGGGCTCAGCGCATCGCGTCGCGCTTTTTCCGGTCGATCTCGGCCTTCGCGAGGATCTCGGGCGCCACCGTGACGCCCGCCTTGGCCAGCGCGGCGTCGAGGAGAACCTCACCCGCCAGATAGCCCGTCACCGTCGCGGCGATCTTGCCATCGCGGCCGATGATGAACTGCTGGGGGATGCCGCCGACGCCGTAGAGCTTGGCGGAGGCGCGGTCGGCGCCCCGCTCGGCGGGATCATGCGAAAAGACAAAGTCGGGGTACTTGGCCTGGTTGGCCTTCACCCATGACTCGAACTTGTCGCGGGTGTCGCTGGTGCAGGACGCGAGAACGACAACGCCCTGGTCCTTGTACTTTGCGGCCACTTCCTGCGAATGCGGCATGGAGGCGATGCACGGACCACACCAGGTCGCCCAGAAGTCGAGCACCACCACCTTGCCGCGGTAATCGCTCAGCTTGACCGGCTTCCCAGCCAGGTCGGTGGTCGTGAAGTCGGGCGCCACCGCACCGGGCTCAAGCATCTTGACCCGGGGAGCGGACGAGCGCGCGGCCCGCTCGTCCAGATACGCCTTCAGCTCGGCATCGGTGGTCACCTTCTTCGGCCGATCCGCCTCGGCCAGCTTCACCCCGGCGCGGAGCAGCAGGTTGCCGATCGTCTCCCCGTAATTGGGGCCGAAGCCGGCGCTCCAGCCGATGAGCGTTCCGTCGGCCGCCATCGCGATCGTGGTCGGCACCGGGGTGAGCACCCCGCCAATCTGCATGGAGATCGTGCGATCGTAGAACGCGCGGGAACGCGCGGTCTCCGCCTTCAACTCCTCGGGGGACATCTGCTCCCTGGCCTTCGCCGGCGGCGCGAGCTTGCCCACGCCATCGTGGGCGACGCGGAACGAGAGCTCCTTGTTCTTCGCGAGCCATCCCTGCAGCGCCTCCAGAGAGTCGTAGCCGCCGATGCCGAGGAAATCCACCTGGTCGCCGTAGGCCTTGGCCAGGCCGTTCCAGCGGGAAAGAAAGGCGTCGCCCGGGCCGTTGCCCGCCGACCACAGGCCGATGATCATCGGCCTCCCGCGCCGGAAATCCGAGAGCTTCGCCGGCTTGCCGTCCGCTGTCGCCAGCGAGAAATCAGGCAGCGCGGCCGCGGCCTTGAGACGACCGAGATCAGGCATGAACGGCGGCGGCGGGTTCGCGGCAAGGCGCGCGGCCTCGGCCGCGCGCCGTTTGTCCTCCTCAGCTGATTCCTTCAGCTGAGCCTCCCCCTTGGCGACGATCGCGGCGTCGACCTTCACGCCCAGCTTGGCCAAGGCGGCCTCCGCGCGCGCGTCGCCGGGAGAGTTGCCGACCACCACGGCGGAGATCACGCCGTCCCGGCCGATGATGAACTGCGTCGGGATGCCACGGACGCGGTACAGCTTCGACGAGGCGCGGTCCTCGCCGCGTTCCTTCGGATCGTAGGTGAAACGGATGTCCGGGTACTTGCCCTGGTTCGCGGGGATCCACTGGAGGAACTTGTCCTTCGTGTCGCTGGTGCCGGCGGCCAGCACGATCACCCCCTGTTCCTTGTACTTCGCCGCGACCTCTTGCGTGTGGGGGAACGAGGCGATGCACGGACCGCACCCCGTGGCCCAGACATCGAGGACGATGATCTTGCCCTTGAAATCGGAGAGGCGCACTTCCTTCCCCGCGACATCGAGCGTCGTGAAGTCGGGGGCCACGGCGCCGGCAGCCAGCGTGGACTGCGGCGCCGACGGGGCGGCCGCGGCAACGGGCGTCTGGGCGGAAAGGGCCGACGGCAGAAGGCAGGCGGCGAGGAGGAGGATACGCTGGTTCATGGGAGAAGTTTCGGGGAGCGGTTGCGTGGCGAAGGAGGGAGGAGCGGTCAGAACGGGACAGCGAAGGAGGTCTCGAAGGTGCGACCGAAGGACCAGCGTCCGTGAAGGCCCGCGTTGAAGCCGTAGATATTGTTGAAGAAAGGCGGTTCCTTGTCGGTGAGGTTGGCGATGCCGGCGCCGATCCGCACCCCCTTGCCGAACCGTCCCCAGAGGGGCCGCTTGAACTCGTAGGTGCCGCGCACGTCGATGAGCGTCATCGCCGGCGTGGTGTAATTGGAGGGGGTGACGCCCGCCTGGTTCGTCCTGAATCCGCTCATATAGCTGTGCTGCGCGGAGGCACTCCAGGCGCCGCGATTCCAGGACAGGGAGGATGCGATGTTCCACCGCGGACTCGAGTAGGTGTCGCCCACGTCGTTGATGGGCGCGGCGCCCACGGCCAGCTGCCGCGACTGCCGGATGGTCTTGGCCGCGTTCACCCCCACCCGCCAGCGGCCGAGCCGCTCGCCGGGGATCCGGTAGTCCACCCCGTAATCGAGACTGTCGTTACGGATCAGCCCGAAGTTCACGTACTGGGAGTACAGGGTGTTGATCGAGCCCGGCAGGCCGGCCGCGGTGTCGGCCGCCGTCGGCGCGTTGCGCACCACAAAGCCAGGGAAAAGAGCCGGATTGTTCAGGATCACCACCGACGAGAGCGACTGGATGGCGTTGCGCTGCTCGGTGCGGTAATAATTGGCCGAGAGCGAGAGGCCCTTCAGCTGCGGGAGCTCCACGACGGCCCCAAAGAACCGGGTCTTGGAGGTTTCGGCGGCGAGCTCGGGATTGGGCCGCGTGACCAGCGTGATCGGCGTCGGGGTGTTGCCGCGCAGCGGGTCGTTGATCGTGGTGCTCGTGGTCGTCGTCGGCCGCCGGTTCTCGGTGAGACCGGGCGAACGGTAACCCTCGGAATGGCTCCCGCGGAGCAGCACCGGACGGTAGGGTGACCAGGTGAAGCCCAGCTTCGGCACGCGGCTGCCCTCCTGGCCGGTGATATCCTCCGCCCGGCCGGCGAGGTTCGCCTCGAACCGCTCGACCAGCGGGATGCGGTTGGCTTTGCCCACCAGAGGCAGCTGCAGCTCGCTGAAGGCGGCGCGCGTGATGCGCTTGCTGGTGTAGGGCGTCACCGTCGTCACCACCGGGAAGTTGCTGTAGCTGACCGCGATGTTCGTGTTCTTGTCGCGGTCGTAGGAGAAGCCGAATGACATGCGCGCCACCCCGCCCCAGATTTTGCCGAGGTCTCCGTTGGCGGAGAAATCGAGGCTCTCCAGGCCGGAACGTCCGTCGGCGGTCGGGTAAAGAGCCGTTTGCTCCAGCAAGCCGCTCTGGTTGGGCGCGCCGGGAACCCGCTCGTCGATGAACGGGTTGAAGCGCTGCGCGGCGTCGGCGTTGTTGGCGAAAAAGTTGAAGGCGGTCTGATTGAAACCGCGGCTGATCGAGAAGTACTTCTGCTGCTGCCAGCGATAACCCGCGTCCCAGCGCCAGGTGGCGAAAATCTTTCCCCGCGCGCCGACCGTCACCGTGGTGGAGTCGGTCCGGGTCCGCTGCCACACCTGTCCCCACTGCGGCAGAAGCATGCCGAAGGAGATGTTCTCGCCGAAGGGGTTGTTCGCCGCCGAGACCGCGACGCCCGAAACGTAGGCGGGCAGGGTCTGCGCGTTGCTCTTCGACTGCGTGCGGCTTGCGTTGCCGTAAATCTCGACCCCACCGGCGAGCTGGTAGCTCGCGGTGCCGGTCACGCCCCGCCGCTCGGCGGCCGAGACGAGCTGGGTCCACTGGGCGGGATTCGTGATGCGCTGCCCCTGCGCGACGATCACCGTTCCGGTCTGGCCGGGATCGTTGGTCGTGCGCCGCTCGAAGGCCGATGCCGCCGGTGTGGTCGCGGAGCCCGCCGGCGCAAGAAGGACGCGCACGCCCGGGATGCTCACGAACCCGGTCGTGGCGGTGGCCTGCACCGAGGCGGGGTAGCCCCATTGAATGCGCTGGTCGGAGCCGTAGACGGGCGCCCCCGTGGTGGGGCTGTAACCCTGGATCCGCGTGCGGTAGTCCATCGCCTTGGAGAACGCGCGCTGCGAGGCGTAGAGAGGATCGCGGTCGTAATAATCCACCGCCAGCGTACCGCGCAGCTTGCCGCCGGCGCCGGCGAACCCGGTCGTCACCGTGCCCTGGCGCTCCCGTGCGCCGCCGTGTTCGCGGAACTTGACCGAGCCGCTCACCTCGGTGCCCACCCAGGATTTTTTAAGCACAATGTTGATCACCCCGGCCACGGCGTCGGCGCCGTAGATGGCCGAGGCCCCGTCGGTGATGATTTCCACGCGCTCGATCAACCCGAGCGGGATGGTGTTCAAGTCGACGAAGCCCTGCCCCGTGGTGGAACCGCGGTTGCGCTCGCCCGCCTGCGCGACGCGCCGGCCGTCGACCAGCACGAGCGTGGAGCCCGACCCGAGGCCGCGCAGGCTCACCCCCGACACGCCCGTCTGCACCGGGGCGTTGTTCGCCATCAACGGGCTGGCGCCCACGAAAGGGATCGCCGGCAGCGCGTTCTCGGTGCGCTGCCCCGCCGCCATATTCAGGTCATCGGGTGCGCTGTTCCGCCCCGCGCCCACGCCGCTGTAGGTCTGCGGCAGGGTGCGCATGAAATCGGCGAGGTTCATGGCGCCGGAGGCGCGGATATCCTCGGTGTTGTACACGGAGACGGGGGAGGGCCCATCCACCTCGGTGCGCCGGATGCGCGAACCCAGGACCTCAAAGGCCTCCATTTGCGTGGTCGGGGAACCGGCAGCCGGCGCCGCAGCTTGCGCGTAAGCCGGAGCGGCAACCAGGGCGAGGAACGCCGCGCGCCCGGCGCGACGAAGGAGAAGGGCGCCCAACGGGCGCAAAGCGTGGGAGTTCATGATGGCGGACCGCGAAGCGGGACCCAACAGCCTACGGGCGGCCCGATCCACGGCGAGGTCAAACCCGCCCGACGCATGGGCGGGGAAAACGGACCATGCCGGCCTACTCCGGCCACGCACCGGCGACGTAGTCGCGGGGCGCCAGCCGAGCCGGGTCCAGCACGACATGCTTCACCCGCTCGCGCTTCCAAGTGTAGGTGATGTGCACGAGCCCGTCCTTCGACTGGATCAGCGCCGGGTAACTGTACTCCCCGGGCGCGCTCTCCAAGACCACGCCCGCCTGCCAGTTTCGGCCGTCGCGCGAGACAGCGACGTTCAGCGGCGAGCGTTTCCCACCCCATTTCCCCGGCTCACCGGGCACGTGGTTGTAGACGATGAGATGCCGGCCGTCGCGGAGCGTGACGGCATCGGTGCCGGAGTTGGGGTTCGGCAGCGAACCCAGCGTCATTGGCTTCCACGTTGTACCGCCGTCGGCCGACTCCACCTCGAAGACCTTGTTCTGGCGCGAGCGGCCGATCGCCAGCAAGCGATCGCCGCCGAGAAAGAGGATGCTCGGCTGGATGGCGCGGATCGCCTCGCCGTCATGGACCGGCCCGATGCGTTCCCACGTGCGCCCGAGATCCCGGGTGCGCTCAAAGTGCACCGCCCACTTGCTCTGGCGCTCGGGGGTCTCGGTGCTCACCGGGCAAAGGATGTCACCGTTGGCTAGCTGCACGGGCCGGTTCTTGACCGGACCGAGGATATCCTCGGGCAGGCGGCGCGGCGCCGACCACGTGCGGCCGCCATCGGCCGAGTCCATGATCATTCCCCACCAAGTCTCGGGCGTCGGACCACATTTGTAGAAAAGCATGAGCGGACCGTTGCGCGGCTGAAACAGGACGGGGTTCCAGGTCGGGTGGCGCAGCACGGAGCCGTCCGGCCGGCGATACTGCACGCCGTTCGCGACCTCCACCGGCGCGGTCCAGCGCCCGCCCTCCTGCCGCGAGACCCAGATGCCGACGTCGGGATGCTTCTCGCGCGTGCCGCCGAACCAGGCCGCCACAAGACCACCTCCGGTCGTTTCCTCGATGGTCGAGGCGTGGCACTGCGGAAACGGGGCACTCTCATAAATGAAACCCTGCGCTACGATCGCCGGCGAGCCGGTGGCGGCGAAGCCGGCGGAGGCAAAGATCAACGCGGACAGGCGGAGCAACGTGGTCGTCATGGGAGGGGTGTGGGCCAAGGGGAACCTAACCGGGGATTTGGACGGCCCGACCGCCGCCGGCGATGCAATTCCACGGTTCAGAGCGGCAGTTCGTCCGCGAACGGATGATCAACTCCTCGGCGCCCGCGGCCCTTTCGCCGCGTCCCGGATGACCAGCCAAAGGCTCACGAGCATGATGCGTAAGCCGGCTGCTCCGATCCAAAGATCCGCCTCCCCCGCCCTGTCGATCGACCAAGCCCCCGCACGGTCGGTGATGGACTGAACGAAGGCGGCGATCGGCTGGAGGCGGCTTGTCGTGGCGGCCCCTGACCCTACTCAACCTCGCCTCCCGGCCGTACCTCGGCGCGGCATCCCTTGGCGAAGACGCCGCGCGGACCGCGCCCGCCTCAGCGCGGTTGGTTCGCCTTGATCACCTCGGCGATCGACACCGGCGCGCCGCCGCGGCGCTTGCTCTCGTCGGCTGCCTCCATGAAGGCGATGATCTCGATCGTCTCCTCCGGCGTGACCGGGGCGACGCGGGTCTGGAAGAATTTCACGGCGTCCTTCAGCAAGGGGCTGTAATTCACCTTCAACTCAGGCGAGACGATGCCGAGGGAGCCGAAGACGGTGAGCCCGAAGGAGCCCTTCGTGTTCCGGTTGCCGCGCATTGTGCCGACGCGGCCGTCGGACCAGACCCCGGTCACGACGTCGGCGTGGGGGGTGTGAGTGCGGACGATCGTCTGGCAGCCCCGGCCCATCACGGTGTAAAGCGCCTCCACCGCGTGGATGCCGTACCAGAAAAGATCGGGGTGATGGGGCTCGATCTCGCAGGGACCGAAGGTGCTGGCGCCGCGGAGCTCGCCGACCTTCATGCCCTGCGTGGCGATCTGCACCGACTGGCGCAGCGAAGAGGAGCTGAAGACGGGCGTGTTGTGCTTTCGTGCGAGCGCGTAGATCTCAAGGGTGTCGCGCAGCGAGCCGGCGACCGGTTTGTCGATGAACGTCGGCTTGCCGCTGGGCAGAACCTCGCGCGCGTACTTGAGGTGCGGCCGGCCGTCGACGCTCTCGATCATCACCGCGTCGACGTTCTTCACCAGCTCGGCGACCGTCTCGTAGAGCTTGATCTCGGGATACTTCAGCAGGTCCGCCGTGTAGCCCTCGACGCGGCTGGCGCTGGAGGGGATGTCCGGACTCCCGCCCTTGAAAACCGCGACGACGCGGGCGCCGGGAACGTGATCCTTCGCCTTCGGGTCGTTCAGGGTTTTCGTGAAGGCGATGACATGGGAGGTGTCGAGGCCGATGAGACCGACGCGGATCTCGGCGGCGCGCAGGGTGGGGGCGAGCAGCATCGGGAATAGCAGGGCGAGGATAAGCCGGGGGGTTTTCATGGAGTTTTTCGGGAAGGACGATCGCGCGAACAACCCCGGGATTGCCCGAAGCCGCGCGGCTTGGAAACGCCGAAGTTCGCGAAGCGGCGGATTCGCCTTCCCGGCCACGGAGCGAGGCCGGCGCCCGCGGATCACGTCAGCCAGCGGTCGAGGTGGCGGGCAACAAAGGCATCGTCCACCAGCCAAGGGTAGGCGGCGGCGACGCGCGTGATCTCCCGCGCCTGGCCGGACGAGAGACGCTCATGCGGGTCCAGGCAGGCGTTGGTCGCGAACAGGCCTTGCCGTCGTAGCACTTCATGGATGCCCGGCAGACAGCCGGAGAACCCGTGGGCGGCGTCGAAGATGGCGGCGTTGGCGTCGGTCAGCGCGGCGTTCCGGCCGAGCCAGGCGGCCGGCAGCGCGCCGCGCCGGCGGGCGCGCTTGACCTCGGCCAGGAGCGCGACCGCCCGCTCGGTCCATACCCCCCACTGTCCCAGCAGTCCGCCCGTGATGTGGCGCGTACGGCCGCCGAAGGAGAAAGGCGTCAGGAGATCTCCGAGGATGTGGTCGTCGTTGCCCGTGTAGAGCGCGACGTCATCGCGGCCGACCTCCAGCACCGCGCGCACGACGTCGATCGTCCGGTAGCGGTGGAAAGGCGCGATCTTGATCGCGACCACCTCGGGTATCTCCGCGAAGCGCCGCCAGAACGCGTG
>SXGQ01320338.1_pt1 | contig 20872 bp, 24 predicted proteins | sample 3178371 | NCBI WGS metagenome assembly SXGQ01 (sample SAMN11356859, study PRJNA531348) | freshwater metagenome | isolation source: freshwater sample F1-20 | place: China: Fuxian Lake, Yuxi | collected 2017-12-25 | reverse complement strand
CACGGTAAACGCTCCGGCGGCCGGCCGCAAGCAGCTGAGTGCCGCTCCACGCGAGCGTCGTCAGCACCTCCGGCGCCGCGAACCGCCGTGGTTCCGACGAGCCCGCCGGGTAAACGGTCACCCCCGGGAACTCGCCGTCCAGGACGAACAGGCTGCCCGCCGGGTCCGCGGCCACGCCCGCAGGCGCACGCGCCCCCGCGACCCGCCGCTGCGTGACGGACGTGAGGGAGAGCGTGGCGCCGTCTGCTCCGCAGCCCGGGCCGGCTCCCGCGCCGCCCACGCGCGCGGCATCCGCCGTGTCGCATGCGACAGCGGCCAGCGCAATGGTTCCGATGATGAAAGCGCGACGGATCATCAATTGTGAATCGTCCCGATCAACGCGGTGCGGAAGCATGTCGACACCATGGAGCCGCGGGGGGCCGTCCGTCAAGATTTGTCGCTTGGAGAGTGCTGCATGGAACGTACAGGACGATAGAGGGCCAGGGGGTCTCCGTTTTCCCACGCGGCGGCACGACCACGTCCGCGACGGGTGACGCGACGCCGCACCGTGACGGACGAACCGCGTCCCGACGATGCCGTGCTCCTTCAGCCGTGCCTCTCGTCGGGAACCGGGATCTCGGGCGCGGCGGCAGGCAGTTCGGGGATCCTGCGTGGCTCCTCAACGCGTGTCGGCGCGGACGGCACCCGGCACGCGGGGCGGCGTGCACGACCCACCGCACGACCGCCCCGCGCCCTCGCGGCCGATGGCTTCGGCCTGGATCAGCTGTTGTCCTTGATCGTCCTGGTCACGCCGTTGGTCTTCACGGACTCGATGCCGTTGTTCCGGCTGGACGCCGTGGTGTACATCTGGCTGGTGCCGATGACCTGGTGGTTGGCGGCCTTGAGGGTGAAGTAGAACTTGCCGTTGGTGGATTCCTTCTTGTCGAACCGGTCGTCGTTCGAGCAGTTCGCCTGAACGGATGCAATGCCGCCCTCGGCCGACGCCTTGGCCTTGTACAGCTCGCTGGTGAGGATCGTCTCCGCGTTCCCCGCCTTGAGGACGAAGCGGTACTGGCCGTTGGCGCTGCTGCTCAGTTCGAACCAGCCGGGCATGGGAGTTCTCCTTTTGCGTGAGACATTATGGATGGGCCCTGCGCGAAAACCGTCCCGTCGGGACGAAACCCTGATACGCTACCCGCGGTCTCCCGGGAGTGACATCCGCCGTCCGGGGTGCACGCAGCTCATTGCACTTTTCTGAGCACCACACCCATCGGGCCCTGGATGGAACCGTCCTCCAGGAGCGTCATCACCAGGGCTCCCTGCGGCGACCCGATCTTGATCTTTCCGCCCTCTACCCGGTAATCCGTTTCCGTCTCGACTCCCATCATGGTCATGGCGACCTTGCCCCCGCGGCTGAAGGTATATCGAACCATGCCCATCTCATCCGTGTAGGTGCCGCTGAGCCCGGAACTGCAGGCCATCAACACAACCGCGAGCGTGACCGTCAACCCCATCCTCATGATCGTTCTCCTCGTTCACCATTGAAGTTTCTCGGCTGCCGGTGAGACGTGGGAAGACGCTGCCGCCAGCCATCCCCCGAACCCGAGGATAACCGCTGCCGCCGCCGGCCTCAAGGATTTTCGCAATTCATGCGGGCTGCGCACACGGCCGCGAGCGCCCCCCGGGGCGCCCGCGATGCCCGTCCGTCGACCCGGCTTCCCGATCTTCGCCCGGGATCGGCCGGCGACGGACGACCTTACCGCACCAGCAGGTTGCCGATGCGCTGCGCGAACACGTCCAGGTCCGTGAGGTTGGTGTTGGCCAGCAGGACCACGGTGGCGTCCAGGTCCAGCAGCCGGTACAGCACCGCGTTGGCGCCCATGATGCTCCCGGGCCGCTTGGCCACGCGAAACCGCCGTCCGCCCCGCTCGAACGCGTACGACCACAGGCCGTAGCCGTACTCGTCCAGCGCCGGCGTCAGCAGCCGCGCGCGGGCCGGCGCGCCCAGCAGCGCATCACCCCCGAACAGCGCGTCCGCGAACACCGCCAGGTCCGCCGCGGTGGAGTACATCCCCCCGGCCGCGTACCAGTTTTCCCAGAACACCGGCAGGTCGTTGACGAGCGGACCGTTCTCCTCCACCCGAAAGTACGTGGGCGCCAGGCGCTCCAGGATCACGCCGTAGTGCATCATCCCCGTGTTCCCCAGGCCCAGCGGCGCCAGGATGCGCTCCCGCAGCGCCTCCTCGAACGTGTGGCCGGTGACGCGCTCGATCACCTTGCCCAGCACGATGTAGTCGGCGTTGTTGTACACGAACTCCGTCCCCGGCTCGGCGGCCAGCGCGCCGCTGCAGCAAAACCCCAGCAGCGCGTCGCTCGTGCGGGGCAGCTGGTAGTGCGGCATCCCCTCGTCCAGCGCCTGCTGAAACGAGGCGATGCGGTCGAACTGCGCCAGCCCCGAGGTGTGGTTCATCAGCTGGTGCAGCGTCACCCGGTCCGCGCCCTGGCCGGGGTAGTCGGGCAGGTACCGGCCGAACGGCGCGTCCACGTCCAGCCGTCCTTCCTGGTGCAGCTGCATGACGAGGACGGAGGCAAAGAGCTTGGTGATGGATCCTACGCGGTAGCGTGTGTCGTTCGTCAACGGCACGCCCCAGGCCCGGTCCGCCACGCCGAAGCTCTGGTAGAACAGCGGCTGCCCGCCGCGCTGTACCAGGACGGTGCCGTTGAAGTCGTGCTCCGCCGCGTAGGCGCGCACGAGCGAGTCCACCGAGGCGGACGAAGGCTGCGCGCTCGCGGGACGCGGCACGGCGGCGAGGGCCGCCAGCACGGCGAGAAAAAGGGCCGGTCGATGCATGGGGCTGGATCTGTTGGGAGGATGAAGAAACGCAACTCCGGCGAATGTGGATCCGGCTACGGCGACGGCTCCCGCGCGGGCAAGACGATGCATTGCCCGGACTGCCCGTTCCCGCGCATCTCCCGTCCGGAAGAGTCGCGGTCACCGGGGCAGATCCGCTCGACCACGTGCCGGCCATCCAGCGTCCAGGCCGGGGCCAGGTGCTCGCCCGCCGGCGTGATGCCCATCAGGATGCGCCCGTCGTCCCACCCCGCGTAGGGGCAGCCTGCGTCCACGAGCACCACGTAGTTGGCCTGGTTTCGGAAATAACGGTAGCAGGGCTTTTCCCAGCGCAGGTGCTCGGCCACGGCCGTGCGGGCCGCCTGCTGGACGAGCGATGGAACCGCATCGGGCGGCCGTTCGGCGACGGTGTCGCCCGTTGCGAACCCCCACCACCGGGCCGCCTGCTCCTGGATGACGAGGTAGCCGTACGCGGTATCCATCGCGTGCACCCGCTCGGGCGGCTCGGGGGTGTCTGAGCCGCATCCACCCAGCAAGGGAATCAGGAGGAGCGCCCGGATCCAACGCTCGGGCGCCCACGCCGGGGGAGTCGCCGGAGTGGACCGGCGTCGCTCCCCGAAGCCCTCGTTGGTCGTGCCATCCGGAGTCATTGCCGCAGGACCGCTTTAGCCGAGCTGCTCGGCGAGCGCGACGATGATGCCCTCGGGCCCGCGGATGTAGGCGAGGCGGTACGTATCTCCGTACCGCATTTCGCCGATGAGCTCGGCCCCATGGGCGCGCACGCGTGCGACGATCTCGTCCATGCCGTCGACGGCGAACATGACGCGGCGGATGCCCAGCGTGTTCACGGGCGCGTCCACGGGGCCGGACCGGATTGCGTCGGGCGTATGGAACTTGTCCAGCTCGATCCCCTGCCCGTCGGGCGTTCGCATCATGGCCAGGGTGGCGCGGACATTCTCGAGCCCGATCAGAGCCCCGACCCCCGGCCCTTGGACGGTCGTTTCGCCCTCGAGCGTAAGGCCCAGCTCGATGAAGAACGCCTTCACGGCCTCGAGATCGTCCACGACGATCAGGACGTTGTCCATCCGTTTGATCGGCATATTCGTGCTTCCCTCGTCAATCCTGAGTGGTCCGACGGCTCGCGGCAGCAGCGCATGCCTTCGGATCAACCCGTAAGCGCTCGCTGGATCAATTCCCCGCCCCGCTCACCGCCGCAGCGCCGGGTTCCGAGCGCGGGCAACCGGCTCTGGATGCGCCGCGCACCAGTCGAGGATGCACCGCTCCACGCGGTCGAACGCGTCGTCGTCCAGATAGGGGGCGTCCGGCACCGTGAGCAGCGCGACGTCGGCACGCAGCCGGACCTTTCGCTCCGGTGCCAGCGCGGGCCAGGCCTCCAGCGTTTCGAGCACGTAGCGCGCGAGGATCTCGTGGCCCTCGTCCCAGTTGGCGTTGCCGTTGCGCTGCGCCTCGTCACGCAGCTTTTCGTTGGCGCGCAGGAGCTCGCCCTGCACGGTGTCGGCCTGGCCACTGGGCGGCACGTAGGTTTGCCACACGTGGCGGCCAAGCGCGAGGTACGCTTCCGGAGTCATCGGGGTCGCGCGTGGGGAGGCGGCCAGCCGCGAACGCCAGGCGGCCACACGGCCTCAAGGGTTGGAGATGCGGGGCCCGCGCGCAAGCCCGTCGGCGGCGGGAGGCACATCCAGGGTGATCGTGCGTCACCGCGAGCGAGCGAGCCGATCCGGCAGCACGTCCTGGCCGAGCGGCGCTATCCGTAAAACTCCGGCGCCTGCTTGAGCGTTGCCCACTGTGCCTGGTCATGGCCAAAGATCACCAGCCCAATGCGCTCGCGGTCGACCAGGTCCAGCAGCTTGATCGTGCTGGCGTGGACCGCCTCGGCGTCGGGGTCACCATTGCCGTCGGGCTTGTCACGCGTGAAGCCCTCGGCGAAGGGCACGGCATCCACCGTCAACAGCACCGGCCCCGTTTGGGGCAGCCGAACCAGCACGGATTGATGCCCCGGCACGTGCCCGCTCGTCTCGATCAGCTCCAACCCCGGCAGCACCTCCACGTCCCCGTCCACCAGCGTAATGCGCTCCGCCGGCTGGTCCCACTCGGAGCGGATGGAGGCGAACCGGGGGTTGGTTGCCGCATCCAGGTGATGCGCGCGCTGGACGACGTACCGTGCCTTCGTGAACGCCGCGTGCCTTCCCGCATGGTCGCCGTCGTAATGCGTGGAGATGACGGTATCGACGTCGCCCGGCGCCAGGCCCAGCATGGCCAGCTGCTCGATGACGTCGCGGCCGTTCTCGAACTCGGACGCGTCGTCCGGGATTTCCTCCGGCAGACCCGTGTCGATCAGAATGTTTCGCCCTCGATCCGTTTGCACCAGGTAGCACACGATCGGAATCCCGTACAGCGGCATGATCCCGACCTGCATCAGGTACAGACGGCGTACGGCATCCTGGCTCATGGTGTCGTGGGTGGAAGCGGGTTGAGGCAGAGCCGTCCAGGCGTCGAGGATACAACGATGCCCGAGCGAGGGCCAGGAAGCGGACGCGGCAATGGCCGGGGGTCGCCTGCGGCTGCCGCGATGCCACCCCACGCCGCCTAGCGACACAAGGGTCAGGGTACCGGGAGCGGCGCGCAAGGGTCCACGGTGCCGCCACACGATTTTCCCCTCAGGCAACCAAAGCCTCCCAGAGGGGCTCCTATTCATCAGCACTAAACAACCTTTATGCACGATTCACAGGTTCATTTCGGCTTGAATTACTCGCTGTCCGGCGAGGGGCGCCGGGCAGCCCCGTGCGCCCGCGCCGATCCGGGTCGGGCGGCGTTCCCACCCTTCGCTCCAGGAGCGTCCAGATGCACACACGACCTCTCTCCGCCGCCCTGCTACGCCGCCTGGGGGAGGCGGCGGATGGATACCGCACCGGCCGGCCCATCTACGTGGTCGCCTGCTACGACCACCCCCGCGACGACCTGCGCATCTTTGACCACGAGGCGGACGCGCTGGAGCACCTGTCCCAGGCGGGCGACCGCTTTGGGATGTTCGGGCCGTTCGTGACGCACGGCGCCGGGGCCGACGGCCTGGTGCGCGAAGTGGCCATCACCCTGCGCGCCGCGGACGGCAGCGAGCGCGTCGCGCGGCTGGATGGGCGCGAGTACGACGCGTTCCTGTGGAGCGCATCGGCCATCGACAAGTTCGCCGTCCCGTACTACGCCGCCACGGCCGGGATCGACGCGGCCACCGAGATGCGCCAGCGCTGCACGCAAGGTCCGGTGTGCTGGATGACTCATCGCCCCGGGTCGATCTGGGGATCGGGCGTGCCCGACCAGCCCGACGTGCCGGAGGGAGAGCCCGACGGCTACGTCTCCCCGGAGGCGGTCACCACGGTGACGCTGCTGCTGCACGACGGCCGCGAGATCCGCCTGGACGGGCGCGAGCACGACGCGGTGTTCTGGAGCCCGTCCGCCATCGACAAGTTCGCCGTGCCCTACTACGCGCGGACGGACGGGCCCGAGTTCGCGGCCGAGATGCGCCGGCAGGCGGCGCGCTCGTCGTTCGGCGGCATTACGCACATGCCGCGTTCGGAGTACGAGACCGATGGCATCGGCGGCGACGCTCCGGGCTTCGAGTCGCCGGCCGGCCCGGGCGAGGTGGTGGAGGTCGCAGTGCAGCTGCGCGCGGCGTCGGGCGCGGAACGGACGATCCGCCTGGACGGCCGCGAGTACGACGCGTTCCTCTGGAGCGCTTCGGCCATCGACAAGTTCGCCGTCCCGTACTACGCGCGGACGGACGGGCCGGAGCATGCGGCAGAGATGCGCCGGCGGTGCACGGAGGGCGCAGTCTGCTGGATGACCCATCGCCCCGGATCCGTGTGGTCGTCGGGCGTGCCCGACCAGCCCGAGGTGCCGGAGGGAGAGCCGGACGGCTACGCCCCCCCGGAGGCGGTCATCACGGTGACGCTGGTGCTGCTCGACGGCCGCGAGATCCATCTGGACGGGCGCGAGCACGACGCGGTGTTCTGGACCCTGTCCGCCGTCGACAAGTTCGCCGTGCCGTACTATGCCCGGACGGACGGGCCCGAGTTCGCGGCCGAGATGCGCCGGCGGGCGGCGCGCTCGTCGTTCGGCGGCATCGCGCACCTGCCACGCTCGGATTACGTCCCCGACGGCACCGGACACGACCCCTCCGGCTTCGAGGAGCTGTTCGGCAGCACCGGCCGCGTGGTCGAGACCGCCGTGGCGGCCTGACCGGATCGGAGGATGGAGAAGCACGAAGGGACCGCGCTGTTTCGGCGCGGTCCCCTTGCTGCGGCACGTACATCCACAGGCGTGCACACATACGCTCCGGACCCGACTTACGGGTCCGGCCGCACCACCCCAGACGCCGCGGGCTTCCATTCATCCCGAAGAAGCCCGTACACCGCGTGATCGACAAAGTGGTCGTACAGCCACTCCGCCTGGCGGACCACGCCTTCCCGCTGAAAGCCGAGCCGCTCGGGGATCCTGCAGCTACGCTGGTTCTGCGTGGCCGCGCGGATCTCGACTCGATCGAGGTTCAACGCCGCGAAGGCATGCTCGACGTATGCCTGGCACGCTCGCGTCATCAGCCCGCGACCCTGGTACGCCTCCGCGAGCCAGTAGCCCAGCCCCGTAGAGCGATTGTGCCAATCGATCTGGAGGTGGCCCACCATTCCCGCGATCTCACCCCGATACAGCAGTGCCGTCTGGAAGCCGTTGTTCTCCCCGAACTGCTTTTGCGTGCCGCGGATGAACGCCACCGTGTCTTCCGCCGAGCGGGTTGCATCGACCCACGGAAGCCATTGCCGTAGATGGGCGCGGTTCTGATCCACGAGCCGGAACAGTGACTCGGCATGGCGGGGCTCCACCAGGACCAGGCCAAGGTCGTCGGAGACGGCGTGCGTCAGCATCAAGATCTGGAAGTGTGACGTGTCGGGCCTCAGAAACAGGATGCGGGGCCGGCATGCACGACCGCCATCGGGCGACAGCAGGCACGGCCCCGCATGGGCCGCGGCTGAGAGGGTAGCCCCGGTTAACGATCCGGCCGCCTCACTTCAGCCGATGATGTCGGGCTTGGTAACGATGTCCGGGCAAACATACCCTTCACAGGTCTGAAAGTCATTGCACGTGGGCCAGGTAAAGACACCCTCATCGCAATAGCCAAAAGTGTCGTCGGGCGGGAAGCACGCTTCGCTGCAATGGATGTGAATCGTTGCATTCCCTTTCACGGTCCCTCTGTCGCCTTCACTCGGCGGCTGAGGGGAAAAGGAGATCACCTGGATCTGGTCGAGATTGAGCTTCAACTTCTTCACTGTTCCTTACCTTTGCCGAAGTTCTGCATTGTTCCAGGGCATCTCAGCCCTGCGGCGTTCCATGTCCTACCGGGAGTCGGGGCGGGCAACCAGAACGCGGGGCCGGATCCGGCGCGCCTCGTTTACGCCATCCCAAATCCTGTCGTCCAAGGTACCACGTCAGCCTCACAACGCAAGGAGCAGGGGTCGGTACCGGCGCATCAAGACTGCGGCTACGCCTCGTTGTAGGCTCTCTCCAGCTCCGCCACGTCGAGCTTCACCATCTGCATCATCGCTTCCATCACGGCCTTTACCTTCCGGGGATCCCGATCGCGGATCAGCTCGTCGAATCGTCTCGGCACAATCTGCCAGGTGAGGCCGAAGGGGTCCTTGATCCAGCCGCATTGCGTGGGCGTCGCTCCCGCCTGTACGAGCTTGTCCCAGTACTCATCCACTTCGTCCTGGTCCGCGCAGTCCACGTACAGCGAAACCCCCTCGGAAAAGCTGAAGTACGAACCTCCGTTGTAGCCCATGAAGGGTTGACCGCCCACGACGAACTCCGCCGAGCTGATGGGACCGTCCTCGCCCGTGCGGGCGACGTTGCGCACCTCGGAGTCCGGAAACGTCGCGGTGTAGAACTCGATGGCCGCGTCGAGCTGGTCGTTGAACATGAGGAACGGGGTCACTTTGTTCATGGGATTGTCTCCTCTGTGAAGGCGATGCGCTTCTCCCTCCAACGACACAAGGGTCAAGCGTGCAGGGCCGGCGCGCAAGAGAGAAGGCATGCAACACCTCGCATCCCACGACACCGATCGGGCTGTGGATACGAGATCGGCGTCGCGGGGCCGACGGGCAATCGTGGAGCGCGACCGTGCGGATACGATCCGAGACGTCAGGCCCCGGCGCCCGTTCGCGATGCCCGCACGAGCCGGTCAACGAGGTCGTCCGGGATCGGTTTGCGCGGCGAAAAGGTAATGCCGGTCTTGGTCGCCTTCAGGCCCGCGGCCGCGATTTCTTCAGCATGGTCCGAGATGGCGCCGGGAAGGAGATACAGCCCGCACTGTTTGCTGAACGCCGCATAGCTCGCGACGACCACGCCCCCGATCCGGAAGCCCGGCATGTTGTACGCTACGATCTCCTCCGCTTCCGGAAGGGCGCGGGCCAGAAGCGTGCGCAGCCGTCTCAACGTGGGCTGAAAGGGCTCGGGCGCCGCTGCGATGTACGCGTCGTGGTCGGCGATCAGCATCTGCTGGGTCTCGCTCCTGATTCCGATGGTTTCGCATCTCTGCCCGTGCTCAGCTTACCGTTGCCCTGTGCCGCACGGCCAGGGGTACGGGGCCCACCGTTCGACCCGGTCCCCCACCCGCAGGCCATGCAAGGCCCCGCATCCCGGAGCCGATGGGTAGACCGTGTCAACCGATGGGCGGGTGAAACCCGTGTCCCGGGCAGACCGTAGGTGGCGAGCGCTCCTTCGGTCCTCCGTTCCCCGCCTTCCACTCGCGATGCCCACACTAACCCGATTTCGTCCCACCGTCCTCGTCCTCGCGCTCACCACCCTCGCCGCCACGGACGCCGCCGCGCAAACGGGGCGGGCCCTCGCAGAGCGGCTCGACTCGATCGCCGGCGCGGGGGTGCTGGCCAACCGCGCCGTCGGCACCGTGGCCGCCGTCGTGAGGGGGAACGACACGCTGCTGATCAAGGGCTACGGCAAGGCCAACGTGGAGTGGGACGTGCCAATGCCGGCCGACGCGATGTTCGAGATCGGCTCGGTGACCAAGCAGTTCACCGCCGTGGCCATCCTGCAGCTGCGCGACGAGGGAAAGCTGAGCCTGGACGACGAGATCACGAAGTGGCTCCCCGACTTCGACATGCGCGGCAATCGCGTCACCGTGCGCCGGCTGCTCGACCACACCTCGGGGATCGTGGGGCTCACCGAGATGCCGGAGTTCGACCTGCTCGCCTGGAACCAGCGCTTCCCACGAGACTCCGCCTACGCCCTCATCAAGCGCTACCCCTTCCAGTTCCCCACGGGGACGGCGCAGATGTACAACAACTCCGCCTTCTGGCTCGCGGGGCTGATCGTGGAAAAGGCGAGCGGGATGACGTACGAGGACTACGTGGAGCAGCGGATCTTCGCGCCGCTGGGGATGACGCGCAGCATGTACTGCAACAGCGGCGAAAGCGTACCCCGGCGCGCGAACGGCTACAGCGTGCAGAACGGGGTGGTCCGCCGCGCGCCGAACAACGTGCACACGTGGCCGTTCGCCGCGGGGTCGCTTTGCTCGACGGTTGGCGACCTGGTGACGTGGGTCCACGCGCTGCACGGGGGCAAGGTGCTGTCGCCCGCGTCGTACCGGGAGATGATCACGCCGGCGACGCTCAACGACGGCACCCCGCTCCGCTACGGGATGGGCATCGGCGTCGGCACGGACTCGCGCGGGCGCACCTACATCGGCCACGGGGGAACCGTCACCGGGTTCACCGCCGAGGCGGGGTGGTACCCCGACGCGCAGCTGGCAGTGGTGGCCCTGGTGAACAGCGGCGGCGGTACCGACGCGGGCGACGTGGCCAGCGAGCTGGCCGCCGCGCTGATGCCGGGGGAAGACCCGGTCGTCGCGCCGTTCACCGGCGACGCGGCGCCGCTCGTGGGCACCTACAGGGGACCGGGACGCGGCCGCGACATGGTCATCCAGGTGACGCAGGCGCCCGAGGGGGGAATTGCGGTCGCGGTCAACGGCGGATCGTCCCGCCCCGTTCCCTGGATCGGGGGGACGACGTTCCGTGTGGGCAGCAACGTGCTGACCTTCCGCAACGGCGACCTGCACCTCTCGGGCAGCTCGGCATATACGGTTCTGAAGCGGCAGTAGGCCGGGCGGCTCGGAACCGAACCAGGATCAAACACACGGCAGCCGCGGGGAGAATCACCTGCGGCTGCCGCGATGTTTTCCCAGCATCTAACGACGCAAGGGTCGGGGGATGCGGGGGATGTACGCTACCAACGTAGATCCCACAGACGCGGCCTCTGCGGTTCAGCGCCACCGCTCCGTAGTCCGACACCTAGAACGGATGGGGCTTGCAGCACACCCTCCCTTCCGGCATATTTTTGGACAACTATTTCACGCCCGGTACTGTCTTTCATCTCGGAGAGTGCAGATCGTGGCGTCCCAGCACACGTGAGAGCTCCGATGCGCAAGATCAGCCTGGATGTGAACTCGCTGCAGGTGGAGTCGTTCAAGACGGCGGACGACACGGCGAAGGCGCGGGGTACGGTGGAAGGGCGCGGAGACAACCCGTACAACAGCTGGTACACCTGTCCCGAAACGCAGTGTGGAGAGGGGTGTCTCAGCGGACCCAATCCGTGCCAGCCGAGCGCTGCATGGACCAACGGTCAGGTCGCGTGCCTTTGCAACGACACGAGCCGGTGTGCGTGACGCTCGCGACGCGGGCGGATACACAGGAGGGGTGGCCCCTGCGGCCGCCCCTCTCTTGCATCCAGATCCCGGTGCGGCATGCGTTTGTGGAGCCGCCGAAGGTGCTGTTCTACGGCACGGCGGTGCGACGGCTCGCAGCCTGAGACCGGACCGGGACAAAACACACGGCAGCCGCGGGCGCGTTCCCCTGCGGCTGCCGCGATGCTTGCCCAGCGGCCTGACGACGCAGAGTCAGTGTCGCGGGGCCGTCGCTCGAGCCTTTCCCCCGATCGAAGCGTGCAAGGCCCCGCATCCCCCTGCGGCCGATTGCCAGGCCGCCGATCCCGGATGAGCCGGGGCCCGCACCATCTCGCAATCACCTTCCGAAATGCTGAAATGAACGCGGGGTTCGTCGCCGGCAACCCATCGTCAGGCGGGTGCCCTCCCAGAGAGAAACCCGGCGATGCTTTCAGCGGCCTCATCGGCGGACACATGCGTCGTTTCGACGAGGTAATCCGGCCCTGGCATGCTCGGGCGGTCGAACCCACCCTGTGCCTCGAACATCTCGTATTTCGCGATCGTGCGGAGCTTCGCGTACTTCGCACGATCCGGCTGGATCAGGCGCCGGTGCAGTTCATCAGGCGCACAGGTGAGTTCGACGAAGTGCACTAAGCCACCTGCACCATCGACCCGTTCTTGGAGGGTTGGGATAAATGTGTCTCGGACCGTTCGTTCCGGTGTAAACGTGAAGATCACGCCGGACAAGTCGGAGGACGCAGCACGTACGAGCGAGGAAAGCCAGACCTCCTCACGAAGGTCAGTGAACTCGGGGCTGCCGAACTTGAAGAGCGACAGCGCGAGGTCGAAAGCGAGGTGGTTGTGGTACAGCCGGAAGCCGGTACGCTCAGCAAGGTGTCGGCCGATCGTGAGCTTGCCGACAGCTGGTCGGCCAAAGAGCACTACGAGCTGAAAGGACATTGGAAGCTGCACGGATGGTTGGACGGCCTAACGACACAACGGGGTACGGGGCCGGCGCGCAAGCGTTTCATCCCGCCGGAAGCAGGTAAGGGCCCGCATCCCCTGCAGCCCGATTGTTAGGGCCGCGGCGGCCGGCGCGCTCCGAGCGATGCGCGACCCGCTCCCGTGCCCCAACGAGGGGCCCAGAGTTTACTTCTGCTTGTCCAACTCGTCGGGCAGTCTTGAGGAGAGCAGCAGCATCCGAGCCCATGAATTCTTTCAAGCGGAACGCACTTCACTTAGTCACCCCGGTGGATACAGCGCTGGATCATCCCGGAAAGGGACGCTTGCCTTCGGCCCGCGGAGAAAGAGGGCGATCCCCCCGGCTGCGGTCGCCGTACTGCGACGGCGCTCCGGGGGAGGTAAGAGGTGGGTCGGGCAGTCACCCTGGACCAACCTGCATCGCTGCCAGCTCGTTGCCCCCAGGGTCGAGGAAGTGGAACCGCCGACCGCCCGGGAAGCTGAAGATCGGCTTGGTGATGGCCGCGCCGGCTGCCGTCACGGCGGCGAGCGTCGCCTCCAGATCCTCCACCTCGATGACGGGTAGCGGCGCTTTGGTGGCCTCCTGCTGATCGGCCTGAAGGCCGATGTCCACCTCGCCTGTAAGAGTGCAGGCGTAGGTCGGTCCGAAACTGGTCAGCGTCATGCCGAACACCTCCTCGAAGAAGGTGCGACTCGCCGCGAGATCACGCGCGGGCAATTCGATGAAATTAGGCTTCCCCACGGATGCTCCTTGGTGATTCACTTCGGTCTGCCTTACGTGACGTACCTAACGACACAAGGGTCAGGGGTGCGAGGCCGGCGCGCAAGACCTTCCTCCGCCCCAGAGCATGCAAGGACCCGCATCCGCTGCCGCCGATTGTTAGGCGCCAGGATCTCGCAGAGGCGATCCCCAACGCGTCTGTTTGGCCGCAACGCTCGGTTCCGTGGCGATAGGTACTGGACACTTTACGCGGCGCGCCACAAGTGGGATGGCGAAGGTGATCGGGCCGTCGTCGTAGTACTTCGCGGTTCCGACCATGGAGTCGCCTCGGAGCCGAAACCGGTAGTCCCAACTCGCTCCCATGTTTTGGTAGAGCACCGCAAACACCTCATGATTATCGGGGGCCAATCGCCACACTTTTACGACGAAGGTGCGTTCCCAGTCGGGGGGATATGGCACCGGCGTAACTGAATCCACCTGCAAGGTATCTGTGCCTGCGTCAGGTCGGCGGCTGCGTGGCCGCAACACGTAGGGGAACGAGTCCGAACCGAACTTCGGGTACCTGGGTGCTGCAGTATCCAACATCAGGGTGTCAGGCATCCAGTTCCGCACCGACACCGAGGGGCTGTCCCGCCGAGCAAGGGCGTAACACCCAACCAAACGCTCCGGAGTGATTGCTTCACGAGCCACGTCGACGCAGCGGGCGCTCAGCAAGACGCTCAGCAAGGCGCCGCTGCGTATCAGTTGGATCTTAGGAGGCATGACTTTACGGGTGAGGACAGCGAGCCGCCTAACGACACAAGGGTCAGGGGTGCGAGGCCGGCGCGCAAGACTTTCATCGCGCCGAAAGCATGCAAGGCCCCGCATCCCCTGCAGCCGATTGTTAGGCCCGGCTCCTCGCTAAGAGGTCTGGAGACGCTGCTCAAGGAAAAAGAAGCCGCGGAGGTCCTCGGGTTCCGTCACGCACTCAGCAAGCTCCAGCGAGCCTCGCCCCGGCGGTCGCCTGCTCAACCGTATACTTATCTCCGTATGACGACGACAGCTGGTCAATCAGGCCTTGGCACGAGAACCCCACCATATTCAAGTAATTTTTAGCAGACCGGGCTGCTTGGGCGCTCCAATCGACATGCAAGCGATCAACTGCTGCGGTGGCATCTGCGACGCTGTACTGGTCGCCATATTGAGAGGAAAGCTGGTCGATGAGTCCCTGGCGAGAAAATCCGGACATTCTAAGGTAGTTGTTCGCTGAACGAAGGGCGTTTCGCTGAGCTGTGGTGAGACCAGACGTCGCGGGATCTAGTGTTGAGCTACCCGCGGCTACGGCAGAGGACTGCGGCTGCATCTGGATGCCGCTGCTAGAGCCGCCTCCACCTAAAGAGCCAATAATCATCAGCACGACGATTATCCCGACGCATCCGAGACAGCCCGTCTGAACCTTGGCGCTGTTATTCCCGGTCGGGTCTGCCTTCCCGCAGTGAGGACACGCCGGGGCTTGCGTGCTAACCTCTTTACCGCATTCCTTGCACGGCTGCAACGCCATTTCAGTCTCGATTAATGAAGGTGTGAGGCCTAACGACACAAGGTCAGAGGTGCGGGGCCGGCGAATTCCCGCTGACAGGAGTGAACTCGTATGGTTGGAGGGACATCCGACAGGCGGTTTCCCAAAATGACCGGGCACCTAGTTGGCAAGACTTACAACGGGACAAACCGGATGCCGCCGAGCAACTTCGATGACTCGCCGGGCGGATGAAGGTTGCACGGCAGCCGCAGAAGAGACCTGCGGCTGCAGCGATGCTTGCCCAGCGGCCTAACGACGCAAGGGTCAGGGGTGCGGGGCCGGCGCGCAAGACTTTCCTCCGCCCGAAAGCATGCAAGGCCCCGCATCCGCTGCAGCCGATTGTTAGGCCGCGACACGTCCCCACAGGCGCCGGGCCGGGCACCTTACAAAGGCTGGAGTTCGTTGGGTTCTGCTCGTCCCACGCGGTTGCTATCCAAGAAGCGAACCTTGGCGACGATCTCCGAATGGGTTTGAGACACGGGCACAAAGGCCAGGATCAAACACTCTCGATCGCGGTTGCGGAGCTTCGACGGGTTGCGCGGACGGATGATGTACCGCCGGCCGACGTGCAGAGTCCGCTTTCCTTCCTTGTCGGTGACCGTGAACGTGTCGGGACCGCCGCTCGCGCTGTGGTCTACCCAACGTCTCGACATGAGAAAACCCCATTGCGGAGGAGAGAAGAGTCGCCTGCCGCGATGCTTGCCCAGCGGCCTAACGACGCAAGGGTCAGGGGTGCAGGCCCGCCGCGCAAGCCTTTCCTCCGCCCGAAAGCATGCAAGGCCCCGCATACTGATTGTTAGGCGGCAGGCAAGCTCGCGTTGATGGCTTTTAGAACCGGCTCAAAATCCAACAACAGTGACGACTTAAGCACCAGCCCAAGATTGATTGGGTGGGAGGACACCGCTACCGGACGTGGACTGGCCGGAACTTTCATGATCACAATCTCGCCGGTCGCACTGTACTGTGGCCCAGCATACAGCGTCCCCAGCAATCGTAATTTCCAACGACCTGCTACTAATCCTTTCCCACGCTCGAACACATTGCCTTGGCTGTATAGAAACACTGGTGAGCCGCTCGACCCGGGAAAGCATGGCGCATCAATCATGAACTCCGGACGGCCTTCGTAATCGCGCGCTGGGTGTGTCGCCGTCACTCCCCGGCGGAGAATTGGCTGGTTGTTTGTACGGTCCCATATTCCGTTCGGATATCCAACCATTAGGATATCTTCAAGAGCACGCAAGTTCTCGATGTCTTCGTCGGTTGGGAGGAGGTTCTTCCCGAGCGGGGAGTAGAAAAACCGCCTGAGGTGCTCCTTCATGCTACGATGTAGAAATGCGATCGGAAGAACAGTGAGATCTACGTCCGGCTGCGGATGCCCCACCCAAAGCTGCTCGAAGTTTTCAAGAGTGATCTCAACGTGGGAAGATAGCGGCTCGCCGGAATGGCCAGCCTCAGTGATGAAGAATCGTCCGCGCGCAGCGCCGGCGACGACATGCCTGTTTGTGACAATCGCCGGAACGTGCTGTTTTTCTTCGCGGAGAAAATGGAAGAAGTAGCCCGTACCCGTGGAGCGTCCACCGTCGTGAAGTTCGCACTCGATACGGACGGTAGCATAGGTAAGGATTTCGGAAGTCTCGAACTGTCTCGTCATCGCGTTATAAGTGTAATTTGCCGCCTAACGACGCAAGGGTCAGGGGTGCGGGGCCGGCGCGCAAGACATTCATCGCACTCCACAGCATGCAAGGCCCCGCACCCGCTGCAGCCGGCTGCAGCCGATTGTTAGGCCGCGACGGCGCGGTCGCTCGCGGGCCGTGTGAGCGCGATAAGTAACGCCACGCCGGCGATGGCATCGAAGCACCGCACGCCCCAGTCAGACACATACCAGATCGCCGCGCGGCGTTGCAGATCCGGATCCACGGAATCGCCGTATCCGACGGCGGCGATGTCGGCAAAGAGCGGTGAGAGTGCCGCACCCGTCACAACACCGCTGAGCACGAACGCGGCGAACGCGCCGAGCAGCAGAGTCCGGCGCCGACTCTGCCAGTTCGCGGCGATCGATAGCAGAAAAAGCGTCCCGGTGATTGCCGGCGTGATCTGCCAGAAAGCGCTGCTGTCGTACCGGTAGGCTCCCTCAAGCATGGCAAGCGACCGAGGCGGCGCGGCGCTGACCACGCGCCCAACGACGGCGAGGGCGAACACTCCAGCGCCGACCTGGATGAAGTAGCTCACTGCCAGCGCGATGAGGGTCAGGTTCGGCAGATGCTTCCATCGCACGTCGACGCCTTGGGTTCGGTGGATCGGTTGAGTGTGTCAAGCTGGTGAGTTGCCCAGCGGCCTAACGACACAAGGGTCAGGGGTGCGGGGCCGACGCGCAAGACTTTCGTCCGGCTGAAAACATGCAAGGCCCCGCATCCCCTGCAGCCGATTGTTAGGCCGCGACTGCGCTCGGAGCTAGCGACCATGGCTTTCGTGTGGGAGGCCGGCGATCAAAAGCGGCGCAGCACACCGCCTGCAACCGTCTGTTCGGGCGGAAGGAGCGGCTACACCCATCGGACACACTGGACTGGAATGGCCCACATCCCACGATCCGCAAGCTCGACGAGTTGCTGGGGCACATAGCAGTACAGCAGCCCAGAACTCTCTGGAGCAGGCTCGCAGTGAAACCAAGTGTCCCAGCCCGGCACGTCATTGGAGTCGTAGAACCCGTCCGACTCCGGTTCTGCGGCCACGCACCAGTCGGTCTGAAAGTCCGTGACAAGCACGCGCCCACCCGCCAGACCCGGCCTCCTCCCACACTGGGCATGCGCGGTGATACCCAGCTGCCGCAGTCGATTTCGGCGCTGCATGCAGACGTACTCGACGGCAGCTGCCAGGTCCGCCAAACTCCCTCCCGTCAGGCGCCGTAAGACCTCGTCGTCGGAGCCCTCCAGGAGCGGGGGCCGTAGCTCCGGGGTGTGGACACTCATCCGCACGTCAGGCGCTGAGGCTCGCGGCCCGCACCACGCGATGGTGTCACAAAGGTTCTCCGCAGCTGCTAATTCGAAGCTATCCACGATTTCGTACTCTCCAGCGGCTAACGACGCAAGGGTCAGTGGTGCGGGGCCGGCGCGCGGACTGTTACCGCGCCAAAAGCATGCAAGGCCCCGCATCCGCTGCAGCCGATTGTTGGGCCGCCCCCCTCCACCCTCGCCGATCGTCCTAGCTGGGATAGGTCAACGTTGATAGGATTTCAAGACAAGGGCGTTCTCAACATCTGTCTTGAATGCTCGCATAAGCCCGACGACTTCATCGCTCAACGCAGAGTAATCGGTTGCGGTGACATCCAGCGGCTCTCCATGCGCGATTCGATTTCGTCGATCTAGCAGACTTGCATCAATGAGGTTGTACTTGGTTTCGTAGGGGCCGGGGGTAAGCCCAATCGAGACTATGATATCTGCAAAAACTTTAGAGCTCAAATTCGACTCCGTGTCTACCACCCCGCGAAAAGGGATCGATGCACGGTTGGATAGTTCCTGCTGCAGGAATTCTATCGCCTCCACCAGTCGTGCACCCTTTTTAGTTTCGACAACTTTTTGGAGATGGCCCTTTAATCCTCGAGCGACGAAGCAGGCTTGGAGCTGGTCATACCGTAGCCCGCGGTTGCTCACATAGTTTACGTAGACTTCGGCCGCGATTTTGATAAAGCCCTCCCAGTGAGCGTAAAGAAGCGCAACCCCTGCCCGGATCAGTGTGACCTGGCGCGGCCCTTTGGTGGAAAACACTGAACTCTTGATGTCGGCTATCTCACGGAGTCGCCATGCGAATTCCGTATCGAGGAAATCGCTTGCGTCGGTGAGAGTACGCAGCTTCTGCATAGTTATGGCTGGAAGAATGCAGCGCCATGTGGCAGAAGGTTCATCACTCTGGTGGTGCCGCGTACGCCGCCGCCCGAGTACCGGCGGAAGTTTTCAGCCGTCCAAACCGACTGTACGCGTTCACGTACAAACTGGATCTTCTCTTTGTCCCCGAGAGCTTCGATTGTGTCAATGTTCCTTGCTACGCCAATAGCAATGAATTCGAATGCGGAGAGCGAGAATGCTCCTTGGAAGCGATCGGCGTCATAACGCTTGAACGCGTCACCCCCCAATGCGTTGTTCAGCAACTCAAAAGTGCGTGTAAAGATCCGTGTTTCTTGCTCTCGGTCGAAATCTGCTCGATTAGCAAGATTGATCGTCCCTGCATCCAAGTATTCGTGAACGTCAATACCCGCGGTGTACGGTACGTGACGGAACACAATGAATCGCAGAACGAGTTCAATTGGCTTCTGGCGCCGCTCCGCGGTCAAGCTCTGCGATGCGGTCTGCGCGAAGGCCTCTGATCTCGATAATTCAGAAACCCACCGGTAGAAATCCGGGTTGATCATGACCATCACACAGTTGCGCACCTCCTGCTCCGAAAGACTTGATCCCCCGGTATTTAGCCTTTGAAACAGTTCGAACTTGGTAAAGGGATCGCTGCCTTTCTTAAGGATTTCTACACGCATTCGTGCTCGCTTGATGTCTATCTGCTGCGCGCCAGACAGAATGTCTGGGCCGTTCGGATCCTCCTCGTTGGCATCTTGCGGAGCATTCCATCGCTTGCCGTCGAGAGAAGGTAGGTACTTGGTGCCGTCGAGGACCAAAGCCTCCATCACGTTACCCTCAGGGGTCTTAAGGACCCCCGCTAGCTGGAAGATGGTGGACAAGCGCTGGAGTCCGTCGACCAACTCCCAAATCCCCTCCTCGGTTTGGAAAACGAACACCGGAGGAACCGGTATTCCTAGCAGGATAGACTCAACAAACTTGCTCTTTTGCCAGTCTTCCCAGCGATAGTACCGCTGGAATTCGGGGTTGATCACGAGCTCGCCCTGCTTGTAAAGACTGATTAGCTCGCCGAGTGACATGTCGTACCCGTCAGGTACGATCTGCATTCGTGCAGCTTTGATTTCATCTTCGAGAGCCATGCTGCCCTTAGGTGTGAGGATGACGGAGGTATCCCGAAGTCCATGCCGGGACTAGCCCGATGGGGAGTGGCGCGGAACGAGATTGAGGCTGATTTTGCTGGTGCCCCAAGTCGAAACGCAGTGTTGATGGGCTAGAAGCCTAACGGTATAAGGGTCGGGGATAAGGGGCCGGCGCGCAAGACCGTCATTCACCTGAAAGCCATGCAAGGCCCCGCATCCCCTGCAGCCGATAGTTAGGCCGCGTCTGGGGCCGAGTAGCTAGACCGGAGCAGCATCAGTCACACCCGTAGGGTCCATAGTCACCAGGGTAAAGCCCTCGATGGCGCACTCTGAGCAAACCCTTCGCGGCGTGCATGACATTACATTGTCGCGAGTTGTGCGACCCGAGAAGATGCCGTTCAAGCCCGTTTGGCACGCTGAAGCCCGCGCCATAAGTTCGGGCTATGTCTCCGCAAAGAGGACAAGCTGCTCGCTCCTGAGAATCTGGCTTCACGAGTTGTAGAATTTTGTCCACTACGTCCTGATCCCAGCTACGACCTTCCTCTCGAGTGAAGTCATAAGGCGGATCGATTACCGCGCGGAACGGTTGTGGCACAAGCGATAGAACCGTTCGCCTCAACAGGTACATCTCCGCACGCATGCGTTCCATACGTGCGTCCGGCAACAGCGCTGGATCAAAGTGTGTGCGTTTGGCCACCGTTGTCTGTCTTTCACCGTCTGAGGTTTTACGACACAAGGGTCAGAGGTGCCGGACCGGCGCGCAAGACTTCCGTCCGGCTCAAGCCTGCGACTGCCGCGATGCTTGCCTAGCGGCCTAACTGGTTGTTCAGTGGACCGAATTCCGCCCAACACCGCCGTCGGAGCACATGGCTGAACGCTCCCTTCCAGATACTATCCACTACGCCATTCGTCAAGCGCCGGTAAATCTCACATTCACAACTCGATGCGGGATGTGTCGCGATTGCGTTACGCCGACATGTCCGTCCAGAAGGCCGTGGGGAGCGCCGTCCGCCGGGCGGGCATCGTCAAGCCGGGCAGCTGCCACACCCTGCGCCACT